>Ga0070696_100000127_pt1 | contig 40639 bp, 75 predicted proteins | sample KBSK1253metaG_FD_65474 | JGI IMG/M metagenome (GOLD analysis project Ga0070696, IMG submission 65474) | Corn, switchgrass and miscanthus rhizosphere microbial communities from Kellogg Biological Station, Michigan, USA - KBS K1-25-3 metaG | ecosystem: Host-associated > Plants > Roots >... | reverse complement strand
TCGATAAAGACGTGATGGTCGAGCGCCTCCGTGCGGACAAATCGCCCCCCGGAATTGTTCTGATTGAAGTGGTAGAAGCTCATCGGGTCTCCTCTCCTTGGGCCGCGTCTAGCTCGGCCAACACTTGCTCGGTGCGATGCTTGATGCGTGCCGCCAACGAGCGCACGTCAGTCCCGGCGGCGATTTTGTATGTCGTGTCCGCGTCGTGTTGGTCCTCGCGCAGCGCTTCCCTCGCACGGCGCAGGAGCGCTTCGAGGTTCCGGTGCGACGCCTTGACCGTCTCCCAATCCTCGGCGGTCACCGGGAAGCCGTGCGCGTCGCGGGCGATTTCGCCCCACGGAAACTCGTCGTAGAGTTGCGCTTTCTGACTCGCCGCTTCCAGCGCGTCTCGGTCGGCTTGCCACGCGGCCAGCGCCTTGTCAAACACATCTTCTACCAACTCGCGAGCGAAGGGACGGTCGCTCAATCGTTCAGCGGCGCGCTCCCATTCTTCCCGCATCTGTTGGGGGGTGAGCCGTTCGCCGGGAGCCGTCACGGGGTCACCCCACGGAAGTGCGGGGCGAGCAATTCCGCGAACCGCTCCCGACTGACGATGAGGCCGCGCCCCGTCGTGCCGATGACGACGCGCCGCACGTCGAGCAGTTCGAGAATCGCCAGCACGTCGAACCCTTGCGCGGGCTGCGGCTGGGCGGGGGTGAAACTCCCATCGGGATGGCCGACGAAATAGGTTGGTGCGATCGTGCGCTCGTCACTCATTGGGGGTGCTCGCTTTCATAGAGGGCCTGGAGCCGCAACGCCTCCGCCCGTAGGTCAAGACCGTACTTCGCTGCGAACGACGTGAGCCCGAGCGCGTGTTGCTCCGCGTGGTGGCGCGCACAAAGTGGGATACAATTGCCGCGATCTACGCCGCCAGCGCCCCGACTCTTGACGTGCGCCGCTTGCACCCGGCCCTCATGCTGTGGCCCGTAGCCCACGGCGGGCGCCTGCTCAAATGCGATGCACGTCCGGCGCCGCATCCATGTCAGGTAGTCCGGGTCGCGAAACTTCGCCCCGTGGAACAACTGGCCCCCGGACTTCTTGCTGCGCTTCCCCCGCGTCTTAAGTCTGCTTCGCTTAAGAGGTTGGGGGCCGGAGGGCTTCCGCTTCGCCCGGCGTGGCTTCGGCGCTTTCCGCAAAATCGAGTCTCCGGTCACGGGGTCAGGCGCTCCCCCCCACACGGGTTAGTCGATTTCAACTTGGTGCTCGCACACATAGACGTGGTGGCCGGGGCGCGGCGCGACACCGGTGAGCCGCACGACTTCTTCGTCGGGCACTTGCCACACGCGCTCAATCCCGCAGCGCCAATGCGCGTCGGGGATTTTTGGCGTCAGGAAAATCGCCACGGGTTCCCCGGGTAACCGCTCCTGCATCTCGTCGCGGGACAACGCGCCCCGATGATTCCACGGCCCACGGGGATGCGCGGCGGCATAGTCTGGCTGCGCTCGCACGTCGCGAAACCGCACGACGGTCGTTGGGGTGCTCATTCTCCGTACCTACACCCAATCACGCGAAGTCGCGAAACTTGAGTTTCCATAGCAACCGTTCTCCACGTCGGGTGAGGAGGAGAGGCTCGGGGCGCGCCACGATGCCCTCAGCCTTCTTGCCGGGGCCACCATCTTCCGTGGCGACGCGGCTCGCATCTACGATCGCGGCCAACTCGTCGGCGGTCGTGGGGATGTTCGGGAACACCCCGAGATGCACGGCGTCAAGCACGGGCGCGACTTTCACGCCGAACGCCGAAGCCACGTCGGCCACATCGTCGGGGCGCAGCCACCACTCGCCCACCAGTACGTCGAAGATGCGGAACTGCGGCGTCGGGCTGTAATCGCCCCCGTTCTGAATCTTCGGCCCGTACCCTTCTCCGAAGATCGTGAACTCCACCGCCGCGCCGTCGCGCCAGAACTTCGCCTTGAGCGCGTCCGGGGTGAACGTCGCCATCAGATGCGCGAGCAGCGGCGTCGGGACTTGGGCCGCGTCCGTGCGCCCCCCGATGTTCAGCGCCCCATCAGCGGTGAGCCCGATGCGGATGTTCGTCCCGTCGATCTTCTCGGTCACGCGCCAGCGATTCACGAGGGCGAACTCCTCCAACCGCCACGCCCCCGGAATCACCTTCTTGGTTTTCTCGTCGCGATTCCAGATGGTCTCAATCTTCGGGTACTCACGCATTCGGTTCATTCCCCCCAGCGGCACTCGCCGCACAGACGTTGAGACTCGGTACGACCCTTCCAGGGATTCTCGGCCCCACATTTGGGGCAGTGGAGCCCGTCCAGCTCGTCCTCCACCAAAAACGGATCGTCGGCACGCGGCCCGTCCGGCATCGGGGCGCCGACGAACGGGGCGCCGTCTCCGAGACAGGTGGAGCAGTCGCAGCCCACCGGATGCTCCATCGGCTCACGCATCAGACTTCCCGAACCCGCACGGTGCGGTGAATCTGGGGGCGCGGCTTCGTGGTGCCGTTCTTCGGGTGTGTGCTCACGCCCCGGTCGGTTCCCAGCCGATTGCTCTGCGAGACGGGCGACAACCGATACGAGCCCGCCGCGAAGTCTTTGTGGCGGTCGAAGCTCACGATCTCCCGGCTCACGCCTTCTGAAGTCTTGAACCGCGTGGCCTTCTTGCCTTGGATGACGTAGGAGTACGTCAAGCCAATAATCGCCCCGTCGGCGGCCTTCGTCCGGCGACAGGCGCGGGCCAGTGCGCACTGACTGGGGTTGCCGGGGAGCGCGTACTTGCCGTCCTTCTGGCTCACCGCCACCGTCAGGCCCACGTTGGAATCGGCGACCTGCTGCACCTTCGGGAAATACTTGCGCACGATCGCCAAGGCGTCGCGGCCACGCTTCCGGGTTTTCATGGTGCTCCTTTTGGGGTGACTAGTTGTCCTACGTTGGGGCGCGGCATTAGCGGAGCCCTCCCTCAATTTTGTCCAGCGCTTCCCGAACGAGGCGGGTCGCGGCGGCCACGTCCTTCGCCAGTTCCGTGGGCGAAATCGCATCGCCGTGCAGATCATTGAGCGCCGCAATCAGAATCTGCAAACTGTTCCGAAGGGCGCCCGCTGCGGTTTCGGCGCGCACCGAGTAGTCGATCAGCACTTGGCCGACAGTCGGGGTGATGGGAGTGGGGTTGGTCATGGGAGGGAAGATACGAATCTGTCCCAATAAGTCAAGTTTCACCTTGAAACGGCGTCCCGATTGGCTCTTGCTTCTATAATAAGCGTGTCCCATATTGTGGGTGACCATGAAACGCCCCCGTCCCAAACGTCGCCTCTGTGCCTGGTGTGAGCGCCTGATGTCCGTAGGCCGCTACGGGCGCGTCCGCGTCACCTGTTCCGACCGTTGCCGGAAAGCTCGGCTCCGCGCCGCAGAGAAGGTGGCCCCATGAGAGTCGGGCTCTCGGTCGCTGACCAGTATGCCGTGATCGACTACCATCGGCCTATGTGGGAGGCGCTGCGTGGTGAGGCCCGTGAAGGGGTGGAGAAGGCCGTACCGGGATTCCTACAAAGCCTCCAAATGCTATTCGATCAGGGCTACTGCCTGACTGATGTGGGGATGATGTTCGGGATGTCTCGGGAGCGCGTCCGACAGTTCGCCAAGAAATACGGCCTTCATCGGTTCCCGAGGACGACCCCGCCCCGGGTTTGGTCATGGGAACGGCGGGAGTTCGTGGCGATCCCCTCTAGCCGGACCCAATACGACCGAGCCTATAAAAAGGCTCGCGCCATTGATCGTCGAGCAGCTCGGTGGAATGAGTACCAGGAAGACTTCTGGAAGCTCGTGGAGATGAGTGATGGAGACTCTTGTTGGGATTGGCGGGGACGGCACATGGAAGCGGGGTACGGATTCTTTCGTCAAACCCCGGGAGCGAAAAACGCCGCCCCCCTCTACGCCCATCGCTTGGCGTACACCTTTGTCTATGGGCCTCCCGCTGGTGGGCTCTGCATTCTCCATCATTGCGACAATCCCCGCTGCGTGAATCCGCAACATCTCTATGCGGGGACCTATAAAGACAACACCCGGGATGCGATTGAGCGGGGGCGGCATATCGCGTCGCCGCAGCGCCGCCCTGAAATGCTGCTCCACGCCAAACTGAATGGCCTGAAGTACCATCGCAACCGCCGCCAGAAAGTGAGCGTCCGATGAACTGGAGCTGGTGGAGTTTCGTGGTCGGGATTCTCGCGGCCTACGTGCTCGCGGTCGGCTATGGCCTCTACTGGTACTGGCGGATGGGGAAGGATATCGCCAAGTGATACCGCAGGCACGTACGGCGGGGGCGATTTTCCCCGGCTGGCATCCCGTCACGGCGCTCAAGTGGCGGCAGTCGCGCCTCGGGGATATCGGCGCCGAGCGGTGGGTGCGGGCGTATCGGTCGCCGCTGGAGAAGCTGTATGTGATCGTCGCGTGGGAAGTCGAGAATGGCTGGCACCTGAGCATTTCGCACCCCGACCGTTACCCGACATGGGACGAAATCAAAGCAGCGCGCTACGAGCTGTTGCCTGACGAAGTGACGATGGGGATGCTGCTGCCCCCAAAAGGCGAATACGTGAACGTGCACCCGAATTGCTTTCACTTGCACGAGGTGACCCCGTGATGCCCCGCAAGATCGTCGAGCGGCGCGCCCCGAGTCTCTTGACCCGGCACAAGGATTGGCGCTTTGGGATTCTTGGCGACCCGCTCCCGCCGTCCTCGTGTCCCGGCCAACTCATGCTCTATATCACCCCGAGTGTGGTACCGTTCTACGAAGCGATGGCCGTGGTGCGCTGCATGGGCTGCGGGCAACCGCTCGAAGCGCGGGGCGTGATTCCTGAAGGTCGCGTCTATTGGACTGACGATGCGTGGGACGACGATCCCGATGATTGCACGGACAGCGCGTGGGGCGTATGACCCGCAAGCATCCGCTCCCCCGGTTCAAGCGGTGTCTCGCCGTCACGCAGGCGGGGAAGCTCTGCAAACTCCCCCGGCGCTCTGGGGTGCTCTGTAATCTCCATCTCCGGGTGCGGGGTGGGAGTCACGTCAACCTGAAGGTGAGCCGATGAAACGCAGGGTGAAGAAACGGAAGGCGGGGCCGTTGCTAGTGATTCACGCGGCGCTCGGAGATGGAGAGACGCGGAAACTGGTGCGCGAGATGCTCAAGCGCGCCGACCGCCACATTGCCAAGAAGCGGGACGAATTGGCACTCGAAACGGTGCGGGCGCTCCGCAATGCGATGGAGCCGCGTCCCATCACCATCACGAACTGCTACTTCTCTGGGTGACCCAATGAACCCAATGGCCCTGAAGGTGCCCGAAATCGCGCCGAGCGAACAAGCGGTGTCGTGGGGATTTTTGCGCCGTGTGATCGTGCATCTCGCCTACGTCGCGCAAGAGTCTCCGGGGGATGCGTTAGACCCTCGGTGTCCCTACTGCGGGTATGCGTTGGAAGTGATCGCGGAAACCGAGCAGGCCGAATCTTCTACCCAGGAGTCCGTATGACTGACCAGTTTCTCGGCCCCTTGAAACTCGAACGCGGCGCGCATGACCGTGGGACCGGCATGTGCGCGATGGAGGCCGCCGCCTACTTGGCCGGAGAGAAACATTCCGACCATCCCGTCTGTGTGTCGCCCGTCATCGCCGCGTTCCTGCGGTCGTGGAATGATGGGTTGCCCGACGCGGATCGCCAGATGCTCAAGCCGCTGATCGTGCGGGTGCTCCATACCAACACGGGGGCCGCCGACGAGACGACGCGCGCGTGGCTCGCGACCGACTGGTTGGTGCGCGTCCACACTCCGGCGTGGCTCGACCTCGCAGGCTTGACCGCTGATGCGACGGCCTTGCGGAATCTGCCCGCGCTCACGTCCAGCGAAATCGCGACCGCCGTCTTGTCGGTGATTGATGGCGCGCGTCAGCGCGCCGCCGCTGCGTGGGCCGCTGCGGGGGACGCTGCGAGGGCCGCTGCGTGGGCCGCTGCGGGGGACGCTGCGGGGGACGCTGCGTGGGACGCTGCGAGGGCCGCTGCGTGGGCCGCTGCGGGGGACGCTGCGGGGGACGCTGCGAGGGCCGCTGCGTGGGCCGCTGCGAGGGCCGCTGCGACGCAGCGCCTCGCGCCCACGGTGCAGATACTCCAAGCCAGCGCTATGGAGTTGGTGGAGCGGATGATCGCGGTCGGCACGCCCTGCGAACGGGCAGTTGTGGTGGCGGAAACTGAAGCCCAAGAACGAAAGGGAGATTTGTGAACTGTCCGAAATGCCAAGGGCCGGTGATCCCGGCGACCAAGACGAGCGAGAAAAGCCCAGACTTCGTGTGCGCGAACGAGAATTGCAAGAACGAAAAGGGCTACCGCTCCGGGGTCTGGAACAACAGCACCAAAGGCGGGGGCGGTGGGGGTGATCGGAAGTGGGAGCCCAAGCCGCTGCTCTGGAAAAGCGGGCAGCTCGGCACCGCTTATGCCTGGGCCGTGAAACAGGCCGAGGAAGTCATCATCGAATCGAGCAAGCGCACGAAGGTCGGGTTTACGACGGCGGATATCCTGACCGGCGCGGCGACCTTGTTTATTGCCATCGCGGGCAACGTCGATCCCCGGCCTCCAGCACCAGCGGCAGCCCCGGCAGCCCCGGCCTCATCGCAGCCGATGAGCGAGAAACCCGCCGCGCTCGTGAAAGCCGATGACGATCTCCCCTTCTGAGGTCGCCTGTCGCTACTGCGGGGAAACCGGGACGTATGGCCGGTGCATCGAGCATACCGAGGTGTGCCCGATTCGCACCGGCTTGTGGGTGGCCTACTTGAAACGGGGGAAGCCGTGAAGATTCGCCACCAGGGCAAACTGCATAAGCAATTCCCGCGCGAGTGGGCTATCTGGAGTGGCATGAAGACACGGTGCTCCAATCCACGTCGGAATGTCTATGCATCGTACGGCGGCCGTGGCATCACGGTCTGTGCGGAATGGGCCCAGAGCTTCGAGCGGTTCTTGGCAGATATGGGGCCTAGGCCATCAGCGGATCATTCGTTAGATCGCATCGATAACGATGGCAATTACGAACCGGGAAACGTCCGGTGGGCGACGCGATCTGAGCAGGCGTTCAATCGACGCCATACAAGATACTGTTCTAATGGGCATGAGCGGACGCCAGAGAATGTTCGCTCGGCTGGGTGGTATCGATGCGTGCGATGCTATCGATTGCGTCGCGTCACCTTAACTGAACAACAACGCCGCCAACGGGAATTAGAGCGTGTCTTCGCGTAGGCACCAGCATTACGACCCCAAGGCATTGTGGGATGCCGAGCCGATGTTCTTTGACCCACCGGCCCAAACGGTCGATACGAGTCTCGCGGCGGCAGCGCAGATCAAAGGGCACACCGCGCGGATTCGGCAGGCGATTGTCCTCTGGCTCCGCACCCAAGGAGCGCACGGAGGCACGGCTGGCGAAATCACGGCGGCGCTGGGCTTGAATCCCTCGACCGTGCGGCCGCGTTTGCGCGAAGCCGAGGGCACGGCCCCGTGGGCGCCTGGATTGCCGGTGTTGATTCGGAAGTCCGAGGAGAAGCGGGGCGGGATGCGGGTCTACCGGATCGTATGAGTCGTCACGTTCACAATTGGACGGGCTGGCGGCCCGACGGAATTGGCTGGGCGCGCGAATGTGTCTCGCAAGGCGCTCGGCTCGGCTTGCAGCATCGGTGGGGGTGTGGCGCGTTCCAATACCGCAAGGCACTTCCTGGCCAGCGTGGCCCACGCCCGAAGCCCCGCCCGCTTCAGGAGTGGATTGACGAGTTGTGGGTCAAGTTCGCGCAGGATTTGCAGCGGCTGGCGAAGCCTCAGCAATGCCGGACCTGTGGGGGCACCGTTCCAGCATCCCGCGCCTATCGGAAGCTGGCAATGCAGGGTACGAAACTAGCGCAAGCCTTCAAGGGGGTGGCTGGGCATAACCCCGGAGAAACCCAGCCCTCGGCAAAGCGCCCCGATGTGCGGTAGCACTCGAAGGGAGCAATCCCTAAGTCCGCGCGACGAGGGTGGCCCTGCGGGACAATCGGGGGCCGTCCGTCAATGGTGACTCTAGTGAGGGCTCCGTGGGGTCGTCTGGGCGGTCCCCCAAAAGTGAGGGCTTGCGGAAATGCAAAAAGAGGTGAGTATTCAGAGTGGTTCGGCGTTAGAGCGCCGAGTTGGTAACATGGAAACCGGGCGAAGTTGCGCTCCCCTTACGCGCCTAGTCTCGGCTCCCGGTTTCCGCCCAGCTAGGACTCTACGTGTTGAGGGGAGCGCTTTTTTTGGGCACCACGTCGTCGCTAACGGTCGCCCGAGCAATTGGTGGCGTACTCACGCGGCGCGGTTAAAAGCGGTGAGCGGCGGAATGCACGTCAGGGAGCTAGCCCCGCGTGCGGCGCCCAAGTAAACGGTTTCCAGTGTCGCCACGGCAGAGCGTGGCACTAAGCCCTAGCAGGGTTCTTTACTCCTTTCTTTGCCCACTAGGCCGTACGGAACCGAGCCTCGAAACTCGGACTGGAACTAGCAGTGCACTGAGTTTCACACAATTGCCCCGAGTTATCCACAGCCCCCAGAAAGGGGAGAGTCCTCGTGCGCCAGATTTTTCGGGTGTCGTCACTTACAGAATCTCAAGGCCCCATCAAAGGCCAAGTCAACAGCCACGACACATTCGGTGGCACCTCTGGTCTCTGGGATACGCCTTTAGGTCTTGGTAGTGGAAGTTTGTAAGTGGTGGACCCGAAAACGTGGCGCGCCTTGTGTGGAAAAGCGGTGGCGCTGTGTGGAAGTCAGGCGACCTTTCAAGCGCAAGCGCGCATCCTCAGGCGCCTCGTGCAGGTCTATGGGCCGGTGGACGTGGAGCGCATGATCGCGGGAGCGCGTGAGCTGGGCTGGCACGACCTGAAAAGCCTCGGCTCGAAGGACGGACTCGGGAGACGGTGGGCGTTGGAGCGCTACTGGCAGACGCAGAAGGGCGCCCCGAAGAAAACGCTTGACGCACTCGGAGACATTTTACAGGCGAGGGGGTTAGTCAAATGACGGCAGTCGCCGCTGCGAAGTCCCGCTTAGAGACCTGGCTGGCCGAGGTGTGGCTCCGGCACGACTCGCTCGACCTGATTAAACTCCGTCACTTGGAAGACGAAATCGAACGCGCCGCGAAGGTGCATGAGCCGAGGCCCTTTTGACCATCTCTGAGCTGCTCGATCAGCGCGGGCCCCCAAGACATTTAGAGCCCCGGCGCGAAATCACCCTCCATGAGGCGCGGCGCTATTTGCGGGCGCATTCAGGGCGCCAGCATCGCATACGCAAAGTCGCCAAGGCGATGCGGCTGTCCGAGTCTACGGTGGGGCGGGTATGGCGGGAGATGCTCCGATGAGCGAGAACGAAACGGCTGGGTTCCGGCGCTTGTATTGCCAAGGGTGTGGGCGGGGCGAACCGCTCCCTGCGAAGCATCCCTTTCCGTTGCCTTGTGAGGATTGTGGGGCGCGGGATTGGGGCACGTATCCGTGTATGCCGAATATTCGCCCCGAGGACGCGAATCCCATTGAGCCGGGGTGGGACCCGAAGGAGCCGTGGCAGCAATGAGGGCCTGTGGTGCGAACGGGAAGCCGCCTGCGTCGCAAGCAGGAGATTGTGGGTTCGAATCCCACCAGGTCCATTCAAGGAGCGCCCAATGAGCATCTGGCGGTGGCGGTCAAGCGACGAAGCGGATGTGGTAATGACGGCGATCTCAACGGTACTGCTCGCGACGTTGCTCTTTCTCGCGTTCCCGATTTGCCGATGACGTGGGCTCCGACCCCTGCCGAAGCGGCCCTCCTCGCCACGGGCGAAGCCATCGTCTACGGCCATGACGGGATATGCGAAGTGGTACGCTGTGACGCGCTCCCCCACGATCTGGACGTATATACCCGAGCCCAGGAACGCGCCGAGCTCTTGAAGGCGGCGAAGGAGGCGCTCAGGAAAAGCGCCCCGCGTGGCGTGAAGATTTCTCGGAAGTTGGCCCGAGCGAAAGGGCTCTTGTGACTGCAAGAACTTGCAGCGATCTTGGTACACAAGCTTCGGGCGGTTTCGGGTTGCGCCGGTCGTGGAAACGGGGTATCGTGAGGTCAAGCAGTTCATCCCAAGCCTTCTCAGGAGAGGCGAATATGACACGGATTCTTCAGCAGCCCCCAGTCGTGGGTCTCAAAGTTGTCGCGAATGGCCACCTTGGCACGATCACCCGCGTCTGTGAGTGGTCGGACAGCATGGTCGAGGTGCGGCTTGCCAGCGGCACCGTCTGCGTGGACTACAACGGCATTGACTGCTACGCAGTCTCCCGGTGAGGGCGAAGTGGGGCGTCGTGCAGGAGTTTGTTGAGCGGCTTCTATCAGCATTTGAGCAGGGAAGTATCCGACCGGGGCTAACCTTTCGCGAAGAATGGACGATGCTCGTCAATACATTTGCGGCGGCGCGGTCGGGGGGGCTCGTCTAGAGCAGGACGGCGGATCGCACCCGCAAGGTGAGCGTCGCGACCTCACGCCTCCGACCATATAGGAAGCGCTTGAGCCGACACTGGCTAGCCAACAGTGCTAAGGCGCGTGCGCAAGAAGCGATTGCGCTGGCCCCTGGGATTCGGCCTCCGGGGTGCTCTCCCCTTCTTCCGGTCGGGCCCCAAAGCCCGCGCAAGTCCCCTCCTGAGGGGGAGCCGGATTCTTCTGTGGCGGGGGCGAAGGCGCACGGACTCCGATGAGCCGACACGTCCATTGGAATCCCACCGCTTCCCGATTGGAAACCGACTTGTTCACCTTGCCCGCCCAGCCGGTGGATACCAGCCTCGCCGCTGCGGAAGGGATGCGTGAGGCCGCCCCGAGCCTGCGGGAAGCGATCTACCAGGCCATTCGGGAGGCGGGGGAACGCGGCTTGACAGCGGGGGAGCTCGACGCCCTGGGCTATCCGGGGTCCACCGCTAGGCCCAGACTCCGAGAACTGGAAGGCTCCGCTCCGTGGGCGAAGGGTCGGTTACGGGCGCGGATCGTCAAAACGCCCCAGCAACGGAACGGCATGAGGATTTATATAGCCCTATGAAGATTCAACCGTTGCGGAATATGGTGCTCGTGCGCCTAGAGTCAGAAGCGCCCCGGAGTGGCCTGCATCTCATCCAGGAGGCCCGAGCGGTACGCCCCGCGAAGATCCTCGCCTGTGGGCCAGAGGTTCGAGACTTGGAGCCTGAGATGGTGGCCTTGGTCAATATCCTCACCGCCACGCAAGTAGACGGGTGCTATTTGGTGCCCGCCCCGAGCATTCTGGGGACGCTGTGACGTATCATCGCAATGGGGTGCGCGAACTCGATCCATTTCGCCCATTCTGGGTCTTTGCCAAAACCGTAGGCTATGAGCCCTGCTGGATATGGACTGGTGGGCTCAGCAATGAGGGTTACGCGGAGGCATGCATTGGAGGGGCCTCGACGCGGATGGCTCGGTGGGCCTATGGCGTATTCCGTGAGCCTGTCCCGCCCGGCTTGGTGGTCGATCATCTTTGCCGCGTCCGGGCTTGTGTAAATCCCTACCATTTGGAGGTCGTGACTAATCGAACGAATATCCATAGAGGCATTGGCGTTGCTGCACAGAATCGCCGCAAGACCCATTGTAAGCGTGGTCACCTGCTGGAGGGGGCGAACCTTCTGGCTTCTGCGCTGGCACATGGGCGCCGCGCCTGCCGAGAATGCCAACTAGCGCATCAGAGGAAGTACAATGCCAAGCGAACGTACTATTACCGACCAAAGCGCAAACCGACTCCGCCCCAGTAGGGGATTGGTATTGTTGCGCTCCGTCGAAACTCCCGAATCGCTCCCCGGCAGTCGTATCGTCTTGACGCCCCAGACGCGCACCGACTGGACGGCAGGGCAAATGGAAGTCGTGGCGATCGGCGCCCCCGCAGCTTGCCAGGACGTGGATTGCGAGCGCCCCCACGCAGCGGGAAGCCATCCTCTCGATGCTCAACGTGGCGATTGGGTACTCGTCCGGCACCGGGCTTTATTGGAAACTGACCAAGAGGGGCTCTTCGCCTGCCACCAAGATGACATTTATGCTATATTGACGGACGATGCCAAACCACAATTCCCCGTTTCTGGAGTGGCGCGGGCAGACTAAGCGAGCCTGTGATTGGGCGCGCCACCTAGGGATGCGCCCCGGTACTCTGCATATGCGTTTGCTCGCTGGCTGGACGGTCGATGCGGCGCTAGGCACGCCTGTGGCGAAGGATACCCACCGAGTTACCCACGGTCATACACGACGTTCTGGGACTTCGCGTACTTATCGGACGTGGGTTGCCATGCGCCCCGCTTGCGCGCGGGAACGGTGCAGGCAACGTGCTTGCGAATACGCTTTAGCACTCGCTCGCGTTCTTGCGCTGTGATGACGCCGTGGAGATAGAGCCATCGCAGTGACTCGCGCAGCTTGCCGGGAAGCCCCTTCCAGATGTCGGTAATGCGATTCATAGGGCCTCCGCGTTTTCATAGGTACGGACAAGCAGCTCAACGAAGATCGCGGCTACGTCTGGGGTGTGTGTCCCGTCCATATGCTTACAGCGAAGCATCCATGAGCCGCTCGGGCCCTTGAAGATATCCAGTACTTCGCCCAAGTAGTGGCGCCCCGATACCGTCCAGGTGCAATGCGCGCCCCGGACATCCTCACAGCCAAAGCGGGTGATCTTGACGTGGCGTTTCATGGTGGGCCCTCCTGAGGGGCTATAGGTGAACTAGAACTCAACTCGTGTAAGGGCTTCGCGGCGCTCGTCGGTATTGGCTTTGCGCCAGCGTAGCAGCGGGTGGAACTCTGGATGGTCGCTGTAGTACGCGGAAACCTGCTCGCGCTGCTTTGGGGTGGGCGTTGCGACGAATACGCGGCGCCGAAACCGCCCCGCGCCCTTGCCATCGCACATCCGGCGACCAGCGGCCAGCCCGGCGAGCGATCCATGACCCATGTCGCCACCCGTAAGCCACGCTTGGCACTTCTCGCACCGGCGCTCCACGAGCACCCGAGCGATTGCGCCATCTTGGAGCGTTACCGTCGTATCCATTTGGGTGGGCCTCCTGATGGCCTAGAGTAGGACTACTGAAACAAGCCGCGATGCTTGGACTGTGACGGACAGCGCAACTCGACGGCGAGCCACGCGCCAAGGACCATCAAGCCGATGCAGAACGAAAAGGCGAGGTATTCGAGCATTGGGCACCCTTCCTGAGAGGGTAAACGGTGAACTGAATGTGCCCTGAATGTAGCATCTCCGCTCCTACGCACCAGCGAAACAAACCCGCATCCCCAGTAACGAAACGATTACGACAGCGACAGTTACAGTGTCACTACTCGCTCACCATCCGTCGGTAGGGGGGGCCTGCCTCGGTAAGGTGACACCTGTCTCCGCAGTGTGTGTAATGAATTGACACGTGTCAATTCGTCATCAGGGACAGTGTCATGACAGTAGGGTGTGCCTAAGTGACCCATGCAGCCCCCACAGGGAGCAGTTCTCCTCTTGACCCCCCCCCTCGCTAGGAAGGACCCGCCCTCTGGTGTGGGCCTAGACCACCGTGAGAGATGTGTGGTCGTTGGAGTCTAGATTTCAGACAGGGGAGAAGAATCTCAAGGCGTATCCCGGATGATGTAGGGCGAGAGATGTGCTCTGGGATACCGTCTTTGTAGTGCAGGAAGGTCAAAGTCAAGAGATGGTCGATCGACCCGCTATGCGTTTTTTTTCAGGTGAGCGCTCGGGAGGCCATCTCTCTCGATTTTGAGGCCCCGCGTAGGCCGGGGCGCCCTGTCGCGGCAGGGAGGTCACCGCCGGTACGCTTTCCTTGGGGGGCAGCGATAGGCGGGCGTCTGAACGGATGGCGCGGTGGCAATATGGGAGTCTGGGTGTGGGACGCAAGTCAGTCGAGGACTACACGGCGTGTAGGATTTGTCCTACAAGGGTTGTAGGTGGTGTCCTACAGGAATCGGGTGGGGTGGCGTTTTTTTTTCTTTGGTGTACGTTGTGGAGACTTCCTCACATTACAGGAGTGGGCGTGGCGAACCGACTGGAAGGCTGGATTCATTCGGGCAACTGCCCGGCCTGTGGAGGACCGATCTTCGGACGGATCAGAAAGGACGAACCGCCAGTGGTGACGGGCCCGGGAGTGCGGCAGGAGGTGCAGGAGGAGTTTGTCCCTGAGGGGCTCAGGACCTGCCCCAAACCCTGTCCGTATTACTGGGTCGCCTAGGTGCCCTTCAAGGTCCGCCGGGCGCGGGAGCGGATGATCGCCGCCCTGAAAGACCCGGACGGCAACACCGGCTGGGATGTCGTCTTTGCCCGCCTCGCGAACGGGGAGAATCAGGAGGACATCGCCCGCACGATGGGGCTCTCGCAAAGTGCCCTGTCGAACCTCATTCGCTACGCGCGGAAGGCTGATCCCGAAGTCGGGGAACGCTGGGAAGCCGCGAAGAAGGAAAAAGCCGAACGGCTGAGGGACGAGATTCTCCCCATCGTCGATAACGTCCGGCCCGTGAAACCAGGCCCCGGAGAGCCCGTGCAGGAATGGCGGGACGCGATTGCCTTGGCCCGGGAACGGGTGGACGCCCGGCTCAAGGTGGCGAACTCGCTGGACCCCGTGGACAAAGCGCCGCTCGTGCAGGTCAACATTGGGGATTCCTTGGTCCGCGCGATTCAAGCCGTCGCGGAACGGCAAAAAGCGTTACCTCCTCCACAGTCCGCCGAGATCGTCCCCGAGTGAAGAAGATTCCCTGGCCCCCCAAAGCCTTGATGCCCAAGAACATCAAGGGGCGGGTCCAGAGTCAGGATGGCTCCCCGATGTGGGTGGCCTTACGGCGGTGGGATACGGACCGCACGTTGCGAGGACAGTTGCATAATGCCTGCTGCGATTGCGGGCTGGACCATTTGCTGACGTTCGAGATCGTGCGGGAGGACAAGGGCCAGTGGTGGCTGGTGAAGCGGGCGTACCGGACGAGCAAAGTCGGGAAAAAGCACACATGATCCTTGCAGACCCCGGCCCGAGCTGCGCTGATTGCGGCGGCCCCGCCAACGCCCGAGTCGGATACCGCTTGGTCTGTGATGATTGCATGGAGAAGAATGTGGCGTGGAAACCCGACCCCACGCTGCGTTGGACGCGAGTGGGAGACATCGTAACGGTGACTAGGGCGTGATCGTCGGCATCGCCGCAGGGCTCTCTCCTGAACAACTCACTCCGTGGGCCGCCTCCGCCCGGAAGGTCTGGCCGGGCCGGATCGTCATCCTGACCGACGACGCCGATCCCCTAGACCCCCTCGCCGCCGAGTACGACTTGGAACTCCGCATGGTCCCCTTGCGCGAAAAAGGCATGGGGGTCTGCGACATCGCCCGCACCCGTTGGCTGCATATCGGGGAACTCCTCGGCTCGACGAACAAAGACCCCGCCTGCGTCGTCGATACCCGCGATGCCGTATTCCAAACAAACCCGCTCGCGATGGTCCGGCGCCGCATCCTCTTGGGCTCGGAAGGCAAAACCCACTTGGAGAACCCCTGGACCGCCTATTGGGTGAATCAACTGGCCCCGAACGACGGCATTGAAGATGCTGAGGTCTTGAACGCCGGGGCCATCGCGGGCCCCGAGTTTCTGCTGCGCTGCTTCGCCTTCGCCCTCTTTCACCGGCTCCCGAAGATCAAGTGCTCGTGTACGTTCGGGGCGACCCACATGACCGATCAGACCTTGGTCAACGTCCTCGCCCGAAACGGCTTCGCGTCGAACGTCGATATCCGCAAGGATTGGGTTTTCCACGTCCGCGCGATGGATCATGGTAGGATCGGCGCCACATGGCACGACGACCTCCACGTCCTCTTGCGGGATGACGGACACCCCTTTCCCATCGTGCATCAGTACGACTTGGCCCCACAACTCAAACCCTTCTTGGAGGCGATCCGTTAGTGGAACACTACTGGCCGTCCGTCCCCGGCGGATTCTGGTTTCTCAATGCCTACGCCAAACTGTTGGAGGAAATCCCCAAAGATCGTCCCGTTGTCTGGGTGGAAGTGGGAGTCTTTCACGGCCAGTCCCTCGCCTACCTGGGCGTCGAAGTCCTGAACCGAAACCTCCCCATGACGATTCATGCGGTCGATAACTTCGCGGGCTGGCCGGGTGTCGCGCAGGGCGAAGAATTGTATGAATCCTTCCTGCGAAACACGAAGCCCATCCGCGACCAGATGCCCTACCTCGCCGTGAACGCCAGTACCGCGAATCCCCTCGGGCCTGGCTTCTCGATTCACCGGCTGCCGTCCGTCGATGCCGCTCGAACCTTCGAGGACAGTTCCGTCGATGTCGTCTGGCTCGACGCCGATCATACCGAAGCGGCGGTCTCCGCCGATATCGCGGCGTGGCTCCCCAAGGTGAAGCCTGGCGGCTGGCTTGGCGGCGATGATTGGGCCTTCAGCGGCGTCCGCAAAGCCGTCTCCCAGCATTTCCCCAAGGGGTATCTCTTGGGCGAGGGAGAACGTCTCGGCGCCCCGTGGCCCTACTGGCTGGTGAAAGTCGAAGCCTAAGTGGCCGTTCAGCTCCAATCGCAACTCGAAACGATCATCGCACGGTTCTATAACGCCCGTGCCGAGTTCGCCCGCGAAATCTTCGGCATCACCCCCTGGAGCGCCCAAGAAGAAATCTTCGCCGCTGCCGATAATGGGGAGCGCCGCATCGCGGTGCGCTCGGGCCACCGTTCTGGGAAGTCGATGGGCAACGGAATCCTGCTGTGGCATCATCTCATCTGTCGGTATCCGCAAAAATGCGCCGTCACCGCGCCCTCCGAGAAACATTTGTTCGACGCGCTCTGGGCGGAGTTTCGCGGGCTCGGGAATCGCTTCACGAAAGACTATCTCTGGCTCCGCGACCTCTACGACATCACCGCCGAGCGCGCGGTCATGAAATCGCATCCCGCTGAGTCCTTCATTTCGATCAAAGTCTCGCGGCCCGAGCAGACCGAAGCCCTACAAGGCATGTATTCGGAGAACGTCTTGCTCATTGCGGACGAAGCGAGCGGCGTGCCCGAAGCTACCTTTGAGGCCGCGATGTCCTCGATGGCGAATCCACACATCCTGTTCGTGATGACGAGCCAGCCGATCCGCACGTCGGGCTTTTTTGCCGATGCCTTCCGCAAAAACCCCGAGATGTGGTGGAAAAAGACCATCTCGTCGCTCGATTCACCATTCGTGGACCCCGATTACATCCATTTCGTCAAGGAAAAGTACGGTGAGGACTCGAACGCCTACCGGATTCGCGTCCTGGGCGAGTTTCCAACCGCCGAAGAAGATAAAGTCATCCCCCGGGACATCATCGAAGCCGCCGCCAAGCGACAAGTCGAGATTTCCCCCACCGCTGCCGTCGTCTGGGGCCTCGATGTCGGCATTGTCGCCCGGTCTGCCCTCGCCAAACGGCAAGGGAACGGCTTGAAAGAGCCGGTAAGGCACTGGCGGAAGCTCGACACGATGGAAACGGCAGGTCGGGTGAAGCACGAGTGGGATGTCACCCCCCAAAAGGACCGCCCCGTCGCCATTTGTATCGACGCGATCGGCTTGGGGAGGGGCGTGGCCGACCGTTTGCGGGAACTCGGGTTGCCGTCTCGGGCGATCAACGTCTCGGAAACCCCCGCGTTGATTCACCCGCACTACAAAGACCTGCGCTCGGAGTTGTGGTTCGCCGTCCGTGAGTGGCTCGCGAACCGGGACACGGTAATCCCCGACCAAGAGGAGTTGATCGACGAACTCGCCGCCCCGGACATCAAATACTACTCCTCCGGGAAAACGGGCGCGGAGCCGAAAGACTCGATGAAACGGCGGGGCGTCGAATCGCCCGACCTAGCCGACGCCGTGGCGTTGACCTTCGCCGTCGATGCGACCGTGCTCCAAGGGCAATCCTCGAACACGGGCTGGGATTTGCCGCCTGATGCTCCCCCGTGGGGGATTCGAGGGCTCGTCTAGTATTGCAAACCGCGAAGGATTTGCGTATTACTAGGGCACTGTGACAATCCCGTACTCCCCAGCCGCACCGGCGGAGGTTCCGTTTTCCGACGTGGAGAAACGGAAGGGCTTGTCACCCTCCGAAGTCTCCTCCGCTGTCCACTCGCTCGTCACGGATGCCGAGTCCTTCCGCGAAGCCGAGTTAGCCAAACGCCGGAAAAAGGCGACCGAGTATTACCAGGGCAAGAAGTTCGGCAATGAAGAAATCGGGCGCTCGCAATTCGTCACGACCGATGTGCGCGATGCGGCGCTTACGATCATGCCGTCGCTCCTCAAGATTTTCTTTGGCGCCGAACAACCCGTCGAGTACGCTCCCTACAAACCGGAAGATGTCGAAGGCGCCGAGCAGGCGACCGAGTACATCTCGAAAGTCGTCCTCCAACAGGACAACCCTGGCTTCCTGATCTTTCAGAGTTGGTTTAAGGACGCGCTGATTCGAAACCCCGGCGTCGTGAAGTGGTGGCCCGAGGAAACGGTCAAGGTGCATTTCCAAAACGCCACGGGGGTGACTGATGACATCCTGACGCTGATGCTGATGGATGAATCGGTGTCGATGGGTCGCGTCTCCGAAGGGATGCCAGTCACGATCCCAGGGCCAGACGGCCAGCCGCAGCAGATACCGACCTACAACGTGGAGTTCCGGCAGACCGAACGCGAGTTCCGTGCCCGCTTCGACTGCCTCCCCTCCGAAGAAGTCGGTTGGTCAAAAGACGCCCGGAATCCGCAGCACGCGGCGGTGCTCTATCATCGGACGGAAAAGACCAAAGCCGAATTGATGGCGATGGGGATTTCGGAAAAGATCATCGACGAGCACGGCGGCGTCGATGCGAGTCTCCGCACGGCCCCCGAAGCCGCCGCGCGGAATCCGAACAACGACACCACCCCCACCACCCCTCCCGAGCCGTCGCAGGAGAAGTCGCTCTACACGGAAGCCTTCGCCACGATGGACGTGGACGGGAACGGGGCGGTGGACCGGAAGTTCTGCGGCCTGGGGCCTGGCTTCTACGTCGTGAACGGGGATGGCCTAGGCGAGCCTGTCGAAGATCGCCCCTTCGCCTTCCTCGTCCCGGATCCCGAGCCGCACACGATCGTCGGGCAAGACGTGGCCGACTGGACGATGGACTTGCAGCTCCTCAACTCGTCCTTGATCCGGGCGATTTTGGACTCGCTCTCGAACTCGATCTTCGGGAAAACGTTCTACACCGAGGGCGCGGTCAGTGCTGCTGACATTCACTCGACGGCCATCGGGCAACCTGTCCGCGTGCGTCAGAACATCCCGCCGCAGAACGCCGTGTACCATTGGGCTCCCGAGTTCCACGGCGCGAAGGCCATGCCCGTCCTCGAAATGATTCAGGAGTTGAAGGAGTCACGGGTCGGGTCTCCCCGAGGCGCGGGCGGGATCAACGCCGACGCCTTGCAGTCCTCGACCCAGAGCGCCATCAGTCTCATGGCCTCTGCGAAGCAGGAACGGATCGAGATGATCGCCCGCATCTTCGCGGAGACCGGCGTCAAGGACTTGTTCAAGGGGCTCCTGAAACTCATCCACCAACACCAGCCGGGGAAACGGATGGTGCGGCTCCGGAATACCTGGGTCCCCGTCGATCCTCGGACGTGGAATGCCGAGATGGATGTCCAGATCAACGTGGCCTTGGGTGGGGGCTTGGCCGAATCGAAAATCGCCATCCTGTCGGGCCTCGCGGCGAAGCAGGAAATGGTCCTCGAAAAGCTCGGGCCGGGAAACCCGTTGTTCACGCTCGGCCATTACCGGAACACGCTCGCGGAAGTCCTAATGCTGTCGGGCCGGAAGGATGTCTCGAAGTTCATGGGCGACGTGCCCGTCGATTGGCAACCGCCGCCGCAACCTCCCGCGCCTGATCCGGCGGTGATGATCGCGCAAGCGGAAATCGCGAAAGCGCAGGCCGAAGTCGCGCAGAAGCAGGCGCAGGTCGAGGGCGATAAGGTCGAGCTGATGCAGAAGCACTTGGAGATGGAGCGGCAGGCGATGGCCGAAGGCGCGGACTTGGCCCTCCGGCGTGAGGAGATGACCCGCAAGGACGATCTGGAGCGCGACAAGCTCGACGCCGACATCGCACTCCGCGCGAAGGAACTCGAACTCAAGTATTCGGCGGAAGTCTCGACCGCCGAGATTCAGGCCAGCGTGGACCGGGACCGCGCGAAGCTCGACGCGGAGACGAAACTCGAAGCCGCGAAGATTGGTAAGCGCGTCACCATCGCCAAAGCGAAAGAGGGGGAATAAATGCCCGCGAAAAGCGCTAAGCAGTTGCGCGCGATGGCAGCGGCAGCGGAAGGCCGCTCAACCCTCGGGATTCCCGCTACGGTGGGCCGGGAGTACGTGGAGGCCACGCCCCCGAAGAAGAAAAAGCATTTGATGGAGACGCATCTGTCGAAGTCGGGCCGCGTCATCCGGGACGCGGGGCGCTAGATGGCGTGGCGGTGGACGGACTACATCACCCAGCGCGTCCGCGACACGATCGCGGCGGAACTCGTCGGCGGCGAAGTCCAGATCAAGGGTGCTGGGGGTCCCCTGGCGACGATTCCCTTGTCCGGTAAGACGGAAACCGTCGTCGGCACCGCCGCGTCCAAGGGCCGCGCCGTGTCGGTGGTGGTGACGAACGCGAGTGGGATTTCGGTCGGAGCCATTCCGGCTCCCGAAGTCTGCGACCGGGTGGAACTGGAACCTGGCGCGCAAATCAGCGTCACGCTGCGGCTCGGCTAGGAGGCCACCCGTGGACGGCGAGATCACGATCAAAGTCAAAATTGACGGGGCCGGGACGATGACCCCACCGCCCCAACCGAAGGAGTCTGAAGGTGGCCCTGAATCCGAGGGAGGGGTAGTCCCATCGCGCTGAACCCACATTACCGGCAGACTGAACGGCATGGATTCCTGGATGCCATCACCACCGCCTTAGGCGCGGTGGCTTTACTCCGCATTTATGACGGCACCCAGCCGACCGATGTCTCGACCGCCCTAGGCGCTCAAGTGAAGCTCGCAGAACTGGCGATGTCCGCGACGCCGTTCGGTGCGGCAAGCGGCGGGGTCATCACCGCCAACGCGATCAGCAACGACGCCTCGGCAGATGCCACCGGAACCGCGACGTGGGGGACGCTCGTCACATCGGGCGGAACGCGGATTGTCGATTTCTCCGTCGGCACCTCGGGCGCCAACGTGAACTTCAATTCCGTCTCGTTCGTCGCGGCGGCGGTGGTGTCGATTTCGTCGCTCACCATAACGTTCGCGGCCTGACCTTGTTATGGACTCCGCAGAAAGGAATCTTAAAGCTCGATCACAACACGGGCGCCGTGGGGGCGAATCCCTACGGCACGTCCGTGACGACCGGCGGCGCGGCGGCGACCAAAGGGACCCCCGCCCAACTCATCGCCTCGACAGCCTTCGATACGTATTGGATCACGATTCTCGCGACCGGCTACGGACTCGCGGCGACGGACTCACAGGGCGCCTTGGATATCCTCACTGGCGCTGCCACCGAAGAAGTCTTGATTCCAAACCTCTTGATGGGGTATTGCAGCCCGACCGATTCCGCGACGGGCGTCGGTCCCAAGGTCTGGAACTTCCCGCTCTATATCCCCGCCGGGACCCGAATCGCCTGCCAAGTCGCCGGGCAACGGATTTCGACCGCCATGCGGGTCTCGGTCTTTCTCTATGGCGGCGATGCGATGCCGCCGTTCCGCGTGGGCCGGAAAGTCACGACCTACGGCATGGGCACTGTGCCGTTCGGGACCACCATCGTCCCTGGCGCCTCGGCAGCCGAAGGGGCCTGGACCCAGATCACCGCCTCAACGAGCGAGGATCACTTTTGCGTCGTGCCGAGTTTCCAGTGCGGCACCGACACGACGCTGACGCGCTTGATGTATGCCTATGACATCGGTCTCGGCACCGCCACGGAAACGGAAATGATCCAGTCCTATTGGTTCGCGGTGACCGATAACGAGATGATGCGGGGACCCGAGAACCCCATGCCCGCCTTTTTCGACATCAAGAGCGGCAGCCGCTTAGTCGCCCGCGTCTCGAACTCCGGCGTCAACGATGCTGGGAACTACAACACTGTCCTTCACTGCGTGAGTTAAGGAGGGAACAATGGCAAAGGCGATGGTCACAGAATGTTATGCCCTCGATATCGAGGACAATCTCTACAAAATCACCGGCATCGCGGCCGTCACGACCGGCGACGCCGGGCACATCTTCATTGGGTTTGAAGCGTCCTCGCCGACCTTCAATCCCGCGCTCCCCAATTGGCGGTCCCGGATTCGGGACGCGGTCATCGACGCGGCGAGTCAAGCGAACATCACCGTCGATCAAGTCCTCCATACGGATCAGTCGCTCCTGTGAGCGCCGTGGTCTTGACGTGCCCGGTCTGCGACTTGGGACTCTCGGTGGCGACCTTAGACCCAAAAGAAGGACCACGGAATGGTGACGTGGGAGGACACATTCACATGGAAATATCAGGAAACGTGGCGTGCCTGAATGGCCATCGCTGGACCGCCAGCGGTTCGTTCATTCTCACCCGGAGCCCGTGATGGCGATTACCGAAGCCTTCACGCTGAATAACGTCACCCCCTCGGGAACGACGGAACTCTCGATCCCCCGGAACGCGACCTATGACGTGGCGCAACCGCAGACGACGGATGGCGTGTTCCAGCTATGGATTGACGACCAGACGAACATGACGAAAACCGAGGAATATGCCATCCGCATCTACGAGAAGGTCGAAAGTGGGGGCACCTCGAAACAAGTGTTTCTCGCCACATTGAAAGGGGTGCAGTCGGAGATTTTCTGCACGCCGATGCTGATCTTGATGAACGGGTGGGATATGACCATCAAAAAAATCGCCGGGACGGATCGCGCCTTCGACGCTAGTATTCGTCAGATTTCGTAAATGACGGGCCCCGGCGCCTTCTGGTATAACGGGGCAGCCGCGCAGGTCCTCGCCACAACGACCTTCACGGGGTCGGGGGACCTCGCCGTCACACAACCGACGATTGCCGGGACGGGTACCCTCACCCTCACGGGCTCGGGAGCGCTGGCCGTCAGTCAACCTGCCCTGGCGGGGGTCGGCACCATCACCCTGGTTGGCGCGGGGGCGTTGGCCGTCTCCCAACCTGCGGTCGATGGGGCGGGGACCGTCACGGCGAGCACGTTTGATGGGCTGGGCGCCCTCGCGATCATCGCGCCACAGATTGCAGGGACGGGGAATGTTACCAGCACGGAAGTCGTGGGATTCGGGGGCGGGAAGCGGAAGTACATCCTCGATGTGCCCCACGAACGCCAGAAGCGGGAACCCGAGAAACGCCCAGAGAAACGGACGAGGCGGGTCCCAGCGGTCCGGGTGGGCCTCAGTCTCCCGCTCCCCGTGCCTGTCTTGGCGCTCGAAGTCACGACGCCCGAGCCCGTCGCGGCGCACCTCGCCCTCCCGCGTGCCGCGTTGCCGGGGATGTTCGTGAAGGTCACGACGCGCACACGGCTGGAATTGGCCTTAGACCGGGTAGACGAACTCGAAGCCGTCCTCGCGGCGGTCCTGGAGGATTGATGAGCGAAATCCAAGCGATGGCTGAAACCGCCCAGCGGCTCTTACGCGACGAAGCCGCGCAGGAAGTCCTCGCCATGATGCGCGCGGAGGCGGTGCACAAGTGGGAACAAGCTTTGACCCTTGAGATGCGGGAAGCCGCGTGGCACGACCAAGCCGCTGTCGCGCGGTTTGAGAATGGCCTCCACGCCCTCGCCGACCGGGGGGTGGTGGAGCAAATCGTGGAGCAGCGCCAGAAGTTCATTTGACAATTTGACCGGAGTTACATACTATGGCAGGAGAACGCACCGCCGCAGACGGCCAGAACCCCAAGTTCACCGTGGATCATGCGGCGAAAGAGTTTCTGTCGCTCCTTCCTCCCCCCGAGTCCGAGGAGACGCAGAGACCAGAGACGACTGAGGACGCCGCTGTGTCCACCTCCACGGAGGAACCAGCGCTGGAATCAGCCGCCGAGCCGGAGATGGAGACCGTCGAACCATCTGCCGATACGGAAGCTGTAACGGAGGAGGAATCTTCCGGCGACCAGCGCCCCGTGGACCAGATGAAGCGCGACCTCCTCGCTGACTACACGAAGAAAACGCAAGCGGTCGCGGAACTCCGCAAGGCCGCCGAAGCCAAACAGGCCGAGGCCCAAGCCCTCGAAGCGGATGCCCGCACCAAAGCGCAGCAGTACGCCGAACGCCTCAAGTTGGCCGAAAAACTCCTGACCGACTTGTCGCCCGCCGAGCCCGATGCGGCCACGCTGGACGACCTCCGCAAAACAAACCCCAGCGAGTACGCCGCCGTCATCGCGGACCGCCAGCGCCAGCGCGACCGGATGCAAGCACTCCGCGCCGAACGCGAAGCGGTCGAAGCCCAAGAGGCCGAGGCTCGTGCCAAGGACTTCCAGAAACGGATTACCGAAGAACGCGAGAAGTTGTTTCAGGCGATCCCGGAATGGAAAGACCCGAAGAAGGCCGAGCAGGCGAACCGGGACCTCTACAGTGCTGCCGAGCAGTACGGCTTTACGGCGGCGGACATCGCGGCGGGCATGTACGACCACCGGATCGTCTTGCTCCTGCGGGATGCCCATGCGTATCGGGCCTTGAAAGCCAAGGTCCCCGAGACGCAGAAAAAGGTCACCGCACTCAAAACGGCGACGCCGGGGGGCCAGAAAACCCCGGAGCCCGGCAAGGCGGAAAAGCTGGCGCTGGAAAAACTCACGAAATCGGGCCGCAAAGACGATGCGGCTGCACTCTTTTTGGCACGCGAACTCAAGAAGGCGTAAGGGCGTCTAACAGCAGGCCCTCACGCCACGGAGCGATGAGGGCCTTATGGCCGCCCCAGAAACCAATACCTACCAGACCTACCAGGCGAAGGGTGGGAAAGAGGATGTCTCAGACATCATCTCCCGCATCTCGCCTGAGGACACGCCCTACACCTCGAACGTCGGGTCGGGCAAAGCCCGAAACACCTTCCACGAGGTCTTGCAGGATTCTCTCGCCGCCGCCGATACCACGAACGCGCAGGTCGAAGGCTTCGTCGTGGCGCACACCGCCGCCGTCCCCGTCCTTCGGGTGGGGAACTACACCCAGATCGTCCAGAAGGACGTGATCGTCTCGGGCTCGCTCGAAGTGCAGGACAAGTACGGACGAGCCTCCGAGATGGCCTACCAGAAGGCGAAGAAGGGCGCGGAGCTGAAGCGCGATGTGGAAGCGATCTGCCTGAAGAACGGCGCCGCGATTCCGGGCGACGGCACCGGCACCTTGGCCCGGCAGACGGCTGGGCTCGGGGCGTGGCTCAAGACCAACACCGCCGAAGGCGCCGGTGGGGCGGACCCCGTGTACTCGAACGTGCCTATCGTGGCGCGGACGGACGGCACCCAGGCCGCGTTCACGGAAGCGATGATCAAGGCCGTGATGCTCTCGGCGGTCCAGCAGGGCGGCAAGCCTCGGCTCTTGATGCTCGGGCCGGGCAACAAGCAGGTATTCTCGACCTTCACGGGCGTCGCGACCAAGACGTTCTATCAGTCGGCGGTCGAGCAGACGAAGATCATCGGGGCGGCTGACGTGTACGTGTCGGATTTCGGCACCCTCGCGGCGACGGTGAACCTGTTCCAGCGGAACCGGGATGCCTTCCTGATCGACCCCGAGCTGCACGAAATCAGCTGGTACCGTCCGTACTTCTTCAAGCCCTTGGCTGACACGGGGGATGCGGATCGGGGAGTCATCATCGGGGAGTTTGCGAACACGGTCAAGAACGAAGCGGGCAGCGGAGCGGCCTACGACCTGACCTGATCGTAGGGGTGGATACCTGACGGAACGTCCGTCGGGACAAAAGCGGCGGCGGGGTGGATTCCCGCTGGGGAACATTCCGCCGCATCCTTTCTCTGGAGGATCGTATGGCCTTGAACACGATTGGCTGGCTCGTGACCTTTTCGCTCGGCGGCACCACGACCGCCGGGGTGGTCATCGGGAAGCCGAACACCACGACCGACCGCGTGGGCTACATGTTCCGCTCGGTCGCGGGCGACCGCATGATTTGGGCGAAGGAATCGGACACGACCGCGACCACCACGGTCACGGGCTCGGTTTGACCTTGCCGGGGGAGGCCAACCCTCCCCCGCTCGGGCTTCTATGGCGACCCGACGGCTCCTCGATACGAATCCCGTTCTGGGGATTTCTCGCTACTTCCACTATCACGACAACGGCACGTTCACCATCGAGACCGTCCAGGACGTGGGCGGGATCGTGGAGGCGAACAAGCGGCAGTTCAACGACGCGGAGAAACGCTTCGGGCCGGGGATGTGGCACCATGTCGGACGCATCCCGTTGAACCTGTACTACCAGTACATTCAGACGGGCGATGATTCGGATATCAAGAAGTTCTTGAACTTGTCCGACAACAAGGCATGGCTCGTGAAGCCGGTGAAAATATGAGCGAAGCCCTGACGCCGAAGGTGGCGATCTGTTGCCCGACCGGCGATCACGTCGCCGCGCTCTGGGCGCACGACTTCGCGCGGATGCTCGGGCACACGATCCGCACGCAGCCGGAGATTGACCTCCTGCATCTGATGATTTCCGGCTCCCTCGTGCCGAAGCAGCGGGAAGCCTTGGTCTTGGAAGTTCTGACCTCGGCCCCAGACTACACGCACACCCTGTGGCTCGATACGGATATGCGGTTCCCGGCGGATACGTTGCTCCAACTCCTCGCCCGGCAGCAGCGAATCGTCGGGGCGAATTACGTGGAGCGTCGGCCTCCGTTCTCGCCCATCGCCTTCCCCAATTTGGAGAAGTCGAACGCGCGGCTCTTTACGCGCCCCGAGGATACGGGGCTGGAATCCGTGCAGGCGTTGGGCTTTGGCTGTGTGCTCGTGGAGACCGCCGTGTTTCGGAAGCTCCCGAGACCGTGGTTCTGCATGGGCTGGGCGAAAGCCATTGAGGAGTTCGTCGGCGAGGACGTGTTTTTCTGCGAAACAGCGCGTCGGAATGGCGAGACGGTCTATGTGGATCACGACCTCTCGCAGCGCATCTCGCACATCGGGACAATGGAGTTCACGATGGCGAACGCGATGCAGTATCACAGCGCAAATGGGAATGGTCATAGTGCCCCGGCGCCGAACCCGGAGCGCGTCTTGGAACTGGTGAAGCCCTAGATGGCGCTCTCGACGTATGCCGAACTGAAGGCCACGATGACGCGGTGGCTCGTCCGGTCAGATTTGACTGCCGACATCCCGGACTTCATCGCGTTGTTCGAGGGCCGCGCCAGGCGCGAATTGCGCGAGTGGCTCCATACCACAATCAGCGCCACGAACCTAACGACCAATTACGTGGTCGCTGCGACCGTGGATATCGTCCTCGGGGTGGCCTATAACGACGGGGCCGGGGGAGTCCGCAACGGTCCGCTTGACCTGATTGGCTTCGAGGACTATCACGCGCGGATGGCCTGTGACGCGACGGTCCGCCAACCCGTGCAAGCGGTGTTCGTGGACCGCGACGAAGTGGCGAACACCACCACGCTCCGCTTCTACCCGCCCGTCTCAGTGAGTGCGCCGCTCAGTGCGATTGCCCTGGACGTGATTGGCTATCTCCCGGCGCTGTCGGATTCCGCGACGACGAACCGGCTTTTGGCGGTGGCGCCAGATGCCTATCTCTACGGCGCGCTCCTTGAAAGCGCGCCGTTCTTGCAGCACGACGAACGGATTCCGATCTGGCAGAGCCGGTGTGATGAAGCCCTGCAAGGACTGACGATGCATACGGAACGGAAACTCCAGAGCGGGAACCGACCCATGCGCTTTGAACGGGTGTTCGGCTAATGGCGACGACTTTCACGCCAAACTACGGGTTCGATCTCCCCGCTGTCAGTGATACGGGCTGGGGGGGAATCAGAAACCAAAACATGACGGATGTGGACGGGGAGTTGTTCGCCCCGCGCATCGGCCAGTCTGCATTGGCCTGGGGCGCGACGACGACCGTCAATCTCGCGTCGGCTCGTGTGTTCACGGGCACCAACTCGCAGATTTCGACCATCGCGTTCTCGAACGTCCCCGCGACGTTCCCGAACGGGGCCGTGGTGCCCGTCGTTCGCCTCTGGCTCGTCCTGACCAATGCGGGAGCTTTCGCCATCACGTTCCCGGCGTCCGTGACATGGCTGAAAGGCGCGGCCCCGATCTTCCGCGCCTCTGGCGTCAGTATCGTGGAACTCGTGACCCGCGATGGCGGCACGACGTGGTATGGCGAGGGCACCTTCCCGCGCGCCCGCCTGTTCCGGGATACGACCGACCAATCCATCACGACCGCCACGGATACCGTTGTGGATTTGCAGACTGAGCAGTTTGATGTTGGGGGCTGCACCGATCCCGCCACCGACCGCTTTACGATCCCCGCTGGTGGCGATGCGGGCGTGTGGCTCTTGCATGGACAAGTCCGATGGGAAGCCAATGCGACGGGGACGCGGCGCCTCTGGATTCGCAAGAACGGGACGACCATCGTCGCGGAAGCGGCGATGGCCCCGACGAGCGCCACCGATCACGACCAAGAGATTTCGTTCTTGGTCAATGCGCCGCTCGCCTCGGATTACTTTGAACTCCTCTGTCGGCAAACGAGCGGCGGGAACCTCGCACTCCGAGGCAGTACGGTCGCCGCCTACACCTTCTTCGAAGGGACGCGCATCGCCTAATGGACGCGATTGTCATCGGACTTCTCGCGGCGATTCGGGCTGGCGATTGGCTCGCGTTGCTCTATTGGGTGTTTGCACTGATGGGATTCGTCGCCTAGTGGAAACCATGCTGCCAGTCGCGCTCCCGATGGGGTTCGCTCGAAATGGGACCCTATACGAAAATCGCCAGCGCTGGGTCGATGGGACGCTCGTGCGCTGGAAGGACGGCGCCTTACAACCCGTCGGCGGGTGGCAGCTCGTCCATACCGCGAGCGGCAGCGAAGTCCAAGTTACCGGCAAGCCTCGGGCCTCACTGGCGTGGCGCAAAAATGACGCGACCATCTGGCTCGCGGTTGGCACGACTGGCACGCCTTCAAGGCTCTACGCCTACTCGAATGGCGTGCTCACTGACATCACCCCAGCGGGGCTCACGAATGGCGCTGCCGACGGGCAACTCTTTTCCGGGTCCGGAGGGTGGGGCGAAGGCGGCTGGGGCGATGTGCCGTGGGGCGGGTTCGCGTCGGGTGGGTTTTTCGTGGATGCCGATACGTGGTCGCTCGACAACTTCGGGGAAGTCTTGGTGGCGTGTCTCACCGCGGATGGGAAGCTCTACAGCTCGACGCCCACGGCCCAAGCCGTGGTCATTACCAACGCCCCCGTCAACTGTCGCGCAGTGGTCGTGACACCTGAGCGATTCCTGATGGCGCTCGGGGCGGGGGGTGACCCGAGACTCGTCCAATGGGCAAGCCAAGAAACGCTGACGACCTGGACCCCGACCGCCACGAATAGTGCTGGGGATTTCCCGCTCTCCACGAACGGGCGGCTTGTCGCCGGTCGGGCCACCGCTCGGGAAACACTGCTCTGGACGGATGCCGACTTGTGGGCGGCTACGTATATCGGGGGCCAACTCATCTACGCCTTCGTCCAGCGCGGCGACAATTGCGGCCTCCTCGCCCCGAATGGCATTGCCGTGGTCGATCAAGCGGCGTTCTGGATGGGAGATGGCAACTTCTTTGTGTATGATGGAGCGGTGAGGCCGTTGCCGTGTGCGGTCTCCGACTACGTGTTCGGAAACTTCAACCGCACACAGCGGGCCAAAGTCGTGGCCTTTGCCAACAGTGCGTTCCATGAAGTCTGGTGGTTCTACCCGAGTGCCACGCAAAGCGGCACGGAGAACGACCGCTACGTCGCCTATAACTACCGGGGCGATTTCTGGATGACAGGGACCCTCGGGCGGGCTGCTGGTGTCTCGGCGGGCGTCTTTGCCGATCCCCAACTTTGGGATGCGAACGGACGACTCTACACCCATGAAACCGGGGACGACCGAGGCGGGGAGATTCCTTTCGTCGAATCGGGGCCGTTGGAGTTGGGCGATGGCGAACAGGTCGTGCGGATTCAGAAACTCATTCCCGACCTCCGGACGCTCGGGCAAGTGGAGGCGACGTTCTTTGCGAGTTTCCAACCGATGGGGACCGAGGAAACCTTCGGGCCCTATCAACTCGCGCAAGAAACGGACGTGCGCTTGAACGCGCGGCAGGTGCGGTTGAAGCTCGCGGAGCGAGTGGACGTTGGCATCTTTGCGGATGGCGCCTTTGCCGCCGATGGCTCCGCACTGGCTGGTCCGGTTGCGGGGGTGCCATTCCGCATTGGCCGCTTCAAGCTCGGCATCATTCCAGGAGGGAGGCGCTAGGTGAAACTTCCGACCGCGCCTCCGCAGTACGACCCCGCCGATCAAGCGCGGATGCGGGCGCAGCTTGAGGATGTGTTGACGCGGCTCGAAACCGCCCCGGGTGGCTGGGTGCAATGGACCGGCACTGCTGGACGGGGAACGCAGAACGCCGACGGGCCGCCGACGTTGACGCAGGTCGCGCAGGCCGTGAAGGCGTTAATTGACGATCTTGTGCTCAAGGTGAAAAGCTGATGCTCGATGACTTGATGGGGGTCAACAGCTAATGGCTGATCTTCCTTGGATCGCCTACACCGACAGAATGGTCGGACGGGGGCATCCTACTCTGTCCGATACGTTGAACGTCGCGCTCCGGGAAGTGCTCACGGATTCTGGATACGATCCTGACGCCACGACCTTCCTCGGGTTCCCCGGCCCTGTTGTCAACGGGAAGGCACTCGGCATCGTGGCGGATGGGACGACGGACGACACCCCCGCGCTGATTGCGGCATTTCAGGCCATCAACACGATGGGAGGCGGGACGCTCTGCCTCCCGCCGGGCACCGTCAACATGGCCTCGAATCCCTTCGCGACCGTCACCTCCCTGTCGCCATGTCGGGTAATGGGATCAGGGATGCAGGCCACGATTCTCAAAAAGAGTTTCAATGGGTCGTGGTTCACGTTCCCCGTGAACTTCGGCAATTTCCTGCGCTGGGAACATCTGACCTTCGACGGGCAGCACGACGCGGGGCGCACGGGCACGGGGTTTGTCTATACCGGACAGGCGGCTGGTGCCGGAAATGACTATCACTCGTTCTTCCGGGTGCGATTCCTCGCGATTGAGTCGCACTTCCTGATTGGTCAGGATGCGGCCTATGCGCTGTCCTTCTTGGATTGCGAATCCTATCCGAGCGTCGCCCAGCAAGGCACGGGCGAGTATGCCTTTTTCGCGCCGTCCGCCGACGACACCTTCGGCAATGCGCGGCATCGCCGGTTCACGAATTGCCTGTTCCCGCTCGGGACGGTGGATATCAGCGGGATGCAAGATATCTACATGGCGACGTGCGGCATCAAGCGCCTCCATACCAGTTCCACGAGCGCCGAGTATTACATCTCCGCGAGTCTCCTCGGCAACTCGGATGCCTCGCATCCCCTCTCTGGTGGGGGGACAGTGGTGGGTTGCCGGTGTGCGGGGGATGTTGTGATTCACTCGTCCTTCAGCGGGGCGTTTGTCGGCAACTTTCAGACGGCGGGGACGTTCACCGACAACACGGTTTCGGCGGGCGCCGCGACCGTGTTGCATCACCCGCTGGCCGTCAATTGGGCTTTTCTTGACCATCTGCGATTCTCGGCCACAAAGAATCCCGAGGAGATTCAGACCTTCCGGGTGAGCACAGATTTTGGGGATACAAGCCCCGCCCAGCAGACGCTCGACCAGGGGCCGACGATCATGTGGTTCAACACCCCACTAACAGCCCCGCGCACCGTTACGTTGCCTGCCGTTACTGGCAACCGTGACGGCAAAGTCATCCGCGTCTTGCGGACCAAAGCCGCGACGGGGGCCAGCACATTGACGGTGGATAGCACGCCGAGCACCGTGTTGGCGGTGGGGACGTGGTGCGACTTTGCGCGGAACGCCAACGCCAGTACATGGATTCCATCGGCGGGTGGAACGCTTCCGTGATCGCTCCCCACGCCTTAGCCCTTCGGGATACCCCACGACTCTCAGCGATTGCGCGGGCGCTCGGATATGCGGGCACGCACACTTTGGCCGATATCGAGCAAGGGGTTGCCGAAGGGCGCTTTCAGTTCTGGGGCGATGCGGAGTGTGGAATGGTGACGGAACTCCTGAAAACCCCGCTCCGCAAAACGCTCTTGTTCTTTCTGGCGGGCGGTGACATGGCGGGCCTCCAAGCAATGGTCCCTGCCGTGCTTCAATGGGGTCGCGAACAAGGCTGTACCCACGCGGCGTTCGTGGGACGGTTCGGCTGGGAACGCACCTTCGTGCGGGATTTCGGCTTTCGCCCAGCGGCGACGATGATGGAGGTGGCACTGTGAGTTCTAAAGGCGGCAATGTCACGGTGAGCCAGAACGTCGATCCGGCCACGCAAGCATATGTGAATCAACTTCGGCAGGCGGCCTTGGGCTATGCGGGCATCGGTGGCGGACAACCCGCTCCTACTGCGCCGCCGGTCCGTACCCCGTTTTCGATGGGCGGCGGGCGGGCAGGGTTCAACCTCTGGCAGATGCAAAACCGCGCCGCGCAAAACGCGCCGGGGCAGCCCGTCCAGCCCGACCAGCACTTGCCGCCAGCCACCATCGACCCCGCGCTCCTGCAAGCCTTGAAAGGCTATCAGGGCTACAGCGATGTGGGACAGATGGGTCTCACGGCCTTATCGGGCGGGGCGAATCCGTTTATGAACGCCTACCTCCAAGGCTTGAACCCCATCTGGCAGCAGATGCGGGAACAGGCGTTGGGGACGATTGGACAGCAAGCGACGCAGGCGGGAGCCTATGGTGGCAGTCGTCAGGGCGTAGCCGAAGGGGTCGCGTTGGGCGAACTCGGCAACGCCCAAGCGGCGCAGCAGTACCAAGCGTTCAACGACTCACAGAATAGGGCCGCGCAAGCAGCGCAATTCGGCCTCGCGGGACTCGGCGGCTCAGCAGAACTCGCCCGCTACATGCAGGAGTACCCGCAGCTCTTTGCGTCGCGCCAGCTCGGGCTCTTACAGCAGGGGATCGGGCCCTACGGGACAACCCAAACGCAAGAGACCCAGAGTGATCCGTTCAGTTCCTTGCTCGGGGCGGGATTGACGATTGGCTCGTTCTTCGTGCCCGGGGGACCGCTGGCGCGTGCGGCGACGGCTGGCGCAGGACAGCAGATTCTCGGGAATCCCCCGAGCTATCCGGACTTCGGCTAGTGGCTTACATCGACCCGCATGTGCTTGATCCGAACGGGGACTTGGACCGGTTGCGAAACGCGGCTTTGGGTTCCTCGGCGCAGCACGGCCTCTTAGGCCGCTTGTTTCCTGTCTCGGATTACGGGGGCTTGCTCGACCCTCGGGCCATCCAGCGGCAAGGACTCTTGGCTTTGGGGACGAATCTCCTGCAAGCCGGAGGTCGGTCCCCGAATCAGCGCGGAACCTTAGCGAACATCGGGAGTGCGTTGTCGCAGGTGAACATCCCCGACATGATCCAGACGGCCATGCGGATGCGGAAAGCGCAAGAGGAGTTCACTCAAGAGCGTGAGGCGCAAAGCGCCCTCAACCGGATCGCGCAAAAGTATCCACCGGTGGACGGCGAAACCCCAGAGGGGACGTACAACCGTCTGGCGAAGGTCGTGGGAGAACTGGCCTTGACGCCTGGCTCCGCGAATCTTGTGGGAAAACTCTCGAACGTTTTGGCGCAATTGAAGCCGTCAGGCGGTGGCGTTGAAGATCAGCGGCAGTTCACCCGGGCGAACCAAATGTACGGGCGGTTCTTGCAGCAGACAAAGAAGGAGCAAGAAATCGCCTTGAACTACAACGCCGTTCTCTCAGCCACTCGCGACCCTTCTCCGGCGGGCGACTTGTCGCTCATCTTCGCGTATATGAAGATGCTCGATCCGGGTTCCGTCGTGCGCGAGGGCGAGTTTGCGACCGCCGCGAACACCGGCAGCGTGCCCGAACGCATCCGAGCGCAATACAACAAGATCATCTCGGGCGAACGACTCACCACGGGCCAGCGGGCTGATTTCTTGGGGCAGGCTCGCGCGCGGGCGAAAGGCGTGCGCTCCTCACTCCAGCGCGTCATTGACGAGTACGGACGCCGGGCGACGACCTACAAGATTGACCCGGAGGACGTGACCTACGACTACTTCGCGGGGATCGGGGATGAGCCGAATCCTGATGCGAGTGGGCCGCCGCCGGTGACGCCGCCAACTCTGGCGCGGCCCAAGTTGTCGTTCTAATGACCCCACCCATCCTGCCGATTCCCGCAGCGGCCTCGGACGTGACTCGGGTCACGCCCCGACCTGTCGAGCGCAATGAAGTCCGCGACCTCTTGGAGAAGGTGAAGGCCGCGAAGGCCGCTGGATACTCGCGGGCGGAGATCGCGGAAGCCTTGCAGCGGGATAAGGGGATTTCGCTCGACCAATTCGAGCGGATGACGAACGTCAACGTTGAGAACGTCTCACGGGCCGCCACGATGGGGGCCAGTTTCGGATTCCTTGATGAACTGACGGGCCTCAAGAACGCGATTGCTCGTCCCATTCGGCAAGGAGCGCGAGCCATCGGCTTGCCCGTTGCCCAGCAGGATGTGCCCGGCTACACCGAATCCCGCGATGCCGTACGCCGCGACTACGCCACCTTCCGGGCCGCGCGTCCTTTTGTGAGTGGCGCCTCGGAAATCACGGGGGGACTCTTAGTGCCCGGGCTTGGGGTGGCTGGCACGGCAGGGCGCGCGCTCTCCTTGCCCCAAGCCGCCCTCCGAGGGGCTGCCGTCGGGTCTGGCGTGGGACTCCTATCCGGCATCGGGTACACCGAAGGCCCTGTGACGGAGCATCTGCCGGAGATTGGGCTGTCCACGCTCGTCGGAGGCGCCGTGGGAGGAGCGGGTGGGGCAGGCAGCGAAGCGGCCAGGCGCCTCTTGGTGGGATCGGCACCCCGGCGGTTATCGCAAGCCATCACCTCGGGAGGCGGCGAAGATGCCTTGCGGGCCGCTGAGGCGCAAGCCGTCGCCGGAGGCCGGGGGCCGATTACAACCGCCGCCGATCTCTCGCCTGACCTTCGCGAGCTGGCGGATTTCGCCGCCACACAAAGCGCAGGCGTCCGGGCGAAGTACCTGCCGCAGATGGCCGAACGCTCTGCCGCACAAGGACAGCGGTTCCTCGATGATCTCCGCGAACTCTACGGCTCGCTCCCCAAAGCGGGGCAGCGGCGCGAGGCGTTGGATCGCCTCCGCCGGATGGTGGAGAACGATCCCCAACGCGGCTATGACGCCTTGAACCAAGCCGTGGGGACCATCACCGACCCCCGCGTGGGTGAGATGCTGAAAAGCCCCATCGTGCAAACCGCGATGCGGCGGGCACAGGAACTCGGGATGCTCTCCGGGGATGACTTGGCGCAGCCATCGTTCCGCACCTTGAACGCGGTACGGAAGCGCTTGTCCGCGATGGCCGATGAAGCCTTCGCTTCCCGGCAGGGGGATGCGGGGACGGCCTATCGCGCCGCTGCCAAGCAATTCGACGCGGTGCTCCGCGAGAACGTTCCTGGGTTCGCGGACTTGCAATCGCGCGTGGGGTCGGTGCTTCGCCGGATGGAGGCGATGGACAACGCCGCCACGGTCGTGGGCAAGACGGACTTGGAGGACCTGCGGGCGATGCAGCGGGGCTTGTCTCCGAAAGAGTTGGAGGACTTCCGCTACGGTCTCGCCAATGCCTTGCGCGAGCAGATGAACGCGACCTCGACCAGTCGGGATCAATCGCGGCAGTTCCTCCGTGCGTCCCCGAACCTGCGGGAAAAACTGCACGTCATCTTTCAGGACGAGGCGACGTTCAATAAGTGGATGGACCGGGTGCAGACCGAGCGGGCGTTCGAGGAAACCGAAAGCGTCTTTGGGGGCTCGCAAACGGCACGCCGTGGCGCCGAAGGCGCTGGGGAGCTGGAACTCTTAGCCGCCCCGATCTCTCCGCTCGCGTTCCGGCAAGCCTTGTGGGGCAGCTTCAAGACAGCGGGCCGTCAACGCGCCGCGAACGAACTCGGGCCGCTCCTCTTTACGCAAGGGCGCTCGATTGATGAGACGTTGCATCTCCTCCGGGCCTTGCAGTCGCGGGGCCGGAGTCTCACCGACATTGGTGGCGTACTCGCCCCTACGGCAGCCGGTGTCGCGGCGGGCCGTCAGTAGGTTTCCCCCGTTCGAGGAGGATAAAGTGCCCGACGAACACGCACGCTCCATCATGTTCCCCGCGACGACGGTGCGGGTCTTGAAAGCGCACCTCAACGGCGCCAGCGACGAGGCGGTGCTCGTGTTTCGAGGCCCGTGGAATGAGCACGCGACGGTCGAAGTGGTGGACCGTTCCCCAGCCGGGAAGCTCGAAGTCGGGATGGGGCCGCTGAATGAAGCCCATCCCTGTCCCCCCTTTACGGATTGTCCGTAAGAGGTGCGCTTCGCTGCGGAAGTCGCGCACCAGATGGGCCTCGTGCCACTGCTCTGGCTCGGGGTCCTTGCGGTGCACGGCCAACGCCGCTCGCCGCTCTGGTGGGCGCTCGCCATCACGCTCGGGGTGTCGTGGCTCGCGGATACGGCGGCGCATTGGATTTCGCCGTGGCTCGTGAGTGCGGTCTATCCCATCGCGCAAACCCTCGTCCTCGGGATGGTACTCATTCCCGCCGCGCTGCTGTGGCGCTTTCTCGTGGCCGTCGCCATCACGACCGGCCTCGCCTTAGCGCTCGCGGGAACGTGGCGTCCTGAGCTGCTCATCCATACCGTGTGCTGGACGGGCATCCTCGTCATGGCCTGGCCCTACCGGGAGATTCGAGGGGCGACCGTCTGGACCTTTGGGATGGGGTGGATCGCGTGGGTGGTGTTTGCCACGTTGCCCACCTTCGCGACGTGGGGCGTCTACCAAGGGATGCGCGCTTTGGGACTCGGGGTGTTCTGTTGGGCCGCTGCTCCGCACCGGGTCCGGGTCTAAGTGCCGCAAGCCTCTTGGCTCGTGGACCTCATCAAGCTGGTCGGGGCCCCCGCCGTCATGTTCTTCGGGTTCGTCTGGGTCTTCCGGCGTCTGCTTTTGCCGAAGCAGAACGGGCAGAATGGCAAAGCTCTGGCGGCGGAGAATCTCATTCAGACCGAGACGCTCAAGGACTCCCTGGAGACCCAGACTCGGGAACTGAAGCATCACATGGATGTGGAGAATCTGCATCACTTTGACCAACTCCGTCGCGACTTGGAGACGAAGATCGAGAAAACCATCGAGAATCGCCTCACAGCGTATTTCTTGCAGCGGTATGAAATGCAACTGAAGCGGGAAGAAGATCGCGTATGAACATCCTGATCGTCGATGATGAACCCATCATCACGGTGCTCGCGAAGCGGGTCTTGTCGAAGAAGGGGTGGCAGGTCTTTACCGCCAACTCACTCGAACAGGCGCGCCAAGTGACCGGGCCGCTCGATGTGATCGTGGCGGATATCCGGCTCCCGAACGGGGACGGGCGACACCTGCGGGACCTCTATCCGGGGGTGCCGTTTATCGTCATCTCGGGGGATCAGAGCCAAAAGCCCGATCTCTACAAGCCCTTTGACCCCGAGCAACTCATTGAGAAGCTGGAATCTATTGTCAGGGAGAAAGTATGAGGTGGCTCGTGCTGGCGGGCGTGCTTGCCTTCACGGGTAACGGCGGCATGGTGTCCTCGGCACCTAACCCGCCCCCGTCAGCACTCCCCGGTGGCGTCACGGACCTCCGCGTCTCCGCCGTGACTGATACCTCGGCGGTCTTAACCTGGACCGAAGTCCCCTCCGGCACGAGTGGGATCGCCCGGTACGTGATTCGCTTCGGGCCGTTTGAATCCTTCACCTGGGGCACCGCGAGCGATGTCCTCACCGGAGGGTGCGGCGCGCCGGTCTATGGCTCCACGGCGGGCGGGGGCAAGACCCGCTCGTGTGTGCTCTCAGGTTTGGTCGCTAAGCGGGCATATGACTTCCAGCTCGTGGCCTACACGGGGAGCCTCCCGACGACGGCGAACTTCGGGCCCTTGTCCAATGTCGCAGAAGCGACCACCGCCGAGCGCATCGGGCCGATGCTCATCCAGCGCCCCCCGATGTTCCTGGATACCTTGGCGATTGCCGAAGCGAGTTTGCCCTACGACTTTGGGCCCCGGCGCTACCCGATCCACGGGCGGTTTCCGGCGGGGGACCGGGTGGCGTCGTTCTATGATTCGACGGGGGCCTTGGTGGCGTGGGGGTACTTACTGATCGTGAGGCCTTAAATGCCCCTCACGGCTAACCTGCGGTTCTTTCGATTGGAGGAGTTTCGCCACCCGGAACTGATCGAGGCGGAGGCGGCGCATTTCCTCGATGATGCCCGGGCCGCCTATGGGCAACCCTTGGTTGTGACTTCGGACGCCCGCTCCCCGGAGGAGAACGCCGCTGCCTCGGGCTCTAGCCCGACTTCCTGGCACTTGCAAGGCCGGGCGTTTGACCTGAAGTGGATCACCAACCCCGCCGCCTTGTGGCGGTTTGTCAAAGCCGTCTACCAGATCGCCGGGGCACGGGGGGTGGAACTGGAACTCGTTAACTCCAAGCAAGACCAGCACATCCACCTCGCACTCTTGCCGGTGGAGGGTGGGAGCCGCTTGCTGATTCGCGCTGACTAACCCATGTTGAGCCAACCCAAGGGAGGCTGTATGCATCTGCTGACGATTCTGTTGCAGGTCGCCAACGACACCGCCAATGCCTGGGGGTCGCTCTTTGCCGCTGCGGGAGCCATTGGGACTTCGGCCCTGCTCGCGGGGTTCAAGAAAACGGACTACTCGCTCGCCAAGAGCCCGTTCTTTCGGAAGATTCAGCCCGCCATCACGCTGGGGGGGGCTTTGCTCGCCCCGTGGGTCGCGGCCCATGCCTCCAGCCATGTTGATGTGTCGGGCTTCGGGGCCGCACCAGTCGCGACCTTGGGCACCGTGATCGCCGCCGAACTGCTCGCGATGCTGAAAAGGTCCACCTGAGACCCGCGCTTCGCTTCCCCACCCCGGATTGGCAACCCGAGCCCGTCCAGGCGCCCCCGCCTCACCCCCTGCCTGCCGTGGCCCTCATCCTATCCATTTTCGCCGCCTGGATGCTGTGGCTGGCGGGGTATGTCGCAGGCTCGAACGCCAAGGAGAACTCGCAGCTCGGCCAAGCCTTGAGCCTCATGGTCCGGGCCCCGGAATTGGATAGTGTGTTAGCGGACTCCAAGGTCACGATGCGGCGGCTCGATACCTTGGCGGCCACCGCCACGAGGCGCCAGCGGCTCCCCAAGCCTATTTCAGCCCCCCAGCCTCTACGGGTGACGCCTCACGCCTTGCCGCTGCCCTGAGGCGATTCTGGGGGCGGCTCGGGGGCTGGACGCGGGCCCAACACCTCCCGGAGATACGACACGGCGTTATCCAGGCTGCCCCAGCGCCGGACCTCATCGGCGATTTCGTAGAGCCGTTCGGTGCTCGGGCTCTCTGCGGCTCTCTGAGAAGCCCCCGCAAATGGCGACAAGCGACCGCGCAGATAGACGGCGAACAGGGCGATTTCGTGCGCCGCTTCGTGCGTGAGTTTCGCCCGCGCCTCGCCGTAGTGCTTGTTGTAGAGCGCTTGCAGTTCCCCGGTTTCGAGTTTCTTGCCCCGCTGTTCTTTGCGGGCCAGCAGCAAGAGACGTTCCCGTCCAGTCTCCTCGGGGAGGGCGGAGAGCGCCCGCAACCGCTTGATTTCCGCGACGAGCGCCAGCAGTTCCTCCATCGCGGCGCAACGCTCGCAATTGGGGCTCGGCTCGTTGCCCCACGTCGTGCGATGGTATCCCAACTGCTCACGGGCGCGGCGCTCGATTTCGTCAACGTCCAGTTCCGGGGCCGTGCCCGGCGTCTGCTCAGTCATGGGGACTCCCCCGCGAATTGCGCCATTCGATAAGCGCCAACACCGCAATTTGGTCACTTGGGGGTCTCCTGTGAGGGGAGGGCGCCGACCATGTACTGCGCGAAAATCAGCGCATCCTGATACAACACGGTCTCTTGAAATCGCCCCGGTGCATACGGGCCAGAGGCCTCGGCGCGATCCACGTACTCCATCGCGTGCCGCTGCAAGGCGGGGGCGAGTTGTTGTATGTGCTCGCGCACCGTCGCGGAAATCTTCACGGCTGGGGCTCCCGTCCTTCCCCGCTCGACGGGGAGGCGGCCCGCAGATAGGCAGCAATTTCGCGCGTGTCCGTGAATCCCGCCTTGAGGCCGAGCTTGCTGACGAGCGAGCGCAGCGCGTCGTTGTACATCATCGGCGGCGTGGCGCGCATATCCACGCCGTAGGCTTCCAAGTCCTCGCGGATCATCGCCAGGCACTCCTCCGCCCAACCGGGAATCTCTGGGCTCGACGGGGAGGCGGCCCCCAATTTTGGCTTGAGGTGCTGAACGGCGAAGCTCCGCTCGATTTGCTCGGCGCTCCAACGCAGGAAGTCGATGCCGCACGCGCCGCAGGACATCTCGCCATCGTCACCGTAGAGCGCCCCGATGGGACAGCCGTGGCGCAGCCAGAGCAATTTGCGAATCGCGGCGTCTGGGCTTCCGGCGCTGCCCGCC
>Ga0070696_100000124_pt1 | contig 40765 bp, 36 predicted proteins | sample KBSK1253metaG_FD_65474 | JGI IMG/M metagenome (GOLD analysis project Ga0070696, IMG submission 65474) | Corn, switchgrass and miscanthus rhizosphere microbial communities from Kellogg Biological Station, Michigan, USA - KBS K1-25-3 metaG | ecosystem: Host-associated > Plants > Roots >... | reverse complement strand
CCTCAACGAGCTGGTGGACGCGGTGGTCGTGCGCATGAGCGGCGCCTATTCCGAGTTGCTCACGCAGCAGAAGGCGATCAAGAAGGTCGTCAAGGTCGAGGAGGACCGCTTCGCCGCGACGCTGCGAACCGCGATGGCGGAGTTCGAGAAGGCGATGGCGGGCGTAGCGCAGGGTAGGATCGCCGGCCCCGCTGCGTTCCGCCTCTACGACACCTACGGGCTGCCGCGCGACTTCATCGAGGACATGATCGACGATCGCAAGCTGTCGCTCGATCGCGAGGGGTTCGACCGCGCGATGGAAGGCCAGCGCGAGAAGGCGCGCGCGGGCAGCAAGTTCAAGGGAGGCGCGCGCGACGACCAGGGCTTTGCCGGGTTCGCGAAGATTCCGGCGACCGCTTTCACCGGCTACGACAACGCGTCTGTCCGGACGCGCGTGGTCGCGCTCGCGAAGCTCGGCGGCGACGCGGCGCCCACCGAGGTGCAGAAGCTCTCGTCAGGCGACACCGGCTGGGTCGTGCTCGAGGAAACGCCCTTCTACCTGCAGAGCGGCGGCCAGGTGTCGGACGTCGGGACGCTGAGCAACGACGTCGGCTTCAGCGCCAGCGTCAGCGACGTCGAGGCGGTCGGCGCCGGCGTCCGCGGCCATCGCGTGCGCGTACACAGCGGCGAGATCACCGTCGGCGCGCCGGTCGTCGCGGAAATCGACGCGGCGCGCCGCGCGGCGACGCGCCGCAACCACACCGCCACGCACCTGCTCCACGCGGCGCTCCGGCAGGTCCTCGGACCGCATGTGAAGCAGGCTGGCTCGCTTGTGGCGCCGGACCGCCTGCGCTTCGACTTCGTGCACTTCAGCGCGCTCACGCGCGAGCAGCTGCTCCAGATCGAGCAGATCGTCAACAAGCACGTGCTGAAGAACACGCCGGTCGAAACCGTCGTCAAGCCGACGCAGGAGGCGATCGCCGCCGGCGCGATGGCGCTCTTCGGCGAGAAGTACGGCGACAAGGTACGCGTCGTCTCGGTGCCGGGCTTCAGCATGGAGCTGTGCGGCGGCACGCACGTACGCGCCACCGGTGACATCGGCTTGTTTGCGATCGTGTCGGAAGGCGGCGTCGCCGCGGGCACGCGGCGCATCGAAGCGATTACCGGCACGGAATCGCTCAAGGCGTTCGAGGAGGAGCGCGACGTCGTCAACGCGCTCGCGCAGGCGCTCAACGCGCGCCCCGAGGAGCTGCTGGCGAAGATTTCGTCGCTGCAGGAAGAGACGAAGCGCCTTGCCCGCGAGCTTCAGCAGGCGAAGATGAAGGCGGCCATGGGCGGCGGTACGGGTCCGGCCGACGAGGCCGCCGAGGTGGCCGGCATCAGGCTCGTGGCCCGCGAGGTGAGCGGCCTCGACAAGGATGGCCTCCGGACGCTCGTCGACCAGCACCGCTCGCGAATCAAGAGCGGCGTCGTCGTCCTGGCGTCGCCCTCCGAGGGAAAGGTCTCCATCGTCGTCGGCGTCACGCCCGATCTGACGAAGAAAGTGCCCGCCGGGCAGGTCGTCAAGCAGCTCGCGCCGATCGTCGGCGGGGGCGGCGGCGGCCGTCCCGACTTTGCGGAGGCCGGCGGCAAGGATCCCTCGAAAATCGGCGAAATGCTCGCGGCGGCGCGAGGTGTCGTCGAGAAACTGCTCGGTTAAGGTCCCACCGCGGCCGAGCCGATAACCCTTACAATAAGCGCCCGCAGCTCAACAGGCGGTCCGCCCCTGCCCAGCCGCGGCGCGGATGCCTCCGACCCCATCTTGAAACACGCCCTGTTACTCGCCTTCGTTATTGCTCTGCTGACGCCGCTGCCAGCGCGCGCGCAGATCTACGCCTGGCGGGACGTCAACGGCACGCTCGTGCTGTCGGACCGCAAGCTGGATGACGGCGCCATGACCTACACGGTGCCGGAGGCGCCGGGCATCCGCACGACGCGAACGGCGGCGGCGGAATACGGCCACATGTACGACGACCTCGTCGAAGCGCACGCGTCGCGGCACGCGCTCCGGCCCGAGCTGGTCCGCGCGGTCATCCAAGTCGAGTCAGGCTTCAATCCGATGGCGCGATCGCCGAAAGGCGCGATGGGCCTGATGCAGTTGATGCCGTCGACGGCCAAACGGCTCGGCGTTCGCAACGCCTATGACCCGTCGGAAAACATCGGCGGCGGCTGCGCTTACCTCCGGCAGTTGCTCGACCGCTACGACGGCAACGAACAACTCGCGCTCGCGGCCTACAACGCAGGGGAGGGAGCCGTCGATCGCCACGGCGGCACCATTCCGCCCTTCCAGGAAACCCGGGACTACGTGAAGAAGGTCGGCCGCATTACGGACGTCCAGAATGCGTCGCGGCGGAACGTCATCTACAAGACGTTCGAAATCGTGGACGGACGCGTCATCCCGAGGTATTCGTCGAAGAAGCCGGTTACCGGATCGTACGAAGTCGTCGTACAGTAAATCCATGATAGGCACTTGCCCACCGAAGCGCCACCGGGCGCGAGGGTGGGTCCTGACGACCGTCGCCCTTGCGCTGGTCGTGTGCGCGCCGCCGGCCCTCGCGCAGAACGCAGCTCTGACGGACATGGTGCGGACCGAGCAGCGCTTCGCGGCGCGCGCGCTCGTGGTCGGCTGGAAGCAGGCATTCCTCGAATATTTCTCCGACAGCGCCGTCGCCTTCGACGGCGAGCAGACGGTTCCCGCCAAGGACGCCTTTCGCCAGCTGCCTGACCCGCCCAAAAATCGCAAGTTGATCTGGGAACCGCGCTACGGCGACATCGCGGCGAGCGGCGATCTCGGGTATCTCACCGGGCCCGTGCGCCGCATCGTTCCCGAGCAGAACAACGGGAAGCCGTTTCACTCGGTGTATGCCTCGGTGTGGAAGCGCCAGGCTGACGGCTCGTTCAAAGTGGTGATGGACTTCGGCGTGCCGACGCCGGGGCCAGCCGCGTTCGCAGACGGCTTCACCGCAGCCACGCGGACGGACGTCTACGGCGGCCGAAGCACGGGCGACACAGCAATGAAGTCGCTGAAGGACACGGACGCCGCGCTGACCAATGCGGCGCGCCGCGGCCAGGCGGATGCCTATCGCGGCCATCTCGCCCAGGACGTTCGTTTTCACCGTCCCGACGTCATGCCCATCGTCGGGCAGGACGCGGTGCTGATGTGGCTTGCCGGTCAGCCGGACTACGCGTCCGGTGAAACGAAGTACGCGGAGACCTCCATGGCCGGCGACCTCGGCTACACGTACGGCGCCTACGCGCTCGCAGGTGACCGGGCGTCCCACGGCTTCTACGTGCGCGTCTGGACACGCGGCCGCGACGGCGTCTGGCGTGTCGCGCTCGACGCCCTTCAACCTCAATAACGGCAGGAGTGGGGCGGGTTCCGCCGACGTGGAAACGCCACCGTAAGGGCGGCCCCGCCACGCCGTCCGGGTATAATCGTTTTTTCTCTTTAGCGAGGATCAGTGGCCAAACGCACCAAGTCCGCCCTCAAGGCGAATCGGCAGAACATCAAGCGCCGGGAGCACAACCGGCAGATGCGCTCGAAGCTCCGCAGCGCGCTCAAGGCGATCCGCGCCTCGCTCGACGCAAAAGACCTGTCGGGCGCCAAGGAAGCGCTCAGCGAGACGGTTTCCATCGTGGACAAGATGGCCACCAAGGGCATCATCCACCGCAATACCGCGGGGCGGTACAAATCGCGTCTCGCGGCGCGGATGTCCAAGGCCGGTCCGTCCAGAGCCGGCGCGTAGTGGCCGGCCTCCTGCAGCGGCTTCTCGCCCGCGCAGGAATCCTGCCGGTCCTCCGGAGCCGGTAGCGCGCCGAACAGGCGTCGACGAGCGACAAGCTCGACACCGGCTCGACAAGCGGCTGGCATTGCTCAAGGAACAGATCGACCGCGTCGAAGCCTTAGCCAAATCGCCGAATAATCATCCGCTTTCACGCCTTCTGGCGGGCCTGCAGTCCGCGTCGGCGCGGACACGCGTTTGGCGCGCGCCGCGCCCCGAATTGGTGTAGGCTCCCCCCGAACTCTTTGAACAGGAGGCCGACGTGCGTATAGGTGCAAACCGGTCCACCGTACTCATGGCAGCGGCGGTGCTCGGATTCGTGCTCGTCGCCGGCGTCAGCCAGCAGCCGGTCGTGGCGCAGAGCAGCGACCAGAAGGTCGAGGAAGCCTTCAAGAACATCAAGGCCCTCAACGGGCAGCCGGCCGACATGCTGAACCCGACGATGGTGATGTTCGAGGCGGCGCTGGGCGTCGGCTGCGGGTACTGCCACGACGCGGACGCGAACAAGCGCGAGGTCGACAGCAAGCCGCAGAAGACGATCGCCCGCGGGATGATCGAGATGGTCAACAACATCAACAAGACGACGTTCCGCGGCCAGGCGAGGGTGACCTGCTTCACCTGCCACCAGGGACGCAACATCCCGATTGGCGTCCCCAACGTCACCAACTCGCCGCTGCCGCCGGCGCTCGGTGAGGACTTCGTCGCCAGCCTGCCGCCGCCGCCGCCCGTGCCAACAGCGGTCACGCCGGCCCAGCTCATCGACAAGTACATCGCGTCGCTCGGTGCGGTGCAGCAGGTCGGCAGCCTCGACGCCGTCGGAACGGTGACGCAGCGCCGGCCCGGACGCAACTTCCCGTCGCAGCAGATCGAGTTCCTGTCGAAGGCGCCGGGCATGGGCCTGACGATCACGAAGGCGGGACAGAACGACAACCTGATGGCCTACGGCGCGACGGCGGGCTGGGCGCGAGGGGGCGCTGGTGCGCCGCGCGATCTCCGGAAGGCGGAAGCCGACGGCGCCATGCTCGAGGACCCGTTCAATCTTCCCGCGCACCTGAAGCAGATGCTGCTCGAGCCGAAGATGGAGCGCCCCGAGGTCCTCAGAGGACACGAGGTCTACGTGGTGAGCGGGAAGACGCGGAACCTGCCCAGGGTCCAGGCGTACTTCAACAAGGACACCGGCATGCTCGAACGGCTCACCTACTTCAACGACACGCTGTTCGGCACGTACCCGACGCAGATCGACTACCGCGACTTCCGCGACGTCGGCGGACGGAAGGTGCCGTACGAGTGGGTGATTTCGCAGACGCGGAACCGCGAGTTCACCTACGCGATGCAGACGGTGAAGGCGGCGCCGCTCGAGGACGCGAAGTTCGCGAAGCCGGCCGCGGGCTCGCGCTGATCTTGATCGGGCCGGCTGAAGCCGGCCCCTACGATTCCTGCACTACGATTGCCGTACGTGGGGGCCGCCTTTAGGCGGCCCGCACAGTTCCACCACGAGGCGCTCGAGAAGAATCTTCGGGTCGCCGCCGGACGACTTGATCGCCTCGTCGGTGCGAAACACCGCCTCAATCGCGACCTTCAGGCGCGCACGCGGCATCTTCTCGGCCACCCAGCGGAGCTGCCCCAGCACGAAGAACGGCTGCGCGCCTCCCTCGAGCGCCAGCGTCAGCTCGCGCAGCGCCTCTGCCGCGTCGTTGCGCCCGATCGCATCCGCAATCCCGAAGTTGGTCGCTTCCGCCGCCACCGGCACGACCTGCCTCACGTCGTCGGCGGTGATCTTCGGCTGCCCCATCGCGTACAGGGCCACGCGTTCGAGGCCGCCGCGCAGGCGGATGATGTCGGCGCCGGCCCGCTCGACGAGCGCGCGCACGGCGGCCGTGTCGAGCGGCACCTTGTCGCGCTCCGCCCGCGCCTTCACCCACCGCTCCGCGTCGGCCGGATCCGCGATCGTCCCGCAGTCGACGACCTGCGCCTCCTTGATGAGCAGGTTGACGATGCGCCGCCGCTTGTCCAGCGGACCGCAGACGAACACGACCGTCGCGTGCCCGGGCGGCTTCCTGATGAAGGCCTCGAGGCGCTCCTGCTCCGCCTCCACGGCCTTCCCTTCGCGCTTCGGGATCAGCAGCCGCTCGGCGTCGAAGACGGTGACGATGCGGCGCGGCGCCATCATCGGCAGCGTGGCGGCGGCCTCGAACAGGTCGTCCGCCTTGATCTCGCCGCCGAACAGGCGATCGACGCTGAACGCCCGCAGCCCTTCGTCGACCATCTCGGCAAATTCGGCGGCGACCGCCGACTTTTCGCTGTCGTCGTCGCCGATCAGGAGATAGAGAGGCCCCGTGTCGCCGGCCGCAATCTGCTTCTTCAGGGCTGCGCGCGTGACGACCGGCATTGAACGCTAGAAGGCTTCCACGATGGCGGTGACGACCGTCCGCGCCGCGTCGGTGGCGATGCGGTCGAAGGCGCTGCGCTGCTGGTCGACGAACGACGAGGCGTCGATCGTGTTCCCCGCGTTGGACGTCAGGTCGTATTCACCCGTGAACGACAGCGCCTCGTTGGCCCAGAGCGACTTGTTCACCCGCGCGTCGACGAAATCCACCTTCATCGTCAGGACGAACTGGTAGCGGGAGGCGAGCTGGGTGCTGGTCAGCCCGACCGGCGAGAGCGTGATCGACACGATCTCCGCGTTCAGCACCGCATCGGCGCCCTCGGCCTCGGGCACGACGCGATACTTGCCGCGCCCGATGAACTCGTTGCGGATCTTCTCCGTCAGGATCTGCTCGACGTCGAAGAACGTGGTCCGGTTGACGAGCGGCGGGATGCCGACGACGTTGATGTCGGTGGGGAGGAACGAGCCGCGCCCTGCGAGCGCGTACCCGCACCCCGTGCCGGCGAGCGACAGCCACAGACACACGCCACCGCTTGCCCACCAACGCCAGAATGGCGAAATTCTCTTTTTCAATTACACAACCAGGGAGACGAGCCGCCCTTTGGCCACGACCACCTTCTTCACCTGCTTCCCCGCGAGGTGCGCCATCACCGCAGGGTCGGCGAGCGCCAGCTCTTCGAGCTCCTTCTCGGACGATTCGGCGGGAACGGTCAGCCGGCTGCGCACCTTGCCGTTCACCTGCACGGGGATGACGATCTCCTCGGCCTTCGCGACCTCGGCGTCGAATTCGGGCCACGCCGCCTTCATCAGCCCGTCACGATGGCCGACGAGCTCCCACAATTCTTCGGACGTGTGCGGCGCGAACGGCGACAGCATGCGAATGAGCGCCTCGATCGCCTCGCGGACCACCGCGACGGATTGCGGCCGCGCGCCGTCGCCTTCGCCGAACGCGTAGAGATCGTTGACCAGCTCCATCATCGCGGACACGGCGGTATTGAGCTGCTGCCGCTGTTCGATGTCGGCGGTGACGCGCCGAATCGTGTCGTGCGTCTTGCGGCGGATGGCGCGCTCCCCCGCGGTGAGCTGGCCGGGATCCGGGATTGGGGATCCGGGATCCGCGCTCATCGCCGGCCGCCACTGGTCCACGAGGCGCCAGACGCGGGCCAGGAAGCTGGCGATGCCCCGGAGCCCGGCGTCGGTCCATTCGACCTGGTTCTCCGGCGGCGCGACGAACATCACGTAGAGCCGCAGCGCGTCGGCGCCGAATTTCTCCAGCATCGTGTCCGGATCGACGACGTTCCCCTTCGACTTCGACATCACGGCGCCGTCCTTGAGCACCATCCCCTGCGTCAGCAGCTGCGTGAACGGCTCGCTGTGATCGACCATGCCGAGGTCGCGGAACACGCGCGCGAAGAAGCGCGAGTAGATCAGGTGCAGGATGGCGTGCTCGACGCCGCCGCTGTAGAAGTCGACGGGCAGCCAGTACTTCACCTTCGCCGGATCGAACGCCTGCCTGTCGTTCCGCGGGTCGGCGAAGCGGTAGAAGTACCAGGAGGAATCGACGAAGGTGTCCATCGTGTCCGTCTCGCGCCGCGCCGGGCCTCCACACCTCGGACATGTCACGTTGACGAATTCCGGCACCTGGGCGAGCGGCGAGTCGCCTCGCCCGCTGAACTGCGCCACCTTCGGCAGTTCGACGGGCAGCTGGTCGTCCGGCACCGGCACAATCCCGTCCTTCTCGCAGTAGATCATCGGGATCGGCGTGCCCCAGTACCGCTGGCGCGAGATGCCCCAGTCCTTCAAGCGGTACTGGACCGTCCCCTCGCCGATGCCGCGTTCGCGGGCGAACGCGATCATGCGGCGCTGCGCCTCTTCCGACGGCAGGTTCGAGAACTCGCCAGAGTCGGCCGTACGGCCGTAGGCATCGGCGGCCTCGGGCATGGTGGCGGCGTTGGGTGCTGGCCCGTCTTCCGGGACGATCACGATCTTGATCGGCAGGTTGAACTTGCGCGCGAACTCGAAGTCGCGCTGGTCGTGCGCGGGCACGGCCATCACGGCGCCCGTGCCGTAGTCGCCGAGCACGAAGTTGGCGACCCAGATCGGGACCGGCTGCGTCGTAAACGGGTTGATGGCCCTGAACCCGGTGTCGAACCCCTGCTTTTCGATTTCGCCACTCATGCGCGCAGCGCGATCCTGCGTGCGGAACGTCTGCACCTGCGTGCGGAACGCCGCCGGGTCGCTCGTCCGGTCGGCCAGCTTCGCGACGAGCGGATGCTCGGGCCCGAGCAGCACGAACGTGGCGCCGAAGATGGTGTCGATGCGGGTCGTGAAGACCTCGATGTCGGTGCTGCCATCCTCCATCGGGAACTTGACGCGCGCGCCTTCCGACCGTCCGATCCAGTTCTGCTGCATCGTCAGAACCTTCTCGGGCCACTTCGTCAGCTCGACGGTCGCGTCGAGCAACTCGTCGGCGTAGGCCGTGATGCGGAAGAACCACTGCTCGAGATCGCGCGTCTCCACGGGCGTGCCGCATCGCCAGCAGCCGCCGTCGACGACCTGCTCGTTCGCCAGCACGGTCTGGTCCTTCGGGCACCAGTTCACCGACGAGCGGCGGCGGTACGCCAGGTTGCGCTCGAACATGCGGATGAAGAGCCACTGGTTCCACTTGTAGTACTCGGCGTCGCACGTCGCCAGTTCGCGTTCCCACGCGTAGCTGATGCCGAGCCGCTGCAGCTGTCCTTTCATGTGCGCGATGTTCGCGCGCGTGGAGTCCTCCGGGTGGATGCCGCTCTTGATCGCGGCGTTCTCCGCCGGCAGGCCGAAGGCGTCCCATCCGAACGGGTGCAGCACGTTGTAGCCGCGCATCCGCTTGGTGCGCGCCATCACGTCGCCGATGATGTAGTTGCGGACGTGGCCGACGTGCGCGTGTCCCGACGGGTACGCGAACATCTCGAGGCAGTAGTACTTCGGCTTCGAGGGGTCCTCGGTCACCTCGAAGGCGCGGCTGGACGCCCAGCGCTGCTGCCACTTCTTGTCCAGCTCTTGCGGATGGTATTCAGTCATCACGTTCCGCCGGGTCCGCGATGCGCGGGAACCGGCCGCACCGCGGCACCCGGCCTACGTACGTAGGGCGGGTTCCGCGGAGCGACGATGGCCACGCGAACGCGGACCCGCCACAGTCTCAATTTTCGATTATAGCTGCCAGTACCGGCGGAGCCCTGGAAGCGCCGCCTCGATCGCGGCTCTGCCTCGTCCCGCCTTCGCACTCTGTGCTTCGGCGGGCAGGGGCGCCGCGTCATCGCGGGATGTTTCCCCGTTGAGCACGGGGATGACGGCGCGGAGACAGCCCGCCAGTCCGCCGAGGTCGTATCCGCCCTCGGTCACGGCGACGACGCGGCCGTCGCAGCACTCGTCCGCGAGCGCGCAGATCGTGGCCGTCAGCCTCGCGAATCCTTCCGCCGTCAGGCGCATGCCACCCAGCGGGTCGTCGTCGAGCGCGTCGAAGCCAGCGGAGATCAGAATCAGCTCGGGCCGAAACTGCCGCAGCACCGGGAACGCAACGGTGGCATAGGCGAGCTCGTAGTCGGCGTCGGTGCCGCCGGCGTCCATCGGCAGGTTCACCGTGAACCCGGCGCCGTCACCGGTGCCCGTCTCTGTTGCCGCGCCCGTCCCGGGATAGTACGGATACTGGTGGGACGAGATGAACAGCACCGCCGGGTCGTCGTAGAAGCTCCACTGCGTGCCGTTTCCATGGTGGACGTCGTAGTCGACGATTGCCACCCGCGCGAGGCCGCGGGCACGGGCGTGCGCGGCGGCGACGGCGATGTTGTTGAACAGGCAGAAGCCCATCGCGCGGTTCCGTTCGGCGTGATGACCGGGCGGCCGCACCATCGCCAGTGCACGTCGGCCTCCCCCGTCGAGCACGTGGTCGACACACGCGACCGCGGCGCCCGCCGCCAGCAGCGCCACTTCGTAGGAATCGGGTGACGTGAAGGTATCGGCGTCGAGGGCCGTCGCCCTGCCCGCGGTCTCGGAGATCAGCGAGATGTAATCGCGATCGTGAACGCGCGCCAGCTGCTCCTCGGTCGCCGCACCCGGCTCGCGGACATCGCCGCCGTTCCGGCGGAATTCCGACGCCACCACCTGCATCACCTCGGCGCGTTCGAGGCGCTCCGGGTGGCCTGGCGGGTTCAGGTGATCGGCGAAGCGATCAGAGGTGAAGATCGTGAGACGCATACGTCAACGTACCATGGCGAGCGCACGATGCTCGAGGGCGCGGAGTCGCTCTTCGAGCTCCCGCCGCACGGATTCGAGCTGCTCGTCGGTCGCTTCGGCCGGCACGTCGAGCGGCTCTCCGATCACCAGCGCCACCGTGCTGAACGGCTTCGGGATCTGCGTCCGGTCCCAGCTGCCGGTCGTCCAGTGAGACGAGGCCTCGAGGTGAAACGGCAGCACCGGGTTGCCCGTGGCGCGCGCGAGCCAGATGGCGCCCGGCTGCGCGACGCGCGCGGGCCCGCGTGGGCCATCGAGCGTAAATCCCGCGGGCCTCCCCTGCTCCATGTCGCGCACCAGCTTCAGCATCGCCTTCAGCCCACCCCGAGACGAGGAGCCGCGCGCCGTGCCGAAGCCGAAGCGCTCGATGATGCGCGCAATCCACTCGCCGTCGAAGTTCTCGCTCGTGATGACGACGATGCCACGGCGGCGGAAGTAGTACGTGGCCGGGAGAATCCGGCCGTGCCAGAAGGCCATCACTGGCTGGCGGCCGCAGGCGACGATGGCGTCGTAATGGTGGAGGCCTTCGGTGCGCCATCGCAGCGTGTGGCCGAGCGCGTTGATCAGCGGATATCCCAGCCCGGCGATCGCCGCAATCTGCGCACGCCTGGCCCAGGACGAACGCCAGTCCTTCGTCTTCGTGCCTCCGTCGCTCGCGATCACATCCCGTTGTACTGCGGCCCGCCGCCACCCTCTGGCGGCACCCACGTGATCACCTGGTACGGATCCATGATGTCGCAGGTCTTGCAGTGGACGCAGTTGGACGCGTTGATCTGCAGGCGCGGCGTGCCGTCGGCGTCGTGGGCGATCTCGTAGACGTTCGCCGGGCAGAACCGCGTGCACGGATGCCCGTACTCGGGACCGCAGATGGAGCTGCAGACCTCGGTGTGCACGAGCAGGTGCGCGGGTTGATCCTCGTCGTGCGACGTCCCGGAGTAGTGCACGTTCGTGACCTTGTCGAACGTCAGCTTCCGATCGACGCCGGTGGCGTTGCTCGCCTGTTGCGGTGAGACGCGCCCCGAGCGGTAATAGGACGCGAGCGTCTTCATCCGTTCGTGGCCCGGATGCCCGTGCAGGTCGTCCGGCGTCCACCCGTGCGTCGCCACCGCGAGTCCGGCGAACGCGAGGCCGGGCAACAGCCCGTAGCCGAACGCCTGGTGGACGTTGCGCACGGGATACAGCTCGTCCCTGACGGCGCTGGCGTCGATGCGGCGCTTGTAGCCCGCGAGCGCCGCAGACGACGTATCCCCGGCGCGCACCGCCTCGAACGCCGTCTCGGCCGCGAGCATCCCCGTCCGCATCGCGAGGTGAATCCCCTTCAGGCGCATCGAGTTCAGAAAGCCGCCCGCGTCGCCGGCGATCAGGCCGCCGTCCATGTAGACGCGCGGAATCGTGTTCCACCCGCCCTCGGGCAGCGCCTTCGCCCCGTAGCGGACCATCTGCCCGCCCTCGAGCAGCGCCGAGACGAACGGATGCTGCTTGAAGCGGTTGAACGCCGTGTGCGGATCGAACAGCGGGTCCTTGTAGTCGAGGCCGACGACGAAGCCGAGCGACAGTTGCCCGTCGGGCATCGCGTAGATGAACGCGCCGCCGAACTCCTCCTGCTTCAGCGGATACCCCAGCGTGTGGACGACCGTCCCGGCCTTCAACCGGTCGCGCGGGATCTCCCAGAGCTCCTTGAGCCCGATGGCGAACTGCGGCGGATGATCGTTGTCGCCGAGCGGCAGCCGCCGCATCAGCTCCTTGGTGAGGTTGCCGCGCACGCCGTCGCAGAAGATGGTGACCTTCGCCAGGATGTCGACGCCGGGCTCGAAGGTCGGCTTCTGCTCGCCGTGCTTCCCGATGCCACGGTCGCCAGTGCGCACCCCGATGACGCGCGCGCCGTCCATCAGGATGTCCTGCCCCGCGAAGCCCGTGAAGAAGTCGATCCCAGCCGCCTCTACCAGACCCGTCAGCCAGCGAACGAACTGGTTGAGCGAGATGATGTAGTTGCCGTGGTTCCTCAACGGAGGAGGGATGATCGGCAGCGCGAGCTTCGAGGACTCGGTGAGGAAATAGACGTCCTCGTCGTGCACCTCGGTGGCAAGCGGCGCGCCCTTCTCCTTGAAATCGGGAATGAGGTCGCGGAGCGCGGAGGGGTCGAGCACCGCCCCCGAAAGCATGTGCGCGCCCGCCTCGCGCGCCTTCTCGAGGACGGCGATCGTCAACGGGTCGCCGCCTTTTTGCTGCTGGAGCTGCGACAGGCGAAGCGCCGCCGCGAGTCCGGCTGGACCCCCGCCGACGATCAGGACGTCGACTTCCAGCGTTTCGCGGTCAGTCGACGTTTTCTGCTCCACCCTGTTTTCTGAACGCCATCAGCGCACGGCGCTCTTCGCCGTTCGGGTCGTTGACCACCCTGCACTCGTTGTCGAGCACCATCGTCGCGCGTCTCGTGGTATCGAAGGCGGGCCAATCGGGGAGCAGTCCCTTGACGTTCGGATTGCCGGTCCGCGCGAAGCTGGTCCAGGCCGCGCTCATGCGGTCCTGCAGCACGTAGCGTTCCTGGTGTCCTCCGGTCATCGCCGTCGCGAGGTCGACGTTCTCGAAGACGAACGGGATGTCGAGCGTGTGATACGCCTTCAGCTTGCCGTCGTGCACCGGCGAGCGCCACGTGAAGTAATACATGTAGACCGGCGCCTGCCTCGCCTCGGCCTTGCGCTCGGCCACGGTCAGGATGCTGCTGCGAACGGTGTTGTCGGACGCGAGGATCAGATGGATGTCCACGTTGCTGATGCCGGGCCGCGCCTTGCGATAGGTCGCGATCACGCTGTCGGCGTCTGCATCGGAGATGCCGCGGACATCCTGCTTGACTTGCGCCTGGAGCTTGCCATCGTCGATCTCGTCGATGACCGCGCCGCGCGTCCACGAGGCTTCGGTTTCCATCGATCCGCACAGCAGCGGCACGTTCGCCGACAACGGCGAAGAGACCGGATTGAATGGACCGGTTGGCAGGTTCTTGCCGTCGACGACCGGCGCGAAGTTCAGGCCACGGATTGCGCCGAGCAACTGCTCGGTCGGCAGGGTGTGCAGCTCGGCGACCTGAGTGGGCTTCAGGTTCAGCCGATCGAGAACCGTCTCCGTCACGCGTGTTGCGCTGGCGCGCGGCATTCCCGCCACGTTCGACCCGCTCTGCGCGATCGCCTTGTGGAACAGCCCTTTGGCACCGGGCATTCCCATCAGCGTGCAGACCTTCCCGCCGCCTCCCGACTGGCCGAAGATCGTGACGTTGCCCGGGTCGCCGCCGAAGGCGGAGATGTTGTCGCGCACCCATTCGAGCGCCTGGACGATGTCGAGCATGCCGGCATTGCCCGAATCGGCGTACTTGTCGCCGGCGACCTCGCCGAGATAGAGGTGGCCGAACAGATTGAGCCGGTGATTCAGCGTGACCACGACCACGTCGCGCCGCCGCGCCAGGTTGGCGCCGTTGTAGATGATGAAGCTGCCCGAGGCCTGCGAGTAGCCGCCGCCGTGCAGCCAGACCATCACGGGTCGGCGGCCGCCGCCAAGCGCCGGTGTCCAGACATTCAGGCGCAGGCAGTCTTCGCCGGCCGGCTCGCGGCGATCCACGGCCGCGACCTCTGAGATCAGGCCCGAAGGGCCCTGCGGCGAGCGCGGGCCGTACTCGAGGCACTCGCGAACCGCGGTCCACGGCTGCGGCTTCCTCGGCGCCATGAAACGGGCGTCGCCCGCGGTGCTCGCGCCGTACGGGACACCGTGGAAGGCGTTGATCCGATCGAAGACGACTCCCCGGATCGGACCGGACGTGGTCTTCGCGATGCCGCTCTGCGCGGCGCCGCGAACATCCTGCGCCAGCAGCCGCCCGCACGGATCGAGCACCACGCCTGCGCCGATGACCGCACCCGATTTCAGAAAATCCCGACGCTCCATGAATCTCCCCTCAGGATTTTTCGAGTTCAGCGACAATCGCGGGCGCAATCTCGAACAGGTCGCCGACGATGCCGTAGTCGGCAACCTCGAAGATGGGCGCTTCCGCGTCCTTGTTGATCGCGACGATCGTGCGCGAGCCTTTCATGCCGACCAGGTGCTGGATGGCGCCCGAGATGCCCAGCGCGACGTACAGCTTCGGCGCCACCGTCTGGCCCGAGCTGCCAATCTGCCGCTCCATCGGGAGCCACCCGTTGTCGCAGATCGGACGCGACGCCGCCACCTCGGCCCCCATCGCCTGCGCGAGCTTCTCGGCCAGCGGGATGTTCTCCTGCGACTTGATGCCGCGGCCGACGGCGACGATGCGCTCGGCCTGGCCGAGATCGACCGCCTGCTTGGCTTCCCGGAACGGCGCCTCCGGTTTCTGGCGGATGGCGGCCGCGTCGATCTGCACGCCGACCTTCTTCACCGCCGCCGAGCCGCCCTTTTTCGCCGCGTCGGCGCGAAACGCGCCGATCTGGATCGTCACCACGGCCGGCGTCCCGCCCTGCGGCTTCACATGGGCCGCCAGCTTTCCCTGGAACATCGGCCTGATGAAGGTGGCGCCGTTGCCGGTCCCTTCGATGCCGGTGACATCGGTGACGAGCGGCTTGCGGAGGCGCGCGGCGAGGAGCGGCGCGAAGTCTCGCGTCTGGTAGGTGTGCGGCAGCAGCACGAAGGCCGGCTTGACCGAGTCGATCAACGCGCTGCCGGCGGCGGCAAACCCGTCGGGCGTGTACGGGTCCAGCGCGGCATGTTCGGCGACGAGCACTTCGGCGACCGCGGCCGACGCCAGTTCCTGCGCGACACCGCCCGTCGCCGACCCGAGCACGGCGATGGCGATCGGCATCGCGCCGGCCAGTGCTTGTGCAGTGCCTGCTAGCTGCTGCGCAGCCGCAACCGTTTCCCAGGTGGCGCGATTCAGCGTGCCGTCGCGCTGCTCGGCGATGACGAGGATCACAGCGCGCGCGCCTCGTCTCGAAGGCGGCGCACGAGCTCCTTCGCCGCATCCGCGGCCGAACCGCCAATCATGTGCGTCTGCTTGCTGCGGGTGGGCACCGCGAGGCCGACAATCTGCTGGACCGGCTGGAGGCCCTCGGGGAGCGCGGCCTTCCTGATCTCCTTTTTCTTCGCCGCCATGATGCCCTTCAGCGTGGCATAGCGGAGCTGGTTGATGCCGCTCTGGATCGTCAGCAGCGCCGGCAGCGGCATCGCGATCCACTGGAACCATCCGCCTTCGAGCTCGCGTTTCACACGCAGCGAGCTCCCGTCAACCTGGACATCCATGATGATCGTGGACGAGGGGATGCCGAGCCGCTCGGCGAGAATCACCCCGGTCTGACCGTGGCCCTGGTCGTCGGACTGCAGGCCCGTCAGCACCAGGTCGAACTTCTCGTCTTTCATCGCCGAGGCCAGGGCATCCGCCACGACGAAGGCGTCCGCCGAGCCGAGGCTGTCGTGCTCGACGTGAATGGCGCGATCCGCGCCGCGCGCCAGCGCCTCGCGAATGACCGTCTGCACGCGCGCCGGGCCGGCGGAGCAGACCACCACTTCCCCGCCGTGCTTTTCCCGGAGCCGGAGCGCCTCTTCGAGCGCGTAGGCATCGGGCTCGTTCATCTCGTAGCTGGCGTCCTGCTCGCGAATCCAGGTCTTCTGGTCGTTCAGGCGCGGCTGCCACTCCCGCGTGGGCACCTGCTTGATACAGACGGCGATCTTCATCGTCGCGACAACTCTCGCGGAAACGTGCCACGGAGGCACGAAGGCACGGAGATATTTTTGTCAAAGCCGTCTCCGTGTCTCCGCGTCTCCGTGGCCCGTGTCAGTGTTCTACCCTTCGAATCTCTTGAACAGCAGCGCGGCGTTGGTGCCGCCGAAGCCGAACGAGTTCGACAGCGCGTACTGAATCGGCATCTGCCGGCTCTGGTGCGGCACGTAGTCGAGGTCGCACTCCGGGTCCGGATCGTCGAGGTTGATCGTGGGCGGCGCCACCTGGTGGTGCACCGCGAGCGCCGTGATGCCGGCCTCGAGCCCGCCCGCGCCGCCGAGCAGGTGGCCCGTCATCGACTTGGTCGACGAGATGGCGAGCCTGCCGGCGTGGTCGCCGAAGCAGTTGTGGATGGCGAGCGTTTCCAGCCTGTCGTTGTACGGCGTCGACGTGCCGTGGGCGTTGATGTAATCGACGTCGGACGGCGCGATGGCCGCCTTGCGGATGGCCATCGCCATCACCCGCCGCGCGCCGTCGCCGTCCTCCGACGGCGCCGTCATGTGGTACGCGTCCGACGACATGCCGTAGCCGACGATTTCCGCGTAGATGCGCGCGCCGCGCCGCCTGGCGTGCTCGAGCTCCTCGAGGATGAGGACGCCCGCCCCCTCGCCGATGATGAAGCCGTCGCGATCCTTGTCGAAGGGGCGGCTGGCGCGCGCCGGCTCGTCGTTGCGCGTCGACAGCGCACGCAGCTGGCCGAAGCCGCCGACGCTCATCGGGCAGATCGCCGCTTCGCTGCCGCCGGCAATCATCGCGTCCGCGTCGCAGCGCTTGATGATCTCGTAGGCGTCGCCGATGGCATGCGCCGAGGCCGAGCAGGCCGTGCAGGTCGCCGAGTTGGGTCCTTTCGCGCCGAAGCGGATCGACACCTGGCCCGAGGCGAGATTGATGATGGCCGATGGTATGAAGAAGGGCGACACCCGGCGCGGGCCGCCGTCGAGCAGCGCCTCGTGCTCCCGCTCGATGGTGATGAACCCGCCGATGCCGGAGCCGATGTAGACGCCGACGTTCGGCGCGATGGCATCGGTGATCTCGAGCCTGCTGTCGTCCATCGCGAATTGCGCCGCCGCCACCGCGTACTGGATGAAGAGGTCCATCTTCTTGATGTCCTTCTTCTCGATGAAGGCGAGCGGATCGAAGCCCTTCACCTCGGCCGCGATCTGCGTCGCGTAGCCGGAGATGTCGAACCGCGTGATCCGGGTGACGCCGCTCTGGCCGGCGAGGATACCTGTCCACGTCTCGTTGGTGCCGATGCCGAGCGCCGACACGAGTCCGATGCCGGTTACGACCACACGCCTGTTCACCGCTGCCTCCGCCCTCTCTGGCTCGCTCCCGCCTACTTCTTGGTCTTGGCGTGCGCCTCGATGTAGTCGATGGCTTCCTTGACCCGGGTGATCTTCTCGGCGTCCTCGTCCGGGATCTCGATGCCGAACTCCTCCTCGAACGCCATCACGAGCTCCACCGTGTCGAGCGAGTCGGCGCCGAGATCGTCGACGAACGAGGCATCGGCCGTGACTTCCTCTTCGTCGACGCCGAGCTGCTCCACGATGATGCTCTTCACCTTGTCTGAAACTGCCATTTGGCCTCCGTTGTGGGATGGCGGGTGGTGGGTGGTGGAATCACCATCCACCATCCAGAATCACATGTACATGCCGCCGTTGACGGCAAGGACCTGACCTGTAATATACGCCGCCTCATCAGACGCAAGAAAACAAACTGCCGCGGCGACATCGGCGGTGGTGCCGAGTCGGCCGAGCGGAATCTGCGCCGCCCAGTCGCCCTGCGCCTTCTCCGTGATCGCCCTGGTCATGTCGGTCTCGATGAGTCCCGGCGCGACGACGTTGACCGTGATGTTGCGCGACGCGACCTCGCGCGCCAGCGCCTTGCTGAAACCGATGAGCCCCGCTTTCGACGCCGCGTAATTGGCTTGTCCCGCGTTGCCGGTCTGGCCGACGACCGAGCTGATGCTGATGATGCGGCCGCTGCGCTGCTTGATCATCGGCTTGAGCGCCGCCTGCACGAGCACGAACGCCGGCGTCAGGTTGGTCGCAATCACGTCGTCCCAGTCTTCGCGCTTCATCCGCAGCATCAGCTGGTCGCGCGTGATGCCGGCGTTGTTGACGAGGATGTCGACGCGCCCGTGGCGCGCGAGCACGCCCGACACCATCGCCTCGATCGAGGCGGCGTCGGTGACCTCGAGCGCGACCGCGTCGGCCTTGCGCCCCGCCCCCTCGATGTCGCCGACGGTGGCGGCGGCGTGGTCGCCGCGTGCCGCCGCGACCACGTGCGCGCCGCGCGCGGCGAGCATCACCGCGATACTGCGTCCGATCCCGCGCGACGCGCCGGTGACGACCGCGACCTTCCCGGTGAGATCAAGCACGCACGCCTGCTTCCACCGCCGCGAGATCGTCGGGCGAGGCGAAATTGAACACGCGTGCGTCCTTGTGAATCTTCTTGACGAGACCGCTGAGCACGGCGCCTGGGCCAACTTCAACATAGTTGGTGACGCCTTCGGACGCAAGGCGCTGGACGACCTGTTCCCAGCGGACGGGCGCCGACACCTGCCGCACCAGCGCCTCGATGGCAGACGCCGCGTCACGCTTCGGTTCCGCGTCCACGTTGGCGATGACCGGCACCCGCGGATCGTGGACGCGCAGGGCGCGAAGATCAGGTTCGAGCCGCGCCTCCGCCGGCTCGAGCAGCGCGCAATGGAACGGCGCGCTGACCGCGAGCGGAATCACGCGCCTGGCGCCGAGCGCTTTCGCCCGCTCGCCGGCCCGTTGCACCGCGGCCGTCGCGCCGGCAATCACCACCTGTCCCGCCCCGTTGATGTTCGCGGGGCTGACGATCTCCCCCTGCGCCGCCTCCTCGCACGCGCGGGCCACGGTCCCGGCGTCGAGACCGAGAATCGCGGCCATCGCCCCGGCGCCGACCGGCACCGCTTCCTGCATGTACTGGCCGCGCCTCCGCACCACCCGCACGGCATCCGCAAATGCCATGGTGCCCGCGGCGACGTTGGCGGAATATTCGCCGAGGCTGTGCCCGGCGACGAAGGCGGGCTCGATGCCGCGGGCGGCGAGCACCCGCTGGGCGGCGATGCTGACGGTGAGAATGGCCGGTTGGGCGTTCTGCGTCAGCACGAGCTCGTCTTCAGGCCCGTCGAAGGTGACTCGTCCGAGGCCCGGCAGCGCCGCCTCCGCTTCATCGAACGCGGCGCGGGCGTCTGGATAGGCGTCGGCCAGCGCGCGGCCCATGCCGACCTTCTGCGAACCCTGACCCGGGAAGATGAACGCGATCAATGGTGTGACACCGTCGCGGCGGCAATCTCGTGCTCGACGCGCTGAATGAAGTCGCCCGCGGCAAACCGCGACGCCATCGCAATCGCGTTGCGAACCGCCTTGGGCGACGAGCGGCCGTGGCCGACGATGGCGAGGCCGCCGACGCCCAGCAGCGGCGCGCCTCCGTACTCGGAATAGTCGACCCGCCGCCGGAAGCGGCGGAACGCCCGGCGCGACAGCAGGTAGCCGACCTGGCTCGAGAACGTGCCCCGGAGCTCGTCGCCGAGCAGCGTCTCGACGGCGTCCACGAGCCCCTCGCTGGTCTTGAGCACCACGTTGCCGGTGAACCCGTCGCAGACGATGACGTCGGCGGCACCGCTGTAGATTTCGCGCCCTTCCACGTTGCCGATGAAGTTGATCGCCGCGGCCTTGAGCAGGCGGTGCGCCTCGACGGTCAGCTCGTTCCCCTTCGTCTCTTCCTCGCCGATGGAGAGCAGGCCCACCCGCGGTCTCTCCGCGCCAAGCGCCACGCGCGCGTAGACGCCCCCCATGATCGCGAACTGCAGCAGGTGCTGGGGCCGGCATTCGACGGTGGCGCCCGCATCGAGCAGCACGGCCGGCCGGCCGCGCGTGGGAATCGTGGCCGCGAGCGCCGGTCGATCGACGCCGGCGATCATCCCGAGCGCCGCATGGGCCGCGACGACGGTCGCGCCGGTGTGGCCGGCGCTGACCAGCGCCGCGGCCTCACGGCGCCCGACCAGGGCGGCGGCCACGCGAATCGAGGCGCCGGGCCTGCGGCGCACGGTTGCGGGCGCGTCCGCCATCTCGATGACGTCGGGCGCATCGACAATGGTGACGGGAAGGCTTCGCCAGTCGGCATGCGCATCGAGCGCCTGTTCGACCTGGGTGGGGATGCCCACGAGTGCAATCTGGATGTCGAGATGGCGGGCGGCAGCGACCGCGCCGTCCACGATCGCCGCCGGCGCATGGTCGCCGCCCATCGCGTCAACGGCGATGCGGATCATGACGGGGGGCTAGTTCACTCCTCGTCGACAGCTCGGACCTGGCGCTGGCGGTAATACCCGCAATGCGGGCAGATCCGGTGCGGTGCCTTCGGCTCGTGGCACTGCGGGCACAGGTTGGTCGCGGCCGCGCGCAGCGCGTCGTGCGTGCGGCGCTTGGCCGTGCGTGTCTTCGAGTGTCGGCGTTTTGGATTAGGCATTTTTCCCCTTGATCGCTTTCAGCGCCGCCAGCCGCGGGTCCTCCCAGACCGGCGCGCAATCGCACGTGCCCGTATTCAGGTTCGTGCCGCACTGCGCGCAGAGGCCCTTGCAGTCCTCGCGGCAGAGCGGCTTCATCGGCAGCGCGAGATAGAACTGCTCCCGCATCAGCTCGCTCAGGTCGATCTGGTCGTCCGTGTAATAGCTGGTCTCCAGATCGTCTTCCTGGACCTCGCGCTCGGCGTCGCCCGTCGCCTGCGACGAGGGCAGATAGCGCTGATCGAACTCGGCGTCGATCGGAAACCTGTACGGCTCCACGCAGCGGCTGCACTCCAGCTCGAGCTCGGTGCGCACGCGTCCCACGAGGCGGAATTTGTCTTTATCCTTGTGGATGTCGAACGTGAGCTCGACCGGCGCCACGATCTCGTAGGCATCCGAATCGCCCCGGACTTCGTCGGGCTGGAACGTCCGGCCGAAGTGGCTGACCGGCTGGCGGTAGCGTGTGAGATCGAGCTGCATGGCCCTTCTGTCGCGAATTTCTCGCGAAAGACAGACCCTCGATTATAGCTGATCCCATGCCATCGGCCCGACCCACGGCTTGGGGATGAACAGGCGCTCGTAGAGGGTCACCGCGAAGCGGTCGGTCATGCCGGCGAGGAAATCGCGCGTGGCGACGTCGAGCCCGTCGGTCTCGATGATGCGGCGGTCGAGGAATTCATCCGGCCGCTCGCGCACCTTCTCCCAGAGGCCGCCGAGGATGCCGGTCGCCTTGCGGAACTCGGCGGTGGCTTCCTGGTTCTCGTAGACCGCGTCGAAGAGGAAGCTGCGCATCGCCAGCGTGGCGTCGAGAATCGGCTCGCTCATGCGGATTTCGGCCAGCCCGGCCCGCTGCGTCTCGGTGACCACGTCCTTCACCATCGCGGCGATGCGCGCCGACGAGCTCTTGCCGAGCATCGCGACCGCGTCGTGTGGCAGGTCCGCCTCCCTCAGCACGCCCGCTCGCACCGCGTCGTCGATGTCGTGGTTCACATAGGCGATGAGGTCGGCTACGCGCATGATCTGCCCTTCGAGCGTCGCGGCGCGCAGCGACGCCTCGACGCCGACCGGTGATCCACCCTTTCCTTTCGAATGGCGGCCGATGCCGTCGCGGACCTCGAACGTGAGGTTGAGGCCCTGCCCGTCGTTTTCGAGCACGTCGACGACGCGCAGGCTCTGCTCGTAATGGCGGAAGCCGCCGGGCACGATCGCGTCCAGCACGCGCTCCCCCGTGTGACCGAACGGCGTGTGACCCAGGTCGTGGCCGAGCGCGATGGCTTCGGTCAGCTCTTCGTGCAGGCGCAGCACCTTCGCGATCGTGCGGGCGATCTGGCTGACCTCGAGCGTGTGCGTCAGGCGCGTGCGGTAATGGTCGCCGGCGGGCGCGAAGAACACCTGCGTCTTGTGCTTCAGCCGCCGGAACGCCTTGCTGTGGATGATGCGGTCGCGATCGTGCTGATACGCCGGCCGGACATCGTCTTCACGTTCGGGCTTGAGGCGGCCCTTCGTGTCGGCGCTCTTGGCCGCCTGCGGCGCCAGCGTTTCGCGCTCGCGCTGCTCGAGCCCCTCACGGATGGTGGACAACGATGTCCTCCAGGAAGCTCGTGCCATGCGCGAGCGGGCCGACGCCGAAGTTGGCGGCGAGCGTCTGGCCCAGGTCCGCGAAGGTCTGCCGCGTGCCGATGTCCACACCCCTCCGTACGTGGGGTCCGCCTTCAGGCGGACCTGCCGTCATCAGGACAGGCACATACTCCCGCGAATGATCGGTGCTCGGCGTGCTGGGGTCGTTGCCGTGGTCTGCGGTCACGACGAGCAGGTCCGATGCGCGCAGCGCGGGCAGCAGCCGCGCCAGCGCCTCGTCGAAGCGTTCGAGGTTGGCGGCGTAGCCGGGCACGTCGTTGCGATGACCGTAGACGCTGTCGAAATCCACGAGGTTGACGAACACGAGCCCGTCTGTCCCTTCGCGTACGGTCGCCGCGAGCCGTTCCATCCCCTCCGCGTCGCTCGCCGTGTGCGTGGCGTGCGAGATGCCGCGCCCGGCGAACAGGTCGTTGATCTTTCCGATGGAGACGACGGGCACGCCGCTGCGCGTCAGCAGGTCGAGCAGCGTTTCGGTGGCGGGCTCGAGCGCGTAGTCGTGGCGATTGGCCGTCCGCCTGAACGATCCGGGCGAGCCGACGAACGGCCGGGCGATGACGCGGCCGACGCCCATGCCGCCGCCGACGAGGTCGAAAGCAATCTCGCAGATGCGGTATTGCTCGGCGACGGGGATGACGTCTTCGTGCGCGGCGATTTGAAAGACGCTGTCAGCCGACGTGTAGACAATCGGCCTGGCGGTCCGCAGGTGTTCCGGTCCCAGTCGCTCGATGATCTCCGTCCCCGACGCCACCACGTTGCCGATGGTGGCCCGTCCGATCCGCCGCTCGAACTCGGCGATCAGGTCTGCGGGAAAGCCGTGCGGAAACGTCGGGAACGGACGCTCGAGCACGACGCCCATCATCTCCCAGTGGCCCGTGACGGAATCCTTGCCCGGCGATGCTTCGGCCATTCGCCCGTAAGCGCCGACCGGCTCCGAGCGTCCCGCGCCAACTACCGGTGATGGCAAGCCTTGAAGGCTTGCCCCGCTGGTGTCCAATTCCACGAGCTTGCCCAGGCCTAACGAACGCAGCGTAGGGATCTTCAGCGGAACCTGTCGGGCGATGTTGCCGAGGGTGTTGCTCCCCTCGTCACCGTATGCCCGCGCGTCGGGTAGTTCACCGATCCCGACGCTGTCGAGCACGATGACGATGACGCGGGGAAAGATCAATCAGGAATGGTGAGCGGCGAAGTAGTTCGCCACCGACCGCTGCGTGCCGATCGTGGCGATGGCGTGCTTGAACACCAGTTGGTCGGCGCCATTGACCTCGACGATCACGGCGAAGCGATCGAAGTTCTTGATGCGGCAGTCGAACTGGCGTCCGTCGAGCAGGTGAATGGAGACCGCGAGACGGTCCCGGCGCGCGTAGTTCAGGAAGACGTCCTGGATGTTCGGCTGCGACGCCGACGATCGCTGTTCAGTGACCTGGGCCATCAGGGAGCAACTCCTCGCGATTCGTGCGTGGCGAGCGCCGCTTCCACGAGTCGAAGCACAACCTCGCGCTCGCCAGGGCCATCGAACCACTTAAGATTAGGCTCTTTGCGGAACCAGATCAACTGGCGGCGCGCGTAGCGGCGGTTCTCCTGCACGATGAGCGCGCGCGTCTCCGCCTCGCCGCGCACCCCGCGCAGCATCTCCATCACCTGCCGGTAGACGAGACCGCCAAACGGTCTCACCTGTGGCGAAACGCCGCGCGCGAGCAGCGCCTGTACCTCGGCGACGATGCCGCGCGCGAACTGCTCGTCGACCCGGCGCGCCACGCGTTCCGCGGTCAGCGCCGGCGGCAGTCGCAGCGCGATCGCGAACACGTCGCAATCCGCGATCGGCGAGGCCGTCTGCGCGAAGTGCGACGTGAGCGAGCGGCCCGTCGTGTAGTAGACCTCCAGCGCGCGCACGATCCGCTTCAGATCGCGAGGCATGATGCGTGCCGCCGAGTCGGTGTCGACGCGGCTCAGCAGACGGTGCAGGCGCTCCGGACCGCGCACGTCCGCGATCTGGTTGAGCCGGGCGCGAAGCGCGTCATCCGCGCCGGGCCCGGGAAACAGGCCGCGCGTCAACGCGCGGTAGTAGAAGCCGGTGCCGCCGACCAGGATGGGCAGCTTGCCGCGCGCGTGGACGTCGCGAACGGCGGCCGCGGCATCGCGCGCGAATTGCGCGGCCGTATAGACCTCGGTTGGATCCGCGATGTCGATCAGATGGTGCGGGATGCCACGGCGCGCGTCGAGCGCCACCTTGTCGGTCCCGATGTCGAAACCGCGGTACACGGCGGTGGAATCGCAGTTGATGATCTCTCCGCCGTGCCGCTCGGCCAGCGAGAGTCCGAGCGCGCTCTTGCCCGACGCGGTCGGGCCCAGCACGGCGAGGACGAGCGGTCGCACGACTCATGATATTCATCAACTCACGGCGACGGGAGTCGTGCCAGCATAATGTCGTAGCGATTCATGATGCTCCTGGCAACGCCGCGTGGCGGCCCTCGCTGAAGAACTGGCTGCGTGGCTCGCCGCCGCGCAGCCGTCAACGCTGCCGCCCGCCGCGCGCGAAACCGTCGGTCGTCTCTTCCTCGACGTCTCCGGCCTGTGCGTGGCCGCCCGTCAGAGTGAGTACATCCGAGCGACGCTCGCAAGCGTCGATCGTGGCGGCGGCTGCACCGCCATCGGCCACGAGGGCGCCTTCGACGCGTTCGGGGCGGCGCTCCTCAACGGGACCGCCGCCCACGGCGAGGATTTCGACGACACGTTCGAAGGCGGGCCGGTGCATGCCGGCGCGGTGGTCGTCCCCGCTGCGCTCGCGGCCTGCGAGCGCGAGGGCCTTGCCGGCGACCGCCTCCTGCTCGGCATCGCGGCCGGCGCGGAGCTGATGTGCCGCCTGAGCCTCGTCGCCCCGAAAGCCACCCATGCGGCGGGATTTCACCCGACGGCCGTCTTCGGCGCGCTGGCCGCGGCAGGCGGCGTGTCGGCCGCGCTCGGCCTCCGGGCGCCGGAAATCGCCTCGGCGCTCGGCATCGCGGGCAGCATGGCCTCGGGCATCATCGAGTACCTGGCCGAGGGCACGTCGACCAAGCGCATGCATGCCGGCTGGGCCGCGCAGTCGGGCATCCGCGCCGCCTTGATGGCGCGCGGCGGCTTCGACGGCCCCCGCACCGTCCTCGAGGGGACGCACGGCTTCTATCGCGCGTTCGCCCCGTCGGTGAAGCCCGATTTCGAGCCGTTGCGCCGCGACCTCGGGCGCGCGTGGGTGATGGAACACATCGCCTTCAAGCCCTACGCGTGCGGGACGATGACGCAGCCGTTCGTGGACTGCGCCATCGAGCTGGCGCAACAGGGCGTCCCCGCGGACGACATCAGCGAGATCGTCTGCGAGGTCGGCGAGGGAACCGTGCATCGCCTGTGGGAACCGCTCGCGGTGAAGCAGCGGCCGCCGACGCCGTACGCCGCGAAGTTCAGCACGCCCTATTGCATGGCGGTCGGCTTCTTCGACGGCCGCGCCGGCTTCGCGCAGTTCACGCCGGCGCGCATCGAGGACGCCGCGGTGCTGGCGCTCGCGTCGAAAATCCGCTATTCAATCAACCCGGACGACGAGTACCCGCGCAACTTCACGGGCCATCTGCGCGCGACGCTGCGGGACGGCAGCCGGCGCGAGATTCGCCGGCCCTACATGCGCGGCGGCATGCACGCGCCGCTGCCGCAGGAAGAATTGGACGCCAAGTTCATGGACAACGTGCTGTATGGCGGCTGGCGCCGCGAGCGCGGCGAGCGGTTCCGGCGGCTGGCGCGCGACCTGTTCGAGCAGCCGGGGCTCGCCGCCCTGGCGGAGTTCCGCTCGTGACCGGCGGAGATCTCAACGGCCGGGTCGCCATCGTGACCGGCAGCGCCCGCAACATCGGCCGCGCGATCGCCCGCGCGCTGGCCGACGCCGGCGCCGCGGTCGTCATCAACGCGAAGTCGAGCGCCGCCGAGGCGGAGGCGGTGTCGCGGGAGATTCGCGATGCCGGCGGGCGGGCGGCCGCGCAACTGGCCGACGTCGGCACGCCCGACGGCGCCGCCGCGCTCGTCGCGACGGCGATCGATCGGTTCGGACGCCTCGATGTCCTCGTCAACAACGCGGCGGCGCGGCGGGAGATCGATTTCGCGCAGCTCGATTACCAGGAATGGCGCGACATCATCGCCACCATTCTCGACGGCGCGTACCTCTGTGCCCGTGCCGCGCTGCCGCACCTGATCGCCGCCGGCGGCGGCTCGATCGTCAACATCGGCGGCCTGTCGTCCTATACCGGCGCGGCACGCCGCGCGCACGTCATCGCCGCGAAGGCGGGGCTCGTCGGCCTCACGCGGGCGCTGGCACACGACCTCGCGCCGCACGCCATCACCGTGAACTGCGTCGCGCCGGGGTTGATCGACACGCGGCGCCGCGGGCCTGAACCCGCGCACCACGCCTCGCACGCGACGCTCGCGGGGCGCCGCGGCACGCCGGAGGAAATCGCCGCAGTCGTGCGCTTCCTGTGCGGCCCCGATGCGCGATACATCACCGGGCAGACGCTGCACGCCAACGGCGGCGTGTACATGGGTTAGCTGGATCCCGGCAGGTGTCAGGTATCAGGTGTCAGGTATCAGGTGTCAGGCGTGGTCAAGGTATGAGGAATGAGGTATCAGGCCAAACGATGAAGTTGGCCGGTCGGCGGTTGATGATTTCGACTCTCGTAAGCGATCACTGCGTGACGTATACGGAGACTCGCCCGATCGTCGTTCCGCGGTGATATCTGCGATCGGCGCGCTGGCTCCAGGATTGCTCGCGGCAACGGCGCTCCCCAGCCGATTCCCCCCTTGAACACAAGGAGAATTATGCGCAAGACGATCGTGCTGGGCACCACTCTGCTCCTGCTGCAAATCCCGCTGGCCGCACACGTGCTCCTGCAGCAACGTACGTGGGGCGGACCGGACAGGGACGGAGCGCAGGGGGTCGCCGTCGCCTCCGATGGCAGCGTGTACGTGACAGGGAGCACGCGAAGCTTCGGCGCCGGCGACGACGACGCGATGCTGCTGAAGTACGGGGCGAACGGCGCGCTCGTGTGGCAGCGCACCTATGGAACCGCGCCGGACCCGTCGAACAGCGGCGAAGAAGCCGGCATCGACGTCGCCGTGGCCCCGGACAATTCGGGCGTCGTGGTCCTGGGGAACTACCGCGACGGAAACATCTTCCTGGCGAAGTTCAGCCCCGCCGGCGCGCTGGTGTGGGACCACACCTGGGGAGGCAACCAGGAAGGTGCAAGCGCACTAGCCATTGCTCCCAATGGGACCATCTATGCCACCGGCGCGACGTTCGGCTTCGGCGCCGGACAGGCCGACGCATTCCTGTTGAGCTTCACGCCTGACGGAGTGCTCAACTGGCAGCGGACCTGGGGCGGCACCCTCTTCGATGTTGCGCGCGGCGTCGCGGTCGCGACTGATGGCAACATCTACATCGCCGGCGACACGCAGTTCACCGCCAACTCCGCGTTCCTCGTGAAATTCGCGCCGAGTGGATCCGTGGTCTGGCAACGCGAGTGGGGCCTGCTCGCGAAGAACGGCGTACCTGGCGACACGCGGGGCACGGGCGTCGCAGCGGCACCTGCCGGCGGCGCCTACGTGTCGGGATCGTCGACAGGCGCAGGCGCGGACCCGAACCTCCTCGTCGCACGCTTTGACGCCACGGGCAACTTCGTCTGGCAGAGAGTGGGCGGTCCGGGATTCGGCGACACGCAAGACATCGCGGTGGGGCCGGAGGGCAACGTGCACGTGACCGGTAACGTCCTGACCGACGGCGGCAATTCAGGCGCCAACGCCTTCGTGTGGACGCTGCTCGCGAACGGCAGAGGGAATGACGCGTCGATCTGGGGCGGCGCCGATCTATTCGAGCTCGAGCACGGAACATCGATCGCGACCGCACCCGGTGGCGACGTGCTCGTGGCGGGCTCCGCCGGCGCGCCGCCCTACACTTTCAGTCGCGGATCGAAGAACGCAAAGGCCGCGAGCACGTTCCTCAACACCATCGCGGGGACGATCACCAATCCGGGTGGGGTCGTCGGAGATTCGGCAGCGGTGGTGCAGATACCCGCAGGCAGCGAGACCTTCGCGGGCGCCTCGGACGCGTTCCTCCTTCGCCTCCAGCCGTAACGCGCGGTCATGTCGGATCCCTGCGCGCCCGCACGCGGCGCGGCAGGGATCCGCCATGTCGCGTCGCGCAGCGACGCGCCGAGCCAGCGCTGGCTAGCGGACCGCTTACGCGGTCCGCTACGGCGCGACGGGCCGCAGCTCGTACCCCGCCGGCGGCTCGGCGCCGAGGAGATTGCGCACGAAATAGTCCCACCGGCGCCGGATCATGTACGGCTCCGCCGCGTACCCGTGCCGGCGGTTCGGCAGCAGCAGCAGGTCGAAGTCCTTGTTCGCCTTGATCAGCTCGTCCACCAGCACCAGCGTGTTCGACGGCGGCACGTTGTCGTCCATCGTCCCGTGCGTGAGCAGCAGCTTGCCCTTCAGGTTCTTCACGAAGTTCTGGTTCGCCTGGCTGTCGTAGTTGGTGGTCTCGCCCTTCCTCTCGAGCAGCCCCTGCCACTTCTCGGCCCAGTCGTCCTCGTAGTTGCGGTTGTCGTGGTTGCCCGACTCCGAGATGCCCACCTTGAAGAAGTCCGGGTAGTGGAACATCGCGCCGGCCGTGGCGTACCCGCCGCCCGAGTGTCCCCAGACGCCCGCGCGCTGCAGATCGATCCATGGATACTTCGCCGCCAGCTCCTTCATCCCCGCCACCTGGTCGGGCAGCGTGTTGTCGCCCATGTCGCCGAAGTACGCGTCGTGGAACTTCTTCGAGCGCCACGGCGTTCCCATCCCGTCGATCTCGACGACGACGAAGCCGAGCTCCGCGAGCGCCTGCGAGTCGCCGCGAGCGGAGAGGAAATTGCGCGGCCCGACGCTGCCCGTCTGCGGCCCCGGGTAGATGTGATTGACGACCGGGTACTTCGCGGATGCGTTCAGGTTCGTCGGCGTGTAGAGCAGCCCATACAGATCCGTCGTGCCGTCGCGGGCCTTGACCACGATGGGCTGCGGCGGCTTCCATCCCGTCGCCGTGAGGCGCGAGATGTCTCCTTTCTCGAGCGTCGCGATCAGCATGCCCCTGGCATCGCGCAGCACCGCGGTCGGCGCGGCATCGGGCTTCGAATAGCTGTCGATGAAGTACTTCGCGGAGGGTGACGGCGCGATGACGTGCGTCGCGTCCTCGGGGGTCAGCAGCGTCAGGTTCCTGCCGTCGAACCCGATGCGATAGAAGTGCACGAAATACGGATCGCGCCCCTTCTCCTTGCCGACGCCCAGGAAGTAGAGGAGGCGATTCTGCTCGTCCACCTTCAGCAGCTGCGTGACGTTGCCTTCACCGGTCGTGATCTGATTCTTCAGGCGTCCCGTCTGCAGGTCGTAGAGATAGAGCTGGCCCCAGTTGTCGCGCTCGGAAAACCAGATCACCTCGTTCGAGGCCGGCAGGAAGCGCCAGTTGTGCGCGTCGTTGCCCGACTCGTAATACGTCGCGACCTTCTCCTCGAGCACGTCCCGCACCTTGCCCGACTCGCTGTCGGCGACGCGCAGGTGCGCTTCCTTGTGATCGCGCGAGGTGGAGAGAAACGCGACCTGGCGGCCGTCCGCGCTCCACTCGACGTCCTCGAACGGCCCGTTGCACTCGACGTCGTCGCAGACCGACGATCGGTGCGGGTCGGGCGGCATCTGCAGCCGGACGACTCGCGCGCGCTCGACGTCGATGACGACGCGCTCGATCATGAAGATCTTCGGATCGCCGGCCAGCGGGTACTTCCAGGCCTCGAGCCGCGGATGGCCGACGTTGGTGCTGACGAGGTACATCTCGCCGGTGCCGCGCTCGTCCAGCTGGAAGGTGGCGATCTTCTTCGAGTCGGGCGACCAGAGGAGGATCGGGTTGTCGCTGTGGATCCAGCCGGCGTTGTCGGTGGCGTAACCGTACTCCTTGACGCCGTCCTTGGTCAGCTGCGTTTCCCTGCCGGATACGATCTCCCGAACCCAGAGGTTGTAGTTGCGGATGAACGCGTCGCGCCTGCCGTCGGGAGATGTCACCGCGGGCGGTCCCTGCGCGCGCGCCTTCCCCTCGCACTTCGTGCCGCCGACGTCGCACGTCCAGCGGCTGCCGCCGCTGTTGAAGGAAATGGATTTCCGGTCGGCGCCGAAATCGAACTGGTTGAACGGAAGGCGGTACGTCGAGTAGGTGGCGCGCGCGGCGGCCGACAGAGCGGCAGCCACCTTCGCCTGATCGAAGGCCGCCGTCCGCGCGCCGGTGGCGGCGTCGATCAGGAAGAACTCGGTCCCGTTCTCCGTCGTCGTCCGGTACCAGAGGCGGTCGTCGCCGACCCAGGTCGGCTGCGCGGCGACGTGCAGCACCAGCCGGTTGGTGTTGTAGTTGAGGAACTTTTCGGCGCGCGCGTAGTCGTCCGCGGTCAGCGCGCGCGTCTGCGCGCCCGCGGTCCCGGCAAGGAGCAGCGCCAGCGCCGCCGCCGTTCGAAGGGTTCTGGTTGGCATGCTAAAGCACCCGCACGAACACGTAGATGGTGAGCGCCGTGAGGAGAATCAGGAGTCCGAGCTGTTGCGTCCGCGTTGGCATAGGCGCGGAGCTATCGATCCGGGTCTTCGTTGTAATAGAACGTAACGGTGAAGAAGGCCTTGTCTGACGGATATTCCGGTGGCAGCGGCTCGGTCGGATTCGACCCGGTAATGGCACCGATGGCGGCCTTGTTGAAGCCGTCGATGTCCGATGGCTGCAGCACCGCCACGTCGCTGATGCTGCCGTCCTTGTGGATGTTGAACGTGAGCACGACGTGGCCGTGGAACGTCATCGCCGCCTGCGGGATGAACCAGTTGTGCCGCACCTGCGCCACGAAGCGGCGCAGCCACGGGCCGAATTCCACGCCCTTGGTGTCGAACTGGATCGCCGCGCCGGGCTGATTCAGCCCGCCCTGCGGGTTGTTGAACGTCTGTTTCTGCACGTACTGCTGCAGGTTGCGCAGCGCTTCGCCAAGCGAGCCGCTCGGCCGCTGCTTCGGCGGCTCGACCTGCGGCCTCCTGAAACCCTCGTCGGACGGCGGCAGCACGCGCGCCTCCTGTGATTCGGGCTGCGGCTGCAGCGTCGGCTGGTTCTGGTTCTGCTCGCCGGCGGCGCGCTCGGCGTTCTGCTCCTCGATTTGCTCGGCGGAGTTGCCGCGCGCCAATGGCGCGGGATTGCTGGCGGTCGGGGGCGTCTCGCGCGTTTGCGCGCGGCGATCGGCGTCGGACAGCGGCGCACGTTCGGGCGGCGTCGGCGCCTTCAGGTCGATGCGCGGCTGGACGAACACGAAGCGCCGATCCGCCTGCTCGCGCAACTTGCGCTCGAACTCCGCGCGACGCTGTGCGAGCTCCTCGGGGCTGACCTGGAACATCGGCAGCTTCGGCACCAGGAGGATCGCGAGGATCAGCAGGAGATGGAAGACGACGGAATAAATGACGCCCTCTCGCCGCGAGATGGCGCTGCCGACGAGCGATTCGTCCTGGTAGCGACTGTCGATGTCGAAGTGAATCAACGAGCTTTGTCCGGCCGCAAATTATAACATTCGCGCCTGCAACAACTTAGCCGCAGGCCCGGTTGGTCGTTCGTGGTTTGTGGTTAGTACTTCAACCCCCTGCTACCCATTACGTCGCGCCAAGCCTCGCCGTATACAGATAGACGATCCCGAAGGTGAGCGGGTCTGCGCGGACGTCGGAAAAGCCCGCCCTGCGCAGAGTTTCAACGAACTCCGCCGGCGGCGCAAACGTCCCGACCGACGCCGGCAGATAGGAGTATGCCGCGCCGTGGCCCGAAATGGCGCGGCCGATTCGCGGCAGCACGTGCGTGAAGTACCAGAGATAGACCGGCTTGATGCCGGGGATGCGCGGCACGCCGAACTCGAGAATGGCGAGGCGCCCGCCGGGGCGGAGCACGCGGGCGATCTCCGCGCACGCGGCCTCCGGCCGCTGCACGTTGCGGATACCGAACGCGATCGTCGCGGCGTCCACGGATCGATCCGCGGCGGGCAGCCGCATCGCGTCGCCGCGCAGCAGCGTGACGCGGCCCGACTCCCCCGCGGCGAGCACCTTCCGCAGGCCGAGCGCGAGCATCGCCCCGGAGAAGTCGACGCCGACGACGCACGCGGCAGCCGGCCGCGCCCGGCGAGCCTCGAGCGCGACGTCCGCGGTGCCGCAGCAGATGTCGAGCAGCGTTTCGCGTCCCGTCAGCTGCAGCGAGCGGATGGCGGCCGCGCGCCAGCGGCGATCGATGCCGGCGCTCAGGAGGTGGTTGAGAAGATCGTAGCGGGGCGCGATCGCATCGAACATGCCCGCGATGCGAGCGGGAGACTTGTCGGGCGCGGGCTCGACCGTCAATGCAGGTACAGGGACAGCGCCGTCACGACGAAGTACACGATCCCCACGTACCCATTCAGGTCGAACGCCTTCTTCACCTGCGACAAGTCGTCGTCGCGGACGAGCGACTGCTCGTACGTCAGCAGGATCGCGACGATGGCGACGCCGGCGAGGTAGAGCGACGGCAGGCGCGCCACCTGCCAGAGCGCCACCATCGACGCCACCGCGGCCACGTGCATGACGCGCGACAGCTGAATCGAGCGGCTGACGCCGAAGCGTGTCGGGATCGAGCGCAGGCCGTGCCCGAGATCGAAGTCGAGATCCTGGCAGGCATACAGGATGTCGAAGCCGCCGACCCAGAGGCCAATCGCGAGGCCGAGCAGCCACGGCTCGGCGCCGCCCCTGCCGCCCGCCGCAATCCATCCGCCGACGGGGGCGACGGCCATCGCCAGACCGAGGAAGAACTGCGTGTAGGCGGTGTACCGCTTCGCCAGCGAATACCAGAACACGATGGCGAGCGCGACCGGGCTGAGCAGGAAGCAGATCGCATTGAGGCGCGAGGAACCGTAGACGAATACGGCCGACGAGACGATGACGAAGATCGTCGCTTCGGCACGGCTCATCGCGCCTCGCGGCAGCTCGCGCATCTTCGTCCGTGGATTGAGGGCGTCGTGGCGCGCGTCGGCGAGGCGATTGAACCCCATCGCGGCGCTCCGCGCGCCGACCATGCAGACGACAATCCACGCGACCTGCGACCAGGAGAACGGATGATCCCGCCACGCCAGCAGCGCCCCGGTGAGCGCAAATGGCAACGCGAACACCGAGTGGCTGAAGCGGACGAACGACAGATAGGTGGTTAACTTACCCACGAGACATCGGCGGGCGTGATGCCCGACAGCAGATATTCTTCCACATCGTCCACCTTCGCCGGCATGCGCACGGCGATGAGCGCCGCGCGCTTTCCGCCTTCAATCGTTCCGAAGTCGTCGCCGAAGCCGAGCGCCGCGGCGCCCCGGCACGTCGCGCTCTCGAGCAGCGCACGCGCAGCGACCCGGGGCGCCAGCCGGCGCGCCTCGGCGAGCTCCGAGAACAGGTTCAAGTCGGGTGCGCTGGCGAGGCTGTCGGTGCCGAACGCGACCTTGACGTCCATGGCGTAGAACGCCTCGAGCGGCGGCGCGCCGACGCCGACGTGCTGATTGCTGCGCGGGCAGCTGACGATCGTCATGCCGCGCGACCGCAGGCGATCGAGATCGTCGCCGTCGAACTGCACGCCGTGCACCGCGAGGACGCGGCGATCGAGGAAGCCGAGCCGCTCGAGGTACTCGACGGGCGAGGTGCCGGCCGGCTCCCAGGCGTCCGTCCAGACGCCGAGCTCTTCGAGCAATGCCCGCCACGGACCCGTCCCACGCCTGATGAACTCCACTTCTTCCGGCGACTCGCCGAGGTGGACCGTCGTCACCTGCCCCGGATGGCCGTCGAGATCGGCGCGAATGGCGCCGAAGAGTCCTGGCGAGACCGAGTACGGCGCGTGCGGCGCCAGGCTGACGCGCACGCCGCCACCATCCGCGGCAGCATCCGCTTTCGTCCGCGCCTCGCGCGTCATCGAGGCGTAATCGGTGGCGTTGAACTTGAGGAGCTCGTAGAACAGCTGCGCCGGCATCGCGGCCTCGCGCAGCAGGCCTGCAGTCACCAGCGTGTTCGAGATGTCCCCGAACAGCCCGGTGCCGCTCGCCCGCGCGTCGGCAATCGCGCCACGTGCCGCAGCCAGGATCCGCGGATCGCTCGCGTCGGGATACTGGCGCCTGGTGGCCATGATCGTCCGGATCCAATCGAGGAACCGCTCCGTTCGCGGGACCCGTCCCTGCAGGTACGACAGCTCGAGATGCGTGTGCGCGTTGACGAGTGCCGGGAGGATGGCGGCGTTGCCGAGATCGACGGCGCCCGCCGGCGCCCGATCGTCGATGCCGGCGACGCGCCCGTTCTCGATGGCAACGGAGCCGCGATGAACCGGCTCGCCGGTCATCGGCAGCAGCCATTCGGCTGTATAGGCGCTCACTGAGACAGGCGGATTCGCTTGCCTGCGCGGCTGCGCGCCGGGTAGTTGCGCAGCTCCTCGGGCACCGAGGCGTCGCCGTCCTCGCGCGCGGTGGCGAGCGAGCGCATCCGCGGCACGTCGCGCTCGCGGAAAATCGGGTCGCCGAGCACTTCGTAGTGCATGTTGCGCCGCTTGGGCACGAACCCGGCGTCCTCGATGTTGACGACGATCTCGAGCTCGTCCATGCAGTAGCTGGCGCCGGCCGCGCGTACGACGTTCTCTTCGATCATCACGCTGCCCATGTCGTTGGCGCCGAATGCGAGGCTGAGCTGACCCACCTTCCCGCCCTGCGTCACCCATGACGCCTGCACGTTGTCGAAGTTGTCGAGGACGATGCGCGCGAGCGCCAGCGTGCGCAGGTAGTCGATGCCCGTCGCCTCGGCCCCGCCGCGCTCGGTGTGCTCAGGCTGATAGCTCCACGTGATGAACGCGGTAAAGCCGCCGGTCTCGTCCTGCACCTCGCGCAGGCGCATCATGTGCTCGATGCGTTCCTCGTCGGTCTCCACCGTCCCGTACATCATCGTCGCCGTCGTGCGCAGGCCCGCGTGATGGGCTTCGCGCATCACCCCCAGCCACTCGTCGCTCGTCGCCTTGCCGTAGCAGTTCAGCAGCGTGCGCACACGGTCGACGAGGATTTCGGCGCCCCCGCCCGGGATGCTGTCGAGTCCGGCCGCAATGAGCCGCCTGATGACGTCGGGCACCGGCAACTGGTTCAGCCGCGAGATGTGGAGCACTTCGGGCGGCGACAGCGCGTGCAGCTTGAACGCCGGGTAGCGCGACTTCACCGCGCGGAACAGGTCCTCGTACCACGCGATCGGCAGGTCCGGATTGTGGCCGCCCTGCAGCAGCAGCTGGTTTCCGCCGACGGCTATCGTCTCGTCGATCTTCCGGAAGATCTCGTCGAAGCCGAGGACGTACCCTTCCGCCGATCCGACGGGGCGATAGAACGCGCAGAAGTTGCAGCGCGCGACGCAGACGTTCGTGTAGTTGACGTTGCGGTCGATGATGTAGGTGACGACGCGCCCGGGGTGCTTGCGCGCGCGGATCGTATCCGCGAGCCGGCCGAGCAGGTGCGTCGGCGCGTGGCGATAGAGCTCGAGCGCCTCGGCGCGATCGACGCGTCCGCCGTCGAGCACTTTTGTCGCGATGCTGTCGATCATCTGCACCATCGTGCCGGGTCCGAAAGCCATGGTTGCCGGGTCCGAAAGCCGCTGGCACCGGCCGGCTTTCGGAACCCGGCCTACGTACCCTTAAAAAAACTCCAGGCGCCGCTTCCGTGGCGCCAGCCCGAGATCCGCCGCGTGGTCGAGGAACAGCTGCAGCCCCCGCTCTTCATCCGGGCCGAGGCCGTAACGCATATTATCCTTTAGGTATACAAGGGCCCGCTGCGTCGCGGCGGCGTCGCCCTTGCCGTACTCCGCCGCGATCTCCGGGTACGAACGCACGCCTTCCGCCTGCGCCTCCTGCAGCAACCGCACCGTGTCCGCACCGGCGGCGCCGGCGCGGCCCGTCCAGGCCGCGTAGACGAACGGCAAGCCTGTCATCGCGGTCCACTCGGCGCCGAGATCGACCTTGGTGACGCGCAGCGCGTTCGGGTCTGCCTCGAGCGCCGGGTCGCCAATCAGCAGGCCGGCGTCGTAGTCGCGCACCATCGCCGCCAGGTCGGGGCCGTGCGGCACGAACTCCGGCGCAATGCGGTACTTGTATTGACAGAGGACGCGGATGAGCGTCACCGATGTGCGCGAGCTCGTGTCGAGGGCGATGTGCCGGATCTCGTTCAGCGGACGCCGCGTGAAGAGGGCGACGGATGCGACGGCGCCGCGCGACCCGATGCCGACGCCGGGCACGAAGCGGTACCTGTCCGAGCGCAGGTACTCGATCGACGGTACGAGCCCGAGGTCGACTTCGCCGTCGTGGAGGAGGCGCGCGCAGACAGATGGCAGGTCGTAGCGCACCTGCCAGCCTTCCGGCGAGCGATCGAGCGCCCACGTCAGCGGGCGCGCGTTGAGGTAACCCACGGCGCCAATCCGGACGGGCCCCGGGTGCGTGGAGTGCGTCGAGGCCATCAGGCGAGCAACTCGAAGCGCCCGTCGCGTTCCGCCGGCTCGAGCCCCGCGGCCTCGATGTTGCGCCGCACGTCCTCGAGCGGCGCGCGGCGCCGTCCGTCTGGCGCTTCATCGCTCGCGGTGACGTTGTCGATGTCGTCGGCGCCGAAGGTGAGCGCCACCTGCGCGAGCTTCGGGCCGTAGCGCAGCCAGTCCACCTGGATGCTCGGGATGTTGGGCGCCGCCAGCCGCGCCATCGCCACGCTCTTCACGTCGTCGTAGCCGGTCGTCGGGCGCATGGCGTCGAGCACCAGCGGCAGCGGATTGATGGAGCGGATGGCGGGAAACTTCTCCTGCAGCGCGGCAGCTTCCACGAAGAGCGTCGCGCGCGCGTCGGCGGACGCCTTGTCGATCGTCAGCCGCAGCTGCCGGTAGCCGGCGGCGACGACGGTCTCGATGACGACGGCCGGCTCGTCGATCCGATCGAGCGGCAGCTCGGCGAGCGCGTCGAGGCCGGCGGAGCGCAGGCGCTCGAGCACCGTTGCCGGCTTGTGCGACTCCCGGCTGGCGAGCCGCTCGACATCCAGCCACGAAAAGGCGGACACGGCGCGATCGCCGGCAACCGCGCGCGCCGCCTCGACCGCGGTCAGCGCGACCTCGAGTGAATCCGGCTTGCCCGTCACGCGAACTTCGCGCGCCGCGAGCGGGACGGCGTCGGTGAACGGTTTGTCGAACGGGCACAGGGCGACCCGGACGTAGGTCACCTGCGAGTCGTGCACACGCCGCCGCACCGTGTCGGCGAGCATGCCCAGCTGCAGGATGTCGGGCGTCGCCGCCAGCTGCGCGAGATCGTCGGCGCCGAGACGTTCTCCGGCGCTCACCCGCTCCAGCAGCGCGTCGAAGATTGAGGAGATCGTCATGTCGTTTCCATTACCTCGGCGACGCGCGTCGCCAGCGCGAGCGCAGCGCGCCCGTCGTGTCCCGTGACGCCGGGCCTGCGGCCGCCGCGGACGGCGTCGATGAAGTCCGCCAGCTCGCGCCGCAGCGGCTCCTCGTTGGTGACCTCCATCCTGCCGCCGTGGATGATCGGGCGCGGGCCGCCCTTGACGAGGCGGAACACCTCGAGCTCCTGCGCCGCGTAGTCGATCGAGACATAGGCGTCGTGCTGGAAGAAACGCGCCTTCCGCACGCGCTCGCGGCTGATGCGGCTCGCCGTCACGTTCGCAATGCAGCCCGACGCGAACCGCAGGCGCGCGTTCGCGATGTCGGCCTTCGGCGTGAGCACGTTGACGCCGACCGCCTCGACGGCCACCACCTCCGACTTCACCACGCTCAGCAGGAGGTCGAGATCGTGAATCATGAGATCGAAGATGACGTCGATGTCGAGGCTCCGCTCGGGAAACGTGCCGAGGCGGTGAATCTCGATGAAGCGCGGCTCCGAGATGAGCGGCAGCGCGGTGGCGACCGCGGGGTTGAAGCGCTCGGTATGACCGGTGGCCAGCATCGTGCCGCTGCGCTCCGCCGCGTCGACCAGCCGATCGGCGTCCTCGATGCTTGGCGCAATCGGCTTCTCGACGAGCGTGGCCACGCCCGCCTCGAGAAACGGCAGCGCGACGTTCACGTGCGCGATGGTGGGGACGGCAACCGTCACCGCGTCGATCCGCCCGAGCAGCTCGGCCGGATCGGCGAACACCTGCCCGCCGAACTTCGACGCGATCTCCTCCGCGCGCGGGCGGTTCGTGTCACAGATGCCGACCAGCTCGACGCCGTCCATCGACGCCAGCAGGCGCGCGTGATGCTGACCGAGGTGACCGACCCCGATAACGGCAACGCGGGTCGAGAGTGACGAATCGTCGAATCTACGAATTGACGCGGTCAATTGCACAATTCCAATTCGTAAATTCGTAAATTCGTAAATTCGTCAATTCGCCACTTTCCGTCCAACGATCGTCATGCCCGCTTCGTCCGCAGAGGCGAGGATCGCCTCGCCATCGATCATGAGCGTCTTGCCCGCGTCCACCGACAGCGCGTTCGCGCCCGCGACGCGCATCGCCTGGATCGTCGCCACGCCGACGACCGGGACGTCGAAGCGCATGTCCTGTTTCGGCTTCGCCACCTTGATGATGCGGACGCCGGGTCCGGCGAGATGCCCGGCGCGCCCGATCACTTCGTCGGTCCCTTCCATCGCCTCGACGGCGACGACCGCCTGGTGCTTCACGGCGATCGTCTGCCCGATGTCGAGCCCCGCAATCGCGTCGGCCATCCGGTAGCCGAACTCGAAGTCCTTCTGCTCGTCCTCCGTCGGCGCGCGCCGCGTCAATACGCCGGGACGCGCGAGCAGCGGCTGCAGCAGCGCCGTCGAGTCGAGCAATTCGATGCCGCGACCGTGCAGGACGCTGGCCACGGCGCCAATCAACCCGTCCGTGTTCTTCGACGTGAGCTGCCTGAGGACGCTGAGGAAGGTGAGGTCCGGCACGATGCCGCCGGAGAAGATCTTCGTGTGCTTGACCTGGCCGGCCATGACGGCGTGCGTCACCCCCGCCTCCTTCAGCACCGAGATGCACTTGCCGAGCTGGCCGAGCGAAATCCAGTGGATCGCCGCGCCGTGCCGCCGCGCCGCATCGTTCAGCTCCGGAAACGTCTCTTCCTTCGCCGCCACAATCGTGACGTCGTGCCCCTGCGCGCGCGCCGCGTCGAGCACCAGAAACGGGAACCGCCCGTTCCCGGCGATGAGTCCCAGCTTCATTCGTCGGCGACAAGCTCCTCGGTGCGCCGCGTGGGGCGGCGGAGAATGACGCCGCGCTGCGATGCGCGGATGAAGTCCACGAGGTAGCGCACCTCCGGCGAGGTCAGCGTCGGGTCCGCCTCGATCTGCTCCACCGCGTGCGTGGTGTTGGCCTGCAGCAGGTAACGGTAGGCGCGTTTGAGCTGGTTGATGGTGTCGGAGCTGAAGCCGCGCCGCGCCAGCCCGATGCTGTTGACGCCGAAGATGCGCGCCGGGCGGCCGCCGATCGTCCGCCCGAACGGCAGCGCGTCCTTCGTCACCACCGAGTAGCCGCCGATGAACCCGTGCTTGCCGACGCGGCAGAACTGGTGGACCGCGGAACCCGCGCTGATGTTGGAGAAGTCCTCGACGGTCACGTGGCCGCCGAGCGTCGCGTGCGGCCCGAAAATCGTGTGGCTGCCGACGTGACAGTCGTGCGCGACGTGCACGTACGCCATCAGCAGGTTGTGGTCGCCGATGCTCGTGTGGCCGCCGCCGCCGGCGGTGCCGCGGTTGATCGTCGCGAACTCGCGAATGGTGTTGCGCCGGCCGATGGTCAGCCGCGTACGCTCGCCCTGGTACTTCAGGTCCTGCGGCGCGAGGCCGATCGAGGCCATCGGGAAGATGCGCGTCTCGTCGCCGATCTCGGTCCAGCCGTCGACGACGACCGAGGCGTCGATGCGGCAGCGGCGCCCGATGGTGACCTCGGGCCCGATCGAGCAGTTGGCGCCGACGATGGTCCCCTCGCCCAGCCGCGCCGAGGGATGCACGGCGGCCGTGGGATCGACGTACGCCGCGCCGGCCTCGACGGCGAGCAGCAGCTCGGCCTCCGCAACCCGCTGGCCTTCGACGTAGGCGACCGCCCCGATCTTCGCCAGCCTCGACCGCCGCCGCACCATGGAGACCTCGAGCGTCAACCGATCGCCGGGCAGCACCTGGCGCCGGAACTTGGCCTGGTTGACTCCGCGCAGCGACACGCGCGCCGTCGGCGAGACGCCGGGCTGCTCGAGGACGAGCACTCCCGCCAGCTGCGTGAGCGCCTCGATCGTCAGGACCGCGGGCATCACGGGCGCGCCGGGAAAATGTCCGG
>Ga0070696_100000123_pt1 | contig 40797 bp, 26 predicted proteins | sample KBSK1253metaG_FD_65474 | JGI IMG/M metagenome (GOLD analysis project Ga0070696, IMG submission 65474) | Corn, switchgrass and miscanthus rhizosphere microbial communities from Kellogg Biological Station, Michigan, USA - KBS K1-25-3 metaG | ecosystem: Host-associated > Plants > Roots >... | reverse complement strand
CGTCAGCGCCCGCCCCTCCGTCGGCGTGGTGTCGCTGATCGTCGGCCCGGCCGTGGGCAGATCGTTGACATTGGCGACCGTCGTCGGCGCCGAGAATATCTCCTCCAGCACCCCGTTGCCATCCTCGTAGACCGCGCGGACGCGGATATTGAGGCCGACGAGGGCGTCGCCCGGCGTGAAGGTTGTGCCCTCGATCCGCGCGATCTCGCCCGCGGCGAAGACGGTGATGTCCTCGAAGAAGCCGCTGCCGGGAGCGTTCTCGACCTGCCAGAAGTAGGCGACCGGCCCGGTGATGGCGCCCGTCGGGTTGGTGGCGCTGACGTTGTCGGCATCGGTCACGCCGGCGATCGATACCGTCACCGGCTGGTCCTCGGTCGGCGTCCCGCTCAAAATCAGCGAGCCGACCGGCTCATGGTTGAGCCCGCCCACCACGATCGACTGGTCGGAGAACTGCAGCCGCTCGATGTGCACGAGCCTGTCGCTGCCGTCGCCGATGCCGCTAGCGGCCACATTGTCCGTGACCGTGATGACCGCGTCGGGGCTGATGTTGGCGAGATCGGCCGCCGTCACCGCCACGCCGTCCACCGTGAAGCTGTAGTTCGCCAGCGGGCCGGTGAATACGGCGGTGTCGAAGTCCGGCCCGTCGGCGTAGAGGATCTCGCGCACCGCCTTGAGCTGGCCGGGATTGTAGGTGCCGTCCAGCATGAACGGCACCATGTCCTGCATCCGATCGAAGCTGGCGATCTCGGGCCCGGTGCCGTCGGCGTTCGCCCGCACACTGATGCGCACGTTGAGCCAGGCGTCGCCGTCGATCAGGTCGTCGCCGCCGCGGCCCATCATGAAGTCGCTGCCGTCGCCGCCGAGGATGATGTTCCCCGTCGTGAAGGCCGTGATGTGGCCGTCGGCGCCGAAGATGCCGGCCGGGAGCGGCGTGCCGGCGGCAAGCTCCGCGCCGTACGCGATATCGAGGAGCTCCTGCAGGCCGTCGATGAGAGCGATGTTGGTGAGCGCGCTGCCGCCGGGCGCACCGCCGACCTCGCCGCCGATCAGATCGACGACGCTGTCGCCGAACAGGTAGTCGTCATGCGACGAGCCCGACAGACCCTCGACGATGTCGAAGCGGGCCAGCGCCGAGGCGCCCGATCCCGGCACCGGTGGCTGGTCGAAGAAGCGGCCATCGATATCGATGGTCACCCCGATCTCGTCGTCCTTGAAGTCGGCCCAGTCGAAGCCGGCGCCGCCGAACGAGCGGTCGGTCAGGCCGGGGCTGCCGACCATGATGTCGTCGCCGCCCTCGCCGATGAACTTGTCGTTCTCGCCGTCGCCGATGAAGATGTCGTTGCCGCGGATGGGGTCGAGCCCCAGGGGATCGAAATTGTCGCCCGGCGCGCCGTCGGAGGTGCCCTTCTCGATCCAGTCGTCGCCCTCGTTGCCGATGTCCTGCTCGTTCGACTTGTTGCCCAGGATGAAGTCATCGCCGGCGCCGCCGAACGCTTCCGAGTTGTCCTCGCCGGTGACGATGAAGTCCTTGCCGAAGCCGCCGAAGATGAGGTCGGAACCGCTGCCGCCCTGGATCACATCGTTGCCGTCGCCGCCCTGGATCTCGTCCGTGCCACCCGAGTCGGTGATGATGTCATCGCCGGCGCCGCCGCGGATGAAGTCGTCGCCGTAGCCGCCGTCGAGGCGATCGTTGCCGCCGTCGCCATAGATCGTGTCGTCGTCGGAATCACCGCCGATGATGATGTCGTTGGCCTCCGTGCCGCCGAGCACGACCGTGGCCGCGTTCAGGGCAATACCGACGTAGTGCAGATAGTTGCTGTCCGGGCCGGGGGTGTCGGGATTGTCGCGGATGACGAGCGGCGTGATCTCGGTGGTGCCGATCGTGATGCCGCCGGTGGGATCGGCGCGGCCGTCGTCCCCGAGACCGGTGAATTGCTTCGACTGGTCGACCTCCAGCGTATAGGTGACGGCCTGGAAGACATTGCCGGGCAGATGCACCGCCTCGGTATTCGCCATGATCATCTTGGCGAACGAGTTGAACTCGAGCTCGTTGCCGAAGCTGAGCCCCGCCGTGCGCTCCAGGTAGTAGAAGCGGTCGCCGTCCTGCAGCTTTTCGAGCTGGTTCTCGAACACGAAGTTGAAGGTGGAGCCCAGCAGGCCGCCGGACACGGTCTGCTGCTCGGCAAGTCCGCCGACCCAGAAGTCGATGTTGTCAACGCCGGTGGTGGTCACGCCGGCGGCGGTGTTGGCGTAGATGCCGGTACTGTTCAGGAAGTCGAAGCGGTCGGCATCGACGGCAGTGAAGATTCGCTCGCTCGCGGTGCCCGCATTGATGGTGGCTGTGCCGCCGAGCACCAGCGCCGTCGCCACGGCGCGCTTCTCCGCCAGCGTATCGACGTCGGCCGCGAGCAGCGCCGAATGCACGCCGTAGGCGGCTATGAAGTTGATCAGAGATTCGGGATGCTTGATGTGCAGCATGAAGTCGGCCCAGCTCGTATAGGGCTTGACCCACGCATCCCCGGTCTGGTCGTAGAAGTCGCGCCGCGCGGCGTTCAGCGACGGGATGCCGGTGTCGCGGCCGCGCGCCAGGTTGAGCACGGCGAGATCCAGCGGCGTGCCGAGCAGGTTGTTGCGCAAGGCCTCAGTGACGAATTCGTCGATTTCGTTGCCCGTCGTGCGCGTCAGGCCGCGCACCAGTGCGCTGGTGGCTTCCTCCGGCGTCGGACCGCTCGCCGCAAATGCCAGCGGATTGAGGAAGGCTGCGATCAGGCCCAATTGCTGATCGCTCGTGGGGTGCAAGGGGTCGGCGGTGACGGGGTTGAAATCGGGATCGAAACGATCGACCGTCTCGGTCAGCATGGAGTGGCCGAAGCGATAGACGGTGTGCGCGAACTCGGCCACGATCGCCGGATTGAGATCGACGTCGTACACCTGGGTCGGCGCGAAGAACGGATCGATCAACGGTTGTATGGTGCGCGCAAACTCCTCGAACACCAGGTGCTGGTACTGCATCTCGGTGCCGAACTTGGCGACCTGGAACAGGCGCTCGCCGTTCCAGTCGAGGTTCAAGCTGCCTACGAAGGCGTTGAGGGCGTCGGGATCGGTCACGTCGAGTCCCGCAGGCAAAGCCGGCAGCGATGCGAGCGGTGTCAGCAGCCATTCGTTGAGGAAGGCCAAGTCGTTGGATTGGACGCTCGACACGATGACCGTGCCCATCGCCTGATCGACCAGGCGGTTGTGCTCGGCGTGGAAGATCGAGTGCACGGCGGTCAAGCCGATGTTCTCGTTAACGCGGCCGTCGCCGGCGATGTAGTGCGCGTTGAGAAGCTCGTCGTCGTAGGTGAGATTGTTGCCGAACGCATCCGTCGGCTGCGCGTTGCCGGCGATGGTGTCGGCGTCGGGAGCAAGGACGTTGGGCGTGGTGGGGTCGCCATCGTTGTCGACGAAGACCGGCACCGCGTTGTGCGCAACATCGATGAGGAACTGGTGCCCCGTGCGCACGGCGTTGGTGATGTCGATCGGCGCCAGCGGATTGCCCTCGACCAGAAAGTCATCGCTCGTGTCGGCGATGCCGTCCGCGCCCTTCATCATGACCGCTGCGAAGCCGTTCGGGCCGCGCAGGAGATTGCCGTATTGGTCGGTCGCGATGAGAGGAACGTTGTCGAAGTCGGCGTCGGTGAGATTGATGCCCAGAATGTCGCGGGCCTGCTGCTTCACCACCGCCCACGTCGCCATGCCGCCGATTTCGGTGTCGGCATTGGCGCCGGTACCGCCGAAATGACCGTCGGCGCCCAAATCCTTGTTGGTGATCAGCTTGCCCGTAGCCACCGGATGGCCGTCGGCGTCCAGGACATAGGCGCGCAGGAACGCCTGATGCGAAGGATGCGAGGTGTAGGTCTGGTTCTGGTCAACGAAGGGGGTCGTCGTATTCTCGTTGTCGTGGATGTCGTCGGAGGTGCCCAACACGCCGTCTGGACCCGGATGAACGGCGAGATTCGTCGCCCGGGTTTCCACCATGAAGTTGGTGGGCGAGCCTGGGACGTACAGCGGATCGTCGGGCTGCAGCGGAACGAAGATCGTACCGGAGCCACCTTTCGTCACCAGATCGAGGCCATGGTCGAAGAACTGGCCGAAGAACGTCATCCAGGCGTTGAAGGGCGCCGTCAGGCCGAAGTCCGGCGCGACGTTCGGAATGAAGTAGACCTGCTTGTCGTCGGGGGTCCCGAAGACACCGTCGAGGCCGGGGCTCGCGACCAGGCTCCCGGGGCTCTGCACGAGGGCGCCCGCGCCGGCCGCTCCGCCGTTCGACAACGCCGCGGCGACCGCGGCCGGGTTGTTGGCGGTCTGGTCGACGATCAGGTTGGAGATGGTGCGGGGATCGGAGTCGAACACGAAGCCGCTGGTCTGGGTATAGGATGTCGGTGTGCCGGCGCCCGGGAATCCCGCCGGGACCGGGTCCGCATCGCGGAATACCGGGGTCAGCAAGCGCGGGAAGACGGTGTCGGCAGCACCAAAATCGGTCTGGTTAAAGCCGGCCTGCTGGAGCAGGTTGTTTTCGCTGCCGTCGACCGTGCGCAGGCCGTATGCCAGACGTATGTTCGGGATCAAATCCTGAAGGGGCGTACCAGCGACGTGCGCTTCCGCAATCTTGATCTGCTTCAGAATGAAATCGAGATCGGAGCGCACCAGCATCGCGCCCTCGCCGCCGCTGGTCGCGTCGGCCGCTGTGACCGGCGTCGTGGGCGGCGGCGGCGCCACTGCGACCACCGGGGTGGTCGGCGCCGAGAACACCTCCTCCGTCACGCCGTGCGCATCCTCGTAGATGCCCTTGACGCGCAGCTGCAGTCCGTCGACCAGCGGCAACGCCCGGAACACGGTGCCGCTCGCGCTCTCGAAGGCGAGATCGCCGCCCGGCAGCAGGATGATGTCGTCGAACACGCCCGAGCCCGGCACGAACTCGGCCTGCCAGGTGTAGCGCACGGGGCCGGTGACGGCGCCCGTGGGGTTGTCGGCGGTGACGTTGTCCGGGTCGGTCACGCCGGCGATTGACGCGGTCAGGAAATCGCCGGTCTGGATGGCACCGCCGTTATTGTCGGCAATCGTCAATACGCCGACGGGTGCCGCATCGAGGTCCGGCACCAGGTCGATGAACTGGTCGGCGAACTGCAGCCGCTCGACATGGGTGAGATGGTCGACGCCGTCGCGGGGCTTGGTACTGTTGTCGGTGACGGTGACGACGTCGTCGCTGAACAGGGTGGGCGTGCCGTTATCGTTGATGACGATGGTGTAGTCGGACAGGTTGCCCTGGAACACCGCCGTGTCGAAGCCGCCGCTGCCGGCCAGCAGCTCGCGAACCGCAACCAGCTGGCCGGGGTTATAGGTGCCGTCCAGCATGAGCGGGATCAGCGGAGCCAGGCTGTCGTAGCTGGCAAGCTCGGGGCCGGTGCCGTCGAGATTCTGGCGCACGCTGACGCGGACGTTGAACGAGGCGTCGCCGTCGATGAGATCGTCGCCGCCGCGGCCGAGAATGATGTCGCTGCCGTCGCCGCCCAGGATGATGTTGCCGGTGCCGAACTCGGTCACGTGGGTGCCGGGCGCCGCGTTCAGGGCGTGATCGAGGAACTCCTGCATGCCGTCGATCAGCGCGATGCCGTGCGCCTGGAGGGCGCTGGTCTTGGCGTTGAACGTGGCGATGACATTGGCGTCGGCTTCGCTGCCGCGCAGATAGTCGGCGTACTTCGAGCCCGACAGCCCCTCCACTTCGGCAAAGCGGTCGAGAATGGATGCGGGAGACGCCGCGATCGGCGGCTCGTTGAGGGCCGCCAGCTCCAGGTCGACGGTGACGCCGATCTTGTCGTTCTTGTAGGTGACCCAGTCGAAGCCGGACATGCCGTCCATCTTGTCCTGGGCGTCGCTGCCCACGAAGACGTCGTCGCCGCCCTCGCCGATCATCTCATCGAAGCCGCCGCCGCCGACGAAGATGTCGTTGCCGTCTATCTCGTCGAGCAGGAACGGGCTGAAGTTGTCGCCCGGAGCCCCGTCCTGGGTGCCGAGCTCGATCCAATCGTCGCCCTCGTTGCCGGTCTCGGGCAGGTTCGGCTTGGAGCCATAGATGAAGTCGTCGCCCTGGCCGCCGAAGATCATCGACACGTCGTCCCAGGTGACGATGAAGTCCTTGCCGTCGCCGCCGAGGATGATGTTCGGGACTTCGAGGGGCAACAATGAATGGCTATCGGAAATGACGTCATTGCCGGCGTCGCCGTGAATGATGTCGGTACCGCCGATGTCGGTGATGATGTCGTCCCCGGCGCCCCCGAAGAGGTTGTCGTTCCCAAAGCCGCCTTCGATGCGGTCATTGCCGCCGTCGCCATAGACGGTGTCGTCATCGGACGACCCGGCGATGAGGACGTCGTCGCCCTCGGTACCGCCGAGCACCACCGTCTGGCCGCCGGTATAGTGGAGATAGTTCGAATCCGGGCCAACCGTGTCGGGGTTGTCCCGGACCACGAGCGGTACGATCTCGACGCCGTTGATGCTGATGCCGCCGGTCGGATCGGCATTGCCGATGTGGGTGGCGTCGCTCAGCCCGGTGAACTGCTTGCTCTGATCCACCTCGAGTGTGAAGGCCGGCGTCTGGAAGATGTCGGCCGGCAGGTGCTTCACGTCGGTGTTGAGCATCACCAGCTGCGCGAACGTATTGTTCTCGAGCTCGGTGCCGAAGTTCAGGCCTGCCGTGCGCGAGAGGTAGTAGAAGCGGTCGCCGTTCTGCAGGTTCTCGAGCTGGTTCTCGAACACGAAATTGAAGGTGGAGCCGAGCATGCCGCCGAACGGCATCTGCCTCTCGGCAAGGCCGCCCACCCAGAAATCGATGGCATCGACGCCGGTGGTGGTGACGCCGCGCTTGTCGTCGGCCGTGCCGAGCACGCCGTCCGCACCGGGCAGGTCGACGTTGGCGTAGATGCCGGTGCTGTTGAGGAAGGCAAGGCGGTCGGCCTCATCGGCGATGAACGTGCGCTCCTCGGGCGTGCCGGCGTTGATCACCGCGCTGCCGCCCAGCACGAGGGCGGCTGCCACCGCCCGCTTCTCCACCAGCGTGTCGACGTCGGGTGCGGTCAGCGCCGCATGCGTGCCATAGGCGGCGATGAAGTTGATGAGCGATTCCGGGTGCTTGAGGTGCTGCACGAAGTCGGCCCAGCTCGTGTAGGGCTTCACATTCTGGTCGCCCACATCGTTGTTGCTGGTCATGGCGTAGAATTCACGCCGCGCCTCGTTGAGCGTGGGAATGCCGGTGTCGCGGCCGCGCGCGAGGTTGAGCACCGCAAGGTCGAGAGGCAGGCCGACCAGGTTGTTGCGCAGCGCCTCGGTGATGAACTCGTCGATATCGTTGCCGACGGTGCGGGTGACGCCGCGCACGATGGCGCCGGTCGCCTCCTCCGGCGTGGGGCCGCTGGCGGCATAGGCGAGCGGGTTGAGGAACGCCGCGATCAGGCCCAGCTGATCGTCGTTGGTGGGGTGCAGCGGATCGACGGTGACCGGATTGAAGTTGGGATCGAAGCGATCGACCGTCTCGGTCAGCATCGAATGGCCGAAGCGATAGACGGTATGGGCGAACTCGGCCACGATGGCCGGGTCGATGGTCGTGTCGTAGCCGTTGGGCGCCAGGAACTCGTCGACCATCGGTTGGACGGTGCGGGCGAACTCCTCGAACACGAGGTGCTGGTACTGCATCTCGGTGCCGAACCGGGCGGCCTGAAACAGGCGCTCCCCGTTCCACACCAGCGCGTCGATCTCGGCCTGCGTGGCCGGCAGCGCTGCGATCGGGTTCAGCAGCCACTGGTTGATGAATGCCAGGTCGCCGGTGTCCAGCACCACCGCCTTCGTTTGATCGACCAGGCGGTTATGCTCGGAGTGGAAGATGGCATGAACCGCGGTGAGACCGATGTTTTCGTTGGCCCGGCCGTCGCCGGCAATGTAGTGCGCATCCAGCAGCTCGTCGTCGTAGACGAGATTGAGGCCGGTCGTCGGGTCGACGACCGCGCCCTGGCCGACGATATTGTCCGCATCGGGGATCGCCCCGCCGGTCGGATCAGCGCTGTGGGCGATGTCGATCAGGAACTGATGGCCGGTGCGCACGGCATGCGTCAGATCGATCGGCGCCGCCAGGTTGCCTTCGACGAGCTCGGTGCCGTCGTCGGCCGTGCCGAAGATCCCGTCGAGGCCGGCCGTCTGCATCACGACCTGCGGCAGGCCGTGTGCGCCGGGAATGAAATTGCCGTAGGCGTCGGTGGCCAGCAGCGGCACGTTGAACACGTCTGCGTCGGTCAGGTTGATGCCGAGAATGTCGCGCGCCTGCGCCTTCACGACGCCCCAGGTCGACATGCCGCCGATCTCGACATCGTCGACGGTGCCGAATGTGTGGTCGGCGCCGAGGTCGCGATTGGTGATGAGCTTGCCCGTCGCGAACGGACGCAGGAATTCGTCGCCGTTGCCCGCGATCCCGTCGGGATCGACCTGCATGAGCTGGTAGCCGCGCAGGAACACCTGATGCGAGGGGTGAGATGTATACGTCTGGTTCTGGTCCACGAACGGCGTGGTGGTATTCTCGTTGTCGTGGATGTCGTCGGCGGTGCCCAGGACGCCGTCAGGTCCCGGATGAACGGCAACGTTGGTCGCGCGCGTCTCGACCATGAAGTTGGTCGGCGAGCCCGGCTCGAACAGCGGATCGTCGGGCTGCAGCGGAACGAAGACGATGTCCTGCCCACCTTTGGTGACAAGATCGAGTCCGTGATCGAAGAACTGCCCGAAGAACGTGAACCAGGCGTTGAACGGCACGGTCAGGCCGAAGTCGGGTTTCACGTTGGGGATGTAGAAGACCGGGCTGTCGTCGGCCGTTCCGAAAACGCCGTCGAGCCCCGGACTGAAAACCGTCGCAGCCCCGTCGTTCCCCGCCGCAGCCGCCACCGCCGCTGGATTATTCGCTGTCTGATCGACAATCAGGTTCGAGATGATGCGCGGTTGCGCGTCGACGACCGTTCCCGAGGTCTGCGCGTAGGACGTACCGAGGTCCGCCGGGCGGAATACCGGGGTCAAGAGGCGCGGGAAGACCGTGTCGGCCGCTCCGAACTGGGTCTGGTCGATGCTCACCGTGGAATTGTCGATGAAGACCAGGTTATTGTACGACCCGTCGACCGTGCGCAGCCCCCAAGGCACTTGCACGTTGGGCAGGACGTTTACAAGATTGGAGCCGTCGATACCGCCGCTCTCGGCGATCAGGATCTGGTTGAGAATGAACTCGAGATCGGATCTAATGAAGGTGACCATTTCATCCCCCGTTCGCTCCAACCAGTGCCCCGAGAGGCAAAGCTGGCGTGTGCAGCAACACGATTTGCCGGAGCCGATCCTAGAGCGGGGGTCCGCATGCAAGCGAGAGACCGGGGCACGACAATCGGTCGTCTCTTGGTCTATCGGTCCGTTTCGTACTCTATTGTGCGTTGGTCCCAATCATCTGTGCGACCTTGCTCTGTATAGGCGCCGGCGGAGAACCGAGTAAACAATAGCCATGGCCCTGACCTGGTTTTACCGAGCTTCCGTGCTGAACGCCTCGCAGCTTGCGACCTGGTGGCGGGGGCTGCCCCTTCCATTGAAGGCCGCGGTCGGCGCGTCGGGGTTGGTCGTTGCCGCCATGACGTATCTCGGTATGGTCGTAGCCGGGCACGCCAGGGAAAACGTGCTGCAAAAGCATGCGTCGGCAGCGGCTCTTTACATGAGCAATTTTGTCGAACGGCACGTACAGGAGCTTGAGAGCAAGTCCACCATTTCCGACGAGAACCGGTTGGCCCTCGATGGGCTTTTGTCGCCAGCCTCCATGCATAGGCCGGTTATCGCTTTTCGCATCTGGAAGGGCGATACCGTGGTCTTCAGCAACGAGCGCGACCTTATTGGCCGGACGTTTGCGCGCACCGCTGCGCGTGAGCTTGCGCTGCGGGGTCAGGTTGCCCTTGAATTCGAGCAGCCGGACGGCGATGACGATGAGCAGGTGCGGTCGCTAAAGGTGCCGGTGCTCGAAGTGTACGCACCGGTACGCCAAGGGGGCACCAATCGCATCATCGCTTTGGCCGAAACCTACGAGATCGGAGTCGAGTTGAAGCATGAGGTCTTGGTCCATCAGCTCTCTGCTTGGTTAGCCGTTCTGGCCACTACCCTGACGATCGTCATACTGTTGTTCATCCTGGTCGGCTCGGGCGAGGTCGAACGCAGCTTTCTTCTCGACCGCATGGGGGAGAGCGAACGACGCCGCAAGAGGGTCAGTGAAGCGAACCTCCAAGTCTGTGCGATGAACGAGCGATGTTTGCGGAGCATGGGAACCGGATTGAACGAAGGGCCAGGGCAGTACATTGCGCTGGCATTGTTGAAATTCGAGGCGCTGGAGGAACTCGCTACCAGGGCCAACTCGGTTGCCCCCATTTCCGTCGACGGCTACAAAGAGGACTTGACGACAATCCGAGAGGCATTGAACGCGACCCTCCAGCACATCCGTGGCATTTACGGCGGCTTTCCCCCGACTGATATCGAATGCCTTTCTCTGCGGGACACTCTCGACAGAGCCGCGGCGCATCATGAGCGTCTGACGGGCGTGAACGTCAAGCTGGAGAGCCATGGACTGCCGGACCAGCTACCGTTCCCGCTGAAGACGGCGCTCTATCGCTTCACGCTAGAGGGGCTCGGCAGCACCTACCCGGCGTTGGTGCAAAGCGTAAGCGCGTCCGCAGAGGATCAGTCCCTGACCTTGAGGATCGCCGGTGGGCGCGGTACCTTGCACCCAGATGCCCAACGGCTCTTCAGCTGCCCCGCGCTCGAAGGCCTGCGTAACCGGATAGAAGCCCTGGGTGGGGCGCTGGAGCTCGCGCCGACGCACGATGGCGGAATGACGATCGTCGCCGAGCTCAATTTGGCCGACGTGGAGCTGGCTCGTGACTGACAAGATTCGGGTCGCAATTGTGGACATTTACCCCATTTTCCGCGAAGGGGTGGCGCAAGCGCTGCGTCGGGACAAGCGTTGTCTCGTCGTTGGAGAGGGTACCACGGTAGAAGACGCGGAGCGAGTGGCCGGCGGCCAGCTGGACGTCCTGCTCATCGAAGCTGCCGTGCGTGATAGCCTGCGAGCCGTCAGGTCGATCTTGGCAACGCGCAAGCGCGTGAAGATTGTGTTCCTTGCGTCGGTGGAGGATGAGGTGCATGCCACTCAGGCATTGCGCGACGGCGCTCAGGGCTACCTTATGAAGGGTGTCAGCGCGGCCGAGCTGATCAGGGCGATCGTGGCGGTCCACAATGGCAAGCGCTCTATCACCTCGGAGCTGGCATGCCGCTTGATCACCAGGTCGGAACCGCCCAGGAGCAGCGAGCAGTTGAGCCTTCGCGAGCGCCAGGTCATGGACCACACGTCAAGGGGGCTGACCAACAAGGAGATTGCGAGCTTGCTGGGTCTGACTGTTAGCACGATCAAACACTACAAGTCCCTCGCGTTTCGGAAGCTCGGCGTTCGCAATCGATTGGAGGCCACCATTTTCGCAGACGGACAAATCTCCAAAGCGAAGAGCTGACTAGCCTATCGACCGATGCCGCTCTGCAGGAGTCCTCGCGAGGACGCCGTCGCTGCTGCGCCCGGAGGAAGCTGAAAGCCGAGGCTCAGTCCTGCCACGGGCCTTCCACGGGCTGCTTGCCGTCCACATGCGCCAGCACTACGCTCCCAGAAGGGGTCAGACCCCTCGCTTCAGACGGTTGAGCTGAAAATCGAGGCCGGCGAGGGGTCTGACCCCTTATGCTCCGAAGCCGCAACGGGAGCCGGGGTGGCGAGTGTGTTGACGAAGTTTGGAGGGGGGCAGGTGACCCAGCGAATGCACCTATGCCTGTTACTCGCGGTGCTTGCGACCGCGCTGCCCGCGGTCGGCAGGGCCGGCGCTGCCGATCAGTATCCATCTCAGACCGTCAAGATCATCGTCCCCAATCCCGCCGGCGGCACGGCCGACGCCCTGCCGCGCATCGTTGCCGACGCGCTGACGGGCATGTGGAAGCAATCGGTCGTCGTCGAGAACAGGGCCGGAGCGGCCGGCAACGTGGGCGCGGAATCCTTCTCGCGCGCTCAGCCGGACGGCTACACGCTCCTGGCATCGCCACCCACCACGCTGGCGATCAACCAGTCGCTCTACAAGAAGCTGAATTACGACCCAACCAAATTCAAGGCGATCACGATTCTCGCCAGCTCGCCCAATGTGCTGATTGTCAGCCCGAAGCTGGGGGTATCCACCGTCAAGGAGCTGATCGAGAAGGCCAAGGCCAATCCCGGGGGCATTGCCTACGGTTCGCAGGGGATCGGCGCCACCTCCCACCTGACCACCGCGCTGTTCGAGACCATGGCCGGTGTGAAGTTCAACCATGTGCCTTATCGCGGTACCGCCCCCGCCATGAACGACCTGCTTGGCGGGCACATTCTCTTCATGTTCGACAATCTCTCGTCCTCGCTCCCGCAGCACCAGTCCGGTGCGCTCAGGATCATCGCCGTGTGCACGCCCGAGCGCTCGCCCCACCTGCCTGATGTGCCGACCATGTCGGAGGCGGGCCTGCGAGGCTTCACCTCGTTCGCGTGGTTCGGACTGGTGGCGCCTCCCGAGACGCCGGACGACATCGTTGCGAAGATCAACAAGGACGTGGTCGCCGCGCTCAAGACCGAGGAGCTGCGCAGGAAATTTCTGGCCCAGGGCGCCGAGCCCGTCGGCAACACACCCCAGGAAATGGCGTCCTTCCTGGAACGCGAGCGCGCGCTGTGGGGTGGCGTCATCGAGAAGGCCAGTCTCAAGGCTGCGGAATAGGCGGCGCGCTGCCACAAGGGGATGAGAGTTGCCATGGCCATGCAGCCGCTTCGCATCGCGGTTGTCGGTGGCGGCATCGGCGGTGCTGCTGCTGCCGCCGCTCTCCTTCAGCGCGGCTTGGACGTCCGCCTCTACGAGCAGGCTCCGGCACTCGCCGAGGTTGGCGCCGGCGTCGCCATCCAGCCCAACGGCGTGCGCGCGTTGCAGCGGCTTGGTCTGGGCGACGAGCTCCTCCATTTTGGTGCCAGGTGGGTCGATCCGCAGTTCCGCCGCTCCGATGGAAGCTACGCGGCAGCCATGTGGCCGCCCGCGCTCGCCAGCAAGATCGAGTTCTACGGCATGCACCGGGCAGACCTGCTCGCCATGTTCGTCAATCGGCTTGCGCCTGAAATCATCAGCACCGGCCACAAATGCGTGGGCTTCGAGCAGGACGAGACGGGGGCAAGGCTCACTTTCGCCAACGGAGTACAGGCGACGGCCGATGTCGTAATCGGGGCGGACGGCATCCATTCAACCCTGCAGCGGTACGTCACGACCCCGTCCGCGCCGCTCTATTCGGGGTCCATCGCCTGCCGCGGCGTGATCCGGGCGGAGAGCGTCGCGTGGCCCGATGGCGCCATGCGCAACTGGCTGGGCGCCGGCAAGCATTTTCTCGTCTTTCCTGTACGTGCCAACGAGCTCATCAACTACGTGGGCTTCGTCACGAGCGACGAGCCGCTGAAGGAGTCCTGGTCTGCCGTCGGCGATCCTGCCGCTCTCGCCCGCGAGTTCGCCGGCTGGGACCCGCTCGTTGAGGCCATCATCGCCCAGGTGAAGACAACCTTCCGGTGGGGCCTCTTCGATCGCGAGCCTTTGTCCACCTGGACACGTGGGCGCTTGACCCTGCTGGGAGACGCCGCCCACCCTATGCTGCCGCACGCCGGACAAGGCGCAAATCAGGCCATCGAGGATGCGGTCGCCATTGCCGCGATATTGAGCCGCGCCGATCGGGCCTCGGCGCCGCGGGCGCTGCTCGTCTACGAGCGGCTGCGGCGCGAGCGTACCGCCGGCGTACAGCGCATGTCGCGTTTCAACGGTGCCCTTTATGAGGCCGCCAGCGGAAACCTGAGCGCTCGCGACGGTCAGCTTGCCGCCCAGCCGCAGCAACGCGCCTGGATCTGGAGCTACGACGCCGAGGCGGAAGCCTCTGCAGCCGCCCAGTTGCTCTAATCTAAGTCGGGCCGTGCGTGATGCTCCGATGATAGCGGCTCGGCGTAAGCCCGGTGGTCTTCCGAAATGCGGCGGTGAAGGAGCTCGTCTCGCTGAAGCCCAACCTCGTCCCGATATCGGTCACCGAGAACGCGCGCTTCTCCAGCAGGGTTTTGGCGAGCTCGATACGACGGTTCGTATGATACCGATGCGGGGGCACACCGAACGATTGCTTGAACGCGCGGCTGAAGTGGTAGGGGCTCAACCGCGCCAGGTGAGCCAGCGTTGCAAGCGATATGGGCTCGGACACATGCTCCTCGATGTACGAAACGACGAGCCGTTGCTGCCATGTCGCCAGCCCTCCCCTGGCAGGGATGTCGCCGCGGCTCGGGCCGCTGTTCAATCGCACGAGCTCGTGCATGAGCACGGCGCCCAACGCTTCGAAGTAGCGCAGGCTATCGGGCAGGGGGCTCTGCAGCAGGCCTCTCAGTTTCGTGATCGTGCTCCATAGCGTGGCGTCCTCGAAGAGCCGGCGCGGTTTGAGGAGGTTGCTCGCAGGGTTGAGCGTGGATCGCAGCTCGGCCGGATCGAGGTAGACGTACAGGAGACGTGCCGGGCCGTGCAGCTCATGCCACTCGAAGTAGTCGTGTCCCGCAGGCACAAGCGTGAGCTTTGGCGTGAGCTTTGGTGTGAGGTCTCGCGGAGACGAGGGAGGCATGCCGTCGACGAAGATCTCGCCGTCCCGACGCACCCCTTGCTCATGCGCCACCAGCAGGTGGGAACCGCCACGATAGCGAAACTCGACGCGGCCACCGCTCGTCCATGCCACGAGCTCCACGGTCATTCCGCGCCCTGTCACCCGTTGACGCTGAACGGCTCCCGATGGAGAGATTTCAACGTGCGTCGGGCTCCGCTTGCCTGAGCTGCCGCAAAGGCGCGGTGGACCGATTGTCTGCTCAATCGCGTCAGGGGGCGATGCGAGCAGCGCAATGTCATCGAAGGATGCAAGGGCGCCAGCGCTCTCCGGAAGAGTGCTTGTGTTCCTCAGCACGGCCTAACCTCCTCGTCTCGTGAGATCGAGACCGTCTTAGCCGGGCGCGGGCGAGCCGCTCTATCCAACGGAGGTTGCCGCACCTGCGATATTGGTGGGGCTGGTCTAATACCTAGGTTTTAGCACGCATCCGGGCTGCGAAGCTCGCGCAAGCTCTCCGGCGCGCAGAATGAGGACCGCATAAGCCCTCGGTGCGGGTTGCCTGCCTTCTTCCGCGGGTGGCTGCCTACGACGGCTTTGTCCTGGAGAGGTCGAGCTTGTCGGCCATCCGCACCAGCTCCGCCAGCGACTTGGCACCCATCTTACGCATGACATGGCCGCGGTGGATCTTCACGGTGATCTCGCTCACGTGGAGGTCGCTGGCAGTTTGCTTGTTCATCCGGCCGGTGACCACGTGCGCCATGATCTCTCGCTCGCGAGCGGTCAGAGACTGAAAGCGCTCCCGCAAATGGCCGACGACTCCTGCCTCGCGCCACCGCGCGCGGTCGCGCTGGATCCCCAGCTGGATGGCTTCCAGCAATTCCTGGTCGCGGAACGGCTTGGTCAGGAACTCGATGGCTCCAGCCTTCATGGCCTGCACGCTCATCGGTATGTCGCCGTGGCCGGTGATGAATATGATTGGCAGGTGGATGTCGGATTTGAGAAGTTGGCTCTGAAGCTCTAGTCCACCAGCGCCCGGCAGCCTGACATCGAGCACAAGGCAGCCCGGCGCATCCGGCCTCGGATTCTCCAGAAACTCCTGCGTCGAGGAGAAAGCCCTCACCTCAAGCCCGACCGAGCGGAGAAGACCCGCCAGGGCCTCGCGAATGGAGGGATCATCGTCGACAACGTAAACGACGGGTTGCAGATCCGTCGCTTGAGACGAGGTGCGGCTTGCGTGTGCTCGTCGAATGCCGCTGCTCACTGGCAATCCCCGGAGGGCTTTGCTGGCCCCGGTCGCCCATCTTCCGGGAGAAGCCCCAATGGGGTGGAATGTTGTCGGCAAGAGAAGAGATCGCCATCGGGTAAAACCCCGAGGGAAATGCGGGAACGCGGCGCGCGCGAACGCCGCGCCGCCGAGCGATCGTGATTTGTAAGGCCCTGTGCCGTCCGCAGCGCAAGCTGCGCTGGCCTCTCAGTCGGCCGTTCCCGGTCTCAGTCGGCCGTTCCCGGTCAAGGCCGCCCAATGCTGCCGGTCCGGCCGAAGCCCCGCTGCGTGGCGGGGGCCGCCAGGCCGACCCCCGCCGCCATTGGGGCCTGCACCGGATCAGCCTGCGCGGCGGGCGGAGCCATCGCGGTCGTCAAGGCGGCAAGAGCCGCCAGGACCAGCCAACCGAGCCTCGTGTTGTCCCATTACGTCATGGCCTTCAGCCTCCGCGATCCCCTTCCTCCGCCCAGAACTTCTGTTGATCCTGGTCGCTCCAGACCGCCGGCTGTACCGCCTGGGACTTGTCGAGCTGTTGCGCCGCCTGAACGGTCGGCGTCAGATTCCCGAGGTCCTTGGGGCTGAAGGCCGCGCTGGCGGACGTGCCAATAACGGCAAAAACGGTGGCGGCCGTCATTCCGGACATGATGGCCTTGATGATGGTTGTCATGATCATTGTCCTTGGTTGTGCTTGATGCCCGGGCTCTTGCGTCCAGGCCCGGCTCATATGGGGCTCTCCGTGCGGCCACGCTTGGGTGCAATTGCTCCGGCTGACGCGATCTTGCGCCAAACCGTCAGGATTGCGACCGAGTACGCGCTTCGGGCCAGGCTTGCGCCTTGGGTTGGCCGGAGCCCCCTTTTGCGAATGGCAGCACCAAGGCAATCGGAGACCCTACGCCCGGCTGTCCTCCGCGAACGGCACGGTGAACTCGATGGTAGCGCCGGGGCCGTCGTTGTTGGTGGCTCGGATGCGGCCCCCGTGCGCCTCGACGATGGAGCGGGAGATCGACAATCCCATGCCCATGCCGTTGGATTTCGTGGTGTAGAACGCGCTGAAGAGACGGTTGGCATTCTGCGGGTCGATCCCAGTGCCGGCATCCTGCACGGCAACGAGCACCTGGCCCTCGCCGAGCCGGGAACGGACCGCGAGCCGTCGCCGCTGCTCGCTCACCCCGGCCATGGCTTCGATGCCGTTCATCACCAGGTTGATGATGACCTGCTGGAGCTGGACTCGATCTCCCACAACCGCGGGAAGCCCGGACGCCAGCTCCAGCCGCAGTGCAACCCGATGGCCGAGCACCTCGCGCTGCACCAGCAGCATGGCGTCGTTGATGACGTCGTTGATGTCGAGCCGCGTCATCTCCGGGGCGGCCTTCTTGGCCAGAGCGCGAATTCGGCGGACGACGCCGCTGGCCCGATCCGCATCGCGGAGGATGCGCTCGATGGCCCGGCTCGCCTCCTCGACCTCGACTTGCGGGACGCTGCGGGCGAGCCAGCGCAGGCCCACTTCCCCATTGGTGACAATGCCCGCGAGCGGCTGGTTCACCTCGTGCGCGATCGAAGCCGTCATTTCTCCCAGCGTCGTCACGCGGGTCGCGTGCGCAAGCTCGGTCTGAGCCGTCTCCAGCGCCTCCTGTGCACGCTTGGCTTCGGTGATGTCCATCACGGCGCCGACAACCTCCTCTGCACCTGCGCCGGTACCAAGCGTCACGCGGTGGGCGCGAACGTGCAGCTCCTTGACCCGCCCGTCCGGCATCAGCAAGCGGTACTCGAAGTCGAAGGTCCGCTCGCCTTGCTTCATGCGGTCGAGGTGGCGTTGCACAATCGGCAGGTCGTCGGGGTGAACGCGAGCGAGGACCAATGCCACCGACGGCTTCACCGTCTGGTCGTAGCCGAGGATCCGATAGGTCTGCTTCGACCATATCGTCTTCCCATCGTCGATCCTCCAGCCGAAGCTGCCTGTCTGGCTCAGCCGCTGAGCCTCGCCTGAATGTGCCTCGATACGCCGAAGCGCGGCTTCGGCGCGTTTCTGATCCTCGATGTCGAAGCCTGCACTGTACCATTTGACCACCTCCCCTCGCTCGTCGCGCAGCGGCACGCGGCGGACGAGGTGCCAGCGGTACTCGCCGTCGGCGCGCAGAAATCGGACCTCCATCTGGAACGGCCGACCGGAAGCGAGGCAGTCGGACCACATATTCTGCGCCGCTTCGACATCGTCCGGATGGACGATCGTGGGCCAATCGATGTGTCTTGCGTCTTCGCGGGAGGTGCCGGCGTATTCCTGCCAGGTGCGATTGGCGAAGTCGCGCGTTCCGTCGGGCAGATAGCTCGCGACAACGGCCGGAATGGTATCGATGGTCGCCTGGAGATTGCGGCCTGCACGGCGGATCTCCTGCTGTGCCCGTTGCTGCTCCGTGATGTCGGTGTTGCTCTCCAAGACGGCAACAGGCTGCCCCCGCTCGCCGGTCTGCAAGGACCACCTGCTTGCAACGGTCACCTGCGTGCCATCGCGCCTCAATTGGACGAACTCCCCTTCCCAACGGCCCGTGCTGGTAACCGTCGCAAGGATCTGATCGAGGGGCTCCGCAGAGTTCGTTTGCAGCAGCTGGTGAGAGACCTTGCCGAGCGCCTCGTCCGCCTCCCAGCCGTACAGCTCCTCCGCGCCGCGGTTCCAGTAGGTGACGACGTCGTCCATGTTGCGCACGAAGATCGCGTCGTGGGTGAGTTCGAGGAGGCGGGCCTGACCGACGAGCGCCGCTGTGGCCTCCTGGTTGCGTAGGGCCAGGAGGGTGGCAATGGCGATGGCGAGCAGGCTCACCAGGCAACGCAACAGGGCCGTATCGAAACTGAGGCCATGCGACACCAGATAGCCGAACACGGTCAGAGCAGCGCAGAGAGCGCCAACCATGAGGATGCCGCGCCGTCGCAGGAAGTTGGCGGCCGCGAGGATGACCACGACGTACAAAACCGCGATCGCGAAATCGAGCGTGGTGAAAGTATCGACCAGGAAGATGCCGACGCCGATGGCGCCTGCGATCAGAGGCAGGATCTGGGAGGTGGAAAAGCCGTAGGGATGGGGCTTGAGCTTAAGCTGCATGATACACGTCGATGCGGCGGTGCGAGCAGTGCGGCGACGCGCTGGCTGACGCGTGCCCGACTGTTGCAGGCACAATGGCCATATGAGTGTGGCGGGCTCGGCGACCCGGCGGCGGCTAACATGGAAGTTTGGTTTATCGTGCGATCCGGCGCTCCAGGGCGCAGCGTGGAGGCCTGCCGGGATGTCATACCTCAGCGGGGGCGGTCAGCAGCGGCAGCCGCCGGCCTTCAGCCTTCAGGTTTGCCGCAAGCCAGGGCCAGACTGAGAAAGTCCCCCCGTGCCTTCGCCCCGATCGCCGCCGCCGCGGCGAGAGCTGCAACGCGAGCGCGTAGCATCCCGCACGATACGCGCACACTCCTCGTCATCGCTACGGTGCTGGGCGGCGGGCTGGCGGCTCATATATCGGCAGCCGCCTCCGCCCGCAGAGGGTGGTCGATCTCACTCAGCCGGTCTTGCCGACGACCCTGGGGTCGGGCCCGTCACGTGCCCCTTGGCAATCTCCTCCTGGAGCCAGAGCGCGTGATGGTCCCTGGCCCAGTTGAGATCGACGCTGCCCGTTCCCATGGCCTCGAAGGCACCCTCCGTCCCCAGCGTGCCAATGTAGATGTGCCCCAGGATGAGAGCGATGAACAGCATCGCAATGACGCTGTGCACGACCTGGGCACCTTGCATGCCGAGGATGTTCGTCACGTAGAAGGGGAACATCAAAATATAGCCGGAGATCGCGACGGCCGCGCCGGCGGCGAGAGCCAGCCAGAACACCAGCTTCTCGCCGGCATTGAAGCGGCCGGCCGCCGGATGCCGAGACTTGATGAAGCCGCCGCCCTGCTTCAGCCAGTCGATGTCCACCCGCCGCGGAACGTTGTCTCTCAGCCAGAGCGCTGCCATGAGAATGAGCCCGAGCACGAACGGGAAACTGACGAAGTTGTGAACATACTTGGCTGCCTCTGAAAGCGCAGTGAACGCCTCTGGACCGATCAAGGGCAGCAGCAGGACCTTCCCGAACGTGACGTTGAGCCCGGTGAGCGCCAGCAGGACGAAGGACGCGGCAGTCATCCAGTGGGTGAAGCGCTCGAATGCGTCGAAGCGGGGAACCATGATCCCCGATCGCCCCGCGGTCATGCGCAGCCGTCCGATCAGGGCGTAGGCGAGCCATAGGCCGAGGGCCGTGCCGAGAATGACGATCGCACCCGTCCAGCGCAGAACCACCTCGTGAAAGTAGCGCCAGGTCCTTCCTGCAGGCTGCATCAAGACACCGGCCCGCTCGCTGACGAGCACGGTGCGCCCTTCGATGCGCGGTGCCTGCTTGAGCAGCATCTGCTCGTTCACGGCGCTGGCGGCAGGGTCGATGATCCGGTCTTGCTGCGCGCGGACTGGGGGGGAGACGGCGAAGATCGCGAGGATCAGGACCCCATAGGCGGCCAGGCGAATGTATCTCGACAGGCGAGTCGCTTCCCCGGGTGCCATCGGCTCATGCTCCGCAGTGGTGAACGATCCATCGGGTCATCGCGGCCGTGCTGCCTTACACGACGATCTCCTCGCGGTAGGCTGTCATCCAACCCCACGCACCGGAGCCGTAGCCGCGCTTGACGACGCGCTCCTTGTAGATCTGAGCGATGATCTCCCCGTCACCGGCCAGCAGCGACTTGGTGGAGCACATCTCGGCGCACAGCGGCAGCTTGCCCTCGGCCAGGCGGTTGGCGCCATATTTCTCGAACTCCGCCATGGTCCCGTCCGCCTCCGGGCCACCTGCGCAGTAGGTGCACTTGTCCATCTTGCCGCGCGAGCCGAAGTTACCCACCATGGGATATTGTGGGGCCCCGAACGGACAGGCGTAGAAGCAGTAGCCGCAGCCGATGCACAGGTCCTTGGAGTGCAGAACCACGGCATCCGCCGTCACGTAGAAGCAGTCGACAGGGCACACGGCGGCGCAGGGCGGGTCGGTGCAGTGCATGCAGGCCATCGAGACCGAGCGCTCGCCGGGCTTGCCGTCGTTGATGGTGACGACGCGCCGGCGGTTGATGCCCCAGGGTACCTCGTTCTCGTTCTTGCAGGCGGTGACGCAAGCGTTGCACTCGATGCAGCGCTCGGCATCGCAGAGGAACTTCATGCGCGCCATGGCCCATCTCCTCGCTTGAGCCTCTTCACGCTGCGCGGACCTGACAGAGGGTGGCTTTCGGCTCCTGCATGCCCGTCACCGGATCGAAGCCGTAAGTGGTGAGCGTGTTGACGCTCTCACCCAGCACGATGGGGTCGTTGCCCTTGGGGTACTTGCTGCGCTGGTCGACGCCCTCGAACCAGCCGGCGAAGTGGAACGGCGACCACACCAGCCCCTTGCCGACACGCTGTGTCACCAGCGCCTTCATCCGCGCCTTGGAGTTGCTCTCGGGGCCTGTGACCCATACCCAGGCGCCGTCCGTGATGCCGCGCTCGGCTGCATCGGCGGGGTTGATCTCGACGAACATTTCCTGGCGCAGCTCCGCCAGCCACTTGTTGGAGCGCGTCTCCTCGCCGCCGCCCTCGTGCTCGACGAGCCGCCCGGAGGAAAGGATCAGCGGGAACTCCTTGGAGACTGCCCTGTCGACGGCCGACTTCTGCACCGTGAAGCCGATATTGGGCACCCTGAACTCGCGGGCGTCAGGCCGCGTCGGATATTTGGCGACGAGGTCGGGCCTCGGCGTGTAGATCGGCTCGCGATGCACCGGAACGGGGTCGGGCAGGTTCCAGGCGATCATGCGCGCCTTGCCGTTGCCATAGGGCGAGCAGCCGTGCTCGATGGCGACGCGTTGGATGCCGCCGGAGAGATCGGTGGACCACGACACCGCGTCGGGATTTGCGGGATTCACTCGCTCGATGGCCGCCATCTCCGCCGCGCTGAGGTCCTTGTCCCATCCGAGCTTCTTGAGCACGGCCAGGGTGAACTCGGGATAGCCGTCCTGGATCGCCGAGTTCTTGGAATAGGAGCCGTCGGCCAGCAGGCTGACGCCGTTGCGCTCGACGCCGAAGCGCGGGCGGAACGTGCCGCCGCCCTCCTTGACCGGCAGCCCGGTGTTGTAAAGCACGGGTGTGCCTGGATGCCTGAATTCCGGTGTGCCCCAACATGGCCACGGCAGGCCGTAGATGTCGCCCTTGCAAGGCCCGTCGGTGGCCCTCAGCGTCTTGATGTCGAAGTCCTTCTGATTGGCCATATGCAGCTTCAGCCGCTCCGGCGACTGGCCGCAGTAGCCTGTGGACCATCCGCCGCGATTGATCTCGCGCAGGATGTCCTCGGCCGAGACGGCGCCGTTCTCGACCTTGATGCTCTTGAACATCCGATCCGCGAAGCCGAGCTTGCGCGCGAGCAGGTACATGGTGTCGTAGTCGTTCTTGCATTCGAAGATCGGCTTGACGACCTGCTCACCCCATTGCAGCGAGCGGTTGGACGCGGTGCGTGAGCCGCTCATCTCGAAGCTGGTGCAGGCCGGCAGAAGATAAGTGCCGTCCTTGCGCTGCGAGAGCACGGCCCAGGTTGTCGGATAAGGATCGCACACGACCAGCAGGGCCAGGTTTTCGATCCCCTTGGCCGCTTCCGGCATGCGCGTGATGGTGTTGCCGCCATGACCCATGACGAACATGGCCTTGACGTTGTCGGGCTGGCTAACCTGGTCCTTCGGCAGCAGCGTGGCATCGAACCAGCGCGTCGACGGGATGCCTGGCGTCCCCATCAGCTTCTTGTCGGCGAAGCGGGAGGCCATCCAGTCGTAGTCGACCTCCCATACGCGGCACCAGTGCCGCCACGCGCCCTCCTCGAGCCCGTAGTAGAGCGGCAGCGTCACGATATCGAGCCCCAGGTCGGTGGCGCCCTGGACGTTGTCGTGGCCTCGGAAGATATTCGCGCCGCCGCCCAAACGGCCGACATTGCCGGTGGCCAGCACCAGGATGCAGCTGGCGCGCACGTTTGCTGTCCCGACAGTGAACTGAGTTTGTCCCATAGCCCAGATCAGGGTCGAGGGACGCTGCTTCGCGAACGTCTCGGCGATGCGCCTGACCTGCGCCTCGGGCAGGCCGGTGACCCGCTCGACCTCGTCGGGCGGCCACTTCTCGACCTCCTTCTTGACGTCGTCGAGCCCGTAGACGCGCTGGCGGATGAACTCCTTGTCCTCCCAGCCGTTGCGGAAGATGTGCCAGAGCATGCCGTAGATCGTGGGGATGTGCGTGCCGGGGCGCACGCGCACGTACTCGGTGGCGTGCGCCGCAGTGCGCGTCATGCGCGGGTCTATGACGATCATGTTGGCGCGGTTGAGCTCCTTGCCCTCCAGCACATGCTGCAGCGAAACCGGGTGCGCCACGGCGGGATTGCCGCCCATGACCATGATGGTCTTGGAATTGCGGATGTCGTTGTAGCTGTTGGTCATGGCCCCGTAGCCCCAGGTGTTGGCTACGCCGGCGACCGTGGTGGAGTGGCAGATGCGCGCCTGATGGTCCGAGTTGTTCGTGCCCCAGAAGGCGGCGAGCTTGCGGTTGAGGTAGGCGGCCTCGTTGGTGAACTTGGCCGAGCCCAGCCAGTAGACCGAATCCGGTCCGGACTTGGCGCGGATCTCCATGAGCTTGTCGCCGATCTCATCGATGGCCTGGTCCCACGACATGCGGTTCCAGCGGCCGTTCACCAGCTTCATGGGATAGCGCAGCCGGCGGTCGCTGTGCACATCGTCGCGCACTGCCGCGCCCTTGGCGCAGTGCGAGCCGCGGTTGATCGGGCTGTCCCAGCCCGGCTCCTGGCCGAGCCAGACGCCGTTGGCCACCTCGGCCATGACGGTGCAACCTACAGAGCAATGGGTGCAAACGTTCTTGCGGACTATCACCTGCGCGCCGGGAGGGGGCGGGGGACCGGCAGCGCTCTTGCGGATAGCGGTGAGCGGCAGGACACCCAGGGCAGCAAGCCCGCCTACGGCGAGGCCTGAGCGACGCAGGAAGCCGCGGCGATCGAGCTCTGCAGCGGAGCCTGCCGCGAGCGCCGAGACGGATGCCCGGCGTCGAGCTTGGCCTTCGGCCCTCTTCACCAGCATGGGCTCACCTCGCTGGGTAGCGGTTGACCCGGTAGAAAGTCTGCACCTCCGGCGAAGCCGCCTGGTAGCGCGCTCTGCGCTTTTCGCTATTGGTCTCGCCGTTTGCGGCGGTCGGCGCCGACGGTGCGGTGCTTGCAGCCGTGGCAAGTGCCATCGCCATCAGTGCGCGAACCGCGTCCCGGCGACCGATCGGCGTATCGATCTGTTGGCGCATGTTGCCCTGCCTTGCCGAGCACAAGTGCGGCGCCGCCGCGGCCAAGGCGGCCCGCACAAGGTGGCCGCACCGGCGTCGCAACACATAGCCAGAGGCTATCAGACTAGAGCGATCAATCGGGAAAACACCCGAACGCCAGGGTGAAGAAACCCGGAGCCGCCCGTCTCAGATGCGCGTCGCTTCTGTGGAGAATGCGGCCGATGCCGTTTCCTGCACGAAAGTGTCGAGCAGATAGGCGGCCCCCACGGCAACGAGGGCAGCCACGAGACACGCGACGAGAAAGCTGCGCATTGTATGGTTCTGCCTCGCTGATTTGATGGCTCGGCTCCAGCTCGCGTCGTCCCGGACGAGCCGAATGCCGACGACAGCCCGCCGCGGTTCTCGGCAACCAGGACCTTGAGAATGCACGGACATTCCGATCCTGCGCATCCGGGCAAATCCTGAAACAGGCAGGTTGGCCACCGGATGGCTGACCAGGGAGACGGCTGCAGCAGGAAAACGCCGGGCGCGCGGCCAACGTCGAGAGCCGCCTCGGCGCGCCAGCTCGTAGGGCTTGCGCCGGCACGTTGCGCCCACAGCCGGCCCGTCCGGCACTGCCCCTTCACCAGAACCGGCACGATGGTGTCGTCGACGTGGATGCGCTCGGCCGCATGCACGTGGGCTGTCAGACCCGGAGGCCGGAGGGTCTGACACCTTCACTTGGCGCCGCCCTTCTCGCGGATGAGATCGGCGAAGTCGCTGCGGCCGAAGAAGTCGGCCCAGCCCAGGGCGGTGGCGTGATACTTGTCGTCGCGGATGTTGGGGTCGGCGCCGGCGTCCAGCAGCAGCCGCGCGATCTCGATGGCGCCGCTCTCCACCGTCATGTGCAGGGCGGTGTGGTTGCAGTCCCACAGGGGCCGCTTGGCATTGACGGCGACGCCGTGCGCGAGCAGCCACCGCAGGGTCGTGAGGTTCCGCTTGCTCACCGCAAGGTGGAGCGCAATCGTATCAGCGCCGTCGGGGCCGATGCGCGCCGGGTCGTCGCGCACCATCGCCTCCGCCTCGGCATGGCGCCCGGCGTTGACGACCGCCAGCAGGTCGAGCCGCGCGCCGGCGGCCAGCAGCGCCGCGACGATTTGCGCATCGGCCCGCTCCTGGGAGGCGGTCGTCAGCGCGGTGGCGCCGGTCGCGTCGGTCGCATTCGGATCGACGCCGAGCCCCAGCAGCAGCTCGACCATCCGCAGTCGGCCCTTCGCCGCGGCGTGATGCAGCGGCGTGCGGCGATGCTGGTTGCGCGTCATGCGCGCGCCGGGCAGAGCAGGGTCACGGGCAATCAAGGTCCGTAGCTCATCCGGCCGATCGAGGGCGATCGCCGTCCACACATTGAGCGTCGCCCCGTGGCTCAGGAGATAGGCGGCGATATCCTCCCGCACCTGGCCGAAGCACGTGGCCCAGCCGAGCACGCCGACCGCATAATCGTCGCCCTTGCCCTCCACGTCGGCGCCCGCCTCCACCAGCAGCCTGACGGTCTCGATATCGCCGTGCACCGCAGCGAAATGCAGCGGCGCGGCGTTGTCGGGGAAGTCGCGGCGGTCGAGATCGGCGCTGCGCTCGATCAGGAGGCGGATCGCGGCATGGCGATTGCGCAGCACCGCCAGGTGCAGGGCCGTGGCCTTCTGGAAGCCGCGGCCGCCCAGCGCATCGATCAGCTCGGGATGCGCGTCGAGGCCGGCGGCGAGCGCCTCCACATCGCCGGATTGCGCGGCGCCGAGGAGGTCGCGGATGGCCTGTGTCTCATGCTCTGGGCGGGCGACGCTGCCCCCTTGGGCGTCGCGGGCGAGCAGCTCGACGGCCTCGTGTCGCAACTCCTTGGCGATCTGGTGGATCGTGCGGCCGTCGGCATCGCGGGTGGCCGGATCGAACCCCGCTGCGAGCGCGCGGCGGACGGCCTCCGCATCGCCCGCGCGGGCCGCCGCGAACGCGGAGGCATGTGTGCGCCGGGCCGGGTCGATGGCATCGACGTGCGCCTTGAGGGCGCGCCAGCTCGCGAACCCGTAGTCGCGGGCGACGGCAAGCTGGGCCTGGTGCAGCCTGGCCTCGGGATCGCGGGCACGCAGCTCGGCGAGCCGTTTCTTGGCGGCTTTCCTGAGCCAGTCGAGATCGGGGTTCGCGGGCAGCGCCTGACGAGGGGCAGCCCGACGAGGAACAGCGCGACGAGAATCGGTCGGCATGGGACACCTTCTTTCCCTGCGCCCGGCGACCGCAACTCTCGGGCAAGAAAGAAGGCGAGGTGGGCTCGCGACTGAAGAGGCGGGTTATACCCTTTACGCGGTCCGTGGGTCGCCCAATCGACCTGAGGCGACGCTAGTCCCGGCACGATCATCGAGTCAAGTTGCCCAGGAGAGTCGCCAAGGGCAGCGCCGCGTCTGCGGCCGCGCTTGACTGACTCATATCTCTATGGTTATACGTCAGCCAATGACCAGAGAGTTATCGATCCCCGATGCCGAATGCTCACGATGTGCTGTTCAGAGCGCTCGCCGACCCGACCCGGCGGACCATCTTCGAGCGGTTGTGTCGCGAAGGAGAACAGACCGTCGGGGCTCTGACAGCCCGGGCCGGGATCTCACAGCCGGCCGTCTCAAAACATCTGGGCGTGCTGAAGCAGGCCGGCCTGGTGCGCGACCGCCACCAGGGCCGGCAGACGCACTATAGCGCACAGCTCGGCGCCTTGGCCCCGCTGATCGACTGGACAAGGCAAATGGCCGGGTTCTGGCAGAGTCGGTTCGACGACCTCGAAGACCTGCTCAAGAGGATGGACCAATGAACCAACCATCGACCGAAACGCGCTCCGTCGTTGTCGAACGTGAGATGCCCCATCCACCGGAAAAGCTCTGGCGTGCGCTCACGCAACCGCACCTGATCGAGGAGTGGCTGATGAAGAACAACTTCGAGCCAGTCGTCGGGCACCGTTTCAATCTTCGCGGTGAATGGGGCGGCGTGGTGGACTGCGAGATCCTCGCCGTCGAGCCGAGCAAAACGCTGTCTTACACCTGGAATTTCACGCACGACGACGCGGCCTTCAATCTGAGGAGCGTGGTGACCTTTACTCTCACCCCAACGAGCACGGGGACCCACCTGCGCATGGAGCAGTCGGGCTTCCGGCCGGATCAGAAGCAGGCCTACGGCGGAGCCAACGCGGGGTGGCGGCAGTTCTTTGCAAACCTGGAGCAAGTGCTGGCGCGGACAGGATGAAGTCTGCCACGTTCGCTCGTCTTCCGAGGAGGTCCCGTTGAACTGGAACGCATGGGTTCGGCAAATCCACCGCTGGCTGTCCATCGCCTTCACGGCGGCCGTCGTCGCCAACTTCGTCGCCATGGGACTGGGGGAGCCTCCCGCCTGGGTCGTCTACTCGCCGCTGCTCCCGCTCTTCCTGCTCCTGTTCACCGGCCTCTACATGTTCGTGCTGCCATATGCCACCGAGCGGCGCAGCCGAGGCTCCGGCGGATAGGGTGAGACAACGGCCGGCCAAATGTGGCAGAGAAGGCCGCCGCCAAGCGGCTCGACGCGAAGCCGGCCGCCTTTGCAGGGCTGCCCTCAGATCGCGAACGGCTATTGCGACGCCCGCCGTGCAGCAAGCCTCGATGGGCTTCCGGGCTTCCATCTCGCTTCGCCCGCCATCATCCGTGAGGCTGACCCTCATCGCCATTGCGAATTGCCCCAACGGGCTCGGCCTTGCACCTCATCGGCGCCCGCTGAAGCGTCAGCTTTGCGAAACTTTACATTGGGGAGATGCGGCGGAAACCGGGGGCGGTGCACATCGGAGGGGGGCGCGACGCGGCGCGCGGTTGGTTGGCGTCAGCTTCGTGTGGCAGCTATCCGACCGCGACGGCAGCCCCCGCCGGGCCCCGCCGGGTCCCGGGCGCATCGAGCCGGCACCTGGCCCGTGAGGACTGTGAGATGTTGCGGTGCAACTACGACAAGGGGCAGGCCACCTTTCACATAGGGCTTCATAGGGGCGCCATAATTTGGCCACGCCCTCTTCAAACAAAACGGTTGTTCGTTTTTTTTGCTGCGATGCGGTGTTCTGAATGCCTCGGCAGGGTTTCCCTGGGAGTGTCGGGAGTCCGGGGGAGCGCGTCGTGGCCGGCCGGCGGTAGGCCGCAGAAGATGGGAAGCGGCGGCTGCCCGCAAGGCAGAGGGGCCGACGCGCCCTCGTAGGGGGTGACGAGGGCGGCCGAGAGGGAAATCCGACGGGCGCCTAACAGGAAGAGCCGGAAGGAAGCAGAATGCCCAAGCTCAAGCCGGCCATCCACCAGGCCAGGCAGGATCACATCCTCAACGCCGCGGAGCGGTGCTTCGCCCGGACTGGGTTCCACCGCACCACCATGCAGGACATCTGCCGGGAGGCCGCGGTAAGCCCCGGCGCGCTCTACGTCTACTTCGACAGCAAGGAGGCGCTGATCGCCGGCATCTGCGAGCGCGACCGCGCCGAGTTTGCCGAGCGCCTGGCGGGCCTCGCCGAGGCGCCGGACTTCCTGGCGGCCCTCGGGGAGCTGGGCGAGCACTACTTCGTGCGCGAGCCGAAGGCCAGCCACCTGATGTGCATCGAGATCGGCCTCGAATCCACGCGCAACCCGCGCATCGCCGAGATCCACCAGGGCGTGGACGAGTTCATCTCGTCGAGCTTCGAGACGCTCTTCCAGCGCATGAAGGACGAAGGGCGGATTGCCCCCGACCTGCCGATTCCGGTGGTGGTGCGGCTGTTCTCCGTCATCGCCGACGGCATGTTCTGGCGGCGCGCGGTGGACCCCGCTTTCGACGGCACGGCGCTGGTGCCGGCCACCCTGGAGCTGATGAAGGGGCTTCTCAAGCCGGTGCTGCCGGCCAGCCGATAGGCGCGACAACAAGCAGGTCAAGTGGGGATCGATTATGAGACGGATATTGATCGGCGTCGTTCTGGCGCTCGCTTTTGCAATGATCTCGCTCACCATGGTCGGGCGATCGCTGCCACGGCCGACGGGGCCCGCCGACAGCGAGGCCGCCAAGGAGCTGGCCAGGGTCGACCTGTTCGCGGCGGTTGTGACGGTTGCCCGCGTCGCCCCGGCGGAGTTCACCGAGACGGTGCTGGCGACCGGCTCGCTCGTGGCCCGCGAGGAGATCCTGGTGGGGCCGGAGGTGGAGGGCCTGCGCATTACCGAGGTGCTGGCCGATGAGAGCCAGCGCGTGAGCAAGGGCGACGTGCTGGCGCGGCTGGTGGCCGACACCCTGGACGCCCAGGTGGCCCAGAACGATGCCGCGCTCGCCCGCACCACGGCCGCCATCGCGCAGGCCAGATCGGCCATCGTGCAGGCGGAGGCGCGCCTCGCCGAGAGCCGCAACGCCTACGAGCGGGCCAAGCCGCTGCGCGAGGCCGGCCATATGACGGAGGCGGTGTTCGACCAGCGCGAGCAGGCCGCCCGCACCGCCGACGCGCAGCTTGCCGCCGCCCAGGACGGCCTGCGCGTCGCCGAGGCCGATCGGGCGCAGGTGGAAGCGCAGCGCCGCGAGCTGACCTGGCGGCGCGGGCGCGTGGAGGTGAAGGCCCCGGCCGACGGCATCGTCAGCCGGCGCATGGCCCGCGTCGGCGGCTATGCCGCGGGCGCCGCCGAGCCGATGTTCCGCATCGTCGCCAAGGCCGAGGTGGAGCTCGACGCCGAGGTGGTGGAGACCCGGCTCGCGGCCATCGGCATCGGCCAGAAGGCGCGGGTGCAGGTCGCCGGCCTCGGCGAGGTGACGGGCACGGTGCGCCTCGTCTCCCCCGAGGTGGACAAGAGCACCCGCCTCGGACGCGTCCGCATCTTCCTGGGCGACAACCCCGGCCTGCGGGTGGGCGCCTTCGGCCGGGCCAATATCGAGACCGCCACATCGAGTGGCCTTGCCGTGCCGGCGGCGGCCGTCCTCTACGGCCCCGGCGGGCCGACGGTGCAGGTGGTGCGCGGCAATCGCGTGGAGACCCGTGCCATCAAGGTAGGACTCGCCGCCGGCGCCCTGGTCGAGGTGCGGGACGGGCTCGCCGACGGCGACCTCGTGGTGGCCCGCGCCGGCACCTTCCTGCGCGATGGCGATACGGTCCGGCCGGTGCCGGCCGCGACTGCGGCCAAGACGGAGACGCAGTGATGAACTGGAACATCTCCGCCTGGTCGATTCGCCGGCCCGTACCGTCGCTCGTGCTTTTCCTGGTGCTGATCGCGCTCGGCTGGTTCAGCTTCGGCGATTTGGCCGTCACCCGCTTCCCCAACGTCGATGTGCCAATCGTGCAGGTGCGTGTCAGCCAAGCCGGCGCGGCGCCCTCGGAGCTGGAGGTGCAGATCACTAAGAAGGTCGAAGACGCCATCGCCGGGGTGAACGGGGTCAAGCACCAGACCTCGGCTATCACCGAGGGCTCGTCGGTCACCACCGTGGAGTTCCACCTGGAGGTGAACCAGGACCGCGCCCTCAACGACGTGAAGGACGCCATCGGCCGCGTCCGCTCCGAGCTGCCGCGTACCATCGACGAGCCTGTCGTCACGCGGGTGGAGGTCGAGGGCCTGCCCATCCTCACCTACGCCGCCCGCGCACCGGGTATGACGCCCGAGGAGCTGTCCTGGTTCGTGGACGACGTGGTGATGCGGGCGCTGCGCGGGGTGAAGGGCGTGTCGCAGATCGAGCGCCAGGGCGGCGTGGACCGCGAGATCCGCATTGCGCTCGATCCGGACCGCCTGCAGGCCTACGGCATCACGGCGGGCGACGTGAACCGCCAGCTGAGGGCCACGTATGTGGACCTCGCCGGCGGGCGCGGCGACATCGGCGGCCGGGAGCAGGCGATCCGCACGCTCGCGGGCAAGCAGTCGGTGGCCGACCTCGCCGCCACCACGATCACTCTCCCCAGGGGTCGCAAAGTGCGGCTCGACCAGCTCGGCGGCGTCGCCGACAGCACGGCCGAGCAGCGCACCTTCGCGATGCTCGCTGGCCGGCCGGTGGTGGCATTCGCCATCTCGCGCGCCAAGGGTGCGAGCGACGTGGTGGTGGCCGCCGACGTGGCCAAAAAAGTCGAGGAGCTGCGGCGGGCGCACCCCGATGTCGAGATCAAAGAGATCGACACGATGGTGAGCTACACGCAGAATGCCTACCACGCGACCATGCGGACGCTGATCGAGGGCGCCGTCCTCGCCATCATCGTGGTGTTCCTGTTCCTGCGCGATCTGCGCGCCACTGTGATCGCGGCCATCGCGCTGCCCTTGTCGATCGTCCCGGCGTTCTGGGCCATCGACGCGGCGGGGTTCTCGCTGAACCTCGTCAGCCTGCTGGCCATCACCATCGTCACCGGCATCCTGGTCGATGACGCCATCGTCGAGATCGAGAACATCGTCCGGCACATGGGGATGGGCAAGAGCGCCTACCGCGCGGCGCTGGAGGCCGCCGACGAGATCGGCCTCGCCGTCATCGCCATCACCCTCACCATCATCGCCGTATTCGTGCCGGTCAGCTTCATGGGCGGCATCGCCGGACAGTACTTCAAGCAGTTCGGGCTGGTGGTGGCCTTTGCCGTGTTCTTCTCGCTGCTGGTGGCCCGGCTGATCACGCCGCTGCTGGCCGCCTACTTCATGCGCAGCAAGGGCCACCACGACAAGGAGGGCTGGCTGCTCCGGGCCTATACCCGCCTCGTAGGCTGGTCGGTGCGGCACCAGTACATCGCCGTGGCGCTGGGGCTTGGCATCTTTGCGGCCTCCATCGGCAGCTTCTTCCTGCTGCCCTCGGGCTTCCTGCCGACCGAGGACACCGGCCGCACCCTGCTCGCCATCGAGCTGCCGCCGGGCTCGCGGCTGGACGACACGCGGGCCGTCACCGGCGCCATCGCGCGCGAGATCGGCGCCCGCCCCGACGTGAAGAGCGTCTACGTGAACGGCGGGCGCGTGATGGGCGGCGTCGTGGGCGCCAGTGGCGAGGTGCGCAAGGCCACGCTCGTCATCAACCTGGTGCCCAGGGCCGAGCGCAAGCTCGGGCAGGCCGCCATCAAGGAGGAGGTCAGCAGGAGCCTGGCCCGGGTGCCCGACATCCGCTTCTGGTTCCTGCTCGACAACGGCCGCCAGCAGATCCAGCTGGTGGTCTCGGGCCGCGACGCCGCCGCGGTCAACCGCGTGGCCGCCGAGATGACGAGCCAGGCCAAGCGCATCCCGCTGATCGCCAACGTGGTGTCCTCCGCCGAGCTCGACCGGCCCGAGCTGCGCGTGGTGCCCGTCGGCGACGTGGCCGCTGACGTCGGCGTCTCCACCGAGGCGATCGCCGAGGCCGTCCGCATCGCCACCATCGGCGACGTGGGCGCCAATCTTGCCAAGTTCGACGTGGGCGACCGGCAGGTTCCGATCCGGGTGCAGCTCGACGAGCGCGCCCGCGCTGAGCGGCAGGTGCTGGAGTCCCTCAAGGTGGCGACCACCTCCGGCGCCACGGTGCCGCTCTCTGCCATCGCGCGCTTCGAGCTGGCCCAGGGGCCCACCGCCATCGACCGCTACGACCGCACGCGCCGCGTGCTGGTGGGCGCCGACCTGGTCGGCAACGCCCCGCTGGGCAAGGCGGTGGGAGCCATGCTGGCGCTGCCCGCCGCCAAGAGCCTGCCCGCCGGCGTGGAGCTCAAGCAGTTCGGCGACGCCGAGATCATGGGCGAGGTGTTCGCCGGCTTTGCCGCCGCCATGAGTGCCGGCATCATGATGGTCTACGCCGTGCTGGTGCTCCTGTTCGGCAGCTTCCTGCAGCCCGTAACCATCCTGTTCTCTCTCCCGCTCTCCATCGGCGGGGCCATCGTGGCACTGGCGGTGGCCGGCCAGTCGATCAGCCTGCCGGTGGTGATCGGCATCCTGATGCTGATGGGCATCGTCACCAAGAACGCCATCATGCTGGTCGATTTCGCCATCGAGTCGATGCACCGCGGCACGCCCCGCACCGAGGCCATCGTCGATGCCGGTCGCAAGCGCGCCCGGCCCATCGTCATGACCACCATCGCCATGGTCGCCGGCATGCTGCCCGCCGCCGTCGGCCTCGATTCGGGCGGCGAGTTCCGCGCCCCCATGTCGATCGCCGTGATCGGCGGCCTGCTATCCTCGACACTGCTGTCACTGGTGTTCGTGCCGGCAGTGTTCGCGGTGATGGACGACATCGGCCGCCTGGTCTGGCACGTGTTCAGCCGTTTCGTGGGGCCGACGGAGGAAGATGTCGAGCCGGCTGCCGGTGCGGCACCAGCGATGGCCATGGTGCGAGCGGAGGCGCGGTCGTTGCCGGCGGCGGCGGAGTAGCGGGCGTGTCAGAGCCTTCAGGTCCGACACCGGCTCATTTGCCTGCGCCGCCGGCCTCCAGGTAGGCGATGATCTTCGCCCGCTCCTCGGCCTTGGCGATGCCGCCGTAGGGCTTCATGTTGTGGCCGCGCACGACCTGGTCGGGGTCGGCGATGAAACGGTCGAGCGTGGCTTTGTCCCACACCAGGTCGGCGCCTTTCATGGCGCTCGAATAGCCGTAGTTGGGCTCCGATCCGGCCCTGCGGCCGACGATCTTGTAGAGATTCGGCCCCAGTCGATTGTCGCCTTCCCTCAGCGTGTGGCAGGTGCGGCACGCGTTGTTGAAGGCGAGCAGGCCATCATCCGTATCCGCAGGCTTGCCCTGAGCGAGCGCCCATTCGAGGACCCCGATCAGGGCGATCAGCCACGCGGCTGCGATTGCTCCAGCGGGCATTCGCTCCTCCTGTTCGGTCAACGCAACGTCGGTGGAAGGCGTTCCCGGTGGTATCAGACACCCCGGGTCTCACACCGCGGCCGGGCCGGTTTGCCATCATCGTAGCGCCAGCCCATCGGCGGCGCCCACTACTCTGCGTTGGCCAGCTCCAGCAGCAACGCGCGTGGCAATTGTCGGGCTGCCGGGCCTGGGGAGGCGACACGCCAGGTTCTTGCCGCGCAGGGCCGGCAGTGCCGCCAGGACCTCATTGACAGAAGCCTGAGTTTTGTTCTCTTTATGTCCCAGTCCGCCGCATCGAGTCGTGGGGGCGCTCTTGACGGAAACGCGGAAAGCTCGAGGAGCATCGGGCATGGCAGCGGCGGCCACCATCCTGCACGCCGACCTCGACGCCTTCTATGCCTCGGTCGAGCAGCTGCTCGACCCATCGCTGCGCGGCAAGCCCATCGCCGTCGGGGGAGGCGTGGTGCTGGCGGCCTCCTATGAGGCCAAGGCCTTCGGCGTGCACGGCGGCATGCCGGCGCGGCGGGCACGCGAGCTGTGTCCTCGGCTGCGCTTCGTCGCCGGCCGGTTCGACGAATACCAGCGGCTCGGCGACGCCGCCATGCAGGTGCTGGCCGATTTCACCCCGCTGGTGGAGCGCCTCTCCATCGACGAGGCCTTCGCGGACGTGAGAGGCTGCACCCGCCTGTTCGGCTCCCCAACGGAGATCGCCGAGGCCGTCCGCCGCCGCGTGCGGACGGAGCTAGGGCTCGCCATCTCGGTGGGCGTGGCCCGCACCAAGCACTTGGCCAAGATCGCCTCGCAGGCCGCCAAGCCGGACGGCCTCGTCGCCGTCGATCCCGCGCGCGAGCTGGCTTTCCTGCACAGGCAACCGGTGGGGCTGATGTGGGGCGTGGGCCCGGTGGCCGGCGCGCGGCTGGCCGGGATCGGCGTGCGCACCGTCGGGCAGCTGGCCGAGACCCCGCCGCACCGGCTGGAGGGGCTGCTGGGCCGCGCGCTGGCCTGCAAGCTGATGGCGCTGGCCTGGAACCGCGACCCGCGCAAGATCGAGACGCAGCGGCGGGCGCGCTCGGCCGGCGCCCAGTCGGCACTGGGCCGCAAGCCGGCCGATGCGCGCGTCTTCCAGCCCACTCTGCGCGACCTCGCCGACAGGGTGGGCGCCAGGCTCAGGGCCAAGTCCCGCCCCGGGCGCACGGTGACGGTGCGGGTGCGCTTCGCCGACCTGCGCTCGGTCACCCGCTCGCGCACGCTGCCGGCGCCGGTGTCCGCCACATCGAGCCTCGCCGAGATCGGCGAGGAGCTGGTGCGTGACGCGCTCGCCAGCCATCCGGAGGAGAGGACGATCTCGCTCCTCGCCATCTCGGTGTCGGACCTCGGCGAGCGTACCACCGTACAGCTGGAGCTGCCGCTCGGCATTGCCGATGAGGCCCGCCGCCCCGGCTCCAGGATGGGCGCCGCACGCCTCAAGGCCGACTGCGCCGTCGACGCCATCCGCCGGCGCTTCGGCCGCGAGGCGGTCGGCTACGGTGCCGCCCTGATGGGCGCGCCCCGCTCCGTCCCCGACGCCTTCCGCCGGCTGGCGGAGAAGAGCTTGTGAGCATCCACCCGTCATATGACGGGTGGATAGGCGGACGCCCACCGGTCAGGCCAGCGTGTAGGACAGCATCTTGTAGGCGATGGCGGCGGCCGTGTAGTCGCAGGCATGGAGGCCCTCGATGGGGGCCAGTTCCACCAGGTCCGCCCCCACGACGTTGCCCGCCCCGCACGCACGGCGCACGATCTCCAGCGCCGCCCCATAGCTGAGGCCGCCGGGCGTGGGCGTTCCCGTGGCCGGCATCACCGACGCGTCCAGGGCATCGATATCGAAGGTGAGATACACCGGCCGGCCCTTTAGCGGCGCCAGCATGGCGTCGAGATTCCAGCGCGCCCGGTCCTTGGCCCAGTGGATCGTGATGCGATCGCGATTGGCCTGGTAGAACTCCACCTCTTCTCTGGAGATGGCGCGGATGCCCACCGACACGAGCGAGACATTGAGGCTGTCGAGCACGCGGCGCATGGCGGCGGCGTGCGAGAAGCGCTCGCCCTGATAACCGTCGCGCAGGTCGGCGTGGGCGTCGAGTTGCAGGACCGCCAGGTCCTTGTGGCGCGCCGCCAGGGCACGCACCGGCGCCACCGTCAGCGAATGCTCGCCCCCCAGCACCAGCGGGAATTTGCCCGCATCCAGCACGGCCTCCACAAGGCTCTGCAGCTGGGTGAGCGCCGCCTCCACTGGCCTGGAGATGACCGGCTCGCGGACGGCAGCCACGCCGTAGCGCAGGTAGGGCTCGCACTCCAGCTCGTCGTCGTACAGCTCCAGCTGGTGGCTGGCCGCCAGGATGGCCGCCGGCCCGGACCCGGTGCCACCGCCGTAGCTCACCGAGGCCTCCAGCCCGAACGGGATCACGACCGCGCGCGCCGACGCCGGGTCGCCGGCATCGGCGCGGACAGGGTCGAGGAAGCTCTCCTCGGCCGGCAGATAATCGAGCTTCAGGCTCACGCGTGCGCCTGCTGCGCCTCTTCGCGGTCGGCCTGCGCCGGCCAGCTCGGGTACATGCTCAGCATCGGCTCGTCGAGCAGGATCGCCTCCTCGAAGGCACCGTAGCCGTTGAACCGACCCGCGATGGCCCGACCGTAGGCACCGGTGTTGCCGATCTCGATGTAGTCGCCCTCCCTCACCTTCTCGGGCAGGGAGAACGGCCCTTTCATGCAGTCGATGGTATCGCAGGTCGGCCCCCAGAAGGAGAAATCGGCGTGCGGCTCGTGGGCCTCCACCGGCCGGCTCACCAGCTGCGCGGGGTAGGTAAAGCCCAGATGCGCCGCGTCGAACAGCGTGCCGTAGCCGCCGTCGTTGATGTAAAGCTCGTTGCCGCGGCGCGCGTCCACGCGCACGACCAGCGACTCGGCCTCTGCCACCAGCGCCCGGCCCGGCTCGCACATGAGCCGGCAGCGGTCGCGGATGGGCAGCCGCTCTACGCCCTCGTCGATGGCGCGGATGAAAGCCGCCAGCGGCACCGGCTCGCTGCCCGAGTAGACCGACGGAAAGCCGCCGCCCACGTCGAGGCGGTCGAGCATGACGCCGGCCTTGGCGATCAGCCGGCCCACCTCCTCCAGTGCAGACACGAACGCCTCCGGCGTCTCGGTCTGAGAGCCGACGTGGAAGGTGATGCCGAGCTCCCTGGCGGCCTGGCGCGCCTTCACCAGCAGGCGCACGGCCTTGGCCCCGGAGACGCCGAACTTGCGCTCCAGCGGGATGCGGCTGTTCTTGGCCGCGACCGACACGCGCACCCAGAGCGTCAGCTCGCGCGAGCCGCCGGTCTCATCCAGAATCTTCTTGAGCTCGTCCTCGCTGTCGAGGGCGAAGCTGCGGACGCCGAACTCGGAGAAGGCGCGGCGGATTGAGTTGCGCGACTTCACGGGATGCATGAAGTGCAGGTGCGCGCCCGGGATCGTCGCCGCGTCCTCCACCTCGGGCAGCGAGGCAACGTCGAAATGCCGGATGCCGGCGCCGTAGAGGGCTCCGAGAAGAAACACCGAGCTGTTGGCCTTGTAGGCGTAGGCCACGTCGCCCGGGAAGTGGTCGATGAACCAGCGGGCCGCACGCGCCGCCGCGTGGGGTCGCAGGCCGATCACCGGGATGTCGGGCTTGTTGGCGCCGATCAGCGCACTCGCAGACGGAAACCTGCGCATTTCATGGGACCTCCACCAGTCAAGTTGGACCAGGCGCTGCTCGAACCAGCAGAAGCCGCCGTTCAATTTAGGAAGCGGGAGATAGGGCCTGAGGGGGGTGGTGTAAAGCCCCAATTCCGGGGAGGGGGTAAAAATTCTCGTACGGTCGGGAGCGCAAGCCCGGCCTGCAGGGGAGATAAGCCCAACCCTGAGCGCCTGAAGCATCGGTGGAGCCACTGCCGGAGCGTCTGCCGGAGCGTCTGCCAGGCGGCTCGCCATCCGGATTGGCGGGAGCGCGCCATGTCTGCCTGTGTTCGCGCCTCCGCGCAGGGCCAAACGACGGTGATCCCTCCCTTGGCATCTGGTCGAGAACGCTCAATCCGGCAATGCGCTGCGGCTCACTGCCTCATCTCTTCGGGAGGCATCGGCCCCCACAGGTTGGAAGCCGACGGGTCGGGCTGCCAGACCTTGGGGCGCTGCGGGGAGTCGCGGTGCCACGGGCGCGGCTCGAAATAGCCGAGCGCCTCGTCCTTCATCTGATCGAGCTCGGCAAACAGCTCGGTGATGAGGCCGTTGGGGCTGCGGTGGTAGGCGAACAGGTTGTGGCCGATGCCGTGGCGGCCCGGCCCCCACAGCGTTTTGTAGCCGTTAAGGCTCAGGAAATCGCAGGCGGTCTGCAGGTGCGCCCAGTCGCGCAGCTCGAACGCGGTGTGGAAGTGCCGGTTGGAGCCGGTCTGCATGAGGTTGACGGTGTGGTGATCGGGGCCGCAGCGCAAGAAGGAGAAGAAATCGCCCATCCAGTCGGAGACGCGAAAGCCGAGCACGTCGCAGTAGAACTTGGTGGTGTGCTGCACGTCGGCGACGTGGAAGGCGACGTGGCCTAGCTTATGCGGCACGACGCCCTTGGTGGCGAACCTCTGCGGAGAGAACTCGGGCCGCCTGAACACCTCCATGACGGTGCCCTTGGTGTCCTCGAACACGATGGCGTCGGCGACGGTGGGCTCGGGGTCGTGCTTGCGAGCGGTCGTGACGCCCTGCCCGGCGATCTGGCGCTCGAAGGCGTCGAGGTCCTCCTCGGCGCCGATCTGGAAGCCGAGACGCACGCAGCGGGCGGCCGCGCCCCGGCGCAGGACCACGCAGTGGTGATCGAGGGTGCCGGCCAGCCATACGGCGTCCTTGTCCTTAGCGACCGCCGTCAGACCGAGGATGTCGGTGTAGTACTCAGTCTGCCTGGCCAGATCCGGCGTCTCGTAGCTGGCATGGGCGATCTTGCGGACTCGGATCATGCTCGGCTCTCCCAGGAGCTCCAGATGCTGCAGACGCTCGCCGATGAGCGGCCCGGCGGAGGCGGCATGCCGTTCGCCCAAATCAGGCTGCTCGCACAGGAGATGGCCGAAACGCCCGCAGCACCGAACGTGCTGCCTCCGCAGCGACGCGACACAGACCGTCCGCCGCCAAACAGGACGAATGCCTCTCATCCATTTATCGGTTGCCGTACAGATTGCATGAGGCACGTACGATTGCAACAGATGGATACGCCCATTGCGAGCGACGAGGGGCCGCGCGGGCACTGGGTCAGGCAGCAACCGCGATCGCATCGGCGGTGCGGCGGCGCAGCCGCGCGAGCGCGAGGAGGGCCACGAGGTTGAGGCCGCCCGCGGCGCCAGCCAGCACGAAGGACAGCGCATAGCTCGCGAAAGCGTCGAACAGCAGCCCGCCCGCGTAGGCCCCGACGCCCATTCCGGCCCAGGCCACCAGCATCACCAGGCCAAGCGCCACGCCAAAGCGGGTCGCCGCCACGGTCTCGCGCACGCACAGGATGAGACAGGTCATGTTGCCGGCGAAGCCGAAGCCGAACACGGCGGAGAGCGCCAGCAGCGAGAGGCTGTCGCCCAGGAGCGGATAGACGAGCACGCAGCCGGTCTGGACGGCGGAGGCCAGCGCGTAGGAGGGCAGATAGCCGATGCGGTCGGCGATCAGGCCGAAACAGACGCGGCCGACCGTTGCGGCCAGCATGGCGATGAGCAGGCTGGTTGCGCCCAGCTCCGGCGAGCCGCACACGCCACCGACGAAGCTTGCGAGATGCACGAGCGGCACGCCCATGCAGGTGCAGCACATGAAGGCGGCGAACGCCAGCAGGGCGAGGGCGGTGCGCTCCCCGGCGCTCTGGCGGGCCGGCGCCACAGCCGCGCCGCCCGCGATCGCGCCGGCGGGCCGCCGCATGGGCGGGAAGGTGAGGGCCAACGCAACCAGCACGATGGCGCCCAGCGCGAGAAACGCGGAGCGCCAGCCGAGATCGCGGATCATGAGCGTGGCGAGGTAGGGCAGCACGCCTTGTCCTGCGGCACCGCCGGCAGTGACGATGCCCACGGCCAGGCCGCGGCGGTGCGCGAACCATTCGCCCGGCGCCGAGATCAGAGGAGCGTACAGCACCGCGAAGCCGAGAGCGCCCAGCACCAGGTTGGCGGCATAGAAGTGCCACAGCGATTGCATCGCCCCCATGGCAAGGAGCGAGACGACCATGCCGGCGCCGCCGATCGCCAGCAGGACCCGGATGTCGAGGCGGTCAGAGAGGCGGCCCCAGACAAGCCCGCCCAGCGCCATGCCGACCGAGGCGACGCCATAGCCGAGGCTGACCTCGGCCCGCGACCAGCCGAACGCCGCCTCCAGCGGCTGCATGAAGACGGACGTGAGCGCCAGGCAGCCGAACCCGACCGCCATGCCGACCGTACCGCCCACCACCGCGAGGACGGCGCGCGGGTTGCCAAGGTTGCCCCGCGCGGGCCCCAGGTGGGGCCGCAGGAGAGGCCTCAAGCTGACGTTCGAGGCGTGCTGGATGCTCATCCCGCGCTCCGTCTGTGCCGCTGACCGGCCCGGGTCGGCGCTGGCCGGCGCTCCGGAGCAAGCTCGTCGCTGCCGGCTTTGCACGACGGTCCTTGCCACGCGGGCGCGCGCCTCCGCGTCCATCGAACGGTGGATGTCGCGCCTCGTCAGATCTCGCGTGAGCGCG
>Ga0070696_100000122_pt1 | contig 40961 bp, 27 predicted proteins | sample KBSK1253metaG_FD_65474 | JGI IMG/M metagenome (GOLD analysis project Ga0070696, IMG submission 65474) | Corn, switchgrass and miscanthus rhizosphere microbial communities from Kellogg Biological Station, Michigan, USA - KBS K1-25-3 metaG | ecosystem: Host-associated > Plants > Roots >... | reverse complement strand
CCGCATCATCGTATTGCCACGCGAGGTTCCGATCGCTCGTGTACGAGGCGGTGAACGTTCCCTCATCAAGCGTCCACCATCGATTGCTTCGCGCGGTCATGTTGTCAAACACATCGTAGCTGTAGGTCTGCTTATAAGGATTCGGGTTGTCTTGATTGTATGTCTCGCCCCGCGCGTCAGAGCCTGAGAGTCCTTCGCTTAACCGGCCCACGTGGTCATAACTGTACTTGCGGTCGAAGGACGGATTATCGAGATTATGCACAAAGCTCACTCTGAGGTCGGCGTGGTACTGATAGCTGGAATGCCCGAAGGTGTTCGGCTCGCGCACGAAGCTGGTCATCTGTAGCCGGCCATCATAAGAGCAGTCGGTGGTTTTGCCGTCGCCTGTCGCCTCATGTTTCATAGCGCCCCAGGCTCTGTATTGCACCGAGCTTGCGTATTGAGTAACTCCCGCGAAAGTGGAACCGCTCACGCCGGTCAACTGGCCTGCCTGATTGTACGCGTAGTTGATCGAAGCGCCGAACGGAACAGTCAGGGTCTTCAACTGCCCCGCGAGATTGTAATCGTATGTCACCGGAAAAGTTGAGCCCGGAAAATCCGTAAAGGCCCGCGTCTCGGATCTCAGACGACTCCAGGTATCACGGACATAATCCACTCGCCCCAGCCCGTCGGTCATCCACAGACGATTTCCAGCCGCGTCATACCCAAACGTCACGGGGCCGACGGCAGCTATTGCGCCCTGGCCGCCTTGTAAACCGCACTCCCCAGCCGGGTGAACGGGTTGCCGATTCGTCATAAACCCAGTTCTAATTCCGGTCGCTACCTCGGTATTCGTGATCCTGGCTGCCCCCTCTTAATCGCAGGTCTGGTGGTCGTACGTACTGATCCTCACCTAGTCGGTTGGAAGGAGTATCCCAGGATTGCGAGGTATATCATCGGCGATATATGCCTTACCTTTTACTCTATATGACCTCAGCCGAATGCCATCTGTTGCGTTCTCTGGATACTTCTTTCCATTAAATTGAAGAAGCGCGTAATAGCCGGGCTGAACGCCGCCGCCAACAACATACACTAACAAGTCACTCCACCCTCGTGTGCGGCGGCCGCTTACTATTATCGGGTTATTCGCCAACGTGATGTCCGATATGAGTCGATAGCTTGATCTATTGAATTGAAAAACCATGAGGTTGCAACCCCCGGTTCCACAGACCTCACGACCCCTTAGATACACAAGGAGCTCCGGTGTGCCATCACCGTTCAGATCAACCTTGTTGTAGTAATACCAAATGTGGTAGTCGGGATTGCTGCGCGCCTTCTCTCTGTATTCCGGCATCGTTTCCAGAATGGCTTTCTCTAATCGAGTATTGCGAACGGTTTCCGAATACAATTGCTGCTCTTGACGCTGCCGATTTGGAATCGGGAGCAAGCTAGATATAGAAGCAGTATGAGATGAAACCGTCGCCAAAGTAGCTATGATTATCAACCGACGCAGCATCTTTCGTCGACTCCAACCTAAAGCGATCAAAGCGTACCTCCCCAAAGCGTAAGTCAGTCCTCCCCGACTGGACTGTCCAAGCTCGGAACATCACTGAAATACATAGCGTTGCCAAAGCAGTTTGCAGCCAAGTTGAGAACGTTACTCACATAGTTGTGACCCGTTGTCGTTCCATTCAGTGCTCCTATCGTTCTTTGCAGATTTCCAGCGCCACGTGCGAGCGCTCCCGCGGTGTGGACAGAACTCGAGTTATAGTCATGAACCGCCGCAGCCGTTGCGATCTCCTTGCTGTATCCTTGTGCGGTATAGTGAGCGAACCGTCCGCCCAACAGCCTCGCTGCATAATCAGCAGCGGCTGGTGGATCGTAGCCAATACTACGTGCCGTTCCATGGTATCGATCGTCGATCTGAAAGATTCCTTGCCCATGCCCCACCGCAGTTTCTTGCACATTCCTGAAGTGAGTTTCGCGAACTCCGATTGCTGTTAGTAGGGCCGCAGAAATGCCATTCGCTTCAGCCGCAGCCAGGACATATGGATAGCCCTGTGCCGCCCTGTTCACGGTGGCTTCGTCGGAACCGTATGCCTCTCTTAATGCACTCAGGCAATCTCGGCTCCGGGTACCGAGGAAGACCCACGATGGGTTATTTCGCCACGCCGCTCCGCCGCTAACGTCATTGGGGTTTATTCGTCCACTTGCTCTAGATCGGCGCTGCAATACAGGAGCTGTGCGAAATCGTCCGTGTCCCGCGTACCGACTAATATCACCGTATCCAGAACCATCGGCAAAAGCATGGAAAACTTCATATCCACCATGGCCGCCATTCAATGTTTGGTTCCACCGAGTAGAAGGCGTCTCATACGGATCAGTCGCGATGCCGGCGCCCACGTTCACCACGCTCATCGCTACGCTGCACGGCGCGACCATGCCGTCGATCGTGCACCCGCCTGACAGATCAGTCGGGTCGCCATTCCTCGGGTATAACAAATCAGCCGAGGTCCCGTCCGGACCCGGACCTGGGTCATCGAGCCCAACCGCGCTGTGAGCCGGATCGTACTCCGATGCTCCCGCAAACTGACCCGACGTGTTCGTCCATCGCTCGCTCAGATTCGTCGGGCTGAAGTGTACCCACGTCACCGATCCGAACTGCTGCCGCGCGATCAACTGGCCGTTCGCGTAGACATATCCCGTCTGCCTGGCTCCGGTGTTGGTGAGTTCCGCAACGATCTGACCGCCAAGCAGGCTCGATCGAATCTTGTAAGTTGTGATCTGAGTCGTAGTGCTCCCAACCGTAGTCTCCCGAGTCTCGGCCACCTGTTGCCCATCGCCATCATAGCCTTCGAAAAGCTTGAGGTTCACGATCTGTGCGCCGATATGCCTTGCGGGCGCGGTGGTGCTGCTGCGCTGGCCGGCTGAGTTGTACTTCGCGGTCAGGGTTTCCTGCGTCGTCGGATTGCCCGCTCCATCATAACTCCACGCGGAATTTCGATCATTCACGTAGCCGGTCGAGTAGGCATCTCCGGGCGCGGACCACAATTGTCCCGAGCGGTCCTTCATATTGCCGAACACGTCGTATCCAAAGGTTTGATGATAAGGCCCGCCCAGCGTGCTTCCCAATCCAGCTTCTGAACCCGAGAGCGCGTCGGTCAACCGCCCCTCGTGATCATACGTATATGCGCGGTCGAATTTGCGATCAACGGTGCTCTGCTCGGTGTGAATCCGCCCGTCGGAATAATAGGACAGCGTAGCGCCCATCAGCCCCGCGCTACTAAAGCTTTTTGCCTGAAGCCGCGTGTTGTAGCCCGTTGTCATGTTCACGCCGTTCCCGCAAGTGATCTGTTTTGGAGCGCCCCACGCGCGATACTGAATCTGGCTTATGTAAGCCGGCACGCTTCCCGGCCCGGAGCCGGATACTGAACTCAACTGGCCAGCTTGATTGTATGCGTACGTGGTTACTGAACTGAAGGGATCAGTAAGGGACGTCAATTCATTCGCGAGATTGTAGTCATAGGATATTGTCTTGGTCTGATTGAGGTCGCTAAGGTGGCGGGCTTCGGATTTCAGGCGGCTCCAGGTGTCGTACTGATAGAGCACATTTCCAAGACCATCAGTCATCGATAACCGGTTCCCCGCTGAGTCATACCCGAAGGCCACACTCGCCGAGGGAGAAATCTCGCCCGAACCGTCGTCTTGCCCGCCATCGCATTCGAGGGGTTTACAGTAGCTGATCCCCGTCGCCAGATGCCGGCCATTGTAAGCGAAGTTGGCGCGAGCACTGCGGGGATCGGTACGGGACTTCAGAGTGTCGTCCGCATAGTAAGCATAAATCGACGGGCTCGCCTCGATTGGAGCCTTCTGTGTCACAAGCCGTCCGTGTCCATCGTAGGTCATCACGGTGTCCTGGAAGGTCGAACTGCTGCTGGTTCCCTGATACTGCCTCATCAAGGTCACCTGATCCCGCGCGTTGTATGTATCGGTGCGCGTGGCATAGACACTCTGATCGAAGTTCAACGATTCGGTCTTCACTGCCCGGCCAAGCACATCATAGCTGATCCTCTGCCGCCGATTCATCTCGTCTCTGAGCGTGACCACTTCGCCGCCCGCGCACCCGCATCCGCCGTAAGTAAGCTCACGCGTCGTGTTGTCCGTGTTAGTCGAAGTTCTTGCCCTGCCCTTCCAGTCATATGATTGATAGCTGTAAAGCCAGCCCGTTGTCTCATCATCTCCGCTGGGTGTCCATGCGCTGTTAATCTCGGTCGGATTGGATTGCTGGATCAATCGTCCCATCAGATCATAGACGAACTTCTGGCCTGTGTAACCACCCGCGCTCCCCGGCAGTGTTCCAAGCGTACGAATCACACGGCCCGCTCCGTCCATGAACCGAGCCGAGAATATCTCAACAAGCGGACTCGCGGTTTGTAACACGTACGAATCGACCTCGGTCATGCTCGGCGCAAAAACAAATCTCGTGTAGCCGCCGCTGTTGCTGTCGATGCGTGACACCCGTCCGGCTGGATCAAACGTGCGAGTCAGCGTTGCGCCCTTCGGATCAGAAGTGATTTTCGGAACCCCCAGATCGTAATCATATTGCGAAGTCGAAGTGTAACCATCTGGATCGGTGACGTTGGTCGGGTACGCCAGCGTGCTTCCCGAATGCGGAGTGCCGGTCGCCGCGAAAGAATCCGCGTAGCCGATTACCACCTGATGCCCAAGCGCGTCCCGGGACGAGATCAAATTGCCCGTGGTGTTATAGCTCATCGTCGACGTCACCGACTGTGGTGAAGCGTCGCCGAGCGTGTTCACATCCCACCGAGTCACACTCGTGAGGTTGCCGCGAGTAAGGAAGCTCGTCCCGTAGGAGGAGTCATCGTGCTGAACGGTTGCTCCCTGGCCGGACAGCGAAGCGCCGTCATCGTAGCCATAGGTTACCTTCGACACGGGCGCCGCCGCCGGGGCGTCACTGTCATACAGATAGCTGGCGCTTCGAAGGCCAATGATGTGCTGATTGAGGTACGATGTAGCCGCGAGATAATCGGTATGAGTCTTTCGCAATACCGTTGTGCCGTTGGCCGCATACTCACGGACATCCGCGGGCAGCTTGCAAACCGACCCGCTCGGCAGAGTGAGGCTCGAGAACCCGATCGTGACGCGCCTGGTATTCGGGGCGTCGTCTGTGATGTTCGTTTCGATCACGCGTGGGTTCAGCGTGTACGCGAGCGCTTCATTGTCCTGAGTCCACGTTGCGATCGTTGTCTTTTTCGGCGTTGAGAGATCGTCGCTCGAGAAGGTTTCAGTTCGCGTCGTTAGGCCTTTCGCAAATCCCGAGCCTCCGTGATATTCCTTCATTAATGTGCCGTCCGGGGCCGTCACCTGGCCAAAGCCCGCTCCGAGATCAAAGGAAAAGTTAGTCTCAACCGTCATCCACTGCTCGGCGAAGTCGGTCCGCTTAGTGAAGCGCGGGCAATCGGTCTGTCCGGCGCTCGTGCTCATATCGTAAGCCGTGTAGCCAAGCAGGTGATTATCTGTAGCTCGGCGATTGACCTTCTTGACCTGTCCATAGGAACTGTACTCGAAATCAAAGGACGAAAGGTCATCGAGCGTTACCTTGCTAAGTACGTTTATGCTCGTTCCGTTTTGGGGCCCGACTACCGAAAGCCCGCTGAAGCTGGTTTGAATTGTCAGAGCGGTGTATTCGAATTGTGCCCAGATGTGCTCGGCGTTGTTCCACAGTTGAGTGATCTTCTGCAGATTGTTTCCCGAATAGACAAAGGTGGTCGTGCGCGCAAGCGTGTCGATGATCGTGGTGATTCGCCCCGAGGCATCGTAGTTTATCGTGATGTAGTTCCCGTTCCGGTCTTTCACTTTCGTGCACCGGTATTCGCCGTTCAACAATTGAAAGCTTAGCTGCGAGCCGTCCGCGGTCCGCAATACGAATGGACTCGCGCTCGTGTCCAGTTGCAGCCACGACGAGTCCGGCGACTCATACAAATTTGCGGTGACTTGTCTAAGCTCAACTCTGCTTCCGGAAGGCCCGATCATCAGGAACGCGACGGCGCCCGATTGGGAGGCGAACGTTTGTTGTTGAATGGTTGGAAATCCGAGCCGGAACCCGGGCGCCGGGAATCCCTTGTCGATATCGAAGCCGATCGATGATCCGGACTTCGTCCACACGAGCGAGTTGTAAGTAAGCGACAGACCCAGGTCCAGACCCGCGCGCCCCGCGAGCCCCAGCATCGGGAGACTCCAGTTGTAGTTGCCGGAGAAAAGGTCCTCGCCGGGCGCCCCGGTTCGATTCGTTGGATCCACACAAGCAGCCGAAAAACTATCCGGCGGCGCCGTAGAGACCGCTTGATCAATGTAAACTGACGGTACCGGGATGTCGCCGCTCACCGCGAATTGCTGAGTGATCGTGCCGCCATCGAAACTCTTCTTAACCCACCAGGTCCCGTTGGAAGGGCGAAACACTGCAACGTCGCATACTCCGTCGCCGTCGTAATCCGCGGGCACAAGCTTATCTCCGTTGATTCCCCAACCCTCAATCCTCTGGTCGCCGTTTGGCTTGAGTATGAACCAGGTTCCAGTGCTCGGTCGAAAAACAGCAATGTTCGCCTTCCCGTCACCGTCATAGTCGCCGGGCACTGGAATGTCTCCAGCCGCCGCGAATTGCTGAGTGATCGTTGAGCTATCGCTACTCTTTTTGACCCACCAGGTCCCATTGGAAGGGCGAAACACTGCAATGTCGCATTTCCCATCGCCGTCGTAATCCGCGGGCACCAGCTTGTCCTCGGCGATTCCCCATCCCTCAATCCTCTGGGTGCCATCTGCTTTGAGTATGAACCAGGTTCCGGTACTCGGTCGAAAAACAGCAATGTTAGCTTTCCCGTCTCCGTCATAGTCGCCGGGCACTGGAATGTCTCCAGCCGCCGCGAATTGCTGAATGATCGTGCCGCCATCCCAGCTCTTCTTAACCCACCAGGTCCCACTGGAAGGGCGAAACACTGCAACGTCGCATATTCCGTCGCCGTCGTAGTCCGCGGGCACAAGCTTATCTCCGCTGATTCCCCAACCCTCAATCCTCTGGTCGCCGTTTGGCTTGAGCATGAACCACGTTCCAGTGCTCGGTCGAAAAACAGCGATATTGGTCTTGAGATCTCCATCAAAATCAAACTGGGCTTTGGTGCCCGTCGATTGGAGCGCGGCCGCAATCAGTCTTCCACCCGTGTCGAGATACTCTCTTGCAGGGCTCTTCCCGTTGAAGGTCCGTACCGAGAACGCTGAAGCACTTCCTCCTGTCTCACTAGATACAGGTTTCAGCGCGTCCGAATATGCTAACAGCGTCCAACTCGCAAACAGACTCGACGCGATCGCACCGGCAAGAGCTACGTTGCGCCTTCGCAACACAACGCTGCCAGGCGGCGAAGGCTGAGGGAGCATCTTCTTGAACACTTTCCGTCTCCTCGTTACCAAGAGTTATCACTGGAAGGAAGCGTCTTGCCATCTCTCTTGCCTCGACACGCGAGCGACTCAATACTCAGTATCATCGCTTGCGCTCTGGACGGGCGTCGCCAAAAAGGTGATGCGCTTAATCAAAGCCACGGCTGAAGTGAGCACTGTGCTTTCACGACCTGCGCATGCCGACCTCCGAGCAGGATGATGCCCCGAACCTAAACCAAAAAGATTAGATAGCGATCGGCCGCTGCTTGCTGCACTACGTTCAGAAAGGTTGATTATTTGTTTGGGGTCTCGACGACCCCGTTCACGGGCTCTTCGGACGGGCCGGATTCTACCACGATGAGAAAGCGTGTCAAGCGGAATCTTTATCTCAAATGTTCTGACGGTAGCGCGTCCTCGCTTAGTCAACCGTTATCATAAACGGCTGCGAAGAAACCGCGCCCGGGTTCACAATCTTAATCTCATGCGTTCCCGCCGCTAGCTGCATCTTGATCAGGAACGAACCGGCATCGGCCACCGCTGACGTTTGATTCCCATCTACTAACAGAATCGCCGCAGCGTTTATTCGATCACCGGTCACGATAAGCTTCTTGTGACCTTTGTACTTAACTTTTCGGATCGACGGGATCGTGTCCGGATCAATCACCTTTATCTGAATCGACACGTTTGCGCTGAGGGTTCCCTGATCGCGCACGGTCGCTCCGAGCGTGAAAACTCCCGCCGAGGTCGAAGCACCCGTGATCAATCCCGATGAACCGAGAGTCAGCCCGGCGGGTAACGCTCCAGTTGTCACCGACCACGTGTACGGAGGCGTTCCTCCGTTCGCTGTCAATTGATAGCTGAATGACGATCGCAAAAGCGTTTCAAGCAACGGCACCGAAGTGACCGACAACGGCGGCGGCGCTACGTTGATCGAGAGCTCACGACTTGCCGTTTGAGACGAGGCATCGGTCGCCTTAACCGTAAAGCTGAACGCGCCGGCGGCCGTCGGTGTGCCCGAGATTACACCTGTTGCCGAGGCCAGCGTTAGCCCACCAGGCAAAGCTCCCGCCGCGACGGCCCACGTGTAGGGAGGATTTCCCCCGGCCGCGGTGAGTTGCTGATTAAAACTTATCCCTTTTGTCGCTCCTGGCAGCGTCGATGTAGTGACGCCGAGCGGCGGTTCATTCACGACGATGGTCAACGCCTTCTGAGCGACTTGAGACTTTGAATCACTCAACTGCAGCGTTACCGTGGAAGTACCCGCCGAAGTGGGCGTACCCACCAGCGCCCCAGTATTCGGGTTCATGTTGATTCCAACGGGAAGCGTGCCGGCGGCAATCTGCCAACTATACGGCGGCACTCCGCCCGTTGCTGTTGGGATGTGAGTGAAGAATGTTCCTTTCATCCCGGTCACCGAAGCCGGACTGCCGATCGCCGGAAAGCTGCCGTCGCCAACCGTGATGCTGACGTTCGCGGACATCTCGCCGAAGTACCCGATCGCCGATTGATGCAATTGCCATTGAAAACTGTAGATCCCGGGATTGCGCGGAGCGTTCGCCTGGAACAGCAGTTCCAACTGCTCACCCGGCTTTATCGAAGCTCCGAAGTATGGAACCGTATCCCCGCCCCACGTCGAATTACCCGCCGGGTTCTGAGACCTTATGGCGAACCCACCGGCGCCATCCCAAGGCTTCGAGCCGGTGTTCAGCCATCGGACTGTGACGAAGAACGTCTGATCAGGTTTGAGCGTCGCGGCCACATTCTGAGACGTGAACTGCGATTCGTATCCCGACGCGGGAGCGATTACCGTTATTGAAAGCGGCTTGTCGACCGTCGCGCCCTTGGAGTCCGTAACCCTGACGGTGAAGTCGAATTGTCCGGTTGTACCGGGCGTCCCGCTGATGATCCCGCCCGAAGCCATCGTGAGTCCATCAGGAATCGAACCTGATATAAGACTCCATGCGTACGGCGTCGAACCTCCCGACGCGATGAGCTGTCGCGAATACGCAGAGCCCGTGGTGCCCGTTCCCATCGGGGATGCGGTGACAATCGCAAGCGGGCCCGCGCCGGCGGTTTCCGGATAGATGAACGTGATTCCATCTCTGTCATCCTGACGAATCGACGCACAACGTCCATCGAAGTGTGCGGTGCCCGCCATCGTCGCGTCTGGAAATTGTGAGTGGCCGAGCCCCAGGGCGTGCCCCAACTCGTGTGTAGCAATTTCACGGACTATGCAATGATCTGCAAAGTCACAGCTCGCATAAGGATTGAAGGAGATGTGTCCCGATGAGGCTCTCACGAACGTTGTCCCGTTGATGACACGAGTCTGACCCGAATCCCAATTCAAGCCTCCCAAAGCCAGAATGCTCGAGCATCCCGGGCTCGGAGAAAACTGTCCGTCACAGTCGTTGAACACTATCGTGTTGACGTTCGGCGCGTAACACAGTGACGATGAGCCGCCGCTGGCGACTCGCAGCGAACAACCGGGCACGCTCGACCATGCATCCATCGCCGCCGAAACATCTGTCATGACCTGTGGATTCGGCGCGCTATCGGGATTGACTACGAACACAACCGAGTGTCCATCATCGGGCTCAAACCAACGCGCCGGCGGCGAGGTTAGAAATCTGTATTGTGGAGCAAAGCCCCCTTCATTCCGGCCGCTGTACTCGCGCGGCTCCGCAAGCATCGGCACATCGCGGTAATAAGTATCAGAGAAACGCGCGGATCTCTCGCGATTAATCGCCACGCGAGAGCGAACCATATCCAGATATTCCGCGAGCCGCATTCGGTTGGTCGTCACCGTGCCGACGGCCCCCTCAGCTTGAATAACCGACGTGCCCCGATCGGCGGCGTCTCGAATTGCGAAGCGTTCACCGCTCGCGGGATCATCGACAATCGAAAACTTTCCCATGAACATTTGGTAGACTCGCAGACTTCCGTCACGCCGAGTATCGAGGTAGAGCAGCACGCGTTCACCGAGGTTGAATCTCGGGCTGCCGAAGATGGTGCTGCCGCGATTTCCAACCTGGCCGCCTTCTTCCTTTAGCACTATCTGCCGCTCGGCTATTTCGCCTTTGATTACCTCCTGAATACGCACTCGCACATAAGTAAAGACTCGCCCGGTTTGCTCGTCGGCCTGGCAATCAATCGAGAGCACCTTGCCTTTGACGATCGCTCTCGCCCCGACGATCAAATCGTCATCGGACGCCATTATGAAAGTTGACGCGCGCGCACTCGATGCAAAACACAAAGCGAGGCACAGCCCGAGTAGCTTTAAGGATGTCTTCGGCGATATCGGCATGATGTCTCTCACATCCGGGGGCGTGTCACAGATTTCACCGACGAGTGGGAGCCGACGTCTGAATATCCCTGCGGAGTGATGAGAAGAATCAACGGCAGGCTCACCTCAGATTCCAGAGCGGAATCGGGGACTGATGAGTTGTTTCGTGCCCGCTGTTGAAGGGTGCTGCTGTTTCCCGGTCATAAAAATACTAGTGAACCCCATTCGTGTCAATTGAATGACGTGCGGAATGAGCGTCGTGTTAGGATCACCAGCGCAGGCAAGTTAATCATGAGCGAACGGCGGAATAAACTACCTGACCGCGTGCAACGCGCACTCGAAGAGATTGCCTCGGATGACTTATCCGGCGCCGCGGAGATACTCCGCCGTGCCGCCGATTTGTTTGCGATGCTGGATTCCCAAACGCCACAGGAGACGATCGATTCTCTTTCTATTGCGCTCGCACTCGCGCAACCTCGAATGAGTCCTTTGATTCGACTGGCCAACGAGGTTATGAAATCAAGTCACGATGCCGCCGCGCGTTTTGTTGAGGAAGCGGCACGCGGCGCCGGCGCCGCAGCGAAACACGCGGCAAACCTGATTGATGAAGACGCGCGAGTGTTGACTCACTCGCGCAGCTCGACGGTAATTGAAGCATTCGCTCAAGCTCGACGCGCCGGAAAGAGCTTCTCCATAGTCGCAACCGAGAGCCGTCCTATGTTTGAAGGACGCACATTGGCAGAGGCGCTGATCAAGCAGGACGTGCCCGTCACCGTGATCATCGATGCGGCCGCAGCCGTTGCAATAGAAGAAGTCGATCTGGTGTTGGTCGGCGCGGATGCGATCACGCCAGTCAGTGTGATCAATAAAGTAGGCACTCGAATGATCGCACTCGCGGCTCGAGACAAGGGTGTCCGAGTGTTTTCTGTATGCGACACATCGAAATTCATTTGCGAGGATTGTCTGGCGCCCGAGCGCGAGCACCCGGCTGCCGAGTTGTGGCCCGATGCGCCGGCGGAGGTCTGTATCACAAACAATTACTTCGAATCGACACCGCTTGCCTTGTTCACTGGAATAGTCACGGAGCACGCGATTCTGTCGAGCAATCAGGCCGCGCAGCGGGCCGATGAAGTATCGATCGACGGAAGATTGGTGGAAGCGTTGAGAGGCGAATGCGAGATCAAATGATTGCAAGTATCATTCGCTCGGGCGTGAACGTGCGGCCGTTTGTGGTTCTGCTGTAGAAAAGCAGCCCCTCATCGTTACCAACCACCGAGGCATCAATCCAGACGATGTGAAGCACGCCGCGGCTGTCAACAACCATCGAAGCGCTGTGAGCGCGGCCGACGTTGTTGTTGGCGTTGGAAACTTTCTCCGAGTCGTCGAAGCTCACGCCGGCATTGCTCGACTTCGTCAGATAGACTTGACGGTTCCTGATATCGTCGTCGCCGAATAAGTCTCCGTTCTGAAACGCAACGTACACGGTGTCTTCAAAAGTCGTGACACTGGGTTTGTGAATGTTGCCCTCGCGAAATCCGCTCACGTCCATTGGCTCAGAGAAGGTCCGGCCCTGGTCCGTAGACCGGGCGTAAAACGCATCGGGGTTGCCGTCAGTGTCGTCCACCCACACCACGCTAACGCGCCCGTGTGAGTCAACGGCAATTGCAGCTTCGACGGCGGGGCCCGACCCGGCGGAGACTTGCAGAGGCTCCGAGAAGGTCACGCCCGCATCGGTGGATCGCGCGTACATGATCACGCTTTGCCCGGGTGCGGTGTCCTCCCACACAACGTTGATTGCGTCGTCGGGTCCGACCGCTATCTCCGGCTCGCTCGCGTTTCCGGTTGACCTCGACACATCAAGGATCGGCGTGAAGCTTGCGCCCTGGTCCGTCGAGCGCACGAACGCAACCTTCCCTTGAGGATCTTTGGCGTCACCCCAGGCGATGTTGACGCCCTCAGTTGAGTCGAGTGCTACTCGCGGGGAGAAAGCCGCGCCGTCGTGCGGCGTGATGTTGAGCGGTTGACGAAACTTGGCTTTCTTTTTCGAGCGAATTAAATAAGCCTGAGTTGTCTTAGTCGAGTTGTCCTGATAAGTGACATAGGCACGCGGAGTGCCGTTTTTGAAAACGGCAAGCGCCGGTGCGAATGCTTCACCGGGCGAGTTGGAAAGATTACGCGTGTGCGGAAGGTTATCCCAGGTGGTGCCGCCATCATTCGAACTCACGAAAAAAATCTGGCTGTGAGGCCGGTGCTCGCTCGCGGGAGCCGTTGCTACGGCCATCATCAAATAGAGCTTGTCATTCCTGTCGACGTCAATTGACGGAAATCTCTGCGCTCCAAACTGAATGCCCACCTGGGCCCTTGCCCGCCGGTTGAGCGGAGAGGGCAGCGCGACGATGATCACCGCTATTGAAATGAGCAGCAGCTTAAACTTGAATCTTCTGTTCATATGTAATCGACGGTAGAGTTTGATAAGCATCCAGTATCGAACAAGGAAAATGTTACACGACGGCACCTCTGTGTTCAACACTCACTTAATGCGAAACGATCAGAAGAGGTACCGTATTTGACACTCCGCGAACGCGAACAGCATACTCGAAATTCGGAATTCACAACGACCCGAGGCGCGGAATGACAGCGAAAATTCTCGACGGCGCAAGCGTTGCCGCGGCAATAAAAGAAGAAGTCGCCCGTGAGGTGGCCGAGCATGCGATGCGCGGGTTGAGACCGGGTCTGGCGGCGGTTCTGGTTGGCGACGACCCCGGATCGCAGATATACGTTTCCGGCAAAGTGAAAACCTGTGAGCAGCTCGGCCTCTACTCAGAGAAGATCGATTTGCCTTCGTCCACGACCACCGCCGAGCTGCTGAGCCTTGTGCGGCAACTGAACGCGCGCGATGAGATTGACGGCATATTGATTCAACTGCCGCTCCCAAAACAGATCGACACCGCGGTTGTCCTGAACGCTGTTGATCCAGCAAAGGATGTAGACGGCTTTCACCCGGTAAACGTGGGACGACTGACACTCAACGAATCCGGATTGCGGCCCTGCACACCTGCCGGAATCATCGAGATGCTTGAGCGCTACGACATCGAGTTAAGCGGAGCGCGAGCCGTCGTAATCGGCCGGAGCCGCATCGTCGGTCTGCCGATGGCCCTGTTGCTTTTGCACAAACACGCGACGGTTACGGTCTGTCACTCGCGCACGCGAGACTTGCCGGCAGTCTCACGCGAAGCAGACATATTAATCGCGGCAATCGGAAAGACCGCGGTGGTTGATTCACAGTACATCAAGCCGGGCGCGGCGGTCGTCGACGTGGGTATGAACAGAATCACAACGCGCGAGGACGTAACTCGCTACTTCGGCGACGATCCGAAGCGTCACGCCGCGTTTGAGAAGAGAGGAAACACTGTGATCGGAGACGTGGACCCGCGCGCTGCGATGGAGCTTGCCGGTTATTTCACTCCGGTGCCCGGCGGCGTAGGTCCGCTGACTATCGCGATGCTGATGAGAAACACTTTGAACGCAATGAAAATGCGGCGCGCATAGAACAAATCACGACAGGAACAAATCATGGCAAACATCAATACCAGTGATTGCTCTCACATCGTAAATACCGAACTCGACCTTCCGGGCACGACGTGTGAAGAGTGTGGAGTCACCTCACCGACCCGAGTGTGTTTGAGCTGCGGGCATATCGGGTGTTGCGAGACGACCAACGGCCACGCGCTCGCGCACTCTCGGGCGAGCGGGCATCCGGTGATTCGCGAACTTCCAATCTCCGAACGTTCCTTTACGTGGTGTTACGACTGCAACGCTTATTTGAAGTGATCGATAATCGCGTCACCGTTTCGCGGGCAGCCAGGGAAAGAATGCATTCGTTCGCTCAATGTAACTCGCGTACTCGGGCTTTGTTTTCCTCAATGTCTTTTCGAGAAGCGCTACGCCGGAGACTTTCATCAACAGTCCGGTCATAATCAGCGGGCTGATCACGGTCCACCAGCCGCCGGGCGTGGATACAGCGATCACAAATAATCCCCACCACATCAACGCATCGCCGAAGTAATTCGGGTGTCGGGTGTACCGCCAAAGGCCCCGGTCCATTACCTTGCCTTTGTTGGCGGGATTGACCCTGAACAGCGTGAGCTGCAAATCACCAATCGACTCAAACAGGAATCCGATCAGCCAGAGACTCGCGCCCAACCAATCCAGCCAGGTAAGTCGCAACGGTTGCGGTGAAATCTCAGCGATCTGGATCGGCAGCGATACGATCCACATCAGCACGCCTTGAAGCAGGAAAACCGTGAACAGACTGGTTACCGGAAATCGCTTGCCCGCACGCTTTCGCATCGCCTGATACCGAAAGTCTTCGCCCTTGCCAAAGTTGCGCCACAAGATATGAATCGCGAGCCGTATCCCCCACACTGCAGTAAGCGCAGTTATCAGAAATTTTCGAGCGTAGTAGCCGTCCGCGACCAGATAGCACGACACGGCAATCGCAACGAAGCCGAGTCCCCAGAAGCCGTCAACGATGCTCGCATCTTTTTTGAGCAGACTCAGAAGCCACACCGCGAGCATCAAGGCACCTGCCACAGACAGTGTTGTCGTGAACACCGCAGTCATTCGTTCTGGGAGACTATCAGATTGCTATGTACTTCTCATCTTTTTCACTGACGGCAAAGTGGCGTAGCGTTACATCCGGGGATGCGACCCGTTGCTTTTTGGCGGTAGTTAGTTCGGCGCAGTATGCGGACCGACCTTAAGCGATACTCCGTGCGCCCGGAGTTCCGACAAAGGATTCGGCGCCTGTCGTTGCCCGGCGAACAACTATCGTTCTATCGAGAGCCATCCTATAATTGAATTAGCCACGGTGAGCAAAATGAATGAAGACCCGGGCAACGACGCATTAGCGAACCACCCAAGCGATCTTGCCACGTCGCACGGGCGGCGCATTCCGAATTGGTTGCGACTCGGCGGGTATGTGGCTCTGGGCGCCGCGGGTTCGCTGGCATTCGCGATTGCGGCGGCCAGCTATCCCCTCGCCGGGCTTCTGATCCGCCCGCGGCTCAAGCGCCTCACTCAGCTAAAGAGCCCGCATCTCCGGCGGCTCATTCAACGCATCGGAATCCGCTTTGAAGACATCATTATTCACTCGTTCGACGGCACTCGCTTATACGGCTGGTGGATGCGCGCGCGCACGAATGCAGGCACTGTTATCGTTCTTCATGGAGTCAAGCACAACCGCACCGATGTATTGCGTTCGGCGCTGGTGCTGCGGCGCGCCGGATTCAATGTGCTGGTATTCGATGGCCGCGGGCACGGTGACAGCGAAGGACGCTACGTGACTTATGGATTCTACGAACGCCGTGATGTTGAGTCCGCGATCGAATGGCTCGTGAAGGAAAAGAGGATCGATCCTGACCGCATCGGATTAGCGGGCGAGTCGATGGGAGCGGCAATCGCGCTTCAGGTCGCCGCTCATCATCCGGGCATCCGAGCCGTGTGGGCCGACAGTCCGTTTGCCTCTTTGCGCAGGATCACTGAAGAGTTTGTGATAAGAGCCACGGGACTTCCGGGCACGGTATTGAATCCGGTATTGTGGACGGCGATACAAGTAGCAAACTACCGCGGGAGTTTTGACATTCATTCGGTGGAACCGCTTGCGCTGGCGGGACAAATCAAATGCCCTGTGTATCTGGTTCACGGAACTGCCGATCAGTTGATCCCGACTTCGCACTCCGAATGCATTCACGAAGCGCTCACGGTCGAGAAAGAGATTTGGCTTGTCGAAGGCGCCCGTCACGCGCGCTCGATTCATCACTCGAAAAAAGAGTACAGCGAGCGGATGACTCGTTTCTTCACCGCGCAACTGAAACCGCGAGCGGCGAACAGCAAAGTCCCGTTGTTGACACCCGCGCGAGGGCTCTGATAATTTCAGTTCTTCGTTAACACAACGAATTCATTCCTGAGTAGCTCAACGGTAGAGCATCCGGCTGTTAACCGGAGGGTTGTAGGTTCGAATCCTACCTCAGGAGCCAGATTATCCAATCAAGAGGCAGCCACTCACGGCTGCCTCTTGTTGTTGTTCGGGTCTTTGACTGACTCCCGGAAATCCGCAGCGGCACCTTTAGTTGCTCTTTCGCAAGACACCTTTGCAGGCTGCGAACTGCGCTAATGTTGCCGCTTCACGCGACGTCATACTCTCTGCCAATCGCAATGCGCGCTCGAAATCCGCTCGCGCCAAAAGAGCGAAACTATCGTCGAAATCGAATCGGCCGAAGAATTGAAGTCTTTCGCCCGCGCCTCGGCTAATTCCCTCATGGATCGAGCCGCCCTTAGCATTGTTCATGATCTCGACAGTCTCTCTCATCGCTTCAAAACCAATCTCAGGGTCGATCTCCGCCGCGACCTCCGCCAGATCAAGCAACTCGTGAATTTGTCCCCAACCGGCTTCGAGAGACTTCGCCGCTTGAAACGCCTCACCCCAAACCGCTCGCGCCCTTTCTCTGTTGCCGCGATTCACAAGCAGTTTGGCTATCCGAACCAGCAGGCGGCACCGGTGATCGAGCTCTTGTATGTCTCGGCTGAGAAGATAAGCCTTCTCGGGATCGCCGTCATTGATTGCCTTATCCGCACGCGCCTCGCGAATAGTCGCGATCAAATAAGTCTTTGAAGAACCCTCCGATACCTTTTCCGCCAGCGAGAGAGCCTGTTCTAGGTCGCCGTCGCGATACACCAAAAGCCCTATGGCCTCGGTATTAAAGTGATCCCTTTCGGCCTGATCCTTCGTTGCTTCGGCCTTATGAAGCAATTCCTGGACATTGCCGCGAAAGGCCCTCGACCATGCCTCGCTTTCAGAATCGAACATATCCTGCCTTCCAGCTTTCTTAATGCCGCTAATGATTTCTTTAACTCGCGCCCGGATTGCCGGAGCTTTTTCTGGTAGATTCTGGTCGAAACGTACAAGCAATTCGCGCATTGCGAAGCTGGCGAACGATGCTGTTCCGAAGCCGCTGGTCTCGGCTATTTGTGAGGCCACCGGCTGCCGCATGAAAGTTTCGTATACGAATTCCAGAAAAGCTTTTCTCACTGCGGCGCTGGAATCTCGTTGGTTGGGCGAACCGCCCGCCTTTCTGATATAGAAATTGGTCTCAGAGTCGATGTCGGGGAAGGCATATGGCGCGAGTATGGCAACCTTATTGGACAGGTTCGTTAGCTTCTGGTTCAACACTGTAAGCGCATATAAAAATATTTCATCGGAACGCCTGGGTGCCTGCCGCCGCAGCGCGTTCAGCGCTATGACCTGGTCCGCTCCAAACCAGCCGTTGAAACTGGCCTTAGCGAGTTCGGCCGCGTGCTCTTGATCTGAGGCAGCGATGCCTCTTGCGATTTGAGAATATAAAACTGCCTGTTCATTGCGGAATGCCCAATCGGGCTCACCACTCCTCTGCACTGATGCCTCCGCAGCCTTGAGCGCCACAGCCACAAGTTCCTCAGCAAACCGCGCATCGCGATTCAACACATACTCGATAATCTCCGTCTCAATCTCGAGGTGATTGGGTGGATAAGCGGCTCGGCCGGTGGTTGCTTTGGGCCTCATGGTTTGTGACGATTTGAATGCAGCCTCGAAGAGGCTGCGGGCCCGCGCCTGATCGTAACTCCAGAGGAGATCGGCCGTATCCGCCTGAACGAGACTGACCTTGAACCGTCCAAAAGGGCCGGGCGCGAAGTTCTTTGTCTGGCCGATTAACTCATCGAGCACCTCCAGAGCGTGCCGCGTCGATGAAGTTATCTTATCTGGCAGGGGTGTCGTAGAGAGCGTTCCCTCTTTCTTTTGACCTTGCGCCTTAGCGACGGAGCTTTGCTGTGTGGTTGGCGATATCAATGACAACACGAGCAGAAATATGAGGACTGGAGAAGTATTGAAGTTCATGGGAAACATCGTACCGTTTGGCCGAGCTTTGGTCGCGACCTCGTAACTATTGCCCAGCGAATCCTATCACAACACCGCAACCCCACTCTTGACCCAACACCACTCCCGAGTATGATTGAAAAACATTTCACCTAAGCGAGCCTCAGGAGAACTTATGCCTCGGTCAAAGATCAAACTCGTCGCGATAATCCTATCGCTCGTGCTCTGTGGCGCATGGAGCTGGCCCGCTAATCAAAAATCAGCCGCGAACAAACGCCCGTCAAAACAAACCATCGTGGATCGCGCTCGAATCGTCAACGCCGATAAAGAACCCGGCAACTGGATGACTCACGGCCGAACTTATGACGAACAGCGATTCAGCCCGCTCAAGCAAATCAACGACGGCAATGTGTCGCAGCTTGGACTAGCCTGGTACTTCGATATGGACACCGACCGAGGCCAGGAATCAACTCCCATCGTCGTCGACGGCGTGATGTATTTCACAAGCGCGTGGAGCAAAGTCTTCGCGGTCAACGCCGAGACAGGCGCGCCGCTGTGGTCATACGATCCGAAGGTCCCGCCCGAGTGGGGCGCCAACGCCTGTTGCGACGTCGTCAATCGAGGCGTCGCAATCTGGCAGCACAGAGTCTTCGTCGGAACACTCGACGGACGGCTCGTCGCGCTCGACGGGGCGACCGGCAAACCTGTTTGGGAAACGCTCACCGTAGACCGTCAGTTCCGTTACACAATCACCGGAGCGCCGCGGATCGTCGACGGCAAGGTGATCATCGGAAACGGCGGCGCGGAATTTGGTGTGCGCGGATACGTTTCGGCTTACGACGCCGAGACCGGCAAGATGCTGTGGCGCTTCTACACCGTGCCCGGAGATCCTTCAAAGCCCTTCGAGAGCCCGGCACTCGAACGCGCGGCAAAGACGTGGACCGGCGAGTGGTGGAAGTCCGGAGGCGGCGGGACCGTTTGGGATTCAATCGTCTACGATCCCGAACTCGATTTGATATATCTGGGAGTCGGCAACGGTTCGCCATGGAACCGCCGCATTCGAAGCCCCGGCGGTGGTGATAATCTTTACCTTTCGTCGATCGTCGCGCTCAAAGCCAAAACCGGAGAATACGTGTGGCATTATCAGGAAACTCCCGGCGAGATGTGGGACTACACCGCCACTCAACAGATCATCCTCGCGGACATTCCAATCGAAGGCCAGACGCGCAAGGTGATCTTGCACGCGCCGAAAAACGGATTCTTCTATGTTCTCGATCGCGCGACGGGCGCGCTGATCTCGGCCAAGCCCTACACCTTCGTGACCTGGGCGACGAGCATCGATATGAAGACAGGCCGGCCGGTCGAAACCGTGAACGCTCGCTACCCGAGCACGGAAGGTGTGCCGCTGGCACCGGGGCCGCTCGGCGCGCACAACTGGCAGCCGATGTCTTTCAACCCGCTCACCGGGTTGGTCTACATCCCGGTTCAGGATATGGGGTTCCTTTACAAATCACAGGCTGACTACCAGTCGAAGATGCTTGGGTTCAACACCGGCCTCGACATGGCGGCGGCCGGAATGCCTCAGGATCCAAAGATCAAGAAGTTGATCCTCGATACGATCAAAGGAAGGCTGGTCGCCTGGGACCCTGTAAAGCAGAAACAGGTTTGGAATGTGAATCGCCCCGGCCCGTGGAACGGAGGCGTGCTGTCCACGGCCGGCAATCTGGTCTTCGAAGGGACCGCTAGTGGAGACTTTGAAGCTTATCGCGCGGACACCGGCGAGAAAGTCTGGTCGTTCGCAGCGCAAACTGGCGTGATGGCGGGTCCGGTTAGCTATACGGTTAAGGGCGAGCAATACGTCGCGGTGGCGGCGGGGTGGGGAGGGGCCTTTCCACTTGTGGTCGGTGAAATCTCTTTCAAATCGGGACGCGTGCGAAACATCAGCCGCATGCTCGTCTTCAAATTAGGTGGCAAAGCGAGCCTGCCTGTGCTCGTTGAACCCGCTACGCTCGCGCTCAATCCTCCGCGGGCGACGGCCGATGAAGCCACGGTGCAACGCGGACAGGGTTTATTCCAACGCAATTGCTCGCCGTGCCACGGTGACGTGGCCGTGGGCGGCGGATTGGTTCCGGATCTGCGCTACTCGAAGACATTGGCGAATGAAAAGTGGTTTGACGTAGTGCTCGGAGGCGCGCGAAAACAGAACGGCATGATCTCGTTTGCGAAGGAGCTTTCTCGCAAAGATGCCGCGGATATTCTTGCTTATGTGATCGCGAGAGCGAACCAGGGTCTGAATGAATTGAAGAGCGAGAAGTGATGCTGCACATAGTTCGGAGTCCCGCCTTCAGACGGAAGTTCGTAGGGTTTCAGCTTTTGAAATACAAACTTCCGCCTGAAGGCCGGACTACAAACATCATTCCTCGTCCACGTACTCAATTCCCAATTCGGCAAGCTTCGGCCGCAAGCCGTAGAAATCGAGACTCAACTCCCCCGCGCGCAAGTGCTCGCGCGAATTCTCTTCTCTGCTTATTCTCGCAGCACCGAGCCGGGCTATTTCCGACGCGGTTTCTCTTTTCACGATCACTACGCCGTCCCGGTCACCGACGATCACATCACCCGGACGCACTACAGCGCCCGCGCATACGATCTCGACATTCACCGAGCCGGCGCCCGACTTCATAGTGCCGTCGGCGGAAATTGCTTTGGACCAGACCGGAAAATTCATCGCCGTAATATCAGTCACGTCTCGCACACCCGCGTCGATCACAAGTCCCGTGACTTCGCGGGCGCGGCACGAGGTCGCCATCAACTCGCCAAACATTCCGTGCGTTGAATCGAGCGCAGTAGCCACTACTAAAACATCCCCCGGCTCGCAGACCTCGATTGCCGCATGGATCATCAAGTTGTCACCCGCCGGACACAACACCGTCACCGCCGAGCCCGCCACGCGCGCCGTTGGATAAATCGGGCGCATGTACGGCCGCATCAGTCCCGCGCGCCCCTGCGCTTCGTGAATGGTAGCAACGCCCTGTTCACCAAGAGCCCTGATCACTTCGGCGTCGGCGCGAGAGATCTTTCTGACGATTCGATGGCTCATGAAAAGTTGCCGGTCACTTGCGGATACACTCGCTGATACGCTTCCGCATATTTGATTTCCTTGTTGCCCGAATTGCGCACTGCCTGAGTTCCGCGCCGCTTCGCAAGGTCGGAGCAGTACTCCCAAAGGTGTTCCTGCGCGGCCATGCATTCCATCGCCTTGCGTTTGAGATCAAACACCGGAGTGATATCGAGCAGCACATCGGGTTTGAAACCGCACATCTCGGGTTGATGAGGCTCGAACATGAAAACCGGCGGCGCGCCAAGCTTCGGGGCGTCGCTCGGGTAGCCGGCGGCCTGTGCATAGACACGAGCGTTCATTGCCAGGCGTGACGCCTCGGGATGATCCGGGTTGTGCGGATCATTGAACGAATGCGCGAGCACGATGGTTGGTTGTACGCGCCGAAACTCCTGGATAAGTTCGTCGGACAGTTCATCGGTTGGCCGCAGCGGATAATCGCCCGCGTCGAAGAATCGTATTTCCGCGCCGAGGACTTCAGCGGCTTGTTCGGCTTCGATGCGGCGAACGCGTTTCACTTCGTCGAGAGTCATTCCGGGTTGCCGCCAGAGTTTTTGGGACTCGCCGCGCTCGCCATACGAGAGACACAAAACTCGCACGCGGCAGCCGCGCGACGAATAGAGCGCGATCGCTCCGCCTGCACGCCAGACGAAATCGGCGGCGTGCGCGCTGACGACCAGCAATGTGTCTTTGTCGGAATCCATTGGCGTCATCCAGTTCGCATTCCGGCGTGGCAAGCGTGCAGTGTTTCCCGGACATCCTGCGTCGGATCGCGTCTGATGTCAAACATTCCTCCGCTTCATTTTTCTCTAGCCCAGGGTTTATCAAGTCAGGCCTACTCGCCTGCGCGAAAGAAGGTCAGCTCGAAATGCGCGCAAGGAACTTCGCCGCACGAATGATGCATTCGCCAATTTGAAACGGCCAGCGCGGAAGTTCATTGAATGGACCACCGGTGTACACCGTAGCCTCGATCGCGTTCGGCCATCGTCGCCGAAGATCAGCCAGCAGCCCGCGCGGGTCTCGCAGGTATTTCGACATCGGCGCGGCATAACTCACTGGAGGCTGCGACATGCTGTAAGGCGTCTCCCATTGCTTGAGGACATTTGATATCAGCCATACGGGCAGGGTCTTCGCTCGATTGGCGACGGGCGTATCGTCGATATTTGCCCCGAGCAGTCGATGCGCGAGCCCGATCGAGCACGCGATCCAATCCGCGCGTCTCGCGTTCTTCCCTAAGCAGATCTTCCAATCGAAATCCGCCGCGCGAGTCTCGACCGCAACAGCGATGTCGCAAAGCCACAGAGGACGAAACGCGCCATGTCGAAGAAAGTGGAGACACAGAATTCTCAAATGATCTTCGTGGGACGGCACGCGCACCCTAGCATCTCCGAGGCTCACCAGTTGTGATCGCTGGTAGAGGTCATCGATGCTCGAGCCATCCGAAGAATCGAATCGATCGTGGAGATCGACGACGAATCTTTTCCCCTCGGCGCTCGCAAGCGCGCGGGTTGCGGACTGGTACTGCCCCGGCCGCACATACAGATCGATGTCGCCGTAGGGACGCAGGCTCGTGTCGGGATACAGCCGCGCGACCGCCCATCCTTTCGCGAGGATTGGTTCGACTCCGGCATTTTGCAAAAGGGTAAAGACGGTGGTTATGTCTTCTTCGAACGCGGCAGCGTGAACGGCATGCAGGCGGTGCGCCTGTTGAAGCTCGACGGCCGTTGCTGAATCTCGCAGATGCGAATCTCGAATACGGGCCCACGCGAGAGCGCTCGCGCCGGAACCGGTTAGCAGAGGAACAATGTTCGCGAGTTCTTCTTCGGAGATTTGAGAGGAGGGAGCGTGCACGCGCCAGGACGAGTAAAGCAGGCTTGCGACCAGTCCACTTGAGGGGTTCATCTGCGCATTGATCTGAGGAGCTTTGACTTAATTCCAAATCTTACAGACTCAAGAAGCAGCACACGTCGGGCCTCCATTCGGGCAAACTGGGCAGCCCGGAACTGTACAGTTCACTGGAGAGCTGCAACTCTGTGTGCAGCTCGCGGCCGCAGATACGTTGGGCGCGATGATGGTAGCTACCAATGGAACCGAAGCGGCCAGCCCAATGGTCTGAATAAGCTCTCGACGTGACACTCGTCGCTCCCCTGCCGAAGCCTTAAACGGTTCTTCCAGCAACGAACTCTTCGTGAACTTCCGTAGCGCATACCAAACAACCTGTTCATCAATCGAAGCGCCTGCCTCCGTTTCCAACAAGGAGCGAAGCTGGGCAATAGTCGAATTCCCGTCGCAGTGTTTCCAGATCAACGCGGCCGTCTCGTTCAGTGAATGCGCCTGGTTTCGTTCACGATCGTAGACCAACAGCTCATCCGCCAGCTCTCGCACCACAAGCCCGTCCTTTCTCGCACGCGGCTTGAATTCGTTCGGCATATTCTTCATCAGGTTCTCTCTCTCACCGGCGAGAGCCAAAGGGGGTAAAACCATTCGAGTTGTACAACTTAATCGTCGCGGTTGTCAATGCTAAATCCCCTTAATCACGCTAGTTTTCTGCGAACATAATCAACCACTTCCGTTGCTTCGCCACGCGTGCCTTTCAGAATGGTTGCGCCGGGAAGCGCGCGCCTCAGCACCTCGATCACGGTCTCAGGTTGCCGTTGAATTGACACCGCATTCTCTATCAACGCAAGCGCACCTTCGGCCGGCGAAAGCGGCTGAGGCCGCCATCGCGCACCCGGCTTATAGCTGCTGGCTATGACCAGTCCGACCCTCAGCGGTGTCTTGCCGGCCTTGCCGCCGAACATCTCCGGTGCGTGTTTTGTGTGTCTGCCGTTTTCTCTTACCGAAAGCGGCCGGGGATACGGATGCACCAGGCCCTCGCGATCGAGCACTGCATATTCGTCAGAGTAATAAGTTGCGCCCGCTCGGATCAGTTCCGCTACGAGCGTAGTCTTACCGCTGAAGCTGCGACCCGGCATCAGAATCGCTTGTCCGCTCCAGCCGACCACGCCCGCATGAATAAAGATCCGGCGTCGTGCGCCCGCGGCTACATGAAGCTTCACATCCGATTCGAACACCGTGAGGAACTCATCCATATCCAGCGTGCGAAGGAGCTTTTGTGTGTTCCCATACAGAATATTGAATCGGCGAAGACCTGGCCGCGCTCCCACTCCTCCGATAATGAGCGAATACAACCGCTCCACTGCGCGAGCGCGTGACGGTTTCCAGCCGGGTGGGAATCGTTCGGCGAATTGTTCGAGCATCCCTTCTCGATTCACTCGAACACCCACCGGTACTCCGTATGAGACAAATGTAATTCCTTCCGCCCAACCCAGGCGGTCGATTTTGTCCATTCAGAGAGATCTGAATTTCAGCGACGGTATCTCCACTCGCATTCCTCCTGTCCGACATCTTCCGTATCTGAGCAGCTAGCTCCGTAGGAGCGACCTCTCTATGACGCCGATCCCGCGAGCCGCCGCGTAGCTCCGTGGAGCGACCTGTCTATTGCTCTATCCATTTGAATAAATCTCCCGTCGTATCCGATAGCGGAGTTTCTGCCGACCTTCTCGCGCTGATGCGACGCCTGGTTCCCAATATAACCCGCGACTGTACCGACCTGCGAATGAGAATACGAGAATGCACCAAAGCCTTCCTGACAACTGAATTTCCTTTTTGCCGATCTCTTTTAGTTTATGAAGTTGAATGAACACGATTTGATCTCCTTACGAGACCGGAGATCGCCATGTCAGACTTGAGCCCAGCACGTGCGTGTGATCCGGCATTCCATCAATGGCAATCAGCTTTTGATTCTCGTTTCGTACGATCTCGGTGATGAACTTGTACAATTCTTCTTTGAAGGTAGGCGAGATCAGGCATTGCCTTCCGCTGATCGCGAAGACGATTTGTATGTAGATCTGTGTGGATGTGTCGGGCATGTATTCCTCCGGTCGGTTCCTACGGGGCCGCGCGAATCAACATCAGCTTGCGAGCTATAGACAGATCGCTCCTGCGGAGCCGGCCGTTCCCAACCTCCGACCCCTACACCTGACACCTGATCATGTAGAGATGAAGAAAAGGGCTGAGGCCAAGCTCTAAGCTTTTGTCCTCAGCCCTCGAATCTCCGGCAAGCTGACCGCTTGTCGCACAATCTGTACCGCTTACTGTTTGAATAGCATCGTCGGGTCGCCGATCAATACCCATGTCCGGCGTACGTCCGAATCCGTTATCACTGACTTCGCCTTCAGCGCCGCGTCGCCGAGCCGCACACTGGCGCCCGCGAACAATTGCCTGAATAACTCCTGGTCCGCAAGCGACTGCGGATCAGGCTCAGTCAATCCCGTCGAGGACCACACGGCTACCGCCCCGCCGTTCTGCGCGTTCACAAGTGCGTGCGCGAGGCTCTCGAATCTTTCATCGAAGAAGTATCCGTTCAAACACGTCATCGCAACCACCAGCGACAGCTTCTGCGCGTTCGCAAGCCCCGCCGCATCCGTCGATGTCAGCAAGCTCGCTTCCCAAATGTCGATCGAGCCGTGACCCGTATAGTTTACAAGCTTCTTCCCCTGATTCAGCGCGATCATCAGATTTTGGTGAGCCTGCGGATCACTCGCTCGGCGAATGTCCTGCACCGCGGTCGTGTCCGGCACAATCGATTTCAGTAGATCGTTGTTGTGCTCAAAGTCGAAGCCCTTGTTCACGTCCGCCACCAGAAGCACTCCAGCGCCGCTCGCCGCCTGATCGTAGTTCAAAATCTTCTGCACCATCCGCGCAGCCTCATCAGCGTTGCGAGCCGGCAGTCGCCCGAGCGCCAGCTCCGGCATCCCATCGTTGTTGAAGTCCACGAACCAATCATCGGATGCCGTCTCGAGGTGCTCGGTCATCACGATCTTTGTCGGAACAAAATCCGTGTTGCCCAAACCCATATAGTTCCGGGGGTCAAAACTCGCCATCCCTCCCAGCAACACGTATTTCGGAGCCTTCTTCCAGTTCGTTCTCGCGTAGGACAGGAAATCCTTTAACGCGTTCGGGGACTTCTGTCCAAAACTGAACTCGTCATATACATCCTCGACGTCCACCAGCATCGTCTGAATGCCCTGCCCCTGCCTGAGTGCTTGTAGCGATTGCAGGCTCGACGAGAAATCACCCGCCCCGATGATCACGAGGTCCGCCTGATTCGAGGGCAGACGCAGGCTTGATGGTTTGTTAGCCGCAACCTTCGCCGCTTGCTTCGAATCGACAAACGCCAATAGCGTCCGTGTTCCGCCGCCCGGCGTCACCACCGTGATCGAGGTGGGAGGGGTGTTATCCTGGCTCGGTTTGGCGAGCAATTCCTGCACAGCCTTCGGATCCGTCACATCGACGACTCGAATGTTGCCGCCGGTGAATCCGTTCAGAGTCACAACGCTCGAACCCGGCGCGGTGAATTTCAGCGCGTTGTTCTCCGCTTCCCACTTATGGGCGTAAGTAAGCTTTATGTAATCCACAAAGCTGAAGTCGGACGAGCCTGCAAGCGCCTGCAGCGTCACCTTGTTCGCGCCTTCGGTAAGCAGCGCCTGAGGCGCGGTCAATGTGAACACCTGTCGGGTGCGATCGTTGAAATTCAATGTTCCGACTATCGCTTCATTCAGCGACACCTGAACCTGATGCGGGCCCGCGTTGAATCCCTGCAACGCGATCTCGAGCGTCGTGTTGTCGGAGGGCGCGATGCGGGTCACGGTCATCGCCTGATCGGTCGCCTGAGAGAAGATGAACGCTCCGAAGAAGTTTTCCGCGTCGCCGTTTTGAATCTCCGAGCGATAGAACAGTCTGTCTTTTCGTTGAACGGTGTACGGGAAGCTGTCGCCCGCGCTGCCCGCGCCGAGGCCCGTGAACGACTTGATTCGCAAGCCCGGCTGCCCCACGATTAACCAGTACACTCGCGTGTCGGTCGAAGGCGTGTCCAGGCCCTGACCATAGAACTCAACGTAGCCGCTTGGGTCAAAGCCTCTGCTGTTTCCCCCGCCGACGATGATTGGAATCTCCTGACTATCGACGAAGAGTTGAAGCTTCTTCACATCGGTAGACGTGCTGATTCCGGCCGCCACAAGCTGCGCCTGACTGATGCGGTACCAGCCTTCCTGCTTGATCGAGATTTTGACGGCGGGTTTGCCGGCCAAGTCAGCCTGTTGAACGGCGGCGGCGAGTTTCATCTTGCCGATCTTTGCGGTGCTGTGAACCGGGCCGCTTGGTTGATAAGCGCCGCTCTGTTCATTCGCTTCGTTGAGCGAATTGATGGTCATCGAGTTAACGTCGCCGCGGCCGTCCTTCTCACCAGGCGCGCCATTCCCAGGTGGCGTGGGCCGCGTTGGGACGAGCGCTTCGTTGATGAAGAAGGGACCATTCCAGGATGTATGGCCGTCGGCGTCGAGGTCCTCGAGCCAGTACCGCGGATGATCACTTTTCTTTGTATCGGGGTCTGACCAGTAGTAAGAGAGTCCCGATCTGAGCTCAGTGTTCTTTCGAACCATGAGTCCGGAGCCGGCGACCATGTGCCTGGTGAGTTTCACCATTTCGCCGTCTGAGCCTTGTCGATAAACGTTAAAGCCGATGTTATTGACTTCGTGCCCGGTGCGCCATTCGAGGACGACTCCGTCATCGGAACGCGCGGCCTGGAATGCTTCGAGCTTGCAAGCAGTGGGGGCCCCCGCGCCTTTGAGCGTCCATTGGGAGAAGCCACTGGTAACGGTCTCGGCCCAATTCGCAGTCGAGTCACATGCGCTCGATCCCTGCGAACTCCAGGTCGTGCCGGTTTTTTTCCACAACTGCAGACTGCATACCGGGCCAGAGTTCTCCGCATTGCCGTTCAATTCCGAGTCAAGATAACGCAGCCGCAACGTCGCAGTGAGCGAAGTGCCTCCGTTGAGGGTAATACCATATTCGCGCAGTACAGAGCCGGTGAGCGATGACGCGCCCTTGACCAGGTTCACCGTCACGCTGCTACCAGTATTAGCGGTGGGCCGGATCTGTACATTTACGTTTCCGAACGAGCGAGTGCTACCGCTGGTGACATCCGTGCGGTTGACGTTACCGACTACGTCGAATCCGCCTGAAGCCGACGATGTGCCTCCCTGAAGCAGCGTATTAGTCCCAGTGGTTATGTCTCCGCTCGCCAGATCGAGCACGCCGTTTACTGTTACGCCTACTCCAAGTGTTACTCCAGCACTATTGCTTTGGGTAAGGTTATTGAATGAGACTACGGGTTGAGTGCCGCCTATTGTTTGAGCTGAGGTTCCGTTGAAATTAATGGTGCTCGCGCCCGGCGTGAACGTAGCGCTGCTGTTATTTGTCCAGTTGCCTTTAACACTGATGGTTTGCGCGCCTGACAGGGTCAGAGGTGCACTAGCGTTGATGGTGATATTGCCATTCACCGTTCGTGTTGCTGTGAGTGTCCAGGTCTTGACTTGCGCTCCGCTGAGGGTCAGGTTGTTATAGTTTCGGTCCGTCACGACCTGACCGCTGGTGAGGTTACGGTTGTATTCAACTGTGCCATTAGTATCAATGCTGGTCGTCGTGAAAGCGGTTCCATTGTTTATTAGGGATGCACTCGCCGCCGGACCTAGGCCATTTAGGTCCAACGTTCGAATTAGACCATTCGACCCCATTGTCAAGACACTCGTGCCGCCAGCGAGGTTCGTAACAGAACCGTTAGCGTCCGTGAAGTCCAGCGTGCCATTAACAGTGATCGTAGCGGAGGAGAGTGACAAAGTAATCCCAGCGACATCAAGCGTCGTTGACGAACCAATAGTTACGGCGTCATTTGCCGTTGTCGCGGCGGTCAACGTCCTGGTTCCGCTGCCACTTGTGTTGATGCTACCGTAGGTGAATGCGTTTATGGATTGGTTACCCGCCCCCGCATAATCTACGGTCATGGTCGATAAGGTGTTTGTCGAGAACTTATATTGGTTGCTGTAGTCCGCGGTGGCAGCAGTTCGAGTTACTTGGATTGTCCCTGACCCAGTGATCGTCCCTGCAGCAGCTGCGTTGTTGATAACGACTGTCACGCCGGGACTAAATGTTGCGCTTGCATTCACGGTCATCGTTGCGCCGACGTTGAAATTGACATTACCAGAAACCGTAGCTGCCGTGTTTGATATGGTGATGCTGTTGAAGGTCGTGGTTGCCGAGCCGCCGATGCTCTGCGCAGCGGTGCCGTTGAAGACTACATTCAGAACATCGTCGCCGCCGACTGACGTGAATGTGCCGTTGTTGGAGAAATCCCCGCCCACATTCAAAGTATGCACTCGCGTTCCGGAAGCGCTCACGGCTGCAACGGTCCCTCCGTTTGTCATGCTGCCCGTAATCGTAAGCGCGTCATTCGCGTTGTTGTTGAAATTGAGCGTTCCAGTTCCATTCAATGTGAGACTCAAAACCGTCACGCCGGTGGTGTCATAGGAGATCACATGTCCAGTAGCTATTACTACATCATCTCCGGAACCCGGTGCCCCACTTGGAGTCCAGGTTCCAGCAGTGTTCCAATTGCCGGTGCCGGTAGATGTCTTCGTCACTGCATTTGCAGCGTCCGGCGACCCCAGGAATAACCCGATAACAAGAAGACTAAAAACTATGCTGAATTGACCAATCCGTCGGCGCGCGATTGAGGGATCACCTGATCTGGCACCAGGTTTTTTTTGCGGCCCACACTCGATCCGGTTTTCCAAACAAAGTCTAGCTCGATTCATAAACCCTCCAACGACACTAACATCCTTCTCAAACTCGAGCCCTGCATCTGACTCAACAGCCGATCACTCTTCTATTCACGTGAGTCTTCATGCTTCCGGCTCGGCCAACCTGTTTTTGTTTTTCTCCGGCGGCTGATCTACTGCGTTCGCACAATGCTCTGGGGTAGTCAAATCACTAAGGCCGTTAGCATTCCAGCTTGCGGGATACTACCACAGCTATACCCCTCGTCCAACCCGAAATTGGGTAATAGCGGAGGCGTTATCCCCTGCGATTGCCAGGGAAATTCCGAACATCTGATGCCTTGCTCCACGATTCGCCCCGATGAGACACAGGAGGACGGACGAAGAGGGGAAGAGGCGAAGGGTAGACGCGGTGAAGAGAAGGGCGAGCCGTAAGACTTGATTAGCCATGATCGAGCGTTGGCCGGTCTATCGAAACCAGGTTGAGAGTTACTTCCAGCATTAAGGGTAAAGTTGGAATGAGGCGGGGATTCCGAAATAGGATTTGGGATTTGGGATTGCCGATTTCGGATTTCGGATTGCGGACTGGGCAGCTGGGTAGGACGACCTGTCTGTAGCAGGGGTGGGAGGTCGCTCCTACGGAGCTACGGCAAATCCGGAGCACGGCGGGCCTATAGACAGGTCGCTCCTACGGAGCTGCCCACTCCGAAATCCGAAATCAAAAACCCTCTTCCTTTTCCCCTCTTCCACCTGTCCCCGCGTCCACGGTCGTCGTCTTCTCGCTTGAAATAGATCGCTCCAAGGTAGTAAGCGTTCGCGGCATTCTCCTTCGCGCGATCACCGCCTGAGCCCCCGTCCCCGCGTCGCGGTGTCTCCCCTTCGCCGCGTCTCCCCAGTCTCCTGTCTTCGGTCGTCCGTCCTCTTTGTGGCCACTCTACCCATCCAGCGCATTTGTGACATGTACAACTTTTCCTCAAACGCTCTTCAGATCTGGGACGAGCGCCACGGACGAACAAAAACCTAAACTCGAAGCCTGGAAGATTGGCTGGAGCGGGCGGGGAATACCTTCCGCGATTCCTTCATTCTCAACCAATCCCGACTACCCACGGTTCAGGTTGGACTTGCCGTTGCACTTCATCCGGGTGCGTCCCTGCGGTGAGCAACGCGGAATCTGAGGGTCTAACTCGTCAGCCGTGGTGTTCGTGTGTGCAGGGGCTACCGGCGATCCCCCAAAACGCCAGGAACACAAAACGCCGGACGGATATTGGAGAGCTTCGATGAACAGACACCTCACAATCATGTTCACGCTGGTATTTGCGGCACTGCTGGCCGCAGGACAAGCACACCTCAGAACAGCACACGCAAACAAGGTAAAAGAACCGGATCAGTTTGCCGGCCTCAGTAAACTTTCGCGGCGCGCACCGGAAATAGTGCCCGGCCGTTTGCTGGTCAAGTATCGGGCCGGCGTCTCCGCTTCTCATCGCAAAAACGTGATGATGGCGGCGGGCGCGCGAATCGAGCGGGACTTGCCGAAACTGGATGTTTACGCGATCGAAGTGCCCACCGGCTCCGACATGAAAACATACGCCGAGATGCTGAGATCGAGACCCGAGGTTGAATTCGTCGAGCCCGACTACTTGGTTTATCCGGTAGGCGACATGGTTCCTGACGATCCGATGTATGGATCGCAGTGGCACCTGCCGGCGGTCTCGTGTCCTTCAGCGTGGGGAATGACGATGGGGAGCGATCAGATCACGATCGCTTTATGCGACACCGGGGTAGAGGCAACTCATCCTGATCTCGCTTCGAAGCTGGTGCCCGGTTGGAACATCATGGATAACAACGCGGACACCAGCCCGGTTGCTTCGCACGGGACGTGGACCGCGGGGACGGCGGCCGCAACAGGGAACAATGAAATCGGAGTCGCGTCGCCGGCGTTGAACTGCAAGATCATGCCAGTGCGCGTGTCATCGCGCACGGACGGCGCCGCGCTCATAAGCGCGCTGGCCGCGGGCGTGACCTGGGCAGCCGACCACGGAGCTCGAGTAGCGAGTGTCAGCTACATGGGCGCCGATACCGGTCTGATGATCAACGCAGGCAAGTACATTCGAGACCGCGGTGGCGTCCTTGTGATGGCCGCCGGAAACACCAACACTTACTTTGGCGCTCCGGATGCGCCCGAGATTATTGTTGTGAGCGGCACGGACCAGTCCGATCAACTGGCATGGTTCACGACAACCGGAAGCTACGTTGATCTATCCGCGCCCGGAGTCGGCATATTGACGACCGCGCCGGGCGGCGGTTATCAGCCGGTGAATGGCACATCTTTTTCGACTCCGCTGGTTGCGGGGTCGATTGGATTGATGATGTCACTCAATCCGGCGCTGACTCCGGCGCAGGTAGACGCGATATTGAAAGTATCGGCCGATGATTTAGGTCCGGCCGGGTGGGACCCCGGATACGGATGGGGACGGTTGAACATTGGCCGCGCGATCGGAATTGTTGAAGGAATGATGATGGGAAGCCCGGACACGACTCGTCCAGCGCTTGGATTCGCGCAGCCTCAGGTCGGCGGAACTCAGAACGGACTCATAGGGATGTCAGCGGGCGAGCGTGTGAGCGTGAACGCTCTGGATGATCGCGCGGTCGCAAGCGTGAGTCTGCTGGCGGACGGAGCGCCGGTTGGGACAATAACCACGGCGACCTCGGGGGCCTCGGCGTCTTACAACTTTTTTTGCGACACGTCTTCGTACGCGGACGGCTCGCAGCATACCTTGACCGCGGTCGCGACGGACGAAGCCGGTAACACCACAAGCATATCGTTCGCCGTGACGGCGAGCGCTACGTTTGACGCGACGGCCCCGACGATCACTTTCACACAACCCCAGATCAGCAGTGGAATCGCGAGCGTTGGGGAATCCGCGAACGAAACTATCGAAGTGAACGCGCAGGATAATAAAGCTGTCACATCCGTGAGCGTATATGCGGACGGCATTCCAATGGGCACGCTGACTTCGGCGCCTTACAGATTCGGGTGGAACACATCCGCGATGGCCGTTGGGTCTCAACATCTGTTGCAAGCTCTGGCGTCGGACGCGGCTGGCAACGCGACGGTGGCGTCGCTGACGGTTACGCTGAAAGCACCTGACACGATTGCGCCGGTCGTTTCGTTTCAACAGCCGCAATTGGGCGGGACGATTGATGCATCTTTATCCGAATCGATCATCGTCTACGCGACGGACAACACAGCAGTGGCCGCGGTGAGCCTGTATGCGGATGGCTCGCTCGTTGGAACGCTTGCGTCAGCGCCTTATGAATTCCAGTGGAACACTTCGTCGCTCGGGGCGGGCACGCAACACACTTTGAAAGCGGTGGCAATGGATCAGGCCGGCAACTCGTCAAGCACATCGATCAACGTGAGCGTGAGCGATACGATTGCGCCACGGGTGACATTTATCTCGCCCATGATGAGCCAGAAAATCAAAGCCAACGAACAGGTATCTATCAATGCCAGCGACAACGCGGCTGTAACTCGAGTCGAGTTCTACGTGGATAATCAGTTGGTCGCGTCGTGGACTCGGGGGCCTTACAGCATGAAATGGTCAACGGGTAAGCTCGCCAGAGGCGTCCACACGCTGATGTGCAAAGCTTACGATGCGGCGGGCAACAGCGGGACTTCAAGCATAAGCGTTACGAAGTGAGACGGGAGTGCGGAGTGCGGAGTCGGGAGTGCGGAGTCAGGAGTGTCAGACTCCGGACTCCTTTCTCCTTTTCCCCTCTTCCCCCTGTCACCTGTCCCCTGTCACCTGGTCGCGGTTTGTGGCGCGGGCCGGCCGTACTTCTGCGTCGCGAATCCCACGACTATCCCAAGGATCGAACCCGGAAGCATGATCTGGAAGTAATAGTGTTCACCTGTTTCACTCGGAAGTGCAGCTACCGCAAACGCGAGCACTAACCCAACCGCCAAGCCAAAGACGATACCCAACGGCAACGAGTTGAACTTCTTTGCGAAGAAGCCAATCAGTATGCCCGCGATCAATCCTTTCACCGTCGAGCCGATTACGATTCCCATCAACATCGCCCTGACGGCCGGAGTAAACCAGGCGGTCAGCCCATCTACTATCCCCAGCACGCCGCCAAGCGCAAGACCAAGAATTGGTTTCGACATTCGATTCCTCCTTAGGTTCAGAGTTCGTTCGTTCAGAGTTCGGTGCGAAGCAGCTCCGTAGGAGCGACCCGTCTATAGCCGCCACTCGTTCACCAATAGCCAGAGCTCCGTAGGAGCGACCTTCTGCCCTTCGATCGAGCCTTAAGAAACAGGTCGTCTATGAAGCTACCAGAGTCGATCAATACCGCCCGCCATAGATAGGTCGCTCCTGGGAGCTGTCCCCGAACTCACTCCCCGGACTCCGCACTCCTACTTCTATTAACCGCCCGATCGAATTCTTTTATCGTCCGACGAAGAAAAACACAATCGCCCTCATAACCAGGTATGCCACGATTAGCAACAGAATGTACTGGTTCTTTCCTGTCCAGCGCGCAACCCGCTCAAAAATGTTTTCGGGATACGCCGACACCGGCAGGCCGTCGAGGAACCTTACAACGTCGGCGGCGATGTCTTGCGCGCTCGAATAGCGATCCTCGCGGCGCTCGGACATCGACTTCAGGCAGATCGCTTCGACCGCGCGCGGTATGCGGGAGTCGAGTTGACGGGGCCGCGCGACTTGATTCGATGCCGGTGGTTGGCTCGTAAGGATAAAGTAAAGAATCGCGCCCAACGAATAAACATCGCTGCGCGGATCGAGTGTTTCGGTTTCGCCGCGCGCCTGTTCGGGCGACATGTAAGCGGGTGTGCCGATCACCGTTCCTCCGCTGGTGTCGCCGGCCTGCCCGGATGTTGGAAGAGGAAGCGTCGTTGTTGCGTCCGCATCCGACGGTGCGGAAGGCTCGTGCGCGCGGAGCGATGCTGTCGCGCCGCCCGGCTCATTGATCAACACTTTCGCCACGCCCCAGTCGATCACCAGCACTTCGCCAAACGGCCCGACCATGATGTTCTCAGGTTTCAAATCACGATGAATGACGTCGCTCGCGTGAGCGAAGGCGACGGCCTCGCAGACTTTTTGGAAGATCCGCAACAGATCGGCGAGCGAACTTCCGAGGTGCGCGTGTTCGTCGAGCCGGCTTCCCTGCACCAGCTTCATCGCATAGAAGACGCGGCCGTCGTCGAGCGTTCCAACATCGTGAATGGGAACTATGCTGGGGTGCTCGAGCAGGGCGACGATTCGAGCCTCGCGGGTCATTCGCGTTGCGAGCGCGCCGCTCGGATCGGCGATGTTCATGACTTTCACGGCGACCTTGCGGCCAAGCGCGGTGTCCTGGGCGAGATAAACGGTTCCCATACCGCCGGAACCGATTCGGCGAATAAGACGATACTTGGTGTCGTCAAAATCGGGAAAATCGGGCAGCTCGACTTCTTCGCGAAGCCGCTCGATCATTTTCTCCGAAGGCCATTTCACCGGGGATCGACTCCGAGAAGCATACGCGCCTCGCGCCGGAATTCATCGTCGGTTGCCGTAAGCTCGCGAAGTTTGTCGAGCACGATTCGCTTGAACTCACGCCGCGCGCCTGCCAGATAATTAGTCACGCTCGTCACTGGTAGATTAAACTCGGCGGCAAGATCTTTGTAGCTCACCTTATCCAACGCCTCCGGTTCATCCAGAACGTAGCGCTGGAAAAGCACAAAGTGAGACTCCTTGCCGGCCGCCTGCATCTCGGCGCGCAGAGTCTCGACCGCAAGCCCAAAGACGCTTCGCACCCACTCGCGATCGAAGTAATCGTCCATCGCATTGCTAGCCGGAGGCGGCGTTACCTTGAGCTCGCGTTCGGCGCTTTCGAAATCAAGCGGAAGCATCGACGCGCCGCCGCCGCGCTTCAAACGGCCGGCCGCTTTGTGTTCGTTTCCGACATATCCATCGAGACACGTTCGGAGGAAAGTCCTGAATTTCGCCTTCGAAGGATCGTAACGGCCGAAAAAATTCTTCTCGATCGCCGCGGTGAAAAACCCCTGAGTCAGATCCTGCGCGTCTTCCGTAGACCGATTCCATTTGATCCGAATGTATTTGTAAACGGGCATCCAGTAGGCGGAAACGAGGACCTCGAATGCGCGGCTTCGTTCAGCCTGATCCGAACTGCCTGCCGCGACGATCGCAGACAGGCGAGTGATTGGGAAACGATCGCTTCGGGGTTCGGTGTGATCAACCATAATCCGTTTTGAGGCCAACGGATGTTACTGGATTTCGGATGTGAAGGTCTATGTGTTTGTCTCGTCGAACGACCCGTGACGGCCGGCGCCGCTCGCGAATCGTTTCGCGCCGGAGGAAGTCTCTTCGGCGAGAGCCGCGAGGCCACGATTGAACTCGTTGGCAATCGCCTCGTCGAAACTCAGATCGAACTGTTCGTATGCCGACAATCGATCGCCGCGCATGCACACTTGCGGGAACTCGGCCAACTCGCGCGCGAGGGCTTCGGCCATCTTGCGTGACGCGCCTTTCGGCGCGATTCGATGAACGAGGCCGATGTTGAGCGCTTCAGATGAACCGACCGGGCGTCCCGTCAATATCAAATCGAGCGCGCGGCTGAGCCCGATCAAGCGCGGCAATCGCACGGTGCCGCCGTCAATCAGCGGAATCCCCCAACGCCGGCAAAACACGCCGAGCACCGCGTCCTCCTCCATCACACGAAGATCGCACCACAGCGCAAGCTCGAGACCTCCGGCGACGGCGTAACCGGAAATCGCGCCGATGACCGGCTTGCTCAACAGCATTCGTGAGGGACCCATCGGGCCGTCGCCGGTAGCCTCGGTGCGATTGTGTTTGCCGGCGGCGATTGATTTGAGATCCGCGCCCGCGCAAAACGTGCCGTGCTCTCCATAGAACACACCGACGCGCGCTTCATCGTCGCGATCAAAGTCTCGAAACGCGTCGGCTAGCGCTTGCGCAGTGTCTCGATCGACTGCGTTGCGAACCTCAGGCCGGCTGAGAATGACAGTCGTGATCGGTCCGTTCTTCTCGACATTGACTGACATAAACAGTTCCGCTGAATTGATACCAACCGTTTGAGCCTTCTTTAATGGACCGGACCGGTTCGTGTGAGTGAGATCTAGTTTTTCGCAAGCGGCTCTGATTCTAACTTTTCCAATCGCACTTCCAGATCTCGTATGTCGGCCTTTATCGTCAAAAAGTTGTCGTTAAGAATTTCGATCTTTCGCTGGACCCTGTGAAGGCCCGTCCTGAGATCGGTCCGAAGTTCCTCCTGACCCTTGCGTAGTTCGTCCTGACCCTTGCGCACCCCTTGAACACTGTGACGCAGTTCTTCCTGGCCTGCCTTGATTCCCGTCAATTCATTCGTGAGGCTCTCGCCCCACTCGTTCATCCTCGCAAGAAGGGTTTCCATCGTGGGTTTGGTGATCATTTCGTCGTTCATAGCGTTTGATACTGCTCCCTGTCTCAATGTCAAAGGCTGATAGCCTCACCCAGGAAGTCTCGCGTGGCTCAATCTGGCATACGCTAACAGAAAAACGGCTGTTCAGGGAAACTTCACTTCTGGTACATCGCGCTTGCCGGCGTCGGCTTTGAATTCTTCCTCGCGTTGGAAACCGAACAAGTTTGCAAATATCACACCGGGGAAATGCCCGCGATCGGTGTTGTACTTTACGACGGCCTTATTGTAGTCCGACCGCGAAACGCCTATCCGATTCTCGGTGCCCTCGAGTTGCGTCATCAGGCTTCGATACTGTTCGCTTGCTTTCAAGTCCGGATAATTCTCGGTGATCACAAGCAATCGGCTGAGCGCGCCGCTCATTTCGGCGTTCGCCGCGATCTTCTGATCGGGAGTTGCTTGTGGATTGATGAGCTTCGAACGCGCCTGTGCGATTTCACTAAAGACCTGTTCTTCGTGCTTGGTATATCCCTTTACCGTGTTGACGAGATTCGGAATCAAATCGGCGCGGCGCTGAAGATTCACATCGACGTTCGACCATTGTTGCCTGACCACCTCGCGCTCGCCGTACAGCGAGTTGTAGGTGCTGCAAGCGCCGCCGCCGACGATCAACAGAAGCAGCAGCACGCCTACCAGAATTCCCATCGTCCATCTGGACTTCGAATGCCGCTGTGACTCGATCTGATTCTGCTGCGCGGTGAACTCCTGTCTGAACTGCTCGCGCTCATCCGTTCCAGTGCCCTTGTCGTAAAGACCGCTCATAAATCCTCCTTCGAGGTAGTGGTATTAATTTGTCAGCACTGCTTGATGCGACGTCGGCAAGTGATTATCGTCTCGAACCGTCGCGCTTTCCATCATCTCGCCAATCCGGTCAACCATCGGAATAAGCGTCCGGCTGTTGAGCGACGAGATCATAACCGCATCGAAAGCCTGTCGCAGATTCGACGCTTCGCCCTCGTTCAACAAATCGGACTTGTTGAAGACGAGAAGACGCGGTATTCCTGACAGCTTCAACTCGTCCAGTATCTTCTCAACCGAAGCGATGTGGCTCTCGACCTGCTGGCTGCTAGCGTCTACCAGATGGATCAGCAAATCAGAGCTTTCCATTTCCTCGAGCGTCGCCCGAAACGCAGCGATCAGGTCAGGCGGCAGATCACGAATGAACCCGACCGTGTCGTTGATGATAACTTCCCGGTCGCGCGGCAGCCGCAAGCGGCGGCTCGTCGGGTCAAGCGTCGCGAACATTCTGTCTTCGGCGGTGACCGTCGATGCCGTCAGTGCATTCAGCAGCGTGGATTTTCCCGCGTTGGTGTACCCGACGATTGAGATGATCGGCAAATCGCGGCGCATTCGTTGAGTGCGCTGCACTCGCCGGCTCGTGCGAATCTGCTCGGTCTGTTTTTCGAGAAGATGAATCCGATCACGCACGCGGCGGCGATCCACTTCGAGTTTTGTTTCGCCGGGTCCGCGTCCGCCGATGCCGCCCATCAATCGCGACATCTCCGCTCCGGAGCCGGTCAGCCGGGGCAGAAGGTATTTCAACTGCGCGAGCTCAACCTGAATCTTTCCTTCGCGGCTCTGCGCGCGCTGCGCGAAGATGTCGAGAATGAGTTGAGTGCGATCGATGATCTTGAGGTCCGTGGCTTCATTGATCACGCGCACCTGGGCCGGGCTGAGATTCTGATCGAAGATGATCGCGTCCACGCCAAGCTGAAGGCTGCGAATGATCAACTCATCGAGTTTGCCTTTGCCGATAAGCGAGCGAGGATCTAGCTTCGCCCTCCGCTGAACGATTGAATCGAGCACCACCACGCCGGCCGATCGCGCGAGTTCCCGGAGCTCTTCCATCGATTCCTGCGCGAGCGAAGCGCTGGAGGTAGTGACGCCGACCAGAATCGCGCGGTCGCGATGATCGCGAGGACTGCGGATGTGACGCGCGCGAGCGAGTTCTTCTTCGAGCGATTCAATGAGATCGATGAAATCTATATCCAATTGGCTTGGGATCTGCGGATCAAGAAAACCCCAGATCGCGGACGGATCACCACCTCCAGCGTCGTAACCGTCGGCATTCGTTGCGCGCCCATCAGCGGGCAGCAGATGCGCCGCGCGCACAAGACCCGGCAAGCCGTCGCTGCGCACATCAATCGCGGCCATCAGATCGAGCCGCAGCAAGGCGAGGTCGGTCAAGTCATCCTGCGTCAATTTTTCTCCGCCGAGATGCGTGTGCAGGCAGCGCAATCCGCGAAACCTATCAGCGCCCAATCGCACGCGTTTCAAATCAGGAAGCACGATGCCGCGAGCGTTGCCCACGATCACGTGCTCGACGTAACCGTTCCGATTCACCAGCACGCCTACCTGGCGATGAATCTCGTGCGAAGCTTCGGACAATTGACGCGCGAATTCCTGGGTGACTATCTGCCGCGGCGGGATGCGCCTCTGATAAAGTTTTTCGAGGCGATGAATCTGATTGGCCTTGAGCCCCTGAAGGTTCCCTTCGATATTGCTAATAGCTATTTCCTCCCATATCGCTTTTGTTAGCCGAACAAGCATCATCTTACACCAGCCGGACGGCGGACGCGACGACGCGGCGAAGGCGAGAGGCGGGGAGCGCGGGGACGTGGCGAGGGGGAGACAGGGCGAGAGGGCGAGGGGGCGACGGGGAGAGACATGCTCCGCGTCGTCGCCCCCTCTCCGCGTCTCCCCGTCCCCGCGTCCCCCCTCCCCGCGTCTGTCCCCCCTCCCCGCGTCTTGCCTTTTAATTTTTGTTTGGCTACTATGAAGCCATTCTGAACGGTGGACAAATCCCGCGAAATTTCTAGCTGGAAAACTACCGGGGTAGCGGCGTAAATGCCCGATTGAATTAACCTCGTTCGGCTCTGAGGTCAGGACCAGTTATTTGCTCGGAAGGGCGCGTGCGGCGCTCGATGACCGTTTAGGATTTCAAAACATCGCTGGAGGATGTCCTGTGAATAGGAAACTGATACGACCGACACTTGCCGAAGTCCGGGAACGCGGTGATCGCGAACCTCAACATCGCCGCAACAACAACAA
>Ga0070696_100000121_pt1 | contig 40968 bp, 37 predicted proteins | sample KBSK1253metaG_FD_65474 | JGI IMG/M metagenome (GOLD analysis project Ga0070696, IMG submission 65474) | Corn, switchgrass and miscanthus rhizosphere microbial communities from Kellogg Biological Station, Michigan, USA - KBS K1-25-3 metaG | ecosystem: Host-associated > Plants > Roots >... | reverse complement strand
CACTATCCCGAGCGCCAGACTATGCCGAGTGGCGGCTGGGTTGGCGAGAACGGCGGCGTTCTCTGCGCCCATTGACAACGTTTGTGAATCTGGGAACTCGGCATAGTCAGTGACGTATTTATAGGGCCGTCAGGAAGCTCATGAGCCGATCGTCGGCTCGGTAGCGACCAAGCTTACTGTGTGTCGGTGTTGTCTTTGCCAAGGCTTCCTGCTTCATGGCCAGATTGGCATCGAGATAGATCTGAGTGGTCTCAATCGACTCGTGACCTAACCACAGCGCGATGACTGAGCGATCGACTCCCGCTTGCAGCAACTCCATGGCAGCCGTGTGCCGAAGCACATGGGGAGACACCACTTTTTGTTGCAGAGACGGACAACGTTGGCGCGCGATAGCCAGATGTTTGGCCAGCAGATACTGAACCCCATCGGTGCTCAGGCGAGTTCCCCGCGCACTGGTGAAGACGAGATCTGGCGTGCGACGAGTCGGTTCGGCGAGCCAAGCAGCGAGTATCCGCGCCAGTTGTCGTGTCAGCGGCGTGCAGCGCTCTTTGCGCCCCTTACCTTGGCAGCGCACGTGGGCGCCCGTGCCCAGCACCAGATCCTCCCGACGTAAGGCAGTGATCTCCGAAACGCGCAACCCGGTCTGAACGGCGAGCAACAACAGCGCGCGATCTCGCCGCCCCGACCATGTTCCCAGATCGGGAACCGCCAGCAACGCAGCGATCTCGGGGCGGGTGAGAAACCCCACGAGCTTCTTCTCGTGACGCTTATTGGGGATCGCCAAGACACGCTGGATCAGCGCCGCCTGCGCGGGTTCCTCATAAGCTGCAAAGCGAAAGAAGGAACGGATGGCGGTTAATCGCAGGTTGCGGCTGCGAGCCGTGATGCCGCGCGTGCTTTCCAAATCGTCGAGGAACGCGCCAATCAAAGGCGCTTGCAGATCGGTGAGCGACAGTACCGAGGGCGCCTTGTGTAGTTGTCGCTGGGCAAAACGCAGCAGCAGACGAAAGGTGTCGCGGTAGGATGCAATGGTGTGCGCGCTCGCGCGCCGTTGCGCCATCAAGCGCTGGCTAAAGAACCGTTCGAGCAGTACCGGAAAGTCCTGGGTGTCCTTCATGGCCAGTTCTCCCAGCGCTTCTCCAGGCGCCGCTTGGCCAAGCCCAGCAACTGCGGATGGGCGCTCAAGTACCAGTAGGTATCGCTGATATGGGCATGTCCCAAGTACGTTGACAGGACCGGAAGGCGTCGTTCGCTGTCCTGGCCGGATCGATACCACCGCATCAAAGTCCTGACTGCGAATCGATGGCGAAAATCGTGCAAGCGCGGCCCGCGTCGATCCGTGGGACCTCTCAGGCCGATCTGACGCGAGAGCCGATAGAATGTACGCCGCACGTTCGAACTCTCCAGGGATCGTCCCCGATCGTTCACCAGAAAGCGCGGCGCGCGGCTTGTGCCCAAATACCGATCGCGGCGTTGCGCGTAATGTGTCAGTACCCGGATCGTCGAACCATGCAGCGGTACGAGGCGACTCTTGCCGAACTTGGCGCCGCGGATGGTCAGCACGCCGTGTTCCAGATCCACGTCCTGCAGTTCCAGGGCAATCGCTTCGCTGATACGCAGCCCGGTCACCGCCAAAAGTCCAAACAGACAGTGGTAGGTTGCGCCCCGCAGGCTCGCGCTAGGTTGCAGAGCCGCGGCAGCCACCAGCAGTCGCTGGACCTCTTGCTCGCTATACAAATACGGCCGAGCGCGTCCCGGCCGGAAGGGAAGCAAACTTGCGGGCGGGATCTCGGTGCGCGGATCGGTTGCACGGCGATGACGCGCGAAGCCGCGCACAAATCGCAGCCGCGCCGCCCACAGCGCGGGCTGGCACCCGCGCGGCAGCATGGCCCACCGCGCCGCGAGCTCGCTGGTGATATGAGGCGCGTGCTCTCGTTCGAGAAAGGCGGCGAAATCGAGTAGCGCCGGGCCGGCCAATCGCAGCTTGAATCCCAAACCCCGGCGCAACGCCAGATAATCCTCAACGGCTGCTTTGACCGACTTCATCGCACACCTCCCGGCCACGCGACGGCCAGCGTGCGCAGCGCACTCAGGTCCACCTTGGCGTAGATCAAGGTTGTGTCCGGGTGCCGATGCCGCAGCACCTGCCCGATCTCACCGAGCGAAGCACCATGACGCAGCATCTGCGTGGCGAGTGTATGGCGGAACAGATGAGCGCCTTTGCGTGCCGAGTGCACGCCTGCACGGGCCAAGGCGCGTTCCACGATGCAGCAGACCGCACTCGAGTTCGCGAATCCCTCTCGCGGAGCGCGACCGCGAATAAAGACGCGCCGCGTCGTACACCGTGGCCGCCCATGTTGAATATAGTGCGCCAAGGCATCGCCGACCTCTGCGATGAGGGGGACTTGGGCCGAGCGGTGACCCTTACAGTGCAGCGTCAGTTGGGCCGCTCGCCAATCGATATCATCGAGCGTCAGGCTGACCACTTCGCCGGCGCGCAGACCCAGTCGCGACAGCAACAATAGGATGGCATAGTCGCGCATGCCGCAGGCGCTGCGCCGTTCGCAATGCTTCAGGACCTGTTGAACTGCTCCGGGCGGAAGAAACTTAGGCACCTCGGTCAGTGCCCATCGAGGAACGCACGGTACACACGCCGCCAGCTCCGCGCCGATGTCGCCTCGAAGTTGCAGGTGACGCAGGAATGAACGCAAAGCGGTGAGCATGAGCTTGGTACGTCCGGGGCAGAAATCATGGGCGTGGCGTTGCACGAATCCGATAATGTCCGTCGCGCGTAGTCGGAACAGCCGAATCGGCCCTCGACCAAAACGCTCCATCAGTAGCTGACTGATGAATGGCACGTAGTTCACGAGCGTCGCTGGCGCCAACCCGCGCTCTACTGCCAGGTATCGCGCGAAGTCCTCTTCAACACGTTGGCGCGGGCTTGGCTCGATCGGTGTAACGTCGCGACAGACGCCTTGTTCGCGCAATATCGCGATCAATCGACGCAGGGCCGCACGATGACCTCGACGGAGCGGCACACCGGGTCGTTGTTCTTGACAGTGCGTATCGATCGCCGCCGCCGTGAGTCCGTCGACGTTCAGCTTCCTGGCGTGCAGCCACCGACTCAGGTCCGCCACGTGCAAGACCTGCGCTCGGACTGACTCCGGTGAAAACTGCTGTTCGCGCAACCGCTGCACGAACAGATCGATGTAGCAATCAAGCGGCCCCTCTTGCGCCTTCTGCGCAGCCGCTGGACCAGAGGTTTTGCAGGCGGTCATGTCTTCTCTCCCCAATCAAGTGGTAGGAGAAGACACTCAACTATGCCGAGTCCGACTCAGGCAAATGCTACGAAAATAGAGCTAAGTCAACACGACTCGGCATAGTCTGGCGCTCGGGATAGTGCTTGCTATGCCGAACTCGGCATAGCAAACACACCTTCGGCCGCAGGCTGCGCGCGGCGGGTGTGTCGTTCGAGGATCGTCAGGATTTGCTCGGGCATCGTAGTGGTCGCATCACCACGCACTACTCCCAGGCGGAACTGACGAGCCTGATCGAGGCCGCGGAGAAAGTGTGCGATACAGAGTCCCGCAAAAGCCCCGCAACCACCTGGCTTCGGCGCAAGATGGGTTAGCGGCGGAGGCGCTAACTATCTGATCGAATGAAAAATTTTTGGCGCGCCCGGAGAGATTGCTGCGGGGCCTACGGCCCCTTGGCCTCGCTGACGCTCGACTCGCCCTGCGGGCGACCAAATCGCCTGCGGCGATTTGTCGAACTCGCCTGGTTGTCTGTCGGCGGTTCGAACGGCTTGTTCCCGCCCGCTGGTGATGGGGGTGCCGGAAAACTTTTGTGGGAAAAGCGCGCCCGGACGGATTCGAACCGCCGACCACCTGGTTCGAAGCCAGGTGCTCTATCCAGCTGAGCTACGGGCGCAGGCGCGCAGTTTAACCTTCGCGCGGGATTATGGCGATTCCTCGAGCTCCTCGGCCGCACAGCCTGTCGACACTTTCAACCAACTGGTTGACTTTCGACCGGGGCCCGCAATACGCTCAACCACATGGTAAAGCATCTCACCGCCAACGCGGCCGCGTGGCAAGCCGGGCTGCCGCGTGATTGAACGGCGCGCGGCCCCGCTCGACCGCGTCTTTCAGGCGCTCGCCGACCCCACGCGGCGCGCAATGCTACGCCGGCTCGCCAAGAGAGAGCAAAGCATCGGGGAACTGGCCGCGCCGTTCAGGATGACGTTCGCCGCCGCCTCCAAGCACGTCAAAGTGCTCGAGCGCGCCAGACTTCTGCGCCGCCGAATCCAGGGCCGCTCGCATTTCTGCCGGCTCGAACCGGCGTCTTTCGCTGCTGCAGTGGGATGGTTGCGCTTCTATGAGCGCTTCTGGACCGGGCAGCTAGCGGCCCTCGACGCCGTATTGCGCACCGAGGACACCGATGCCGCGATCTCTTCCGGCAAGAAAGGAGAAAACACATGACCCCTGGCACCCGGCCCATCGTGCGAGTTACCCATCGCTTCAATGCCCCGGCCGAACGCGTTTTTGACTCGTGGCTCGATCCGAAGACCGCCGGCCGATGGCTGTTCGCCACGCCAACCGGCCGGATGGTGCGCGTTGAGATCGACGCGCGCATCGGGGGTCAGTTCATCATCGTCGAGCGGCGCGGCGCAGAAGATATCGAGCACCGCGGCGAGTACCTCGACATCGACCGGCCCCGCCGTCTGATCTTTACCTTCGGCGTGCCAAAGTACTCTCGTGACATGACCCGTGTGTGCGTCGGCATCCTGCCGCGCGAGACGGGGTGTGAACTCACATTGACGCACGAGGGAGTGCTGCCCGAATTCACGGACCGTACCAACGCAGGCTGGATGGAAATTCTCGCGAAGCTGGCTGCCGATCTCGCGTAGGCATTTTCCGATGGCGGTACGCTCGTGTAAACCTCTCCGGCCCGGTAGACCTCATTTCCCTGCAACGAATTCGCCGCCGCGTTGTCACTTTGAGTATCGGTCGTTTGACAAGGGCAAGATCATGATGCGTCGCGACTTGATTTGTGCCGCTGGTGGATTGCTATTATTTCTCCTGGCGCGGGCGGCTGCCGCATTCAGTGACCAAGGCGTGCAGGTACTGCACACGGAAGACTCGCGTTACCAAATAAACTGGACCCAGCCCGGAGCGGTCGACGTATTCGTGTCCGCTCGGCCGGATGCCAAGATTTCGACCATGCATCAACTGGCCCGCCAAGATCGCGATCGCAAGTTCGAAACACAGGTCCTCGACATCAAGCGCCCCTATTTCCTGTTGCGCGCGGAAGATGGCAGCACCTACCGTACTGCGGAACGCCTGCTTCCGCTCGAGGGCGGATCCGACTTTCGCGACCTCGGCGGCTACCCCGCAGCCGATGGCAAGCACGTCCGTTGGGGACTGTTGTTTCGCTCGGCGGCCATGCCCAAACTCACCGATGCCGACTATGCGTATCTGTCCACCTTGGAGATGCGCACAATAGTGGATTTGCGCTCGGTCGATGAGCGCGAGCTGTCGCCCACCGATTGGCGTGCCCGCCCCGGCGCGAAATACGAGGCGGTGGACTATCCGGGCGACGTCATCTTCAAGCGGCTGCAAGGCTTCGACGGCCCGCAGCGCGAGCAGGTCACGGAACGGCTGTACACTGAGCTGCCGGGGCTGCTGCGCAAACAGTACAAGGCCGTGTTCGATGCCATGCTCGCGCGCAAAGCTCCGTTGGTCGTTCAGGGCAGCGCCGGTCAAGACCGCACCGGCATCGCCGCAGCGCTGATATTGAGCGCACTGGGGACTCCGCGCGCGGAGATCTATCAGGACTATCTGCTCTCGACCAAGTACCGGCGGCCGGAAAACGAAATGGCCGACGTCGATTTGCATCAATACGCCGACAAGAACTCAGCGGCGCGATTTCTCATCGCCTATCGCAACTATGCCGAAAAAGCCCTAAAGAACCGTCAGCGCGTGCCGCAGACGAAACCTCTCATGGATTCGAGGGGGCGGCCGCTCCTACAGGACGCATTCGAGCAAATCGAAGCCGACTATGGCTCGGTGTCGCAGTATCTCGACCAGGCCTTGGGCGTCAACGCCGCGAGCCTGGCGAAGCTGCGCGCGCTTTATCTCGAATAACAGGCTGCTAAGCTACCCGAACTCTCCGGGCGAGCTACACTCTAACGTTGCGCACAATTGACTCAAAATAGGTTTGGAACAATGCTTTCGCGAATTCGTACCCTGCTTTTGGCCATCACCTTTGCGGCTTCAGCCCACGCCGGCCCCGCGGCATTTGACTTGGCCGGCCCCACCCTCGAGGTCAAGGTCACCCGGGGAACGAATACACTGCCGGCCTCTGAGGTACCTAATCTCGCCGCGGGCGACCGCATCTGGATCAAGGCCGATCTGCCTCCGACCCAGTCCACCCACTACTTGATGGTGGCGGCGTTTTTGAGTGGATCGACCAATCCGCCGCCCGAGAGCTGGTTCTTCCCGTGCAAGACTTGGACCGGCAAATGCGGGCGCGATGGGCTCACGATCACCGTGCCCAAGGACGCCCAACAAGTGCTGGTGTTCCTAGCGCCGCAGACCGGCGGCGACTTCAGAACTCTCGTAAGCGCTGTGCGCGGGCGTCCCGGCGCCTTCGTGCGCACGTCCCAGGATCTGAACCAGGCCGCACTGGACCGTTCTCGGCTGGATCGCTACCTCGCAACCATCCGCACACTGAATGACGGCGATCCGTCAAAGCTCAAGGCCGCTACGCCTTTACTGGCGCGCAGCTTGGCGATCAAGGTGGACGAAAAATGCCTCGACAGGATTCCCGAGCTGCAGGCGCCTTGCCTGATGCAGGGCCAGGAATCGCTGATTCTGAACGATGGGCATAGCACATCCATCGTCGAGGCGCTGACCTCGGGTCCCGGCAGCGATTTGGCGATGGAAGCCAGCTACACGCCACAGTTGAGCTACGGCTACTACAGTCCCTATATCGCCTCTGTTCTGGATATTGCACGCATCTTCGATTCCTTTCGCACGGCTCAGTATCAGTACATTCCGGCGCTGGCTTCGCAGCGGGGAGATAAGCTGGGTCTGACGCTGAACACGGCACCCTCGTTCCACCCGCCCATGTCGGTGTTGGTGGTGGCGCTGCCGGCGGTGGAAGAACCGCAGTTGCCCCCCTTGCATGCCGTGGACCCCAAAGAGATTTACTGCGCCAGACGCACCGCGCTGGTCTTACCCGTCGAGGGTGCGCCTCTCGCTTTTTCCACCGGATATGCGCACGACGTGAAGCTGAGCTTGACCGGAAAGGACGGCAAGACCATCGACCTGCCTGCCAAGGCCGATCCCATGCAGGGCGGTTACGTCGTCGACACGGCAGATTTAGGCGCCTCCGATCTGGGAGACACCGTGCATGGTTCGCTCAAGGGCTATTGGGGCTTCGACCCCTACGAAGGCCCCAGCTTCCGCCTGATGAACGTCCATGCGAAATCCTGGGAACTCGCTGCGGGAGATGAATCGGCGCTGATCGTTGGCCGGCAGGACACCATTCACCTGCGGGCCGACAGCGTCAGTTGCATTGACGGCATCATGCTGAAGGATCCTGCAGGTAAGGAACTGAAGGCCGAATGGAAGACGGTAAAGCCCAATGAAGTGGAGGTAAAGCTGCCGCTTCAGGCGGCACAGCCCGGCGCCATGACCCTGCTGGTCACGCAATTCGGCGCCAGTGAGCCCCAGCCGATTTCGATAAGGACTTTTTCCGAGGCCGGCCGCTTCGACGGCTTTACCATTCATTCCGGCGATACGCAGGGCTTGCTGAAAGGCAGCCGCCTCGACGAGGTCGCCAGCCTTTCCATCAAAAACATATCCTTCGTGCCCGGTGAACTGTCGACGCAACATGGCAACGACGAACTGCCGATGGTGGCCCAGGACACGCTGGCCGCGGCTGCCCTGAAGCCCGACCGCACCGCCGCCGCCAAAGTCACGTTGAAGGATGGCCGGACGTTTACCGTCGCCGCCGGCGTCGACGCGCCGCGCCCCCGCGTGTTGCTGATCGGCAAGAGCGTGCAGCCATCGCCATCCAGCAGTGAAAGCAACATTCAACTGGCTGACCAAAGCGAGTTGCCGCAGGACGCCACGCTGACATTCTCCGTGCGCACTCAGTCGCCGGCGTCGTTCTCGCATGACGAGACCATAGAAGTCGCGACCACCGACGGTTCCTCCATGGCGACGCTGAGTTTCATCAATGGCGGCATCACGCTCGAGAATTCACAGATCGCTGTGGCGACGCTCAATCCGGCGAAGTCATTCGGTGCCTCGACCTTCGGGCCCCTGCAATTTCGGGTGAACGCCAAAGGCGTGACGGGCGATTGGCAGCCGCTCGCCAGCCTGGTGCGTCTGCCGGTGCTGAGAGACCTCAAGTGTCCGGCAACACCGGAGCTGGCCTGCAAGCTATCCGGTTCCAACTTGTTTCTGATCGACTCCGTATCCAACGACCCGCTGTTCACGCATTCGGTGCAGGTACCCGACGGTTTCCTGGGCTCGGCGCTGCCGGTTCCTCACCCCGCGACCGGGCCGCTTTACGTGAAGTTGCGTGACAATCCGTCGACGATCAACGCGACTACGTTGGAGATCCAGCAGTTGCCGGCCTCGTCCAAGGAACTGGCACGCGCAACGATCCGGCAACCGGCAGTGCCGGACCAGAACAAGCCGGCCGTCAATTCTGCAGCGAACCCGGCGGTGCCGACGAGCGGAACCCAGGACCCGCCGCCTGCTCCGGCTCCTGCTCCTGCTCCTGCTCCTGTGCCTCCGCCTCCGCAACCCTGATGACTCCTTGATTGACCGAGGCAGGCCGTCCGCCGCTTGCGTGCGCGCCTTTAACCTGTTGCTCGGGCATCGATAGGAGCCGCGCGGTATTGACCAGCGCCATGTGCGTCAGTGCCTGCGGAAAATTTCCAAGCATCCGCTTCGCGCGCGGGTCGTACTCCTCCGCCAACAGACCCACATCGTTTCGCAACTTGAGCAGCCGCTCGAACAATTCCTGGCCATCCTCGCGCCTGCCGATCAGCACATAGCAATCGGCCAACCAGAATGAACAGGGCAGGAATGCGCCCTCACCGGCCGGCAGTGCGTCCACGTTGCTTATGGTCGAATACCGCAAGACCAGGCCATCGGCCAGCAAGTTTTCCTCGACGGCTTCGACGGTGCCGAGGACCCGCGGGTCCTCGGGCGGCAGAAAACCGACCTGCGGAATCAGCAGCAAGCTCGCATCGAGGTGCGGCGAGCCATAGGATTGAACAAATGTGTTGCGGGTCGCATCAAACCCCTTATCGCACACCTGCGCATGAATCGCATCGCGGACCTCCCGCCAACGCGCGACCGGACCCGCCAAGTTGTACTGCTCGGCATCCTTGATGGCGCGGTCGAAGGCCACCCAGGCCATGACTTTGGAATGAGTAAAATGGCGGCGCGGCCCCCGCACTTCCCACAATCCCTCATCCGGATCCAGCCAGTGCGACTCGAGAAACGTCAGCAGTGCCAGCTGAAAGCGCCAAGCGGCCGGTTCCGGATGCAAATCAGCGGCGCGCGCCAGATGCAGCGTACCCATCACCTCCCCGTAAACATCGAGCTGAAATTGCTTCGATGCAGCGTTGCCGACGCGCACCGGCGCCGCACCCTGATAGCCCGGCAACCACGGGATCTCATATTCATCGAGGCGCCGAACGCCGGTCACGCCGTAGAGAATTTGCAATTCCGCCGGCGATCCCGCTACGGCGCGCAGCAACCATTCACGCCATGCGACTGCCTCATCGTCATAGCCGGCGAGCAATAGCGCATTCAAGGTGAATGTCGCGTCGCGCAGCCAACAGTAGCGGTAATCCCAGTTGCGCACTCCGCCCGGCCTCTCGGGCAACGAGGTTGTGGCGGCCGCGGTGATCCCGCCGCTGGGTTTGTACGTGAGGGCCTTTAGCGTGATCAGCGAACGCATCACCGGCTCGCGCCAATTGCCTTGAAAAGCACATTTACCGGACCACTCGCTCCACCAGCGTTCGGTCTCGATCATTGCCCGCTCGACATCGAGCGGCGGCAGCGCCGGCAAATGAGAAGGCCGGTAGTTGAGCACGAAAGATTGGCGTTCGCCCGCACCCACGCGGAATTGCGCGACGCTTTTCATGTTCTCACCCTTGACGGCAACCGTGGAGCGCAGCTCGAGGCTGTCCGGCCCCGCGGTGATCAACAGGGAATCCTCCACCCGGCGTACCCAGGGAACGATGCAGCCGTAATCGAAGCGCACGATGAGTTCCATGCGCACGGCAACGTCGCCGCTCAAGCCCTCGACGACTCGAACCACATCCCAGCGCATGTCCGAGAGCGGCATGTAGTCGATGATCCGGATGGTCCCCTCATCGGTGTCGAATTCGGTTTCGAGAATCAGCGTGCCGGCTCGGTAGCGGCGGCGCACCGCCCGCGCCTCTGCGCCGGGCGCCAGCAGCCATCGGCCGTGTTCCGGATTTCCAAGAAGCGCGGCAAAACAAGCGCCGGAGTCGAATCGAGGGAAGCACAGCCAATCGATGGATCCGTCGCAGCCGACCAGAGCGGCCGTATGACAATCGCCTATCAGCGCATAGCTCTCGATCGGCAGAGGCATCAAAGGCTCCTGCGACGATGCGCATGTAGACGCGTCATCCCGGAATCAGCAGGGTGTAATGGAAACGCGGCGCGGTTCTCAATGTGACCTGCGCCGGACGGCACGGCATACCGGTCAGATCGAAGTGCGTGGTTTTCGCGAAATCGCGCTTTGCCTGGTCTTGCCACTGATCATCCAACACTTCCGCCACGACCTCACTCGGACTGCCGGGCTGAGCATCCCGGCATTTTCCCCACTTCAGCGCGAACTCATGGTTCGGGTTCGTGCCGCGGTACGCCATTGTCACCACCAGCTGGTCCCTGCCGGCATCGTAGTAGACCCGTGAGAAATTATCGGCGTGGACCCGCTGAAACACCAATGATGCTGCCAATAGGGGCGCCAGCCGATACAATGAGCGCCTGATCCGCGTCCCTGCCTGCTCCGCGGCCCGCTTCCCCGGGCCGAAGCCTGAATCGGCGCCGCATCGACGACACTGTTTTCTCACGGCCATACTCTCCTGACAACTGCGAAATCATTTGTTTCGATGTTCGAGACCGCGCCATCCATATCTTACAGACTTGTAATTTTTCGGAAAGAATCGGGCCATCTGTCTCCTGTCTACTGCCCGACACGACGCGTCATGCACGCTACACCTGAACCCACATGCCTCGAGAAGGAACATCGACTATGAGCCAAGATCCAGGGCCGACGATCAGCGAGAAAGGCTTCAATAACTTGCGGTACCGGCCGAACTCGGGAGTCGAGCCCACCCTTGGCCAGGACCGCATAGTTGCAGAGGTCCCGGCGAATGACCGGTTTCGCGCACTGCGCGATGCGGTGCAGGAGAATTCCACTTGGGTGGCCCCGCTGCGGCAGGAAATGCAAAGAGTCATCGTGGGCCAGAAGGAACTTCTTGACCGGCTATTGGTCGCGCTTCTGACCAACGGTCATGTGCTGCTCGAGGGTGTGCCGGGCCTGGCCAAGACACTGTCGCTGAAAACTCTGGCCAATGGCGTTGCCTTGGGCTTCAAGCGGCTGCAATTCACCCCTGACATGCTGCCGGCGGACATCGTCGGCACGATGATTTACAACCCACAGGATGGCGCCTTCCGGACCAAGCACGGGCCGATTTTCAGCAATCTCATATTGGCGGATGAAATCAATCGAGCTCCGGCCAAAGTACAGAGCGCGCTGTTGGAAGCCATGCAAGAGCATCAGGTCACCATAGGCGATGAGACCTATTCGCTGCCCAATCCCTTTCTCGTGATGGCGACGCAAAACCCCTTGGAGCAAGAAGGCACTTATCCGCTGCCGGAGGCACAAGTCGATCGCTTCATGATGAAAGTGGTGATCGGCTATCCGAACCGCGCCGAAGAGCGTTCCATATTGGACGCCATGGCGACCACCGAGCCCGTGCTCGACGTGCGCCGGGTCGTCACTGCGGCGCAGATATTGAACGCCCGGCACGTCGTCAACGACATCTACGTGGACGATAAAATAAAGGACTACATCGTCGACATCGTGCTCGCGACCCGGCCGCCTACCGCGGCGTCGCTCAACCTCCACGGCTACATACAGAACGGCGCCTCGCCCCGCGCCACCATCAATTTGACGCTCGCCAGCCGCGCCACCGCGTTTCTCAATGGCCGCCACTTCGTGGCGCCGCAGGACGTCAAGGCAATCGCGCTCGATGTGCTCCGGCACCGCGTGGCCGTCACTTACGAAGCAGAAGCCGAAAATATAACCTCCGAGGACATCGTCCGCAAAATCCTCGACACGCTGCCGGTTCCCTAGGACATGAAGGCGAACACCACAAAAAGCATCATGAGCCGCATGCGCCAGCTGGAAATCAGCACGCGGCGCCTGGTCAATGACAGCCTGGTCGGTGAGTACCACTCGGTATTCAAGGGTCGCGGCATGGACTTCGATGAAGTGCGCGAATACGTCGCCGGCGATGAAGTGCGCACCATCGATTGGAATGTCACTGCCCGCGCCGGGCGGCCGTTCGTGAAAAAATTCACGGAGGAGCGCGAGCTCAGCATCCTGCTGGTAGTGGATATCAGTGCCTCGGGCAATTTCGGCTCCGGCGCGCAGAGCAAACGGGATCTTGCCGCGGAAGTCGCGAGCGTGCTGGCGTTCTCCGCCATTCGCAACAATGACAAGGTAGGGCTGCTTCTGTACACCGACCGCGTCGAGGAGTTCCTGCCGCCCAAAAAGGGCCGCAGCCACGTGCTGCGCGTCGTGCGCGAGATTCTCTACCATGCGCCCCGCGGCAAGGGCACCGACAGCGTGAATGCGCTGGATGTCGCCAGTCACGTCCTGCACCGCCGTTCCATCGTATTCCTGATCTCGGACTTTCAATCGCCCGGGGATGCCACGCGCGCACTGCCGGATTTGCGCCGCGCCATGCGTCAGACCAACCGACGCCACGATCTGGTCGCCGTGCACATCCAGGACCCGCGCGAAAAGGCGCTTCCCGACTTGGGGCTGCTCGCCCTGGAAGATTCCGAAACGGGAGAGTTGATCGAGATCGACACGGCCGACCCAAAAGTTCGCAGTCGCTTCGAGCGCGAAACGGCCGAACGATTACGGCAACTGGTGAGCGGCTTTCGTGCCGAAGGTGTCGATACCCTGACGCTCGATACCGACGCCGCTTATCTGCCGGCGTTGCAACGGTTCTTCAAAAGCCGCGAGCGCCGGCGCGCATGAATAATAATTGCACCGGCCGGTTCATTTGCCGCATGCTGGCGCCGGCCGCCGCGATGCTTTACGCCGGCGCGAACGCCATGGCGCAAGCTCCCGAGGACATCCGCGACATCCGGGGTGCGAAGCACGTGGCTTCGATCTGGTTGCCGGCCCTTCTGCTGCTGGCGGGCGTAATTCTCGCCGCCGGTGCATACGCGGCCTGGCGCCGCCACAGGCGCCGTAAACTCGCGACCGCGCTGCTGCCCTTCGAAATAGCGCTACAGCGCCTCGAGAAAGCGGGCGCATTGATGCGGCCGGATTCAGGCCGCGAGTTCTCCATCGAGGTCTCGAACATCGTCCGGGAATACATAGAACAGCGCTTCAAGGTGATGGCCGCGCATCGGACCACCCATGAGTTCCTGCACGGTCTCATGGGGTCCGCCGACGCGCTGTTGTCCGGGCATCGCACATTGCTTGGCGGCTTTCTCAATCAGTGTGACCTCGGCAAATTCGCCGGTTGGAATCTGTCCATGGAGGACATGCAGACATTGCAACGGAGCGCGCGCAGCTTCGTCATCGAAACACCCGACAGCAAGAATATCGATGGTTCACTTCCTTCAACCTGATTGGCTGTGGCTCCTGGCCCTGTTGCCGTTGCTGCTGTTTTGGCGCGGACGGCGTGGAGCCGTTGCCGCGATCGAATTCTCCGATGTCGGACTCGCGAAAAAAGTAGCCGGCACCACCCGCAGCCGCCCCGGCCGCTGGCTGTGGCTGCTGCCCATTCTTGCCGGTGCGTTCATGATCGTCGGACTCGCGCGCCCTCAGATCGGCCACGGCCGTACGGTGGTGACCGCCAACGGCATCGACATCATGCTGGACCTGGACGTCTCCGGTTCCATGCAGGCGCTCGACTTCAAGCTCGACGGCCAGCGGGCCAACCGCATTGCGGTGGTGAAATCAGTCGTGTCCCAGTTCGTCGACAAGCGGCCGGACGATCGCATCGGCCTCATCGCCTTCGCCGGGGCGCCCTACCTCGTCAGCCCGCTCACGCTGGACCACGACTGGCTGCGGCAAAATCTCGACCGCGTGAACGTCGGCGGTGTCGACGACGGAACCGCGATCGGCTCCGCCATCGCCGCGAGCGTCAATCGCCTGCGCACCACGCCGGCCAAATCGAAGGTTCTGATACTGCTGACCGATGGCATGAACAACACCGGCAAGATCTCGCCCATGGCGGCAGCCGAGGCCGCGAAGGCACTGGGCGTGAAAATCTACACCATTGCCGTGGGTGTGCGCGGCGAGGCGCCCATCCCGGTGAAAGACGATTTTGGCCGCACTCGCCTGGTCATGGCCAAGGTGGATGTGGATGAGAAGACGCTGCAAGCCGTGGCCGCGGAAACCGGCGGCAGCTTTTACCGGGCTACGGATACTGATTCGCTGGAAAAAATCTACGAACAGATCAATCATCTGGAGAAGACCGCGCAATCCGTGCAGCGATTCGAGAACACCGAGGAATTGTTTGCCTGGGCCCTGTTCCCGGCGCTGGGTTTATTGGGCTTGGGGTTCGGCCTGGAACACACCCGCTATCGGAGGCTGCCGTGAGATTCGCGCATCCCTGGTGGCTGCTGGCAGGCTTCTGCGTCTGCTGCGCACTGGCATGGGCTTGGTGGCTGCACGATGCGCGGCAACACGCCGCGCTCGCAAAATTCGTCTCGGCGCACCTGCGAACACAGCTGACTCAATCGGTATCGATCGCCCGGCGCCGGATGAGGCGTGGACTGTTCGCAGCCTCGGTGGCACTGTTGTTCGCGGCCCTTGCGGCGCCGCAGGCCGGGTTCCGCATGCAGGAATTCAAACGGCGCGGCAATGACATCATCTTTGCCGTGGATACCTCGCGCAGTATGTCGACTCCGGATGTGAAGCCCAGCCGGCTCGCGCGCGCCAAACTGGCGATCGACGATTTCGTAAGGCGACTGGACGGCGACGCGGTCGGCCTGGTGGCGTTCGCGGGTGACGCGTTTCTGCAATGCCCGATCACGCTGGACTACGGCGCCTTTCACGAATCGCTGAACGCGCTCGATACACGCATCATTCCGCGCGGCGGCACCAATATCACCAGCGCCATACAAGAGGCGCAGGCCGCGCTGCAACGGCGGCCCGGCAGCGACAAAGTCATGATACTGGTGACCGACGGCGAGGATCTGCAGGGCAATGCGCTGGATGCCGCCAAGGCCGCGGCACACCGGGATGGCCTCAAGATCTACACGGTCGGGGTGGGCACGGCGAGCGGCGATCTCATCCCCTTGCCGTCCGACCAAGGCGGCGGATTCCTGAAGGATGCCGAAGGCCGCTTGGTCAAGTCGCGTCTCGATGAGCCGGCGCTGAAGGCCATTGCGGCGGCGACCGGGGGACTGTACGAGCCGCTCGGTGCCGAGGGTCAGGGGCTGACGGTGATTTACAATGAGGCATTGGCGCCTCTCGTCAAACATGATCTCGCGGCACGGCAGCAGAGGGTATACATCGAGCGCTACCAGTGGCCGCTGGCGGCGGCACTCGTCCTGCTGCTCATGAGCACGTTGATTGGCACGAGGCGCCGCCTGTCATCGCGAGAGTCGGCGGGGACTGCGCGATGGCCTTCGCGGGACGCGGCACGGACATTGGCCGTGGCTGCGACAGTGGCAATGCTGCTGCTTCCCATCCACTTCGCGCGCGCCTCCGCCGGCAGCGCAGAGAAGGCCTACGAGAAAGGCGATTATGCCGCTGCGGAACGCGACTATGCGGCAGCCGCAAAGAGTCACCCTGACAAACCCATTCTCGAGTTCAATGCCGGTGCAGCCGCCTACAAGGCCGGCCAATTCCCACGGGCGGCGCAGGCATTTCAGGGGTCGTTGAAAGGCGGCCAGTCCGCCGATACCCGGCGTTTGGCCGAACAAGAAGATACCTACTACAACCTCGGTAATTCGCTGTACCGGATAGGACAGAAAACCGAACACTCCAGTCCGCAACAGACCATCCAGAGCTGGACCCATGCCGTGAAATCTTACGACGCCGCGTTGCAGCTGCGCGCCGACGATGCCGACAGCAAGTACAACCGCGACTTCGTGAATCGCAAGCTCGATGCCCTGAAGAAACAGCAATCGCAGCAACAGAACCAGCAATCCAAGCAAGATCGACAGAACAAGCAAGATCAACAGCAGCAGGCATCGAACGGCTCGCCGCAGCAGAAGCCCCCGCAAAGCGACCAAAAGCAGGGACAGCAGGGACAGCAGGGGCAGCAGCCCGCGCAGACACCGCCGAACAAAAACCAGCACAACGGCGCACCGCAAGCCGCGGCGTCACCGCCCAATCAGCCGCCTCCCACTGCCGGCCAACAGCCGCGCAATCAGCAAGGCGCGGACGCCGCGGATCAGGACGAGCAGCGCCTTCCCGGCCAAATGAGCCGAGACGAGGCGCGCGAACTGCTCGATTCGGTGAAAGGCGAAGAGCGCCATCTTCCGGCTGCGCCCCTGTCGCGCAGTACCGCCTCCGCGGCTTCACCCGATACACCCGCCAAGGACTGGTGACATGAGACCGAACGCCATACGCAGACATGGGATCTGGGCGGCAATCGCCGCCGGAATTTTCGTCGCGTGCGCAGCGCGCGCCGCCGGGTCCGTCACCCAGACCATCGAACCGTCTGAAATTGCCCTGGGAAGCGCCGCGCAACTGACCGTCACGGCATCCGGCGACGGCACGCAGCGAATCGCTCCCCCCACGGTCCCAGGACTCGAGTTCGTGGCCGTGGGCCAATCGCAGCGCGTGCAGTCCGTCAACGGCGTGACGACATCAACGTCATCGACCATCTACCAGGTCATTCCACAGCAAGCCGGCATATTCACCATCCCCGCCGTGGCGCGCGGATCGGAACCCCTGGTGTTGAAAGTCACCGCGGGCGGCGGCGCCGGTGCGTCCCAGCCCGGCGGATCCGGCGCAGCGGCCATGCCGCGGGCCGCTCCAAACGGGTCCTCGCCGGGGGCGGCGCACCTGGGGTCGGATGGCTTGGCGTTCGTGCGTCTGAATGTCCCCAAGCGCGAACTCTACGTCGGCGAGAGTGTGCCGGTGGATCTTCAAGTCGGCATGCGCGATGGCTTCGTGGCCTCGCTCAATGGCCTGCCGACGATGAACGGCGATGCCTTCACGCTGAACAAGCTGTCGCAACAACCGGAACGAACCGAGCAGATCATCGACGGCAAGCCGTTTACGATTCTCACCTGGCACAGTTTGCTTGCCGCCGTCAAGCCCGGGTCGCTGTCGCTCACCGTCGAGACGCCTCTCACCGTGCGGATGCGCACACAATCGCGCCAGATGAATAACCCATTCGGCGATCCGTCGCTCGACGATTTCTTCAATGACCCGATGTTTCAGAACTTCTTCGGCGGCACCACGGAAAAGGACATCACCGTGAAGAGCACGCCCATGGCGTTCGCCGTGCTCGCCCTGCCGACACAGGATCGGCCGGCGGACTTCAGCGGCGCGGTGGGAAAATTCAAAATCAGCAGCGAACTCTCGGAACCCACGGCGACGGCCGGGGATCCGCTCACGCTGCGAATGCACGTGACCGGCACGGGTAACTTCGACCGGGTCAACAGCCCAATGCTCGAGAATGTCGAGCACTGGAAAACCTATCAACCTACCGCAAAATTCACTGCGAGCGACGACACGGGTTACCGTGGAGAGAAGACCTTCGAGCAGCCCCTGGTCGCGGCGCAGCCCGGCGCGCAATCGCTGCCGGCGCTGTCGTTCAGTTACTTTGACCCCGACACTCGGCGCTACGAAGTCGCTCGCAGCGCACCGCTCAGCGTCAAGATTTTGCCCGGCGCCGCCGACAGCACGGTGGCGCGCGCGGTCCCATCTGCGCCGGGCCCAAGCCCTGCCGCCGTGCCGGGCGCACCCCAGAACGCGGGACTGCGGTCCGATCGGGTTCAAAGCGGTGCAACCCAGCACTCGCTGCTCCCGCTGTACTATCAGCCGCGGTACCTGGGAATTCCCTCGCTGTTGATCGTCGCCTTCTCCGGCGCGTGGGTTTGGCTGCGCCGCCGCGAGATTGGCGCGAACGGCGCCGATGGCGCGCGAGCGCGCGCAGCGGCACAGGCCGCCGATGCGCTGCTGCATCAGATTGACCAGGCAACCGCAGCCGGCGATACGGCGCTTTTTTTCCGCTCGGCGCGCTCGGCTCTGGAAACGACCCTGGCCTCTCGCTGGAATCTTCCGCCCGAGGATCTCACTCTGGAGGCCATCGATGCGCGCCTGGGAGATCGCAGCGAGGTCCGTCGGGTATTTGAGCTCGCCGACGAGGCCAATTACTCCGGCGGCAGGGTTGACGCCAAGGATTTGCAACGATGGAAGCAGATAGTTCTCCGCCAGATGAGCGGTGCGGCGTCATGACCATGCGCCACTCCCTGCTCGGCTGCGCGTCCAGCATCGGTTTGATGGCGTTCTCCCTGTGTTCCGGCGCCCTCGCGGCCGCACCGCCCGGCACCCTCGAGCCCGGCAACGAATATTCCGCGCCGGTTCTTTACAATTTGGCGAATTCCTATGCCCGCCAAGGCAAGCCGGGCCTGGCGGTACTCAATTACGAACGCGCCCGCCTGCTGTCGCCGCGCGACGCCGACATTCGCGCCAACTTACGCTATGTTCGCCAATCGTCGGGATTGCCGGCGGAATCCGGCAGTTGGTTCGAGCGCAATGCCAGAATCGGCGCTCCCGACACCATGTTCTGGCTTGGGCTGATCGGTCTCGCCGTCGCTGCCGCGAGCCTGCTGGCGGGCAAGCGTCACCCGGGGCATCGGCTCAAACTACGCACGCTCGCGGTCGCAGGCATCTCGTTGACGGCCTTGTCGGTATGCGATGCCTTGGCGACTTGGCCCGTGGTTCACGAGGCCGTGGTCATGCAGTCAACGCAGGCTCGCGTATCACCGGTCACTCAAGGCGAGCCGCTGTTTCCCCTGAAGGAAGCCGAGATCGTCGCCATGGGCGAAGGCAGTGGAGACTACGTTCTGATCCGCAGCCGCGAGGGCCGCAGGGGGTGGGTGGCACGCGCCGATTTGGCGCCGGTCGTACCCAACCGATAGGCGCCGCGCCGCGCCGTGCCCACCACCCCACTAGGCGGCCGGCAACACCACGGTAAACACGGCTCCTTCGCCCGACTTGCTCTGAACCGAGACTTCGCCGTGATGCGCCCCGACGATTGCCTTCACCAAGCTCAAACCCAACCCCAGTCCGCGCTGCGACCGGCTCCTGTCGCCGCGATACAGGCGGCCCCAAATTCGCGGCTGTTCCTCCTCGGATATGCCGATGCCGGTGTCGCCGATTTGCGCAATCACACGACCATCGTGCGTCGTACACGACAGCCGTACCGTTCCGCCCTCCGGTGTATATTTCAATGCATTGTCCAGCAAATTGGCGAAGACCTGGCGCATCCGCACTGAATCGACGGCGGCTTCGCCGGGCGATGTGAATTCGGTGGTGACGGCGATGCGCTTTTCCTCCGCCACCATCTGGTAAAGATCCACCACGTTGGTGAGCAATGCGGCGATGGGCTTGACCTCGCGCTTCAGCCGCATCACGCCCGTTTCGGCTTCCGTGATATCCATGAGGGCCGTGAGCATGGTGAGCACCCGGTCGGACTCTTCCACGCAGTCGGCAAGGGCTTCGCGTGCGGCGGGATCGGCGGTCGTTTGGACGGCGACTTCGGCGACGCTCTGCAGCCGCGCGAGCGGCGTGCGCAAATCGTGCGCCACGTTATCCAACGCTTCGCGCATGCCTTGGATCAGCGCCTGGTTTTTGTCGAGCACGCGGTTGAACTGCCGCGCGAGTTCCTCCAAATCGGTTTGGTCGGTGGTCATGGGGACGCGGGCGGCAAAATTCCCCGTATCGATGATGGCGCGGGCCGTGGCGACTACCTCGCGCACGGGTTTGGTCGCGCGATGAGCGAAAAATGCCCCGCCGAGCACGCCCAGCAACAGGGTGGGCGTCATCACGGCCAGGAAATTGACGCGAAACGGTTGCAGCACGGTCTCGCCATTGCTGGTTCTGAGGCCGACCTCGAGAACGGCGTTATCCGCCAGTCTCGTCGAGGCCACGGTCACGTCGCTCTCCTCGTCTTTTGGGATTTGCAGCCAGACGAGACGCGATGGATCGCCGCCCGGCCGCAGCGCGGCGGTATCGAACTTGACCCAGTCTTCGGGCACATTGAGCAGCAATGTCACACCGGATTGCCCGGTCACCCGCACGAAGAAGGATCTGGATTTCTCCGCGCCTCGGCTGCGCTGGACGAATTCCTGCAACGCGCCCAACCCCCCGTTGTCGTAGATGGCGGCACAGGCCTTCAGCCGGGTCTCGATGAGCTCGTGGTCCTTGTTCTCCAGCGCCGAAGCGAGCAGCAGGTACAGCAGCCCGAACAGAACCGCCGCACTGAGTGTAAAAATCGCGGCATACCAAAGACTCAGCCGAAAGGTGAAGCTGTGCATCGCACGGTCACGGAGTCTTGAGAACATAGCCCACGCCCCGTATGGTATGAATGAGTTTCACCGAATACTCTTTGTCCACCTTCGCCCGCAATCGGTGGGCCAGCACATCCACGACATTGGTCTGCGGATCGAAGCTGTAGTCCCAGATATGCTCCAATATCATCGCCTTGGTAATCGGACGGCCGGGGTGGCGCATCAATAATTCGAGCAAGGCGAATTCGCGGCTCTGCAATTCGATTTTCTGGCCCGCCCGCGTGACTTCCCGGGTCAGTAGGTCGATCGACAAGTCGCCTGCCGATATGCCGGTGGGTTCTGCGGTCTGCGTGGCGCGCCGTATCAGCGCATGCACCCTCGCCAATAACTCGGAAAAAGCAAAGGGCTTGGTCAAATAGTCGTCGGCGCCCGCCTGCAGTCCGGCGACGCGATTGTCCACGCTGGCCATCGCGCTCAGCAGCAGCACCGGCATCAGTTTCTTGTCCTGGCGGATTCGCCGCAGCACCGAGAGCCCATCGAGCTTCGGCAACATGATATCCAGGACGACCGCATCGTAGGTCACGGCGCGGCAAAGGTCATACGCCTCCTCGCCGTCGGGCGCGTGGTCCACGGAAAAACCGCTCTGCTTCAGTCCGTTGACGACAAACGAAGCGATTTTCCCATCATCTTCCACGACAAGAATGCGCACTGCTGGTTTCCGTCTCTATTCAACTGTGATCTTGATGCTAAAAACCCCGATCGTGGCGGTATCAGCAGCGATCATTGCACATCGGCGCCGCCCATTTCGCGCCATCCGGACCTGTGATCAGGGCTTGGGCTCGAGGCCGCTGAGCGCTGGCGGCGCTCGGCCCTTGGCCGTAAGATCACAGGGCTCCGATAACTCATTCGTACCGATTAAAGAGGATACCCGATGAAGGCTTGGATACCACTCACGCTGGTTTTCGCACTTGGCTCCGCCGTTCACGCACAGGCGACTTGCACCTATCCGCAGGCTCCCGCCGCGCCGCCCGATGGCAATACGGCGACCAAGGACCAAATGATCGCGGCTAAGCACGACTTCGATCGCTACAACGGCGATATGAACTCCTATCTGGACTGCCTCAAACTCGAGATGGATGCCGCAACACCAAAGGATCCGACGAAACTGTCGCCCGAAGAGAAAAAGAAAGCGGACGACCAGCAAAAGATCTTGGTGCAGAAGAACAACGCCGCCGTCGATGAGCTGCAAGCGGTCGTTGGGCGCTTCAATGAACAGCTGAAGATTTTCAAAGCCAAAGCAAAACCGTAACCTCAGGGTGCGGCGGACCTGAAAGTCCGCCGCCACTTTCAACTATGCAGGCTGGAACGCTCATTACACCGCGTCTGGCCGAAGAGGCCATCTACTCTCGGCTAACGTGTCTGCCGATCGAATCGCTGCCATTGATGCAGTGTGTCGGTGGGACACTGCGGGAAAATATTTACGCGGAACGCGATCAGCCGCCCTTCGATCGCGTCGCCATGGACGGCATAGCGGTGCAAAGCGAGGCGCTGCGGCGCGGCGTCAAGCGCTTTCGCATCGAGGGCATTCAGGCGGCGGGCACGGCCCAGCTCAAGCTCAGGCATGGCGACGGCGCCATCGAAGTCATGACCGGCGCGATCTTGCCGCTGGGCAGCGACTGCGTGATTCCGGTGGAACAGTTTGATCGCGCCGACGGCTTCGCCTCGCTGACCACGGCGGTGGTGAGCTCGTCTTTCCACAACGTGGATCGGCGCGGCTGCGACAGCCCCCAGGGCACGCTGTTGCTGGAAGCGGGTACCTTGCTGCGCGCACCGGAAATCGCAGTGGTTGCGTCCGCCGGCATGGCGCGGGTGCGCGTCAGCAGCCAACCGGCGGTGATCATCGTCTCCACCGGCGACGAGCTGATCGAGCCGGGCGAACCGATCGAGGATTACCAGGTGCGCCGTTCCAACGCCTACGCGGTCGCCGCGGCGTTGCGCCAGCGCGGCTTCGTACGCGTCGCGGACGATCATGTGCCCGACGATGAACCGGTGATGCGCGAACGATTGTCGATGCACCTGACCACGCACGAGGTGGTTGTGCTGAGCGGCGGGGTCTCGATGGGCACGTTCGACCTCGTGCCCAAGGTGCTGTCGCAGCTGGGAGTGCGACAAGTATTTCACAAAATTGCGCAGCGGCCCGGCAGACCCATGTGGTTCGGCATCGGACCCAATGGTCAGGCGGTGTTCGGATTGCCGGGCAATCCGGTCTCCACCTTGGTTTGCCTGATCCGTTACGTCATACCCGCCATCGCCGAAGCCATGGGCACGAAACGCGGGCTGCCCGAACGTCTGGCGCTGGCGGCTCCCGTCACCTTTCAACATGCGCTCACGTATTTCTTGCCCGTGGCCATCGAGCACGACGACTGGGGGCGCCCCTGGGCAGCTCCGCGACGGCCCAATGGCTCAGGTGATTTCTTGAGCCTGACCGGCACGGACGGCTTCGTCGAGCTTCCCCCGGGCCCCAACACCTACCCGAAAGGCTTCGTCACCAGCGTCTACCGCTGGTAACCTGATTACCATGACTTCCACCGTTCAGGACATTCGTGGCCCGCAAAATCCGCTCGATCGCCTCGGTCGGCCGCTGCACGATTTGCGTATTTCAGTCATGGATCGCTGCAATTTTCGCTGCCCCTACTGCATGCCGAAGGAGCAGTTTCACGACAACTATCGATTTCTGAAATCGCAGGAGCGATTGTCGTTCGACGAAATCTTGCGGCTCTCGCGGCTGTTCGCGAGTTTGGGCGTGCACAAGCTGCGCCTCACCGGCGGTGAACCCCTGCTGCGCGCCAATCTGGCCGACTTGGTCGGCGATCTCACCGGCATCCCGGGCATCGATGACATTGCGCTGACCACGAACGGCGTTCTGCTGGGCCAGCACGCCGTGGATCTGCATGCCAACGGACTGCGGCGCGTCACCGTGAGCCTGGACACCCTGGACAAGGATATTTTTACCCGCATGAGCGGCGGATTCGGCGCGCTCGATCAAGTCCTCGCCGGCATCGACGCCGCCATCGCCGCGGGACTGACGCCGATCAAGGTCAATGCGGTCATCGAGCGCGGCGTGAATGATCACACGGCGCTCGATCTCGTCGAACGTTTTCGCGGCTCGCCCGTGATAGTCCGCTTCATCGAATTCATGGACGTCGGCAACCGCAATCACTGGCGTCCCGAGATGGTGGTGCCGTCGAAGGAATTGGCGGCGCGCGTCAACGAGCGCTGGCCGATACACCCTATTTCCGAAAACTACCGCGGCGAAGTGGCAAAACGATGGCGTTTCGACGATGGCGGCGGCGAAATCGGCTTCATTTCGTCCGTGTCGCAGCCTTTTTGCGGCGCCTGCAGCCGCGCGCGGCTGTCATCGGAGGGTAAGTTCTATACCTGCCTGTTCGCGACCCAGGGCCTTGATCTGCGTGCACCGATGCGGGCCGGAGTCACCGATGCCGGCTTGCTGGAGTTGATCCGTGGGGTTTGGCTCGGCCGCACCGATCGCTACAGCGAGCTGCGCGAGAAATTGCGGCGCAGCGAACCTGCGACGAAGAAAATCGAGATGTACTACATCGGCGGCTGAGTCCCATGACCTTCACACATTTGGATGCGGAGCGCCGTCCGGCCATGGTCGACGTCAGCGGCAAAACGCCGACCAAGCGAACGGCAACCGCTGAAGCACGCGTGCGATTTCCGCCGGCCGTCGCGGCGGCATTGCGCGACAGCGGCTTGCGTTCGCCGAAGGGTCCGGTGTTCGATACCGCGATCGTGGCCGGGGTCATGGGCGCCAAACGCACCCACGAGCTGATACCGTTTTGTCACCCGCTGGGGCTCGAGAACTGTCGCATCGCCATCGAGCTGGAAGGCGACACCGCCGTGATCCGCTGCACGGCGACCGTACATCACAAGACCGGTGTTGAAATGGAAGCACTCACGGGCGCCGGTATCGCCGCGTTGACCGTCTACGATATGTGCAAGGCGCTGTCGCATGACATCGTGATCGGCGAGATGCGCCTGCTGGCCAAAGAGGGCGGCAAGAGCAGCTACGCCCTTGAGGAGGCGCCGTGACCACCGCCGCAGCCACCGCAAGCCCAGCGCCCCCCCCACGTGCGGGCGCGCCGGCTCCGCTGCGCGGTCTGATTCTCGCCGGCGGCTCGAGCTCACGCATGCACCGCGACAAGGCCGCGCTGCGCTACCAGGGGAAGAGCCAGCTGGATCGGGCTGTCGAGTTGGCCGCCAGGCACGTCGCTGATGTGTTCGTGTCCGTGCGCTCGAGCCAAACCGCCGACCCGGTCCGCGCGCAGCGACCCTTGATCGTGGATTCCATCGCGGGCGAGGGCCCCATCGTCGGTATCCGCTCGGCGCTCGCGGCCTTCCCACACACTGCCTGGCTGGTGCTGGCATGCGATTTGCCGTTTCTGTCGGACGCCACGCTGGCCTTTCTCCTGCGCGAACGCGATGGCACGGCCATGGCCACGGCTTACCGCAGCGCGCATAATGACCTGCCGGAACCGCTGTGCGCGATTTGGGAACCGGCTGCAGCGCCCGCTATCGACGCCTATCTGGCGGGCGGCGGCCACTGTCCTCGAAAGTTTCTCATGCGTCATCCGGCGCGCCTGCTGGCGCCACTTGACAGGCGGGCGCTCGACAACGTCAATACACCCGAGGATTACGCGCAGGCGTTGACGGAGTTGAGCGGCGTGCCGCACGGGATCAAGATGCAGCTGAAAGTTCAATATTACGCGGTGATGCGCGAACAAGCCGGCCGTTCCGAGGAATGGCTCGAGACCGCCGCTGCCACACCGGCCGATTTGTACGGCGAGCTGGTCGCACGCTACGGCTTCAGTCTGCCGCGCGAGCAATTGAAAGTGGCGGTGAACAGCGAATTCTCCGAGTGGTCGCGCAAACTCTCCGGCGGGGACGCCGTCGTCTTCATTCCACCGGTGGCGGGCGGCTGATGCGATTCCGCTTCGCCCATACGGCCATCGATACGGCAGCAGCGAGGCGCGAGGTGCTCGACCTCGGCGCGGGCGCCTATGCGGCCTTTGAGGGTTGGGTTCGCAATCACAACGAGGGCCAGGAGGTCGTTCGCTTGGACTATGAAGCGTTCCAGGACCTGGCGGAGAAGGAAGGCGATCGCATCGTCGCCGAAGCCATGCGGCGCTTCCCGATCACGCACGCGCTGTGCATCCATCGCGTGGGGTCGCTGGGGCTCGGTGATATGGCGATATGGGCCGGCGTCAGCTCCGCGCACCGCGGCGAAGCCTTCGATGCCTGCCGCTTCATCGTCGATGAAGTCAAACACCGCCTGCCCATATGGAAGAAAGAGCACTATAGGAATGGCGACTCCGGCTGGGTGAACTGTGAGCGCTGCGCAGCGGCGCCGCAGCACCCGACCGCCCGCGCGCCGGCAACCGTGCCCGCGCACTCACACCCGCACTCTCATGACCACGGCGAGGATCACGAGCACCACGAACCTGCCGAATTGAGCGTTCATAAGTAGGGCGCATGCTGCCCGACTACTCACGGCAAATTTTGCTCAAGGAAATCGGCGAGCAGGGCCAAGCGGCGCTGGCGCGCGCGCGCGTGCTCGTCGTGGGCGCCGGTGGCCTCGGCAGCCCCGTGCTGCAATACCTGGCGGGTGCCGGCGTCGGCACACTGGGAGTCATCGATGCCGACGTCCTGGACGCCAGCAATTTGCATCGCCAGCCGATATTCAGTCTGGCCGACGTCGGCGGGCAAAAAGTCGAATTGGCCCGGGCGGCCGCCCTGAAGATCAACCCCACCGTGCAAATCGAGACGCATGCGGTGCGGCTGAATGCAGACAACGCACGGCGGCTCATCGGCGCCTACGACGTTGTGGTCGATTGCACCGACAATTTTCGCACCAAGTTCTTGATCAACGATGCTGCCGTGCTCGCGCGCCGGCCCGCGGTATTCGCCAGCGTGTATCAATTCGAGGGACAGTTGCAGGTCTACAAACCGGACCCCGGCCATGCCTGCCTGCGCTGCCTGTGGCGCGACGCCGTTGCCGACGGTGTGGTCGGCAACTGCGCCGAGGCCGGTGTGCTGGGCCCGGTGCCCGGCACCTTCGGTACTCTGCAGGCGCTGTTGACGCTCAAGATCCTGCTGAACATATCCGGTCAGCTCGACGGTGAACTGCTGTTGCTGAATTTCATGAATTTCTCGAGTCTCAAGCTCAAAGCACCGCGCCGCGCCGAATGCCTCGCGCCCGGCTGCGCACACATACTCGAGATCGCGCGCGAGGATCCGGACATCGAGATCAGCTTCGATTCGCTCGCCGCCGCCGCAGAGAGCGGCTTTGAGGTCATCGATATCCGTACCGCGGAAGAGTATGCGGCCCAACCGACCGCGGTGCGCCACATTGCCATGCCCCTGCTGCTCGCAGATCCCACGCTGCTCGGCGACGGCCGCGAGACCTTGTTGCTGTGCGCCTCGGGCAAGCGCAGCTTGGCGGCCGCGCGCGAACTGCGCGGACGAGGGTACGCGGTGCATTCGCTCGCCGGTGGATTGCAGCGCTCGAGGACGTGAACATTGCGCTTCGACAGTAAATTACCGGATGTCGGCACCACCATTTTCACGGTGATGTCGCGGCGCGCGGTTGCCGAAGGCGCGCTCAATATCGGCCAGGGATTTCCCGATTACCCCATCGATCCGCGATTGTCGGACTCGCTGCTGGAAGCCATCGGCGAGGGGCGCAATCAATACGCGCCGATGGAAGGCGTGATCGAGCTGCGCGAGCAGATTTCGAGAAAGCTGCAGACGAGCTACGGCCGCCATTTCGATCCCGGTACCGAGATCACCGTGACCTGCGGCGCCACCGAGGCCCTGTACGGTGCCATCCAGGCGGTGGTGGGACCGGGCGACGAGGCCATCATTTTCGATCCCGCCTACGATGCCTACGACCCGGCCGTGCGCCTGGCCGGCGGCCGCTGCCTGCGCATCGCGCTGACGCCTCCCGCGTTTCGCTTCGATTGGGATCAGGTGCGGTCCGCCTTGAGCGACCGCACGCGATTGATCATTCTAAACAGCCCACAGAATCCCAGCTGCACGGTCGCGGATCGCGAAGACCTGGACGCACTCGCCGCATTGATCCGTGACCGGCCCATCACCCTGCTCGCCGACGAAGTCTACGAGCACGTCCTGTACGACGGCCGGCGCCACGCATCGGTGCTGGCGCATCCGGAATTGCGCGAGCGCAGCTTTGCGGTGTTTTCTTTCGGCAAAACGCTGCACGCCACGGGATGGAGGGTCGGATATTGCGTGGCGCCGCCCGATATGACGCGCGAGCTTCGCAAAGTGCACCAGTTCAACACCTTCAGCATCGCCTCGCCGCTGCAGTACGCGGTGGCGCGCTACCTCGCGGCCTATCCCGGCGCTTGGAGCGGATTGGCGGCGTTTTTCGAGGCCAAGCGCGATCTGTTGGCGGGAATGCTGCGCGGCTCGGGAATCGAACCCCTCCCCGCCGCCGGTACTTATTTTCAATTGGTCGACTACGGCGCCGTCAGCCGCGACAACGACATGGAATTCGCCGACCGGCTGATTCGAGAGGCGAAGATCGCGGCCATTCCGCTCTCGCCCTTCTACGCAGCGCCGCCGCGGATGACGCTGCTGCGCCTATGTATCGCGAAGCGCGATGCGACGCTCGAAGCCGCCGCCGAACGCCTCCGTGCCTTCGCTGCGCGGCGCGGCTAGCCATTGGCCGTGCCGGTGCGGTGCGCCGCCGGCAGGCTTTGCCGCTGCCGTATCCGCGATGCATCCATCAACATCCGTCCGGCCCAGCGGTACACATTGTTTTCCTTGACGGTCCGGCGCATCAAGCTCATGCGGTTGCGCCGTTCGTCCCGCCCCATGCGCATCGCGATCTCCATGGCCTCGGCGGTTTCGTTGACATCGAACGGATTGATCAGGACCGCCTCGGTCAATTCCCGCGACGCGCCGGCGAAAGTGCTGAGTATCAGCACGCCGTCCTCGTCGTCGCGCGCGGCCACGAATTCCTTCGCCACCAGGTTCATGCCGTCGTGCAGGCTGTTTACCAGGCAAAAATCGGCCGCCCGATACAGCTCGAAGATCCGCAGCGGCGCCTGATGTTCGTCGATCAGGACGATGGGGCGCCAGTCGCCTTCCGCAAATTTGGTATTGATGCGCTCCACTTCACTGTACGTCTCTTCCTGCAAGGCCTGGTACGCCGGCAGTTGACCGCGCGACGGCGCCGCGATTTGCAGCAGGCTGATTCGCCCGCGATGCCGCGGAATCTTGTCGAGCAGCGCCTCCAGCGCATGAAAGCGTTCGATGATGCCCTTCGTGAAGTCCCACCGCTCCACGCCCAGCCCCACGGTCACGCCGTCGCCGATCCCGTAGCGCGCGCGCACTGCCGCCCGGCAGGTGGCGATATCCGGCAGATGCTGCAGCCAGCGCGGCGGCCATTCGATCGATATCGGGTAAGGCGCGACGCGGCACACCCGCCCTTGCAGGGTCACCGTCATGTGCTCGTGGTCGATCTGGCATTCCACGAAGCGATCCACGCTGTCGAGAAAATTCTGGCAGTGATAGCGGGTGTGAAAGCCCAGGATGTCCGCGGACAGCATATGCAGCAGCATCTCGCGCTTCCATGGGCACACGCCGAACGTCTCGGCATTCGGCCACGGGATATGCCAGAACAGCGCAATGGTCGCCTTGGGTATTTTCTTGCGGATGAGTTGCGGCAGGAGAGCGAAATGGAAATCCTGGATCAGTATCACGGGACTGTCGGTGCTGGATTCCGCCGCCACGATCTCGGCAAATTTGGCGTTCACTTCCTCGTATGCATGCCAATCGCTGGCCCTGAACGCCGGCCGAACATAGGCCAGATGGCATAGCGGCCAGAGACCTTCATTGGAGAAGCCGTAGTAAAATCCCTGCTCCTGCTCCGGCGTCAGCCACACGCGGCGCAAGGTATACGACGGATCATCGGGCGGCACGCGAATCTGGTCGTAGCGGTCCACCGTCGCACGGTCCGCCGTGCCCCCGCCGGTCGCCACCCATACGCCCGAACAGGCGCGCATGATGGGCTCGAGCGCCGTCACCATGCCGCTCGCCGGCACCTGTACCACGGGATGATGGTCCGCATCGTAGTTATGGATGTACGGTTCTCGATTGGACACGATGATGACCTGCGCGGAATGCAGGTGATCGCGCACCACCTGCCGCAGCGCCTGCGGCGTCCAGTTCTCATGAAAATCGATCTCCAGCCGCTGCCGCTCTTCGGCCTCCGCCAGAACCAGCCGCACCTGGGACAGTATCGGCAAAGACGAGCGCGGCGATTCGGCGTCGTCGAGGAACCGCTTGCCTCGAATATCGCCGATCAACACCTCGACCCAACGGCGCAATTGCAGCCACGCCACCAGCACGATGAGCAGCGCCAGCAATAGGACCGATATGCCGACGAACACGAGCATGAAGTCTCGCGCGGTCCGTTGCCGGCGGTCCACGAAACTCAAATCGTGCAGCATCAGCACCCGAAACGGCGTCGGCTCGGCGGTGTCGAAATCGAAGCGTGAAATCTGCACCGAGCCGGACGGCAGCTGCATGATGTGCGAGGCTTTGGAGTTATGATTGCCGGCCTCATCGCAGGTCACGGCGGCCGGCGTGCGCTCGGATTTGAATATCGTCGACCCGTCGGGACGGCACACCAGGATCGCCAGCAAGCGCTCATCGGCGGTCGTCTTCGCCAGATAGCTGCGCAGGCGCGATTCGTTGCCCTTTTCGACGAGGTCCGTGATGGGCTCTTCCATCGAGTGCATCACCAGCTGCGCGCGCAATTCGATGTCCGAACGAAACCATTCCGCCAGCAGCCGCTCGATGTAGGGCAGGCCAAAATAGGCGACGACGCAAGACGCGAATGCAACCGGCAGCACGAAGCGCAACATGACCGAGCGAAACATCGTGCCTCCGTGTGTGGGTACCTGCCGAGCAGCAACACAAAATACCGAAATTCCGCGACCCAGTCTCGGTTTTTAGACAAAGCGTCTCATGTAAGAATTACACGTCAAATAAACACCCACGGGCCATTGGCAGCCCCCATCCCTTGCGCTATCTTTTTTACCTTCATGAACCAACCGCCACCGCCTCCTTCGCTCGAATGGTGTTTGTTCTTGGACGTCGACGGAACCCTGATCGAGTTGACCGACTCGCCGCTGGAGACATTTGCGGACCTTCAGCTCAAGACCTTGTTGCGCGGCGCTGCCGAACGCCTGGGGGGCGCGGTGGCGCTGGTAAGTGGCCGCAGCATTCACTGTCTCGATGCGCTGTTCGCCCCGCTGCGGCTCCCCGCGGCGGGCCTGCACGGCGTCGAACGGCGCAAGGCATCCGGCGCGATGCAAGGCGCGAGCTTCGTGGACGCGCAGCTCACCGAAGCGCGGGCGGCGGTGAAAGCACTGGTGCAGCGTCACCCGGGAACATCCGTCGAGGACAAAGGCCGTACCATCGCCGTGCACTTTCGGATGGCGCCGCGGATGGAAGCGAGCGTCCGTCAATCGCTGGCCGCCATCGCAAAACAGTTGGGCGGCAACTATCACATACAGGAAGGCAACATGGTGCTGGAGATAAAGCCGCGCGGCTTCTCCAAGGCCACCGCCATCGAGGCGTTCATGCGCGAATCGCCGTTCTCAGGCAGGAAACCGGTGTTCGTCGGCGACGATCTGACCGATGAGGACGGCTTTCGGATGGTCGAAGAACACGGCGGCATTTCGATCGCGGTGGGGGATAGGGTGCACGGACAATTTCGCGTCGAGAACGCCGCCGCTGTCCGCCGCTGGCTCAAGGGAATCGCCGCCTTGCATGATTCACACCGCGCATGAGCGATCGCCGCTGCGCGCGCACCCGCCGCTACTCCCGAATCTGGCCGCCGCCGCGCACCACGTACTTGTAACTGGTCAGCTGCTCGACGCCCACCGGCCCCCGCGCGTGAAATTTATCCGTGCTGATGCCGATTTCGGCGCCCATGCCGAATTCGCCGCCATCGGCGAACTGCGTGGAGGCATTGTGCAGCACGATGGCACTGTCGACCCGCGCCAGGAACCGTTCGGCAGTGGCGGCGTTGTCGGTCACCACGCAGTCGGTGTGCCGTGAACCGTACCGGCCGATGTGCGCGATCGCCGCGTCCACGCCGTCGACGACGCGCACCGCAATGATGGCGTCGAGATACTCCGCATACCAATCCGCTTCGGCGGCCGCTTTCACACGCGCATCGACGCGGGCAGCCGCCGCGTCGCCGCGCACTTCACAACCGGCATGGAGCAGGGCCTCGACCAGCGGCTTGAGATGCGTCGCCGCGCACGCGCCATCCACCAGCAAGGTCTCCGCCGATCCGCATATCCCGGTGCGCCGCATCTTGGCGTTCAAGACGATGCTTCTGGCCATCTCGAGATTCGCGTCGCGATCGACGTACACATGGCAGACGCCCTCCAGATGTCCGATCACCGGCACCCGCGCTTCATCACGGACCCGCGCGATCAAACTCTTGCCGCCGCGCGGCACGATCACATCGATGCTGCCTGCCAGGCCCTGGAGCATGTGGCCGACCGCGGCCCGGTCGGTCGTGGGCACCAGCTGTATGGCGGCGCGCGGCAGACCGGCGGCCTCCAGTCCCTCCTCCAAGCAGGCGTGAATCGCCGCGCTGGACCGGGCGCTCTCCGAGCCGCCCCGCAGTATCACCGCATTGCCGGATTTCAGGCATAGCGCACCGGCGTCCGCCGTGACATTGGGGCGGCTCTCGTAAATGATTCCGATCACGCCCAGAGGCACGCGCACCCGCGCAATGCTCAAGCCGTTCGGCCGCGACCATTGCGCGAGCGCTGTACCGATCGGATCGGCGAGGCGTTCGATATCGTCGAGTCCGCGGCACATGGCCTCGACGCGCTTTGCATCCAGCCGCAGGCGATCGAGCAGCGGCTCCGAGAGGCCCCTCTCGACGCCTTGGCGGACGTCGCATTCATTGGCGCTCAATATCTTGGAGCGATGGGTTCGCAGGGCCGCCGCCGCCGCGCGCAGCGCGCGGCTTTTCTGTTCGGCGGGTACCAGCGCCAGCACCTGCGCGGCCGCGCGCGCGGCACGGCCTATGCCTTGCATGAGTTCGGCCACCGGCTGCTCTCGAGTCATAACAAACCGATCACATGGGCTTTCAGCAATACCAAGTCATCGCGATGCACGATTTCATCCCGGCCCCTGAAACCCAGCACCTTCTCGATGTCGGCGGACCTGCGGCCGATGATCCTCGCTGCGTCTCCGTCCGAATAGGCGCAGATGCCGCGCGCCACCTCCACCCCGTCGGGTCCGATGATGCTCACGGTATCGCCCCGATCGAAGCGCCCCATCGCGCGGGTCACGCCCGCCGGCAACAGACTCTTCCCCCCCATGAGGGCGCGTACCGCGCCATCGTCGACCACGATCGCCCCGGCCGGCTTCAGAGTCCCGGCGATCCACTGCTTGCGGGTCGCCACCGGGGTCGACGAAGGCACGAACCAAGTGCATCGCGCGCCCTCCTCGATGCGCTGCAACGGATGCTGTGCGGCACCCTTGGCAATGCACAAATGACAGCCGGCGCCCACCGCGATTTTGGCGGCGGCGATCTTGGTTTGCATGCCGCCGGAGCCCATGTCGCTCCCCGCCCCTCCCGCCATGGCCTCGATGGCGGGCGTGATCTCGAGCACCCGGGCAATGAACTCCGCGTCGGGGTCCTCATGCGGATTGGCCGTATACAGCCCGTCGACATCCGACAGCAGGATCAGGCAATCGGCGCCCACCATTTGCGCCACGCGCGCCGCCAGACGGTCGTTGTCGCCGTAGCGGATTTCGGCGGTCGCCACGGTATCGTTCTCGTTGATCACGGGGATCGCACCGAGCGCCAACAAGGTGTTCAAGGTGCCGCGGGCATTCAAGTAGCGGCGGCGCTGCTCGGTGTCGCCGAGGGTCAACAGAATTTGCGCAACCGTGATCTCATGCGCATCCAAGAGTTCTTTGTAGGCGTGTGCCAGACGGATCTGTCCCACCGCCGCCGCCGCCTGGCTTTCCTCGAGCTTGAGCTTTCCGCTCTCCAGGTTCAGATATCGGCGCCCCAGGGCAATGGCGCCGGAAGACACCAAAATCACGTCTTGGCCGCGTTTTCGCAAGGACGCCACATCCGCTGCAAAATCCTCGAGCCAGGTACGGTTCAGGCGGCCCTTCTCGGCGTCCACCAGCAAGGTCGAACCCACTTTGACGACGATTCTCTTGGCTTCGGTCAAGCGGCGGGCCACGGCTTTACGATCTGCGACATTCATAGGATCACAATATTGCCATTTACTTGAGCAAGCGGCCTCCCCTAATATTCGCCTGCTCGCCAGAAGCAGTTCAAACAAGGGTGATCCAAGTGGGCAGAGAGTACGAACCGATCGTCGGACAGTGGTATGAGGACCTGGAAAACGAGGAAACGTTCCAGGTGCTCAAGGTGGATGAGGACAAAGAAACCGTTGAGATTCAACATCTCGACGGCGATATCGAAGAATTGGACGTCGACGGCTGGGCGGAGCTCGACCTCGAACTCAGCGAGGAGCCGGAAGGTTGGTCAGGCTCCAAGGCCGAGAAGGACGATGATGAGGACGAGGACGAAGATTGGGACGAAGACGAAGACGAAGATGACGAGGACGACGATGACGATCTAGACGATGAGGACGAAGAGGACCGCGAGGAATACTAGTCCCCCACCAGTCCCGCCGGCCCCGTCCGGCGGGACGTCCCCGGCGCCTCAGACGCTGGTCAGCCACCCATGCCGGTCAGGCGCAGTACCCTGTTGAATCGCCACGAGTTGTTCGCGTAAGGCACGCGTCAGCGGCCCCACCTCGCCGCTGCCCACGCGATGCTCGGCGCCGTGATAGATCAACGTGCCCACCCCGGCGAGTACCGCCGCGGTGCCCGACAGTGCCGCCTCGCCGGTTTGCACCCAGCCGAGCATCTCTTTGACGTCGAAGGGGCGCTCCGACACCTCGTAGCCCAAATCACGCCCCAGCGACAGCATGGAATCACGCGTGACGCCATGCAGGAACGTTGAGTCAAGGCTGCGGGTCAGAAGCTCGCCGCTGCGAATCAACAGAAAGTTCGCGGCGCCGGTTTCTTGGACCTGGCCGGCGGGACAGAACAATACTTGATCGACTTTATATTTCGCCCTTGCCGCCAAGGTGGGACCTAAGGCAGCGGCGTAATTGCCGCCGGTCTTGACCATGCCCATCTGCGCGGCCGAGCGGGTATTCTCGTCGTCGACGAGAATGCGCAAAGGCTTCATGCCGCCTGAAAAATAATCCCATACCGGGCTCGCCAGCACCACCAGCGAGGCTTCCGTCGCGGGCTTGGCTGCCGCTCCGATGTTCGCCGTCGTGCCGAAGAGAATGGGCCGCATGTACAGCGCGCCCGGAGCCTCGGGCACCGCGTCACGACAGCGGTCGATCACGGCACGCACCATGTCGGCGAGTTGTATCGGATCGGGCTCGGGAAGCACCAGCAGCCGGGCGCTCTGGCGCATGCGTTGAATGTGCCGATCCATGCGAAACACATGCACGGATCCATCGGCATGGCGAAATGCCTTGAATCCCTCGAAACAGGTGCTGGCATAGTGCAGCACATGCGCCGCCGGGCTGATTTCGAGCGGCGCGACCGGCTTGATCTCGCTCTTGCTCCAGCGCCCCCCCTGATAGGTGGCCAGGGCCATGTGGGAGGTCAATAAAGTACCGAATGCGGGTCGCTCTGGTTGTGAAGTCATGAGAATTTCGCCTTGGGAATAAAAATCGTCGCCGGATGCTCCAGCCGCTCTTTCAGCGCCTGAATCATCGCTGCTGCATCATAACCGTCCACGAAGCGATGATCGAATGAGGACGATAAATTCATGATTCGCCTTACAGTTACCGCGCCCTGATGAACCACGGGCCGCTCCACCGCTTTATTGAGTCCGATGATTGCGACTTCGGGCGCGTTGATGATGGGCGTCGACGCGATGCCGCCGAGTTTGCCGAGACTCGTGACCGTGATGGTCGATCCGGCCAGTTCGTCGCGGGTCGCCTTATTGATGCGCGCCCGCTCCGCAAGGCGGCGGATCTCGGCGGCAACCTGCCACAACTCCAGTGCTTGCGCATTGCGCAGCACGGGCACCTTCAGGCCATCCGGGGTTTGCGTGGCTATCCCCACATGAACCGCGCGGTGGCGCACCAAGACGCCGCGGGCGGCATCGTACAGCACATTGCATTGCGGAAACGATTCGAGCACGCGCGTCAGAGCCATGACGACCAGGGGCAAGTAGCTCATGGAGTGGGCGTCCGCGGGGCGCGTCCCGTTCAAATGCTGCCGCAACGATTCCAGTTCGGTCACGTCCACTTCTTCCACATAGGCAAAATGGGGAATGTTGCGCTTCGCCTCACTCATGCGTTCCGCGATCAGACGGCGCACGCCGATGACCTTGATTTCCGACGTTTCCGCGGAAACGTCTGTGCGAGCCTGCCCGCCCGCCGCGGCCAGATCGCTGCGTAGGATGCGGCCGCCGGGACCGGACCCCGCCACTGTGTTCAGGTCGATTCCGGCTTCACGCGCCCGGCGCCGATTCGCCGGCGAGGCCATCACACGGCCCGTTCGCGCGACCGCGGCCGGTGGTGGTGGTGGTGGTGGCGCCGCAGCGCTCATCGCCGCGCCTGCGGCGCCCGCCGAGCCTGCGGCACTCTCGGCTACTTCGAACACGGCCAGCGGAGATCCCACAGCCACTTTGTCTCCCGGCGCGCCCGTGAGCGACGAGACGCGGCCGCTGACCGGTGCGGGCACTTCCACCGCCGCCTTGTCGGTCATCACTTCGACGATGAGCTGGTCCTCGGTCACCGCCTCGCCCGGCTTGACATGCCAGGCGACGATTTCCGCATCCACCGTCCCTTCGCCCAAGTCCGGCATCTTGAACACGAACTGGCTCATGCCGGCTCCATCACCGCTTTGAGCGCCTTCGCTACTCTTGCCTGGCCGGGGAAGTACTCCCATTCGAAGGCGTGCGGGTAGGGGGTATCCCAGCCGGTGACGCGCTGTATGGGCGCCTCCAGGTCCCAGAAACATTCCTCTTGCACGATGGACAGTAATTCAGCACCAAACCCGGAAAAGCGGGTGGCCTCGTGCGCCACGACGCAGCGGCCGGTCTTTTTCACCGAAGTGCAAATCGTGTCGACATCGAGCGGCACCAGCGATCGCAGATCGATGATCTCGGCATCCAATTTCATCGTCGCGGCGGCCGCGGCCGCGACGAATACCATGGTGCCGTAGGTGATGACGGTCACGTCCGCGCCGGCGCGAACGATATCGGCCTTGGCCAAGGGCACCCGGTAATAGCCCTCGTCCACCTGACCCTTCGGGTGCGTGCTCCAAGGGACGGCCGGCTTGCCGGGGTCACCGTCGAAGGGCCCGTTGTACAGCCGCTTGGGCTCGAAGAATACGACGGGATCGTCATCCTCGATGGACGTGATCAACAAACCCTTGGCATCGTACGGGTTCGACGGCATGACGACCTTGATGCCGCACACATGCGTAAAAATCCCTTCCGGACTCTGCGAATGCGTCTGACCGCCGCGGATGCCGCCGCCGCAGGGCGTGCGGATGGTCACCGGTGCGAAAAAATCGCCGGCGCTGCGGTAACGGATGCGCGCCAATTCGCTGGCGATTTGATCGAACCCCGGGTAGATGTAATCCGCGAATTGAATTTCCGCGACCGGCCGCAAGCCGTTCACGCTCATGCCGATCGCGGTTGCCACGATGCCGCCTTCGGCGATCGGCGTGTCGAGCACGCGATGCTCGCCGTACTTGCGCTGCAGTCCCTCGGTGGCGCGAAACACCCCGCCGAAATAGCCGATGTCCTCGCCCATGAGCACCACCGACGGATCCTTCCCGAGCATGATGTCCATGGCGGAATTCAAGGCTTGAATCATGTTCATGCTGGCCATGGCGATCAGCCTCGTTCCGCGCGCATCAGGGCCCGCTGCCGCTGCAACCGCGGAGGGATGTCCTTGAACACATCCTCGAACATCAGATCGGCGTTGAGCTTCGGCCCCTCGCTCATCGTTCCATGGGACTGCGCTTCCTTCCAACTCGCGGCGACCAGAGACTCGAGATCGGCCGTCAACGCCTGGTGCCGCGGCTCCGACCATTCGCCGAGCGTGATCAAGTGCTGTTTCAGCCGCAGGATGGGATCGCCCAGCGGCCAGTGTTTTTGGTCGTCTTTGGCGCGGTAGCGGGCCGGATCGTCGCTGGTCGAATGCGCGCCCGCGCGATAGGTCACCAATTCGATCAGCGTGGGGCCGGCGCCGGTGCGCGCGCGCTCGGCGGCCCACTGCGTCACGGCGTAGACGGCGAGAAAGTCATTGCCGTCGACTCGGATGCCCGCCATGCCGTAGCCCGGACCACGCGCCGCGAACGAGCGCTGCTCGCCGCCGGCATAGCCCTGAAACGTGGAGATCGCCCACTGATTGTTCACCACATTGAGTATGACGGGCGCCTGATACACGGAGGCAAACAGCAATGCATGGTGAAAATCAGCCTCGGCGGTGCTGCCCTCTCCGAGCCAGCTTGCCGCCAGGCGATCCTCACCCTTGATGGCAGCCGCCATGGCCCAGCCCACGGCCTGTGGGAACTGTGTGGCCAAATTGCCGGATATGGAGAAAATATTGCCTGCCTTGGAGTGGTACATCACCGGCAGCTGCCGCCCCTTGCACATGTCCCGGGTGTTGGACAGCAGTTGACACATGAGATCGACCAGCGCAATGCCGCGCGCGATCTGCAGGCCCTGATTGCGATAGGACGGGAACAGCATGTCGCCCGGACGCAATGCCATGCACTGCGCCACCGACACTGCTTCCTCACCGGCCGATCGAATGTAAAAAGAAATCTTGCCGGCGCGCTGCGTGCGCTGCATGCGATCGTCGAATATGCGCGTCAGAAGCATGTGGCGCAGCCCCACTTGCAATTCCGCGGCGTCGAGATGGGGATGCCAGGGCCCGACCGCATTCCCCGCGTCGTCGAGCACCCGCACCAGATCGAGCGCCAAGGAACCGATGTCGCGTGCGCGTACATTGACGTCGGGCCGAGCCACGGCACCGGCGGGCGACAGGTGCACATAACTGAAGTCGGGGGCCTCGCCCGGTCGCGCGGGTGGGCGGGGCAGATGCAGGCGCGAGTGTTTATCCATGCGCATAATTTACGTCCAACGGGGTGGGGGTATTGCATTCATTCGGGAGGGTCGCAATAATTCGGTCCATTCATTCCGAAAATGCCTCAGAAATGGAAAATACCTCTCTCCCCGCCATCGATCGGCTGGATCTACGCCTGCTCGACATTCTACAGAGGCATGGCGCGCTTTCGGTGGCCGACGTGGCCGCTCGAACCCGCCTCTCCACCACCACCTGTTGGCGCCGCATTCAGCAGCTCGAACAAAGCGGCGTCATCAAGGCACGCGTGGCGCTACTGGACCGCAATGCCCTCGGATTGGATGTGACCATCTTTGCGCACGTCAAGCTCGCCACCACCGGACGCGATGCGATTGCCGAATTCGAAGCAGCGATTCGCGATCGCGCCGAAGTGCTGGAGTGCTACACACTCACGGGCGAATGGGATTTTCTCTTGAAAATCGTCACCAAGAACATCAAGGCCTACGAAGCCTTCTACCTCGACTATCTGTCGCGCATTTCCTGCGTGCGCGCCGTCAATTCATCGGTGGCCGTCACGGTCATCAAGGAGTCCACCGCCCTGCCGCTGGGTATTTAGGCAAACAGGCGGCTACGGCAATAACACCGTCGCGCCGATGGTCCGCCTGCCCTCCAGATCGCGATGCGCCGCAGCGGCATCGCGCAGCGCGACTCTCTGGCCGACATGCGCCTTGATCTCGCCCCGCTCGAGTCTGCCGAACAGATCCGCCGCGCGCGATGACAGTTCTTCGCGGCTCTTGATGTAGTCGAACAACATCGGACGGCAGGCGAACAGCGATCCGCCGGAGGCGAGATCGGAAAACTTGAAATCGGCGATCATTCCCGACGACTGGCCGAAATGCACGAACATGCCGCGCGGCCGCAGGCACTTCAGCGAGCCGCGCCACGTGTCCTTGCCCACCGAGTCATAGACCACATTGCAGCCCTTGGCGCCGGTGACCTCGCGGACGCGCGCCACGAAATCCTCCGCGCGATAATTGACGACATGGGAATAGCCATTGGCCTTGGCGACGGCCGCCTTCTCCGCCGATCCCACCGTGCCTATCGAGGTCGCGCCCAGCACTTGCAACCACTGCCCCAACAGCAGCCCGACTCCGCCGGCGGCCGCGTGCACCAACACGGTGTCGCCCGCCTTCACCGGATAGCAGGCGGTGAGCAGAAATTGCGCGGTCAGGCCTTTGAGCATGACCGACGCCGCCACGTCGAATGCGATGCCGTCGGGAAGCTTCACCAACCGTTCGGCGGCGACCACTCGCCGCGTGCGATACGCACCCAGCGGCAGCGTATAGGCCACACGGTCGCCCACCTTCAATCCAGCGACGTCCTCGCCCACCGCTTCGACCACTCCCGCGGCCTCGGCGCCCGGAATCAACGGCGTCGACGGCCAGGGATACAGCCCGCTGCGAAAGTAGGTGTCGATGAAATTCACGCCAATGGCGCGCTGCGCGATGCGCACCTCGCCGCGGCCCGGAGCCGCGGCCTGAAGCGCGGTCCATTCCAGCGCCTCCGGGCCGCCCGCGGCGCGCACCACCATGCCCATATCCGTGATTCGATCCGTCATACCGCCCTCACCAAAGTGCCGACAAATCGCCGTATGCGCACGGCGGCGGCGCTCAATTCCGCCTCGCTCATGGCGAAACACACCCGCACGAAGCCGCCGGTCTCCCGCCCGAACGCGCCGCCGTCGATGACCGAGACTCGTTCTCTGCGATACAGCTCGCACATGAAATCGTAGCCCGTGAGGCCCGTGCCGCGCACGTCCATGAGCATGAACATGCCGGCTTGCGGAACGCAGCAGCGTATGCCGTCGATGCCGTCGAGCGCCGCCAGCAGAAAATCGCGCCGCGCGGCGCAGAACTCGCGAATCCTCGATTCCGCCG
>Ga0070696_100000117_pt1 | contig 41248 bp, 29 predicted proteins | sample KBSK1253metaG_FD_65474 | JGI IMG/M metagenome (GOLD analysis project Ga0070696, IMG submission 65474) | Corn, switchgrass and miscanthus rhizosphere microbial communities from Kellogg Biological Station, Michigan, USA - KBS K1-25-3 metaG | ecosystem: Host-associated > Plants > Roots >... | reverse complement strand
TTCACCATCGAAATCCCGGACGAGGACGCCGAGAAGATTCAGAGCGTTCGCGACGCGATCGATTACATCGAGAAACATTCGAAGTGAAGTCGCGTCGGCGTGGCTTTGGTTCGGGAGGTAAGCGGTCTTGAATCGCCGTGTAGTGATTACAGGTATGGGCCTTATCTGCGGGGCCGGCAACACCAAGGAAGAGGTGTGGTCGACCTTGCTTGCCGGGCGCAGCAAAGTCGGGGCTATCAGTCGCTTCGATGCGACCGCCTTTCCGGTGCGTTTCGCCAGCGAAGTGCGGGACTTCGATCCGCTGAAGTTCATTGAGAAAAAAGAAGTCAAGAAGATGGACCCGTTCATCCACTACGCCGTTGCCGCTTCGCAGGAAGCAATGGATGATTCGGGTCTGCGAGCGACACCCGAGAACGCAACGCGACTCGGCGTTTTTATCGGCTCGGGAATCGGCGGGTTCGGCGTTATTGAACGTGAGCACGAGAAGTTTCTCAAGGGTGGGCCGGGCAAGATATCGCCTTTCTTTATTCCGGCTGCGATAGTGAATCTGGCGGCCGGGCAGGTCTCGATCCGCTTCGGGCTGAAGGGGCCGAACTCGGCAACCTGCACCGCGTGCTCGACTGGCGCGCACGCGGTCGGCGACAGCTTCAAGATCATTCAGCGCGGGGATGCCGACGCGATGGTATGCGGCGGCGCCGAAGCGGCAATCACCCCGATGGGCGTCGGCGGATTCGCCGCCATGCGAGCGCTATCGACTCGCAATGATGATCCCGAGCACGCCAGCCGTCCGTTCGACGTTGATCGCGACGGGTTCGTCATCGGCGAAGGCTCGGGCGTCCTGGTTCTGGAAGAACTCGAACATGCGCGAGCGCGCGGCGCCAAGATTTATGCCGAGATGGCCGGCTACGGAATGTCGAGCGACGCGTTTCACATCACCCAACCGTCCGAAGACGGTGACGGAGCAGTGCGAGTGATGACCAACGCACTCAACGACGCCCAGATCCAACCGCACGAAATTGGCTACATCAACGCGCACGGCACGTCGACCTTCTATAACGACAAGCTCGAGACGATGGCGATCAAAAAGGTATTCGCGGATTCCGCATATTCGATTCCGGTAAGCTCGACCAAATCGATGATGGGTCATTTGCTCGGGGCCGCGGGCGGCGTCGAAGCCGGAGTGATCGCCCTGGCGTTGCGGGAGCAGATCGTGCCGCCGACCGCGAACTACGAGAAACCCGATCCCGACTGCGATCTCGACTATGTGCCTAACACATCACGGCGAATTCAGGCGCAGTACGCGCTTTCGAATTCGTTTGGGTTTGGCGGGACAAACGCTGCATTACTGATGAAGCGATATGACGACGAGTAGGAATTGTGGCGGACAGGTTGCACTGCTGAAGTACTGCACTCGGGTAACACCCAACATCCAGCTGGAAAGCAATGAGCGGAGTTCAGGCTCCGCTTAACTCACATAAGGGACTCGTATGAACATAGTGGTGTGTTTGAAACAAGTGCCGAAGAAGGATTCGATCCTGCGAATCGCCGCCGACGGCAAGTGGATCGATGAACGCGATATAAGCTACGAGATGAGCGAGGCCGATTCGTACGCGCTCGAAGAAGCGCTTCGCCAGAAAGAGAAACACGGCGGCGAAGTCATTGTGATCTCGCTTGGACCCGAACGCGTTCGGCAATCGATCAAGGAAGCTCTGGCAAAAGGCGCCGACCGCGCGATTCATTTGCAGGATGCGGTGTTTGACACGGCTACTGACGCAGCCGGCGTGGCGCGAGCGCTCGGGGCGGCGCTGAAAGCCGAAAAGTGCGATTTGATACTCACGGGCCTGCAGTCGGATGACTACGGATTCGCGCAGGTCGGATTGATACTGGCGGAGCAAATGAACCTGCCCAGCGCGACGATCGTGATGGAAGTCCAGCCCGAAGGCGATACAGTGCGCGTGAAGCGAGAACTCGAAAGCGGATGGTTTCAGTGGGTGCGGCTTCCAATGCCCGCGCTGCTGACGATTCAGTCGGGCATCAATCAGCTTCGCTACGCCACGCTGAAGGGAATCATGGCCGCGAAGAAAAAAGAGATTCGTGAGGTCAAGGCCGCCGACCTCGGATTGACCTCCGACGATTTGAAAGCGTCGCAAACGATCGAGCGGGCTTATTTGCCGGAGAAGACAAAACGCACCGAGTTCATCGAAGGCAAACCTGCGGATGCCGCGGCAAAGCTGGTAGAAAGGCTTCGCTTCGACGCAAGAGTGATATGAGGAAATGATGAATGATGAACGCGGAATGATGAACTAATCAGTTCGTCATTCATCAACCCGCGTTCATCATTCTTATGAGGAAACTATGAGTCAGGGAATACTACTTTTCATAGAACAACGAGACGGCGTGCTGAATAAAACCTCGCTCGAGGCTATGGTCGCGGCCCAGGGAATAGCTTCGGGGACTGGCGAAAAACTCTCGGCCGTAGTGTTGGGAAAATCGATCGGGAGTATTGGCGCGGAGATCGCCTCGAAGAAACTTGAAGGCGTTCACACAGTCGAGGACGACAAACTTGCCGAGTACACGTCGGACGGCTATGTCGCCGCATTGAAGCAAGTGGTCGAGAAGCTCGATCCGCGGTTTGTCATCCTGAGCCACACCTATCAGGTGCGCGACTTTGCTCCGAAGCTTGCTGCCGCCCTCCGAAAGACCTTCGTTACTGATTGCGTGGGTTTTCGAGTTGATGGCAGCGAAGTCGTTTTTACGCGGCAGATCTTCCAGGGCAAGATCAACACCGATGTTCGAGTGACTGGCGCGTCTCAGGTTCTTGCTTCGTTTCAAGCAGGCGCTTATCGAGCCGATAAGGCTGAGGCCGGCGAGTCTCCGGCTGCGATAACCTCGCTTGAAGTGAATATGACGGATATAAAGATTCGCACACAGGCGGAACCTAAATTCCAGGAGGCGAAGCAAGCGGTCGATCTCAGTCAGGCGCCCTTGATCGTCGCGGTCGGCCGCGGCATCAAGAACCAGGAGAATATCGACATTGTCAAGAAGCTCGCCCAGGCGCTGGGCGCGGAGATCGCCGCGTCGCGCCCGATTTGTGACAACGAGTGGCTGCCGATGGATCGCCAGATTGGAAGCTCCGGACAGACCGTGGCGCCGAAGCTCTACCTCGCAGTTGGCATATCCGGGGCGATTCAACACGTGGTCGGGATGAAAAACTCGCAGACGATTGTTGCGATCAACAAGGACGCCGAAGCGCCGATCTTCGACATCGCTGATTACGGAATTGTCGGCGATCTATTCGAGATCGTTCCGGCGTTGACGGCGGAAATCGCAAAAGTGAAAGGCGAAGGGTGAGTACAGGGGTCAGCAGTCAGAAGTCAGAAGTGGAGTCTGACTTCTGACTTCTGACTTCTGACTTCTGACTTCTGACTTTATGGCCATCGAACGTGAAACTTTGGAGATGGATGTCCTGCTCGTTGGGGCGGGACCGGCGAACCTTTCGTGTGCACTGCACCTCAGCAAGCTGATCGCCTCGCACAACGAGCGCGCGAAACAGTCGGGGGCCAAGCCGCTTGATGAAATCAATATCGCGGTGATCGAAAAGTCCTCGGAGATCGGCGCACACCAGCTCTCGGGAGCCGTGCTCGATCCCTCAAGCTTGCGAGAGTTGATCCCCGGATTCGAGAACGAAGGGGCGCCGCTGGAAGCTCCGGTCGGTGAGGAGCACGTCTACTTCTTGTCCAAGCGCGGAAAGATTCCGCTTCCGATTTTGCCGCCGCCGCTTCAGAATCACGGGAACTTTGTGGTCTCGCTCAACAAGCTTGTGCGATGGCTTGGCGAGAAGTGCGAAGCGGCCGGCGTCAACATCTTTCCAGAATTCCCCGGCGCGGAAATGCTTTACGACGGCGATACGGTCATCGGAGTTCGTACCGGTGACAAAGGGATCGACAAGACCGGAAATCCTAAACCAAACTTCGAACCGGGCGTTGACATCGTTGCGAAAGTTACAGTGCTTGGCGAGGGCGTCCGAGGCTCGCTTGCGAAGCAATTGATCCCTCGTTTGAAGCTCGACCGTGAGAGCGATCCGCAGGTTTACTCAGTCGGCATCAAGGAGCTCTGGGAAGTTCCGGATGATCGGTTCGCGCCCGGCTCGGTGATCCACACTTTGGGTTGGCCGCTCGATTCGCACACGTTTGGTGGATCGTGGGTCTACGGCATGCGCGATCGCATCATAGACATCGGGCTTGCGGTGGGGCTCGATTATCGCGACGCGCGAGTCGATCCGCATCATGAGTTTCAAAAGTTCAAGACTCATCCGCTGATTCGCAAGCTGCTGGAGGGCGGCAAGCTGATTCGCTACGGGGCGAAGGCGATGCCCGTCGGTGGTTGGTACACAATGCCGCGGTTGACCTCGGATGGAGTGATGATCATCGGCGACTCGGCGGGAATGCTCAACGGCGAGCGGCTGAAGGGCATTCACACCGCGATCAAAGCCGGGATGCTGGCAGCCGAAACAATTCTCGACGCTCTCGCAAAAAACGATTACTCGCGCGCCACGCTCTCGTCTTTCGACACAAGATTGAAGGAGAGCAATGCGGGCCGCGAGTTATACAAGGCGCGCAATTTCCATCAGGCATTCGACCGCGGGCGCATGTTCGGTTTGATGACCGAGGGCGTTTCAGTTCTAACGGGGGGGCGGCTGCCGCGCAGACTGCCGATCAAAGCCGGGCACAAGCATATGCGCCGGCTCGCTGCCGGCGGCCGCGAGCGCTACGCGGACTTGAAATACGACGATCAACTGACGTTCAGCAAGTTGACCGATGTCTACTACTCGGGCACCCATCACGACGAAGATCAGCCCTCGCATTTGAAAGTCCTCGACACAAACATCTGCGTCGATCAATGCACCCGCGAATACGGCAATCCCTGCGAAAACTTCTGCCCGGCAAATGTGTATGAGATGGTGGAAGCCGGAGAAGGAGATCGACGGCTTCAAGTCAACTTCTCGAATTGTGTCCACTGCAAGACGTGCGACATAATGGACCCCTATCAAATCATCAACTGGGTCCCACCCGAAGGCGGCGGAGGCCCGAACTATCGAAATATGTGAGATCGCGGGTCCCTTCTCCAGTCGGTTCCTTGACAGTGGCAAGTTTTGAAAGTTAGATTTGCCACTGACAACGGCGCGGACGTTACCCCTAAATCAGAATCAAACCGAAACTCCTGCAGGCGGCGCTGTCGACAATTGCTGTCCGTTGGATCCGGCGCGGATACCGCGGCGAAGATGCGTTGAAATTGAAGAAGGCGACGCGCGGTTCACTTTAGAACTGCCGGCTGATCTCCCCAGGAGCCGAGTATGCCGAAAGTCTTGCTGGTCGACGACGAGCCGAACATTCGTTGGACGATGGCTGAGGCGCTGAAACGTGTAGGCTTCGAAGCACTGACTGCGTCCGATTTTGACAGCGCCATCGCGATCGTCGAAAACACAGAGGTCGATGCGGCACTGGTGGACATTGTATTGCCGTCGAAGAGCGGCATCGAAATTCTGAAGGCCATTCAGGATCGCGACTCCTATGTTCCCGTCATAATGGTTACGGGCGAGCCTAATATTTCCCAGTTACCCGAAATCGTTCGGGCGGGCGCCTACGACTTCCTCTCAAAACCTGTCGTCCTGGACGCTCTGGTTGGCGCGGTCACCAGGGCGGTCGAAAAAAAGCGACTCTTTGACGAGAAACGCGCGCTCGAGCAACAGGTGAGGAACCATGCCGCCGACCTGGAGCTGGCAGTCGCGAATCGCACGCATGAACTCGAAGAGGCCCACAACTTCCTGAACACCGTACTTGACAGTTCGACCCAGCACGCCATCATCGCGATCGACAACGGCGGCCGGGTGATGCTGTTCAACCGCGGGGCTGAGTTGATGTTCGGATATGGTGCGCGCGAGCTGATGGGAACGGATGCGTGCGAGCTCCTGTTGGGAAACCTGATTCGCGGCGAGAAGCTGCTTGAGGTTTGGACCCGGCAGGCTGCCCTCGACGGGAGGCATCAAGAGGAAGTTGAGCTGAGACGAGCGGACAGGGAAGGATTCATCGGCTCGATTACCATGACGCCGATTCGGCAGCGTGACGCGACGCTGATCGGGTCGCTGTGCATTGTGAAAGACCTGACCGAAGAGCGCCGCAACGAAGAGCGTCTTCGTCAAATGAGCGTCCGGCTTGCCCATCAAGACAAGATCGCCGCGCTTGGCCGGATGGCCGCGCAACTTGCTCACGAGATAAAGAACCCACTCGCCGGGCTTCGCTTGTACTCGCTTCATTTGAAGAGCAAGATTACAGGCCAGATACCACCTTCCGAAGAGACGCTTGTGGAGAAGATCATTGACGGTATCGAGCAGCTCTCGGCTGTCGCCGAACAAGTGCTTAGCTTCGCGCGGCCAATCAGTCTGACCCCCCGTCCGGTTGATATCAACCGGATCATCACGGCTTCGCTTGCGCTGGTCGAGCCGCAATTGAGATCAAAGAATATCAACGTCGTGTTGAACCTCAACGCATCGGGCGCGCCAGGCAAGGTTGACGAAGCCGCGATGCGATCGACTCTGATAAATCTGATGCTCAACTCAATCCAGGCAATGAACCAGAGCGGCGTGCTGAAGGTCTCAACGACGACGGGCGATCATCGCCTTCTGGTTGAAATAGCCGACACGGGTTGTGGTATGACCGAAGAGCAGGCCGCGCACATGTTCGAGCCGTTCTACACGACAAAGAGTCAGGGGCTGGGTCTCGGGCTATTCTTCGCGGCCACGGTGATCGAGCAACACAGCGGCACAGTGGAGGTGAGAAGTACGTCAGGAAAGGGGACTGAGATAACAATCAAGTTACCACTGGAGAGAGGAAGAGCGGATGGGGCTAGTGGGTAAGATTCTGGTTGTAGACGATGAGAGCAGCGTAACCGGCGCACTTGAATTGATACTCGGTGATCGCGGCCATCAGGTCAGGACTGCGAGCGCGGTAAGCGAAGCGCTCGAGTTGCTTGAGCACCGTCCATTCGACCTTGTACTGACCGATCTGAGGCTGGCGGACTCAACCGGGATCGAGCTGTTGACTCGCATCAAACAGGACAAACCCGAAATAGAAGTAATATTAATGACCGCGCATGGCTCGCTCGAGGTAACCATCGAGGCGATCAAGCGCGGCGCTTACTACTATCTCGAGAAACCGTTTACGCCGGATCAGGTTTTAACGCTTGTCGAGCGCGCGCTGGAACTTGCATCCATCAGACAGGAGAACCGCGCCCTCAAGCGCACGATCAGCAGCGAAGTCAAGGCGTTTGGCCTGATCGGACGCACGCCGAGGCTGCTTGAAATTTACGAAACGATACGAGCCACCGCCCCGTCCGAAGCGTCCGTGTTGATTGAAGGAGAGAGTGGGACGGGCAAGGAGCTGATTGCAACAGCGTTTCATTTTCACAGCAACCGAGCCGCGGGTCCATTTGTCCGAATAAATTGCGCGGCGATTCCCCGTGAACTGATCGAATCCGAGCTGTTCGGATACAAGAAGGGGGCCTTTACAGGCGCCGATCGCGACAAGCGCGGACTGATTGAAGCTGCGGCCGGCGGAACGCTGCTGCTGGACGAAATCGCAGAGACACCTGCGCATCTTCAAACCAAATTGCTGCGAGTGCTTCAGGACAGAAGAGTCCGGCGCCTCGGTGATGAACAGGAACGTGACATTGATTTCAGATTGGTGACGGCGACAAATCGCAATACAGCCGAGGCGATGAAGGAAGGAATTCTGCGTGAGGACCTTTATTTTAGAATAAGCACGATCAGGATAACGGTCCCGCCGCTTCGCGAACGTTTGGATGATCTGGCGCTTCTGACCGAAGAGTTCCTGCAGCGATATGCTCAAAAATATGGCAAAGCCGTTCGGGGCATATCGCAGGCGGTTTTCAATCTCCTGTCGCGCCACGACTGGCCCGGTAATGTACGTGAACTGGAGAGCGTGATAGAGCGCGCGGTCTTGTTTTGCCAGGACGAGGATCTGCGCCCGGAACATCTCCCCGATCACATAAGAGCCGCGGAAGCAGGCAACTTCCGATGTGCGATACCGCCCTACCTGACGCTGGACGAAATCGAGCGCGAGGCCATCGAGCAAACCCTTGTACGAACCGGCGGGAACGTCAAGAAAACTGCTCAGATACTCAATCTTCATCGCCCTACGCTCTATCGCAAGCTGAGAAGATACGGCTTGAAGAAACACGCATCGGATGAAGAAGGGGCAATCGGAATTGGATTCGAAGCTTCAAAGTGAGCATCGCCTCGGAGATTCGCGCGCGGTCCAGCATTGAACCTGCCCCCATGAACCTGCCCCGCACGTGAACCAAGAAAATCAATCGCTATTACATTCGAATGCGTTGTGGATTGGGTCTCTGACTTGCTGGGCTGACAGAGGATTGATTGTACGCCAGGGTGCACCTGTCATTGGTCATTCGCATTGGAGCGTTCATGTGCAGCAAGAAAACCATTCTGATTGTGGACGACGATGTGACTGTGGGTGACGCGCTCAGAGTAGTCCTGTTGGACAGGGGCTGCGGCGCGATAGTCGCCACGAGTGGACACGATGCACTCAAAGCAGTCGATAGCGAAAGGTTTGACGCCGCGATCATTGATGTTGGGCTTCCGGATATGACCGGCCTCGAACTTCTCTCCAGGCTGCGAACAAGAGATCCCATCTTGAGAATCATAATTATGACCGCGTTGCCGAGCCCCGAAATACTGGGCGAGGCCTCGAGGCTAGGCGCAATACGTGTTCTCGCGAAACCTTTCCGGCTTTCGGATGTCATTGCATTGATCAACATGCCCAATGAGCAGCGCTGAATCTCGCCGCCGGTCTGTAGTTCATCTCGCCGCCCGCATCTTAACAACCCTCCAGCGCATTTGATACGTGTTTCAGGTTGGACCATTCCGCGGTAATCGTGTTTCACGATGGAACACGCGATTGACGGTGACTTGTGAGGCGTCTCTCCAATGTTAGCGAAATCGGCTTCGTATCGATAATGTGATCGAGGGCACATAGATTGCTCAGTGAGGTGCAGCGGCTCCGGAACCACCAGTGGAGGAAACCGAGTCGCTGGGTTTGCTTTAGTCTGTGCCGTTTAGATTCGAGTCCAATCATTCCCCAAAGTTTGGCGGGTTTCTGCTGGATGCGACACCGCCGGCTGACGGGAGCAGTCAACAATCATAAGCTTCGGCGCTCATGGCCCTGGGTGCACGGGACGGGTGTGTCTAAACCGCTTCCCAAAGGGAGGAATAATCATGAATCGACAAGGTCGCTTAATGCGATTCTTGCTAGGTAGCCTCGCCGCCTTGGTGCTCCTTGCCATCCCGGATACTGCAAGGGCCCAGTTCCAAATCCCAGCCGACGGCGCGGGATCGGATGCAGCGGCAGGAACGCCAGCATGCAGTCGCACGGTTACCGCCAAAGTAATTGCTTTGGATCAGGTATTTTTCTGGAATCGCCTCGGCGCGGTCGAGCCACAGGGGATGATCTTCGCCCTGTCCGGCGATGTCGTGGCCGCCAAGTCGAGTCTGCCGCTCGGCGCCGGGAATGCAAGGCTTCGAGACGGCAAACGTCCGCGGCCGATCGTGCTGCGGATGAACGTGGGCGACTGTTTGCAGGTCACCCTCTTTAACTATTTGAACCCGACGCCAATCGACGGCGATCAATCAGTGACGCGAGTCGTTTCGTTGCGCGCGCACGGGCTTCAATTGAAGAACAGTATTCTTGACGACGGTTCAAACGTCGGCAAGAACGCCACCAGCCTGATCGCTCCCGGCGGCAATCGGACGTATACGTTTTACGCCGAGCGCGAAGGCGGCTACATGCTTTACAGCTTTGGCTCCACGACCGGCGGCGAAGGAGACGGCGGGCAGCTCAACTCCGGACTGTTCGGCGCGGTGAACGTTCAGCCCGCTGGGGCCGAATGGTATCGCAGCCAGGTGACCGAGAGCGATCTTAGGCTTGCCACGAAAGCCACAACGGCCGATGGTCACCCAATCATTAATTACAACGCCTGCTATCCGAGCGGGCAGGACTGCTCACTCACTCCCACCGAGAAGCCCATTCTAAGAATGATGCGAGGGAATGAGATCGTCCATAGCGACCTTACCGCAATCATCTCCGGTCCAAACGCGGGAAGGTTTCCGGCGGGCACTTATCCGGCGGTCAAGGTCGAACCCGACCGCGATCAGCCGTTTCGCGAATTCACCATCATCTATCACGATGAGATCGGGGCGGTTCAAGCGTTTCCGCAGTTCGAGGATCCGCCAAAACCCGCTCCGGAAAATCCGCTCAAGTTCACGCTTCACAGTGTCCGAGATGCGTTTGCAATCAACTATGGCACTGGCGGAATCGGAGCTGAGATCCTCGCGAACCGGCTCGGTGTAGGCCCAATGGCAAAGTGCACCGAGTGCAGGTATGAAGAGTTCTTCCTCACGTCTTGGGCGGTCGGCGATCCGGCGATGGTAGTCGATGTTCCAGCCAACACGCCGTGCACGGAGGATGACATACAGAAGGGAAACCTGAATTGTGGTCCGACTCCGGGTTTCAAAGCGACGAAGGCTTTTTATCCCGACGACCCGTCAAACGTTTATCACACGTATATTGGTGATCACACCAAGTTCCGAGTGATGCACGGAGGGTCGAAGGAGCATCACATTCACCACCTTCACGCTCACCAGTGGGTTCACACGCCTGACGATCCAAACTCCGCATACCTGGACAGTCAGGCGCTTGGGCCGGGCAGCGCGTTTACGACTGAGATCACTTACAACGGAAGCGGCAACCGCAACAAGGTTGTAGGCGACTCAATTTTCCATTGCCATTTCTATCCTCATTTCGCAATGGGGATGTGGGCGCTCTGGCGCAGCCACGATGTATTCGAAGCGGGAACGCCGCTGGATCAGTACGGACGTCCAGTCGCTGGCTCGCGCGCATATCCGGATGCCGAGATCATGGCGGGGACTCCGATTCCCGCGATCGTTCCATTACCAACGCGGCCGATGGCGCCCTTGCCTGAAGTCAAGGTATGGATAGCTGACGGACAGGTGCAAATCGAGCAGTCCAGGTTCGGCCCAAAACCAGGGAATCCTGGATTCCCCTTCTTCATTCCGGCCGTAGCCGGGCATCGTCCTCCGACTCCGCCGCTTGACGTGGTGGATGATGGCGGACTGCCGCGTCACGTCATTCTTGATGGGACGTTCACCGAAGTCCACAACCGTCTGGATTTCAGCAAGAACCTGGTCACCGCCGTTGCCGAGATCCGCAAGGAAAGCGGTGAGCCGGTTGAACTGGAGGCGATGAAATACCATGGCCGACGCTCGCACGCGACCTTCACTCCTGAAGGAAGCGCCGCGACGTTTACTACAAACGGCTTGCCGCGAAAGACTCTGACCAATCCTCTGGGTTCGCAGCCCGGAGCGCCTTATGCGGATCCCTGCATGGACGATAACGGCGCGGCCGTTGGAGTCGACCGCTTCTACAAAGCGGCCGGGATTCAGTTGGACGTAAGACTGAACAAGGCCGGCTGGCATTTCCCGCAACAACGCATCCTCGCGCTGTGGGGCGACGTAGCCGACTTAAGAGGAATACCCGGAGGTTTTGCTAAACCGCCCGAGCCATTCTTCTTCCGCGCGAACACGAATGACTGCATCACGTTCTATCACACCAACCTGTTGCCGGCCGTTTACGCGCTGGATGACTTTCAGGTCAGGACTCCAACCGACATCATCGGACAACACATTCATCTCGTGAAGTTCGATGTAACCTCGTCGGACGGAGCCGGGAACGGATGGAACTATGAGGACGGGACATTGGCCCCGGATGAGGTGCTCGAACGCATCCAGGCGATCAATGCCGCGGGCGGATTGATAGTTCCTCCCATCGGTGACGGACCGACGATCATGGTAAAACTCGCGCCTGAGCCGCATCCGTTCTTCGGGACGCTAGGCGCGCAGACCACCGTTCAGCGTTGGTACGCCGACAACACGCTCAACAACAACAACGTCGATCGAACGCTTCGCACGGTGTTCACACACGATCACTTTGGTCCCTCGACTCACCAGCAGGTCGGATTGTATGCGGGTCTGGTGATTGAACCCGAGGGCTCGAAGTGGCGAGATCCTGACACTGGTCAGATTCTAGGCGGCCAGGGAGTGCCCCCACCTCGATTTGATGGAGGCCCGACCAGTTGGCGCGTCGACGTCCTGACCGCGAACTCGGCGTTCAGCTACCGCGAGTTCATGCTTGAATTCGCCGACTTCCAACACGCATACCTGCCCGGCACTGGCGGCGGTGTAGACAATCCGCATCCGGATCCGGCTGGCGCAATCAATCCACCGGCCAAGGAAGAAGCGCCGCTTCCGATCAACATTCAGAAGCTCGCGATCTGCCACGGTGGAGATCCTGCTCCGTGTCCGGAAGCCATATCGGCAGCCGAGCCGGGGACAATGGTCGTGAACTATCGAAACGAGCCGATTCCGCTTCGGATTCGCGACCCCTTGACCAACAAGCAAGTCTTGGGTACTCAGGGAGATCTTTCGCACGTCTTCCGTTCAATCACTCGAGTCGATCCGGCGATGAATCAGCACAATGCCTATCCGCCGTTCTATGCGGTTGACAAGGATACCGGAGCGACCGACCCGTTCACGCGGCTGTTGAGAGCGTATGAAAACGATCGCGTTCAAATACGCATTCTCGTTGGCGCCCACGAAGAGGGTCACAACTTCTCGGTGCACGGAATCAAATGGCTGTTTGAGCCGGGAACTCCCGAGGACCCGCTCTCAGTCAACAACTCCGGGTATCGCAATTCACAGATGATGGGAATCTCTGAGCACTTCGAGTTCATAGTTCCCAACATGCCGAAGAAGCTGACTGAAGGCTCCTCGGATTATCTCTACAGGCCGGGCGCGTCGGTTGATGATGCGTGGAACGGACTGTGGGGCCTTCTGCGGGTGTTCAAGGGCACCAAGGCCGACCTGCAGGCGCTGCCGGGTAATCCAAACGGCCGTGCTCCTTTGCTCAGCAACCAGGGCTCCTTCGACGGAGTGTGTTTGAAGACACAGACGCCAAGACAACTCAACGTCACGGCGGTTCTGGCCAAGAACATACTTCCGCAGCAGACGCTGGTTTATAACCCTCGGCTGACGTTCGTGAAGAATCCCAACACGGGCGAAACGCATCAGGGGCCACTGCATGACCCGACGGCGATCATGTATGTAAGAACCGAGGACCTTGATCCGTTGACTGGGAAGTTGAAGGCGGGCGTTCCGATTGAGCCTTTGATCCTGAGGGCCAACGTGGGCGACTGCATCGATCTGACGTTGACGAACAAACTGCCGGCGACTGCTCTGCCGGATCTGGCGGGCTGGAATACCCACCCGATGATCGTTGAAAAATTCAACAACAACCAGGTGCTGCCTTCCAATAACGTCGGTCTGCATCCGCAGTTGTTGTTCTATGACGTGACCAACAGCGATGGAATGAACGTGGGTAACAATCCAATTCAAACCGCTTCGCCGGGAACCACTGTGAAGTACCGGTGGTATGCGGGTGAACTTAAGATCGACCCCACGACTTCGGCAGGCAGCCTTGTGCCAATCGAGTTTGGCGGAACCAATCTGATTTCGTCAGACCCGATCAAGCACACCAACAAGGGCGCGTTCGGTTCATTGATGATACTGCCGACCGGGCAGATCCCAATCGGTGCGAAGAACAACTGGGTGGAAGATACCAATTCCCGTGCGCGTGCGAACGTGTACGATTCACTTGGCAATATTTCCTTCCGGGACTTCGTGCTGATGCAACAAAGCGATGTCAACTTCAGGTTCGGCGAAGGCACGACCCTCGGGAATGGCACCGCCGTGCCGAATGTAGCCGAGAAGGATGATGTGGAGGACTCAGGATCGAAGGCGTACAACTATCGATCTGAGCCGCTCTGGTTCCGGCTTGGCTTCATGCCTGACATTCCCTTCACCGGCGGAGACGCCGGGCCCGGGGGATTCTCAACCCGCGACATCGACTTCAGCAATGCTTTGTCGAATTCAGTGATACCGGCGTGCTTCTCACCCAAAGGGACAGACTGCAAGGATCCCGTAACGCCGATATTCACAGCCACTGCCGGACAACAGGCACGATTCCACATTCTGAATGCTGGCGGACGCGGACGAAACAACGTATTCGTTCTGCACGGCCACGTTTGGCGCGAGGAACCGTACCTCAACGGCTCGAAGACAATCGGCGCCAACCCGCTGTCTGAGTTCTCTGGTGCTCAGTTTGGTGTCGGTGCGACATTCCACTTCGATGCCCTGATCAGGAACGGCGCGGGCGGGAAATTCAAGGTTCCAGGTGACTACCTGTTCCGGAGCTTCCAGTCAATGCAGTTCCACAATGGCCTGTGGGGACTCTTCAGAGTCTTCTCACCGGCAATAACTGACCCGGTTCAACTCGATCCGGTGACTCAACCATAGTGGTGATTCCAGGGCGGGCGCATCCTGACTCAGCTCAGGCTGCGCCCCGCCGCTGCTCTTTCGAAGTTTGAAGCGCCGTAAGAGTCGAGTATCAACGATGAAGGCGCGATGAAGCAAAGGATGAATTGAGATGAACACTCCTGAAACAAATCACCGATACGAAACCTCAGACCTGAATCTGGCAAGCTTCCTGCGCTGCCGGAATTTTTCAATCGTCGACATAAGGCGGCAAAGCGGTAAGACGACATTCGCCTTCGCCGATAACGATGCATTGCGGACGGCGATTCTTGACTTTGCCAACGACGGAGAAGTTAGAGTTCGCTCGTTCTGCAATACCGTAAGGGATATGAAAGCAATAACGCGATAGGTTCGCGATGTTCGATTGAAGAAAAGGAGTCACGAAAATGAATACCGAGCATAAAGGCCGCAACAGCCAGGCAAGAACAAGTACGGCCGAGCGAGTTGTCCGGGGGGCGCGCTCATTCGCTATTATTCTGCCACTGGCGTTGATAGTCATTGCGCAAATCGGATTCCGCAACGTTCGCGCGCAATCAACGGGCGGCGCCGACCCTCAGAAGAAAGAAGTAGCAGTCGAAGTGAAGACGGCTGGCACCACACGGGAAATCTCATCAAAGCTCGCGCCTCAGAAACTTGTCCACGAAGGTGTCGAGGTCGAGTTGACGATAGATCCCATCCTCGCGAAGGACGCGAAGCCCGAGGCCCTGATGGAAGGCCACGATGCGGTTGTCCGTTTCAAAATAACCGAATCACGCAACGGCACTCCGCTTACTAACCTGCACCCATCGGCGTGGATGGACCTTCGAGCGCCGGGCAAGCTTACTGAGAATAAGGACTGCCGGCAGAAAATTCAGTCATTCCTCCAGGCGGCGCTCAGCGCGCGGCCCGAAATCGATTTGAATACCTACTACATTCTCGCTCTCAACGAAGAGGCGAACATCTCGGTCATCGACCCGTTGATGGGATACGGTAACAGCAAGCTGTTGACGGTCGTTTTCCTGAAGAGCCCCGGTGAGGATTGGGTCATGAGCGCCGACAAGAGACGGCTGTTCGTGACCATGCCGCTCGCAAATCAGATTGCGGTTGTGGATACGTCGACCTGGCGAGTGATCTCGAATATTGATACTGGCCCGAAGCCGGCTCGCATCGTAACGCAGCAGGACGAAAAGTATCTTTGGGTCGCGACAGACGCGGGTGACATCGAGAGCGGCGTGACCGTGATCGACACGGGCACACTCAAGGTAGCGGCCAGAATAAGAACCGGCGCGGGTCATCACGAGATCGCGCTGGCGGATGACAATCGCTTTGCTTACGTCACGAACTTACTGGACGGGACGTTGTCGGTGATCGATGTGCAAAAGCTCGCAAAGATCAAAGACATCAAGACCGGGCCGAGCCCCGTGTCGCTCGCTTTCTCGTCCTTGAGCAAAGCGGTGTACGTGGCAAGCAATGAGAATGGGACGATAACCGTCGTCGGTGGCGAGAACCAGGACGCGCTTGCCCGCATAACGACCAATCCCGGATTGAAAGCAATTCGATTTGTCCGCGATGGCCGTTATGGCTTTGCGGTCAACGGCAAGGACGACCACGTCTATGCTTTTGACGCGTCGACGAATCGAGTTCTGCACGCGATTGCGGTCGGAAAGAACCCTGACAAGATATCCTTCACCGACGCCTATGCCTACGTGAGATCTCTTTCGAGCGATCAGGTAAGTCTTATTCGCCTGGACGCTGTGAGCAAGAACGGCGAAGTGCCGGTGATCGAGTTTTCGGGCGGGCAAGTCGCGCCTGACAAAGCACCGGGAGCGTCGACCGCGGATGTGATCGTTTCGGCGCCGGAAGGGAATTCGGTGCTGGTGGCGAATCCCGCGGACAAAATAATTTATTACTACGCCGAAGGTATGGCCGCGCCGATGGGCAGCTTTTCAAACTACAAACGAGAACCCCGCGCGGTGATGGTGTGGGACAGGAGCCTGAAAGAAATCAAGCCCGGTGTTTATTCCACCAACATCAAAGTCACTGCAAGCGGCGAATACGACGTCGCGTTTTTGTTGGATTCGCCGCGCATCGCCCACTGCTTTCAGGCTACCGCTAAACCCAATCCGCTGCTTGCGAAGGAAAATCAGCTTGCGATTGACATCACTCCTCTTCTAAAGGAAAACGTGGTTCGAGTCGGCGATGACGTCAAGCTGCAATTCCTTGTAACGGATTCAAAAACCGGCCTTCACAAGGATGGGCTAAAAGACTTCGGCGTGCTGGTCTTCCTTGCCCCGGGGCAATCGCAAATTCGGCAATGGGCGAAGTCAATCGGCGAGGGGAAATACGAGGTGTCCTTCAAGCCGGAGCAACCCGGGCCGTATTATGTGTTCGTCCAATGTCCGTCGCTTCGCGTGCGTTACAATCAGACGCCTCACTTCATTATGCGGGCGGTTGACCGCAAACCGGCGACACCCGAACAAACCTCGCGCTAGAAGCGTGATCGAAATAGAGGTGATGAGATGAATATGACAGATGAAAGAATGCGTGAATCAAAGGGCAATCGCACAGTGTGGCTTTCAATTCTCGTTGCGCTGATCATTTGCGGGTCCCCTTCAGCGGCTTCGGCGCAAAGCACCGCGGCCGCCAAAGACGACAGGGCAACGCCCGCCGCGAATTACTTCACCGATACGGTGCTGGTCAATCAGGACGGCAAGCAAATGCGTTTCTACAACGATTTGCTGAAAGACAAAGTCGTCATCATCAACACCTTCTTCACGACTTGCACCAGTGTCTGTCCTCCGATGGCAAGGACACTAGAGAGGATTCAGGGATTGCTCGGCGATCGGATTGGCAAGGACGTGCACATCATCTCAGTGAGCGTGGATCCTGAAACCGACACGCCGCCTCGGCTGAAGGATTTCGGGCGCAAGTTCAACGCGAAGCCGGGTTGGTATTTGGTATCCGGGAAGAAGCCGAACGTCGAGTTTGTGCTTCGAAAACTCGGGCAGTTCGTCGAGGCGAAGGACGATCATTCGACGATCCTGATTATTGGAAATTTGCGCACGGGATTGTGGAAGAAGGCGATGGGTCTGGCCAAGGTGGATGAGTTGTTCAAGATCGTGGAAAGCGTTCTGAACGACAACCCGGAGGCGCCAAAGTAATCAGTCACAGGATTCTGTTCAACACCCGTAAGGGCCTCCGTGGGCGCCGCTCATCGGTGATCGAAGTGGCCTACGACGAAGGGGCTGCCCACACAGAGGGACGCCCTTACAAGATCGACAATCTTGGAGCGCAGGGATCGATTATGAGCCAAATGATGAAGAAGACGATGAAAATGAAATATCTGAAGATTGGGTTCTGTGGTCTGGTAACATTGCTCCTGATTGGCCACGTATTCGCGCAACAAAGCGCGCCTGGTCACCTGACGGAGCAAGAGAAACGCGGAAAGTTTATTTACTTGCGCGGGATCAGCCCCACCGGGAAAGAAATCACGGCATTCCTCGGCGACGACACGACGGAGTTTCCGGGAGCCACGATGCTGTGCGCAAACTGTCATGGCTTCGACGGCCGCGGCAACCCTGAAGGCGGTGTCGTCCCTTCGGACATCACTTCCGACGTGCTCACAAAATCCTACGGCGTCACTCATCCCGGCGGCCGAAAGCATCCACCATACACGACCCGCGCGCTTGAACTCGCAATCACCAAGGGCGTGGACCCGGCTGGAAACAAGCTGCCAAACACGATGCCGCGTTACTGGATGTCGCGGGAGGATCTGGCCGACCTGGTCGCCTATCTCAAGCGACTGGGCAAGGACCAGGATCCGGGACTGACTGAGAAGAGCATCACCATCGGCACGATCGTGGCGGGGCAAGGACCATTGGCGGAGACGGGCGAGGCCGTGAAAGCTGCTCTGGGGGCCTATTTCGCGGAGATCAATGCTCAGGGCGGTATTTACAATCGCCGCATAGAGCTGCGAGTCGCCCAGTCAGCCGGCGATCCTAAGAAGCGCATGGCAGGCATCGAGCAGTTCATAAATGCTCAACAGATCTTCGCGATGGCTGGCGCGTTCATTGCTGGATCCGACAAGGAAGTAGCGGCGCTCATCGAAGAAAAGGAAGTAGTGCTCGTGGGGCCGTCCACCCTCTTTCCCGAAACCGGGTTCCCCATGAACCGGCACATCTTTTATCTGTTGTCGGGCCTGAGAGAAGAGGCAAGCGTCCTGGTCAACTTTATTGGCGAGAAGCTTCAGAAACAAAGTCCGCGGTTCGCGATTGCATATCCCGACACAGCGAGTCCCGATGGGGTCGCCGACGCCATCGAAGAACAAGCGAAGAAACGCGGATACAAATCAGTCGCAAGAGTCAGCTATGCTCGCGCTCAGTTCAACGCCTCGGCCCTCGCCCGGAGGCTGAACGAATCGGGCGCCGATGCGGTGTTTTTCCTCGGATCGACCCGGGAGCAGACATCACTCCTGATCGAGGCCGACAAGCTGAAGTGGAACCCGTACGTCTTGATGCCGAGCACGCTCGCGAGTAAGGAGATCCTCGATGCGCCGCTCGGGTTCAAAGACAAAATCTTTTTGTCCTTTCCGTTTCTTCCCTCAGATCAAACACCGGACGGCGTGACCGAGTTCCTGACGCTGGCGGAAAAACACAAGCTGCCTACTGGGCATCTTGCGGCGCAGCTCTCGGCCTATTGCTCGGCGAAAATTCTCGTCGAAGGTTTGAAGCTGTCGGGAAAAGAGTTGAGCCGTGAAAAGCTCATCAGAGCTTTGGAGGGACTTTACGATTTCGAAACCGGACTGAGTCCGAGAATCAGTTACGGGCCGAACCGGCGAATCGGAGCGTTCGGAGCCTACATTGTTGGCGTGGATCCGGCACAGAAGCATTTCATTCCGGCAAGCAAGTGGATAACGCCAGATTGAGCGATACCAAAATCAAAACTGAGCAGGAGGAGATATGAAATCGAAAGTATTTGTTCTTTTCATCGCAATGATAATCGGTGGCTGTTTGACAACAGCATCATCCGCCGCCTCGGCAAACGGCGTTCAGCAGAAAACCGACGCCTCAACGAACGGTTCACAGCAAACTTCAGCTCGGGCTGGCAAAGCCAAACAGGAAGACTGTGCGTGCGAGGCGGCCAACACACCAACGGGAACCGTGGGCTCGGTCAACGGCGTCAAGATTTCCATCGAGGACTTGCAGGAAGTCATAAAGGATGAAGTCGCCGGATTTCAAAAACAGGTGATCGAAGCGCGCGGCAAAGAGCTGAACCTTCAGATCAACTCGCGGCTGCTTGAAGCGGAGGCCAAGAAAAAGGGCACCACCGCAACCAGGCTGATTGAAAAGGAAATCATGAGCGCGATCAAGGAGCCGACCGATGCCGAAGCGCAGTCCTTTTATGATCAGAACAAGAATCGGATACCTGGTGAGTTCAAGGATTTCAAGGCGCGGATCATGGATTACTTGAAAGGCCAGCGCCAGGAACAAGCCGCGAAAACTTTTGCGGACGCGCTGAGAGCCGCCGCCGACGTCAAGGCGCTCGTCGAAAAGGTGACGCCGCCCGAGAAGCCCGCGGACCGCGCGAAGGTGCTCGCCACGGTAAACGGGACTACCATCACCCTGGGAGATATCGAAGAGGCATTGAAACCGTTGATCTACGACGTCCAACAGAAAGTTTATGAGCTCCGAAAGAGCGAAATGGAATTGAAGATCAACGACATTCTCCTGCAGCAGGTCGCCGAGCAGAGAAAGATCACTCCGAGGGCGCTGGTTGAAGCCGAACTGACGCCGACCGTAAAGACGATCACCGACGAGGATGCCGAGAAGTTTTATGCCGAGAACAAAGCGAACATCGACGGCGATTTGTCGCTCATCAAACCACAGATTGTTGAGTACCTTCAAAAGAGAGAGCAGCGCAGGGCGGAGATTGTATTCGCGGAGCAACTGCGAAGGGGCGCGAAGATTGAATCCAATCTCAAGGAACCCGAGCCTCCGGTGTTTCAATTAGCGACCGATGATCAACCTTCAAAAGGCAACGCGACTGCTCCAGTGACGATCGTCGAGTTCACGGATTACGAATGTTCGACATGCCAGCAGTCACAGCCAATGCTTGACAGGCTGGCCAGTGAATACACTGAAAAGGTGAGGCTGGTCGTGAGGGACTATCCGCTGATGCAACACAAGAATGCATTCAAGGCGGCGGAGGCAGCCGAAGCGGCGCGCGATCAGGGCAAGTATTGGGAGTACGCCGCGCTTCTGTTTCAGAATCAAAAGGCGTTGGAAGACGAAAAGCTGAAGGAATATGCAAGCAAGGCGGGGCTTGATCGAAAGAAGTTTGACGCGGAGTTGGACAGCAGCAAACACGCGGACAAGGTCCAGCGCGATATGCAGGACGCAGTCAGAGTGGGCGTCAAAGGAACGCCTACGATATTCGTCAACGGCCGCCTTGTTACCGATAGAACGTACGAGGGGCTGAAGTCCGCCATCGAGGAAGCCCTAAAGGAAACGGCAAAGGAAGCTGATTCGCTCTAAGCAGGTCGCCGCGCATGGAACTGCCGGGCGGCGATTTGACTCTGCCTGCGGTTGAATACACCGCTAGCAAATGCGAGGGGCCGGCCGGGGCCACGGTTTGCCCCTCGCTGAATAGAGCGGGTCGATCAAACAGGAGTGACACGAACATGAATCGCATGACAAACATTAAACTACTCTGCGCGCTGCTTGTGATCAGCGTGGGCGTGATTGGTTTCAACGGAGAAAGCCGGGCGGCCGACCAGAAAAGAGAAGCGAAGAAAATCGCCGCGTATTACTGTGTGATGGACCCCGAAGTTAAGGCCAGCAAGCCGGGCGCATGCCCAAAATGCGGAATGGCATTGCGAGAGGCGAACGAGCGGCCGTCAACCGACGCGCCGACGACATCGAACCCAAACGCAGCGGCCGATCCGGATGCGATCAAGGATTTGGCAAAGGCTGGATCGATTCCCGATGTCACGGTCTACGATCAGGACGGACATAAGCTGCACTTTTACAGCGATCTTGTTAAGGGCAAGACGGTGGCGATCAATTTCATCTTCACAACCTGCACGACGATATGCCCGCCGCTCGCGGCATCGTTTCGAAGAGTCCAGGTTGAGATGGGTGATCGCGTGGGAAGCGACATAAGATTGATTTCGATCAGTGTTGATCCCGTCACGGATGTGCCCGCCAGATTGAAGGCGTTTGGCGCCAAGTTTAAGGCCGGACCCGGCTGGACCTTCGTCACCGGGTCGAGGGCTGAGATGGATACGCTATTGAAGGCGCTTGGCGCGGCGGTGGCCGACAAGAACGATCACACTCCGATGATGCTGATTGGGAACGAGCCCGCCGGCTTTTGGACGAGGACCTATGGGCTCGCTCCGACCGCCAGTATTGTAAGAGTAATCTCGGACGTTGCGAGCAAGGTCAAGTAGGACAGGCGACGCTGGGGAGATTTCGGGCGAGTCGATTGGCACAAGGCGTTTTCACTTGCCAGCCGACGTTGTGGACTGCAAAACTCTCTTTTCCGAGAGCGCTGTTCGGGCTACCTCAAACGTTCCCGTGGTCGATCGAGTTTATTTTGCGCTCTTGTCCTGTATCGGAGGGCTGATGAGAAGAGTTTCGTTGCTACTTGTGCTCGCGACTGCGTTGAGTTCGATCGCGTTCCAGCCAAAGTTGGCTGCCGCGCAATCGCTTGCCGCAAAACCCGCTGAAAAGAGAGACACTGACTGTGGCTGCCAGTCGCAGACTCCGGACGTGCTGGCGATCGTCAACGGCGTGAAGATAATGATCAAGGATGTCGACGAGCCGATAAAGGATCGCGTAACTCCGCTTCAGAATCAGGTCATCGAAGCGCGCAAGCGGCAACTCGATCTTGAAATCAATTCAAGATTGCTCGACGCCGAAGCCCGGCGGCTCGGCGTCACGCCAGAGAAGCTGCTTGAAAGAGAAGTCGCGACCAGGATCAAGACACCAACCGACGCCGAAGCAAAAGCTTTCTACGATCTGAACAAGACCCAGATTCAGGGCGAGTTCAAGGATGTGAAGGGTCAGGTGATCAACTATTTGCAAGGTCAGCGCCAGCAGGACCTCGCAAAGAAATATGCGGAACGGTTGCGTTTGCGCGCGCGCGTCAGGGTTCTTGTCCAAACAGCGACACCGCCGAAAACCGAAGCCGATCGCGCGCAAGTCTTTGCGATCGTAAACGGCAAAAAGATAACCTCAGCCGATGTTGAGGACTCTTTGAAGGTGTTGATCGCAAGCGTTCAGGAGCAAGTCTACGAGCTACGCAAGGCGGCGCTCGACGCAAAAGTCAACGACGCGCTTGTCGCCGAGGAAGCACGAAAGAAAAATACAACCGCTGATGAGCTCTATCGCACCGAAGTCGTTCCTCGCATAAAGCTGATAACCGAGGAAGCGGTGCGAAAGTTCTACGATGAGAACAGGAGCCGAATGGACGGAAGCTTCGATCAGATGCGCCCGCAGATTATTCAGTACCTGGACAATCGAGAGCGGGGTGTCGCCGAGCAACAATTCACTGACGAACTGAAAAAGGCATACGCGGTCGAGATGTTCTTGAAGCCGCCCGATCCGCCGAGATTCGACATCGCGATCGACGACCGCCCGTGGCGAGGCGGACCGAATGCGCCCGTAACGATCGTGGAGTTCACGGACTATGAATGCCCGAGTTGCGGCGCCACCCAGCCCGTGCTCGAGGAAGTGGTCAAGGAGTACGGAGACCGCGTGAAGCTGGTAGCTCGAAACTTCCCGCTCGATCAGCACAAGTTTGCATTCAAGGCTGCGGAGGCGGCCGAGGCGGCGCGAGAGCAGGGCAAATACTGGGAGTATGTCGCGATACTCTTCGAGAATCAGAAGGCCCTCGAGGTCGAAAAGCTCAAAGAGTACGCGGACAAGTTGTCACTCGATCGAAAGAGATTTGATCTTGCCCTCGATTCAGGAAAATTCGCGGCCAAGGTCAAGCGCGACGTTGCCGAGGGCGACAAGATTGGCGTTGACTCAACTCCGACAGTCTTCATCAATGGGAAGCGAACAAAGGACAAGACCCACGAAGGCTTGAAACTGGCTATAGAAGCCGCTCTCAAGGATGCCGGTAAAAATTAGAAGTCCGGAGTGCGGAGTGCGGAGTGCGGAGTCGCCAACTCCAGACTCCAGACTCTCAGGACTCAGCACTTAGTTTGACTAGCTTTGTGGGGACACGGGCTGGAGCCGCGCTCGAAGATCGTCGACGTCTTTGCTTATCTTCGAAGCGTCCGGTGCGTCCGGCTTGAGTTTCAAGTAGAGCGTCAACTCATCGATGGCAGGCTTGAATTGCCCTCGCGCTCGATATGCATAAGCCAGGAACTTGTGGGCGTCCACTATTTCAGGACTCCTGGCGACTGTGTCCTGAAGAAGAGCTATGCCATCGTCGAGCTTCCCTTTTTTGATTAGCGTTCCTCCAAGGTGAAACTTGATCATCGAATTCTCAGGCGCGACAAGCAGCCCGCGTTCAAAGCACGCGATTGCGCGATCGTAGTTCTTGAGTCCGGTTTCGAACGTGTGAACATTTCCCATCGCATCCCACAATGTTGCCGACGTCGGATCAATTCCCAATCCCTTTTCGCAAAGCTCGAGCGCCCGGTCAAGCGGCGCCCGATCCGGGACGAGCACGCCGGTGGCGAGCTCGTTTTGATAGGTCAACACAAGAGCTGATGCCAGATTCCCGAGTACGATCGGGTTGTCCGGGATAATCTTCACATACTTCTCGAACTCCTCTATCGCGCCGTTGTAGTCGGCCCGATTGAGAAGCTTGTGGCCGAGAATGAAGTGAGACATTGGCTGCTCGGGTGCGATCTCAACGCCATGCGTCCACACGGTGATGTCGTCCCTCCACGTCGCGTTCTGAGCGAGGCTCTTTCCGGCGAGCAGAAGTATGAGCAGCGTTGCGACAACGGTTTGAGCTCTGGATCTATTTGCTCGTGGTAACAACTTGTCGACTGGAAGTCCGGCTAGCCCCATAGCGATGAGAAGGGAAAAGCCGATCGACGGCAAATAGAGATAACGCTCTTGAATGAGAAAATCCTCGCCAAATGCGCCGAGGTTCAAAACCGGGAGAAGATTAATTGCCAACCACAGAAGGCCGAAGCGAGCAACGACTGATTTCCAAAGAGGCCGCAGCAAAATCATCAAAGCGATTAGACCAAGTAATGGCACAATGAAACGCCATTCGGCGACGTTTTTGACTATTGTCGTCCTGTGAAAAAGCGTCAACTCAAAAGGCCAGAACAAGAGTCCGATGTATTTCCAAATAGCCAGTGGAATAGTCATTACGATCTGGCTCAGAGAATAGGACTTGAAATCGGGGTTGTTGACCACGAACCCGAGTGCATAGTACCGCGCCGCAAAGTAAAGGGCTGATAGAGCAAAAAACCATGAGCTGCAAACGACGGCGGACCTCGCTCTATCGCGTAGCCTGTCGGCCTGGTTACGGACAAACAACTCATAAGCGAATATGAAGATTGGCAGCGCAATAGCGGGTTCCTTTCCGAATATCCCTAATAAGAAGAGAATGAGCGATGCTGCTAGGACTCTCACTCGATTCTCCTCACGCCAACGAACGTAGAAATAGAAAGACGAGAGCACAAAGACCGCCAGAAGCGGATCAGTCACTCCGCTGATCCACGCGACCGATTCGCTCCTCAATGGGTGGACAGCGAACAGTAGTGAAGCAATCGCCGCTAAGCGGGTATTGTTGGTTACTTTCTCACATACTCGGTATGCTAGATACACCGCGATGATGTGAACCAGCACACTAATAATGTGCCACCCCGGCGACCAGCTGCCGAAGAGACTCCATACGACCATCAGGTAGATCATAGTCACAGGACGGTAGTAGGGCGTTGAAGGCTTGTCCTGGGCATTCGGATCCTTGTCCTGTTGAGCTCGCCAATACCAGGCCTCCGTAACGAGCGTTTTTGGTGCATTCCTGAGATCGCGAATCAACTCGTTCTTCAATATCTGGGTTGTGTCATCGTAAGCAAACCCATTCAGCAGAGAGTTTGAAAAGACGAGGAAAGTGACGCTCAGGATTGGCCAGATTATCCACGCGTGGGGAATACCCGGAGAAGGATTGGTACGAGGCTCAGTTTTGTTCTCGCGGGCTCGCTTCTGGCGGGCGCGACTCTTTTTGCTCATTGAGATACTTTGCCTGGATTCCGTGTTGGTCTACTGTGAATGTCAACGGTCAAAGTGTTGAAAATGCTATCTTGCGCCTCGATCACTGTCAACACGCCGCGCCGCATCCGCCGTCGGGCGCAACATCGCGCGACGCTTGACGAACAGGTGACCGCCGAATAAGGTTCACCAATGCTTCACGGCCTCTATCATGATCGCCAGCATCGCTTCTAATCGGCCCCGATGCCCCAAGACAGCCATTAACGCTTAAGGGATTATTGTTCGATGAACATAGCTGAATATGCCGAAATGTATAAGCTCGAAACCTTCTACTGGTGGTTTGTAGCTCGCCGGCAGTTGCTCGAATCGCTGGTCGAGTCGATCGCGCGCGACTTCAAGCGGCCGACAATACTGGATGTCGGTTGCGGGACCGGTATCAACTATTCGGTGCTGTCCAAATACGGCGACACCTTTAGCACTGATGCGTCCGAAGAGGCGCTCGCTTTCAGCAAGAGCCGCGGGACCGATGGGCTGGCAAGATCGGATCTCGAATTACTGCCGTTCGCGAATTCGACCTTTGACATCGTCACTGCTCTGGATGTGCTCGAGCATGTCGACGACGACCTGAAGGCGCTCGACGAAATATTGCGCGTTACCGCGAGCGGAGGAGTGCTGGTAATAACCGTTCCCGCATACGGCTTCCTGTGGAGCGAACACGATGAGGCTTTGCATCACCGGCGCCGATACGCGGCCTCTGAGCTTCGCAACAAGCTGACGAACGCAGGCTTCGAGGTCGAGCGCATAAGTTATTACATCACCCTGCTCTTTTTCCCGATTCTTTTCATGCGATTGATTCAAAGCGTGACGAAGAAGTCGATCCAGGCGAAGACGTCGCACATCGTGCTGCCCGGATGGATCAACTCGCTTTTGGTGGGGATACTCGGATTCGAGCGGTGGCTGTTGCGTTGGATCAACCTGCCCTTCGGAGTCTCAATCGTGTGTCTCGCCAGAAAACCTTGAACAAATTTACATTCATAGCTCAGCCCGATTCCCGCATCAACATTAGACCATCAGTCCTGCTCTTGTTCCTGCTTTGAGTGCCCAAACGCGTGGCTAAAGAAGCCTCGCAAGCTTCGCGTAAGCCCGAGCGGTTCATCGCCGCCGCGCACTACAAGAACCGGGCACTCGGCTCGATTAACGATTTCACGTGTGATGTTCCCCATGATGTAGCTGCGCAGGTTTCCGCCTTCGGGTGAAGAACCCGTGACGACCAGATCATAATCGCCGCGGCGAATCTCCTTGAACACTTCGCTGATCACCAACCCGTGGCGCAGACGGACCTCGGCCGTGACTCCCATTGCCTGGAGCGCTTCTTTTTCCCGACGCAGGTTTTGCCCCAAACCGGAACTCGAATGAAGCAAGAGATTCACGTCTTCTTCCATCTTGATCAAGTCGGTGTAAACCGCGGGTGGCTCGGCCATCACGTGAAAGAGAGTGACCGAAGCGCCGGCCGCTTTCGCAAGCGTTCCCGAGAATTCCACCGCGCGATCGATGTATTTTTCGCCGCCGCTGCACACCAGGATTCGTTTTATCGATTCTCGATTGCCGATGACCGCAAGCACCGGCGGGCCGACGGCTTTGATTATCTTGTAGGCCTTCGCTGACATCAGGAAAGGCCCGCGCGTGCCTTTGCGCACGGCGCCGATTACCACCAGATCGTAGCTGGTTTCGTCGGCGCGTTTGACTATCTCCTCGATGGGCTCTCCCGACTTGGTGATGATCTCGGCATTCACGCCGCGTTCCTTTAGCAGTTGCTGAGCGCGGCGAAGTGAATCAAATACCGTGTCCTCCTCGCCGGGCTTTTCAGTGATGGCCAGGATGGTCGCTTCGGCTTCGCATTTCTCGGCAATGAGTCCGCCGAACCGCACTGCGTTTTCAGCCTGGGCCGAACCGTCTGTGCAAATCAAAATTTTCATAATCAGTACCAATCATACGGGCGTCAGGACGCCGCGAATTCAACTTCACTTCACCGGATGACCCACCAGCAAACCGTAGATTACTATCCCCGCGCCGATCAAGGGCAGTGGTACAAATGCCAGTCTGATTTTAGGCCCGCGGAAGTATTGGGTCGATACAGCGCCGATCTGCGCGCCGATTGCCGCGCCAGTGTGCATAACGAGGGCGATCATGATATCGACATTACCCTTGATAGCATGTGTGAGCGTACCGTAGCTTGCCGAGATCACGACTTCGAAGAGGTCCGTGCCCACCGCAACGTGAGTGGGAACGCCGAGCAAATAAACCATCGAGGGCATTCTGATGTAGCCGGCTCCGCCTCCCAGAAAACCGCTGAAGACACCGCCGACAAAAGCTACCAGCAGAATCGCCCATAGAGAAATGCGGTTGATTCCCGAAACCCGCAGCGTGATCATCGGTGGAATGTTGATCCGATGTATTCGTCTTGATATGTGGTCCAGCGCCGACTCGTCTTCTTTCGCTTCTAGTTTTTTGACGCCCACCCCGGACAACTCAGCTTCACGCTCGCGCTCACGCTGCATTTTGATCGTCTCCCAGCTCTCCCATCCGACAAAGGCAGAGATGGAAATCAACACAATGACAAAAGTGACTCCAACGACCTTGTCCACATTGGCCTGACCGAGGTGTTTTAACTGCTCGATTCCCTGAGCTCCGGTTTCGACGCCGACGATCGTTCCGATCACCATTATCAATCCAAGCTTCAAGTCTACGTTTCCGAGCGCGCGGTGTTTCTTTGCGGCCACGATACTTTTGCCGACGATGTGTGCCAGGTCCGTTCCTACGACGAAGTTCATCGGCACCCCCACTCCGAAAAGCGCGGGCCCCGCAAGGAAGCTTCCGCCTACTCCAAAAAATCCTCCCAGAATACCGATGATAAAACCGGTGATTACCAGATACACCGGGCTGATGTGAGTATTCGAAACGAGAAAGTCCATTCGCTTTCCTATTCAGTACGGGAGCCGATCAGCCTGAGAAGAAGACTTGTGACGGCCTCGAGAACAACGCCCTGACCAATGATCAGGGCCAGGGCCGCGATTGCATACAACGTTTTGTTGTGGTGATAGAGGCCGTTGAGCCAGTTTCCGAACAGCCCTATGACAAAGAAGACGTAAGCCGTCACCAGCGCGGCATATACCAACAACTCGATCAGGAAGGATCTGGCGGTGTGAGCGCTCTCTTTTTTATTGGCCACCGGGCAACCGTACTTTTCGAATGGTCAGCGGTCCACGGATCGCTGCCGCCGTTCATCATATAACGCGCAAGCGAGATTAATGAAGCGCGTCCACGAACAACACCCAACCGATGTGGAGTCATCCAATGCCTTGATCCGCGAGCTTGTAGAGCAGGCGGGCTCATCAGTACAATGAAATCAGTTGTGAGCGGAGGGATGTAGATGAGATTCAGAACAGTTTCAATGCTATTGTCGGCGATCTTTGTGTGTTCGTCAGTTCTCGCGTATCCGGCAGGGCCATCGGATCATGAACAGCCGCCGGTTGCTGAGATTATCAAGCGGTTCGCGGAAGCGGAAAGTCAAAACAAAATCGCGCGGAACAACTACACGTTCACGCAGGATTTTGATCTCACAACGCTTGGCGAGGCGGGATCGTTCACCGGAAGGTTCCATCGCGTCTCTGACATTGTGTTTGACGATCGCGGGAACAGGTTCGAGAAGATCACCTTTTTCCCGCCCTCGACTTTGACTGATCTGCAAATCACCAGCGAAGACATGCAGGACCTTGCCGGCGTTCAGCCGTTCGCGCTGACGACCGAGGACCTCCCGAAATATCTGGTCAACTACGTCGGCAAAGAGAAGATCGACGAACTCAATACGTATACGTTCGATGTGAAGCCGAGAAGCTTCGTCAAAGGTGAGCGATACTTCGAAGGCCGAATCTGGGTCGACGATCAGGATCTTCAAATTGTGAAGGTCAAGGGACAGGCAGTGCCCGAAGTGGGCGATCAGAAGTTTCCGCACTTTGAAAGCTATCGCGAGAACATCGATGGAAAGTTCTGGTTTCCAACATACATCTACGCGGATGACGTTCTCGAGTTTAAGAAGGGTCCGTCTGTTCGCTTGAAGATGACTGTTCGATATACGAACTATAAGAAGTTCAGCGCCAGGATTCGCCTGACCGACGAGGGCGAGGCCGCCCCGGACGAAGAGGGAAAGGGAGCGGAAAAGAAAACCTCGCCGACGCCCGTAAAGCCGCCGGATCAAAAATCCAAACCAGAGGCGAAACCGAAACGCCCGTAATCAAGACCAGACGGCGAGAGGCTGCAATGCCGCTCGCCGCTTGCGTTTCCGCTTCAACCATAAGTAAGCTTCGACTCCAACCTGGGTGGGGATCACACGACTCTAGTGGAGGCGACTCCAATGAAGCTGGATCTTCCTCGATTCGTGCCCGTTCTTTTAGCGGCACCAGTTCTGTGCGTGTCGGTAGTGTCGCTTACGACGGGGCCCATTTCCGAAGTCTCGCCGGAAGAGGTATTAAAACGCGGTGCGGCGAATGAGATAATGCTCAAGGCCGCCGAGCGTGACTTCTACTATCGGCAGGACATTCTCGTCCAGACGTTCGGCGAAGCGAACAGCGTGCGCGCTCAGTTGCATCGAGTCTCCGAAATGACTCATGACGGCATCGGCAATCGAACCGAGAGGATAATCGAGTACCCGCCGTCGCCGTTGGCGGCGATGATCGGAGTGCTGCAACCGGACTTCAGGAGTCTGTTGGGAGTGGACCAGTATTTCCTGATAACGGATCTACTATCGAGCTACTCGATCAAATTCGCGGGCCGGCGGAAGGTGGATGACTTGAGCACCTACGCGTTTGATGTCGAGCCGACCGATGCCGGGCGCTTTCCGAAGCGCGACAAGAACGATCACCAATTCAAGGGAACGGTGTGGATCGACGAACAGGACTTTCAGATCGTGAAATTCGAAGGGCGGGCCGTGATTGCAAAAGACGAGAACGCGCGCTATCCGAAGTTCGAATGCTACCGTGAGAACATTGAGCGCGGTATATGGCTGCCCAGTCTGGCCTATGCACGCGATGTCCTGGACCTGAAACGCGTTGACCTGCCGATCAAAGTTGCGATCAAATATACCGGCTACAAGCGAATCAAACCCCGGAGATAATGATTGAAGCTCACGACCGCATTCAAGAAGCTGATTGCCCCTGGCGTTGCGCTCGCGATAATCCTTATTGTCGCCGTTTCGCACGCTCAGGAAACTTCCAGGCGGGCTCCCGAGGAAATTCTTACCGCCGCAGCCGAGCGAGGCCGTCAGTTGCAGAGCGCGTTGCGTGACTATACCTACTACGCCGAGTTGACTATTCAAACAATCAGCCAATCGGACACTATCACCGGCAAGCTCTACCGCTTTTCGCAAATCTCATTTGATCCCAATGGAAAACGTCTGGAGAAGATACTCGAGAATACATCGACTCTCCCGCGCGACATATACATCGGCGCGAATGCGGCAAACAACCTCACGCGCGTTTATCAGTTTATCCTGACGCCGGAGACGCTGGATCAATATGAGTTGAATTACGTCGGACGCGAACGAATCGATGAGCTGAACACTTATGCGTTCGATGTGAAGCCAAAGGTGAAGATGCCGGATCCCGATAAAAGCGATGAGCGGTTTTTGCGAGGCCGGGTGTGGATCGACGATCAGGACTTGTGCGTGGTCAAAATCGCGGGCGAAGCGCTACCGGAACAACCCGCGCATCGCACGCCGAGATTCGAAACATATTTTCAAAACTACGATAAGTACTGGTTCCCGGCGTACACCTCGGCCGACGACAGCATTCGAATGGGGCGCTACCATACTCGCGTAATAGTGAACGCGCGCTACACGAGCTACAAGAAAGCGAGCGCGAGAGGATGACGTCCGACCCAGGCGCCGCGTTTCAAATTTCCAGAATTCGCATCGCGTGCGCGTTGGCCGTCTTTCTCATAACGATTGTCCTTTACGCATTGACGCTTGCTCCGGGCGTTGTGTTTGTTGACAGCGGAGAGTTGATACTGGCGGCGCGGTCGCTTGGAGTTGCTCACCCTCCCGGATTTCCACTCTACGTTATGTTGACTCATCTCGCGACGACGGTCCCAATCGGCAATATCGCCTTGCGAGTGAACCTTGCATCAGCCCTGTTCGGCGCGCTGGCTTCGTCCATTCTGACTTTGACTGTTATTGAAGCGATGGTCACGCCAGGGATCCTTTCGGCCGCGGGCCGAGTGCCCCGGAAAGCGGCCCGCGGCGGGAAAAAAGGATCGGCTGGCGGCGCCGCGAAAGCTTTGACCGCCGGCGAGTCCGTCGATCCGATCGCTTTGATTGTATCAAGCATAAGCGCGGGGTTGTTGCTCGCGTTCTCTCGTACGTTGTGGGCTTACGCAACGATCGCGGAAGTCTATACGCTGAACTCCTTGCTCATACTGACGATCTTTTTTTTCATGTTTCGCTGGCGTCGATTGATGATCGAGCATCGGGAGAGAAAGGAAGGCAAATCGGATCGATGGCTCTACGGGGCGGCATTCATCTTCGGGCTCGGGTTAGGCGTACATCACGTCACTGTCGGATTGATGCTGGCTGCCTTCGGGGTCCTTGTACTGGCGACGGAAGGCCTGGCGTTCTATACGAGTCGCAGATTGGCTTTTGCCGCGCTGTGGGCTTTCGCCGGGTTGAGTATTTATGTGTACTTGCCGATCGCGGCGTCAAGATCTCCAGTTATGAACTGGGGCGATCCGCGGACGTTTGAGCACTTCTGGTGGCACATCACCGGCCGGCAGTATCAGGTGTTTTTCGTTTGGTCTCTGGCCACAATGGCGTCGCAGCTCGGCGATTTCATCAAGCTGGCCGCGACTCAGTTTGGTCCGGCCTTGTTACCGCTCGCGCCCGTGCTGGCGATTTCGGGGTTCGCCGTAATCTATCGTCGCGATCGAGCGCTGTTCTGGTTCCTGACGCTGGCGATGGCCGCTGACCTAATCTACTGCCTTGGCTACGAAATCGCGGAAGACAAAGACGCGTATTACCTGCCGGTGATCATGTCGGCAGCGATAGCAGCAGGCTTCGGCACACGTTGGCTGATCAGGAAGATCATGGAGTGGAAGCGGATTCCTTCGAAACCTGCTCGCTACCTGGCCGTTGCATCAACCGCCGTCGTTCTGATTGTCGCGCTGGTTGCAAATTTGCCGTACAACAATCGCAGTCGATACTTCATTGCCACGGATTACCTCGACAACATTTATTCGGCGATTGAGCCGGGCGGAATGCTGCTTACTCGAGACTGGCAGGTGTATTCGCCATCGCTGTACCAGCGTGAGATCGAGCATCGGCGCGAAGACGTCGTTGCGATCGATGTCAATCAACTTAGACGATCGTGGTACTTCGACTATCTTGCGCGTGCGTATCCATCGACGATCGAGCAGGCGCGCGACAAAGTCGATGCTTTCCTGGAGGACCTGACGCACTGGGAGCGTGATCCCGATCTTTATCAACGCGACTTGATGCTGAATCAGCGAATCAGTGCGCGATTCTATGAAATGATTCTGGCATTTGTCGGCAATCACATTCGGACGGCGCCCGTTTATGTGACGCTCGACATAGCGGCGAATCGGGACGGCCCAGATTCAGAGCTGACGAAAGCGCTGACTAAATCCTATCAGTTGTTCCCGCAAGGTTTGATATTTCAGGCGACCGAGCAACGCGGTTTCACGGAGCCGTCCGGACGGCGGCTGGTCACTCGAGGCCTGACCGACGGGACCATCAAGTTCGAAGACGGCGACGTGGTGAAGCTCAAAGTTCTGCCCGTATACGTAACGATGTTCTACAATCTCGGGCGTTACTTTGCCGCAAGCGGCAAGCATCAACAAGCGATTGACGCGTTCAAACAAGCGATCGACTTACAACCTGGGTTTTCGGCGGCGCAGCAGGGAATCACGGAAAGCCTCCGCGCGGCCCAAAAATCAGACGCGAACTAACTCAGAACGGTAAGACCCTCTTCGCGGTTCGAATCCGATTCCGGCTCTAGCCTTCTCAAGCAACGCGCATCGCTACTATAATCCACACTCACGGAGTCAATGATGTTAGACGCGAAAGAAAGCAGCAGCGCTACGGGGCGTTCATTGAGCGCCGGAGAAATCTACATCGAGATGAAACGCCGGCTCGATCTGGGTTCGCGCGCGGCTATGGCGACAGTGGTCAAGACGCGAGGGTCTACGCCTCAGCAGGTCGGAGCGAAGATGGTCATATTTGATGACGGATCGTTCATCGGTACTGTGGGAGGCGGATGTGTCGAAGCAGACATTTGGGCGGAAGCTCGCGAGGTTCTGAACTCGGGCAAGACCGATGTATATCACTTCAACTTGAACGATGAGTATGAAGACTCGGAGGGAATGGTCTGCGGCGGTCAGATGGATGTGTTGATTGAACGATGGGTGCTTGACGAATAAAACCCCAGATCCAATCGTCTATCGAATCGGGTCGCTTCATAGCAAAATAACGCCAGCGCGCTTTCATCGAAAAATGATAAGATGTAGCGCGGTTCGAACGAGGATACCCAGAACCGCCCCCAATATAGCGGGGCGGGCCACGGACGCCACGCGACGTCCCGCTGACATCAAAACGGCCACTCCAACAAGGTCCAAAGGATTGATGATCAATCCCGCTATTCGATTCAGATCCTGAGAAGTCATGCTTCCATCTTGAATAAGAGGAATCGTGATGCCCATCATCGCGGTCCCTCCGGCAAGAAACTTTGTTGCGATCGGCAGCACTGCGATTGCCGGGAGATGCATTCTAGTCAGGGCTGGAGCCAATGACCACTCCAGCAGAGAAATCACACCCGTCGCCCGCAAGGTGTTTACCAGGCAGATGGTGAGTACGAGAATGGGGATTGAGGTTAGGGCTAGCTGTACTCCCTCCTGTCCGCCATCAACCAGCGTCCTCAGCAAGCTTTTAGGCGTGACTTCAACTTTCGCCGCTCGATCCGTTGAGTGTGAATTGTCACTTTCTGAACGCGCGAAGTAGCGGTAGGTTAATATCGAGGCGACGATGCCGCCGATAAATGATGTCAATAGTACCCACCAGAGATTCAACCCAACAGTAAGCATCGGGAACACAACGTTAGCCTGCGATATGGTCAGGACCATTGCCAGCGTCGCCGCAATCCTTCGCGTCGGCGTGCCGTCTTCTTCCATTATCACCAGAGTGGCAACCGGAGCCGCAAAACTCACAAGCAGCGATTGCAGGATCGCGAAGACACCAATGCCCGGGATTCCGAACGGTCTGAGTACCGGAGTTAAGGCTCTGGCGACGAAGGCCAATACACCCCTTGCCTCAAGGACTTTCATCAGCGCCATCATCACGACCATGATTGGCAGCAGGACATAAAGAACCAGTTCAATGGCTGACTTCCCGGACTGGAGAAGGATTTCTATGATCCCATTCATTAGTTAGTCGTCGCGGCAATCATCAGGAGAGGTCGTTGTTGAGCCCGCTATTCTCAATCGTATGCGTTGAGTTTTATCCGGTCCCTCCGCTGGACACGTCGCCACTATATCTTTGCAGATGCTCCTCCGCCTCGTAGGAGCGCAACCTGTATTCCTGTCTGTCGGCAATTCTCTTCGCATGTCTGAGGTAAGCCATTCCGAGGTCACGCTGTCCGGTTTGAATTGTCGCAAGCCCCAGCACAACCAAATCGTGGGTCTGCCTGAGGCCGAGTACCAGGTCGTTTGCAATGCGTAGAGACTCAGTAGCTCGGTGCCTCGCAATCTCAGCGTCCCCCAGATCATACGCCAGACGTGATAATTCCGTTAGTGTTTCCGCCTCGAGCCTCCGCATGCCGATTCGTCTTCCCGTATTGAGCGCGAAATTATACTCGCGCAGCGCTTTCTCGTAATCCTTTTGACTGCGATGGAGGTGTCCGAGCGAAAGCCGTGAATAAGCAATCAACTCCGGATACCGTTCGGCTTCCGCAAGCGAGCGGCTCATTTGAATCAACGCACCCGCCATCGTGAAATCACCCTGCTGGATCTTCAGGTCGGTGCGGTGACGAAGAAAGATACTTTGCGCCCGGCGATTTCGAGCGTCCTCGATCTTGCCGAGAGCGACCGCGTACTTATCATCGGCCTGTTGTAAGTTGCCGCGCAGGTGCTGGACCACGCCAATGTATCCGATGACTCGCCCAGCATGATCTTCATCCTTGAGTTGAAAGTTAACGTGCTCTGCTTGACGAAGATAGCGCTCGGCTGTCGACAGATTGCCGAGATGTACGTAAACGGCGCCCAGATTGCAGAGTGATTGAAACAGGTACCTGCCGCCTTCTTCAAAACTGTCGATCACCCGGTTTATTTCGTGTCCCTGTTCCCACACGCCGTAAGCGTCCTGCATCGTGCCTTCGCTATAGCGGGCGAGACCGATTTCGTTGTAAAGCCAGGCTAGCTCATCGGCATAAAGCGGACCATCGACATCTTCAACCGAACCGAGGTCATGACGCTCGGCATAGTCCCACACACTTGGAGAGATCTTCTTGGCGAGATTTCCTGTCTTGATCAAAATACGAAGATAGTCATCGTAGGTTGTCCACCGTGGGGAAGTATTAGACTCCATCCGTGAGCGAACTACGCCGAAAGCGGCGCGGCATAAGCGTTGAGCGGCATCCTGGTTCTCGTTGTCACTTGCCGCGGCCTCTTCGCTTGCGGCATGTAATCGTCCAAAAATATCCGTGACTACCGCCGCGGCTTCCTTTGAGTCACCCGGATCAACAGTGGCAGTCCCCGCGGTGAACCCCGGCAGAGTGAAGTTGGGGATTGCATCAGTCGCGGCATGATGAATTCGCTGGTACACATATCCGCGAACAATCGGATGTACGGTGTACGCATCCCGGTTTGAACTCGCGCGCACCTTGTGAACGAGATTCGTGGCCAGAAGCGTTTCAATCAGTGAGTCGACTCCACGCGGGTCGCCGCGGCCGTGCTGTTCCACGGCAGACTCGTAACATATATCAAGTGTCGAACTGGTGACCGGACGCATGAACACCGCCAGCCGCTCCAGTAACTTCAATGCCAAACCGTTCCATTCATCGTCAATCGAAACAATCGATTCGTGGATCATTTTCGATGTGCGCCCGTGAGGAGAGGTATCCGAGAGAGAGCGCTTTATTCTCTTGAGGCATTCCTGGGCGCCTGCCTTACCGGCGCGGCTGATCATTCTCGCGGCAAGGACAAGACCATAAATGTGACCCTCGAGCAAAGAACATAGGGCTGATAGGTCTGGTTTGTGTTCGAACCAGTTGAACGGCGATACTGTTTCAATGTCCGCGGTGACGAACAGGGGAATACGCATTCGATGGACTCGTGAATCCTCGAACTCCGGCAGGTTGTAGATGTTCGGCCACAGTCGACTCGTCAGCAGCACGGTACTCGCGTTTTCCTTGCGGGCCATCGCGGCGAGGAAGCTGGAGGTGTTACTCTCAAAGGGCGTCCCTTCCTCCGGATTTTCCGTCTCATCGAGGAATCGCTCGATGCCATCGAATACCAGAAAGCATGGACGTTCTGGATCCTGAAGACTTTCCTCGAAGCGATGAATTCGCGAATCGTTCCCCTTTTCGCGGCCCAGGTAGGATAGCGCACGATCAAGACCGGTAAGCGAATCGTCGGCGTAGTAGGAACTCCAGAAGAAGAAGCCCTTAAACCTCGTCTCTTTGTTGTACATCAATTCCATTAGCTGCTGCGCATGCCAGGACTTGCCAGTGCCGCCAGGCCCCACGAGCGCGATCAATTGGGTGCCGGCTTCTGCTTTTTGCCGCAAATCTTCCAAAAGGTTTCGTACACGGTCTCCTCCAAAAGCAGGATAGCCGCGCGATACCGTCGGATAGTGATGGTAAGGATCCGGAGGCTTCGGATCGATTTTGATTCGGCGAATCATTGGCTTTTGCAGCCAGGCGCTTCGCCAATGATTCCAGTATTCCTTAATCGCCTCGACAGCTCTACATAACGCGGGTCCGCGGTCCTGATCGTTGGGCGAGAGGAAGGGAATCACATTTACTCCGTATCGCTCGTAATAGAATCTGTGATCGTCGTCATCTTCTCCATCGTTGCGTTCCGGAAAGAGCGCGAAGAGCGGCCTCGAGGACTTTCGGTGCGGTTCCGTCGCGTTGAACATCCTCAAGGTCCCGAGCAGGTCATCATCGCCAAGTCCATAGCCAACGAACAGAATTGGGTTGGATCCGAATAACAACGATATGGTTTGGCTAAACGCGTCAGTCCCGATCCTCTCTTGAGCCAGATACCATCGCTGGTAATCAGCCTCGGTAACAACGAGCGATTCAGGGTGGTTGTAGTGGCCGTGGCAATGAAAGATCATGTTTTCAGCTTCATTGACGCGCGCCAGTGCAAACAATGCCAACCTATCGTGATAAGCATGCTCTTGCGTGAAATCGAGATGCTCCGACGGTCGGTCTTCACGGTGTCTGCGATGAAGAATAAAATTACTCTCTGGCAGTTCCCGATTTCTCTCGAGTGCGCTTTCGATCTCGCGATCATAGTTTGTAGTTATGAATCTCTTGATTGGGAGGTCGAGCAAGCGATCATATGGATTGATTGCCCCGGGTGGATGGGGTCGCGGCCGGAAGGTGCGATGCAGGAATCTGTAGTACTTCTTCATTGCCTGACATCGCTCGAATATCCTCTTGCATTCGCCTAGTATGAACATTATCTGATGCGGGCGGATTTCATCGTTCATCAACTGCTGCTGAAGCCGCCTCAGCATACTCAGATCGGCAGATTTGGATGGAAGCCCGGATGCCTGGAGCGTTTCGGTCGCGAGCGCAGCAAGCAGCTTCGCCAACGTTTTCCAGGAGGGATAGCCAAGTGGAATCGAACAGCCGGCGCCGACAAAAGCGACGGTAGTGCCGAGATTCAGCACGCGTGAAAGCATGTCGCGACTGCGACGTATGCGCTCGTCGCGTGTGGCGCCCGGCTTGAGTTCGAGTTTGTACGCGCCAAATCCGACCCGCTCTTCCATGAAGGAGTCTTCCTTATCGGATGCTAGATTCGGCCTGTTGTACGCGAATGGACATGCACATTAGGGTTGTCTGTTTCTCGCCCTCTTTTTGGTAGATTCCCAAGGAAGCGAGCACGACCTTCTTCTTATCCAAGCCGTCTGTGATTGCTCTATACGCCGCAATTGGGTCTGGCTTCTCAGGCACTAATACTTTTTCCCCATCAACGTCCATCTTCGCTTCATCTCCAAATCCGGCCGACACTAGATTCACCTCCCACCAATCGGGCTCGCGCTCGGCTTTGTCGCCCTTGACCTGCACCGCTACCTTTTTCCTCTCTAAGCGAACGTTAGACACTTCGAGCCAGATTCCTTCACTTTTCTTATCACTCATCATTGATCTCCTTTTGGCTTTTCTGAGCTTCTTGGGAGTTCGCGGAGCGGTTCATCTGAAATCCGTTGATTGCATCCCGAAACTCATCGCTAGTCCAGCGATCACCGAATAACTGCGTCTCACGTCTGACCGTACTATCTACGTCGCATCTGTAGTGTAGTCTGGCCAACTCGAGTATCGCGGCGATTACACCCGGCGAATGCCTGGAGATCCTCTTTGCAAGTGCCAGAGCAGCGGCGCGAAGGTCTTCAGGCTCGGCAACATCATCGATCAGACCAATACCCAACGCCCGTGATGTATCGATCTGATCCCCGGTCAGCAATAGTCTGAGCGCCCACGTGCGGCCAACCAGATGAAAGAGCCGCGCGCCTCCGCCCCATCCCGTAATGAGTCCGTTATGTGCCTGGCGATACGCAAAGCTGGCTGTTGAAGCTGCAATCCGGAAATGACATGCGGTGAGGATCTCACAGCCGCCGCCAAGCGCTTGCCCGTTGATTGCGGCAATGACCGGCTTCGACCCGGACCACAAACGATCTAGAAGCACTTGCATTCGCTGTGACATCTCGAGACCTTTCTCCCGCGTGTCCAGGGTTGCGAAGTACTGCAAATCGCCTCCCGCGCAGAACGTCGTGGAACCCGCCCCGGTTATTATCAGTGCTCGAACGCCATCATCCGCATCGACTTCGTCGAGCGTTGTTTCCAACGCCTCCATAACCGCTTCATTGACCGCGTTGTGAACTTCGGGCCGGTTAAGTTGAATGATACCGATCCCGTTCTTGGACTCAAAAACAACCAGGTTGTTTGAAATGTTCTCTGGCATCTCGCTTCTTCGGAATTGACGTTTGGACCATTAATCCGTTGACGGCTCCGCGGTGAACGTAAGACACTGACTATTAGAATCAACCCAGGACCCAGTGACGCCGATCTATGATGGCGCGATTGTCGCAAATGCGAGTCAGTTGTTCAAGCGGGTACGTAAAATTCGCCACAAACGAGTTCCGACGGCTCACCGCGAAACTTGCGAGCCGATGGATTCTTAACTGAACTTGTTCTCAGTTGCCGTCGCGGTGCAAAACAGCATCCCTTCTATGCTAAACTCCCCTTCTATGTCGGACCATCGCGTGCTCATAGTCGACGACGAAGAAGCGGCGAGGCAGGGGCTCAGCGAAGTAATCGCGAGTTGGGGCTACGTCACCGAAACCGCTGCCGATGGCCGCGATGCAACCGAGCGCGTTGAGAGCTTTGCGCCGCTCGTCGTTATCACTGACGTCGTGATGCCAAAGCTCGACGGCTTCAAGCTGCTCTCTCAATTGAAGGATGAGCACCCCGAAACGGCTGTGATCCTGTTGACCGGGCAGGGATCGGTTGACGCCGCCATCCGCGCGGTCAAAGACGAAGGGGCTTTCTACTACTTCGAGAAACCGATCGAGATGGGAAGGCTGCGTCTCGTGTTGCGCAAGGCTGCCGAATACAGCAGCGCGCGGCGCGAGAACGAGGTGCTCCGAAGGCAGCTTCGTCAGTACGGCGCATTCGGCGAAATGGTCGGCGCTTCTGAGGCTATGCGCGAGGTCTACACTATCGTCGAGCAGGTTGCCTCGAGCGCGGTCTCGGTGCTGGTTACCGGCGAGTCGGGCACAGGCAAGGAAATGGTCGCCCGGATGATCCACAAGTTGAGCCCGCGATCAAACCAGCCGTTCATTGCGATTAACTGTGCGGCTGTCCCCGAGACGCTGATGGAATCGGAGCTCTTCGGCCACGAAAAGGGCGCGTTCACCGGCGCAGCGGACCGTCGAATCGGATGCTTTGAGCTGGCCAACAACGGCACGCTTTTGCTTGATGAAATCGCCGATATGCCTTTCCTTCTGCAGGCGAAGCTATTGCGCGTGCTCGAAGACAAGAAAGTGCGTCGCCTCGGTTCAACGAAAGAAACCAACGTCGACGTTCGGGTCATCGCAGCGACTAACAAAGATCCGCTCAAAGCTGTGCAGCAGGACACACTGAGAGAAGACTTGCTGTACCGTTTGAACGTAATTACAATCAAGCTGCCCGCGTTGCGAGATCACCGTAACGATATTCCTCTTCTGGTTCAACATATGATTGACGATCTGAGCAAGCGACAT
>Ga0070696_100000116_pt1 | contig 41253 bp, 33 predicted proteins | sample KBSK1253metaG_FD_65474 | JGI IMG/M metagenome (GOLD analysis project Ga0070696, IMG submission 65474) | Corn, switchgrass and miscanthus rhizosphere microbial communities from Kellogg Biological Station, Michigan, USA - KBS K1-25-3 metaG | ecosystem: Host-associated > Plants > Roots >... | reverse complement strand
GTGCACGCCACGGATCCCACGAACGCGAGCCGCACGCTGCTCCTCGATCTCCGGCGGCTCCGATGGGATTCGTCCCTCACGCGGCGGTTCGGGGTCCCGGAGGCGCTTCTTCCGGAGGTGCGACCGTCCGCCGGGGACTTTGGAGTGACGCGCGGCGTGCCCGGACTTCCCGACGGAATTCCGATTCGCGGCGTCGCGGGCGATCAGCAGGCGGCGCTCTTCGGCCAGGGCTGCGTCGCGGCCGGCGGAATCAAGAACACGTACGGGACCGGGTGCTTCCTCGTGCTCCACACCGGGCGGAAGGCGAGGGCCTCGCGATCGGGGCTTCTAACGACGGCGGCGTGCGGGTCGCGGGGGGAGCCGGCCTACGCGCTCGAGGGGAGCGTCTTCATCGCGGGCGCGGCGGTCCAGTGGCTTCGCGACGGCCTGGAGGTCATCACCGACGCCGCCGAGAGCGAGGCGATCGCCCGGTCGGTTCGCGACGCCGGAGGCACCGTTCTCGTTCCCGCGTTCGCGGGTCTCGGCGCGCCCCATTGGCGTCCCGACGCGCGCGGCCTCTGGACGGGAATCACGCGAGGGACGACGCGCGCGCACCTGGTGCGGGCGGCATTGGAGTCGATCGCGTTTCAGAGTCGCGACCTGGTCCGCGCGATGGAGCGGGACGCGGGGACGCGGATCCGGATCCTCAAGGTCGACGGGGGCGCCGCGGGGAACGACTTCCTCATGCAATTCCAGGCGGACATTCTCGGGGCGGCGATCTCGCGGCCGGCGATGCTCGAGAGCACGGCGCTCGGGGCCGCGTGCCTCGCGGGAATCGGCGTCGGGATCTGGGATCGGCGGGAGGACGTGCCCGCTCCCGCTCGGAGCGCTCGGCTCTTCCGCCCAGGGCTCACGCGCGCGGCGCGGGCCCGGCGCATCGGGGAGTGGGAGGCCGCGGTCGCGCTCCTCCTCCGGAAGTAGGATTCGCCGCCACCGGTGCCCGGCGCGCGGCGCTCCCGCCTAGTCGGGGATCGTCCGGTCCAGCCAGTCGCAGATGTCGGTCAAGACCCGCGCACGCTCCGACTCGTGCAGCACCTCGTGCAGGAATCCGGGATAGACGTTGAGCGTCAGGCGGCCCGTCGTCGCCCCCCGCGCCCATCGCGTGGCGCCGGCCGACGCCGCGATCGGGTCGCTCGCGCCCTGGATAATGAGCGTGTCGACCGCGAGCTCCGGAGCCCTGCGCGACAGCGCGGCCCGCATCCGCTGGAATTCGAGGAAGAGCCGCGCGCTGATCCGATAGTGGACGAGGGGGTCGCTCGCGTGCGCGCGGATCATCTCCTGGTCGCTCGAGAGCATCGACGGAAGGATCATGTTGCCCTGGCTGTACCCGGGCCAGAAGCGCGCCGCGAGCTGCGCCGCGCGAACCTTCAGCATGGACGGCCGGAGCACGAGCTCGAACGGAGGCGCGGAAAGGATCAGGGCTCGGAGCCGGTTCGGGTTTCGAAGCGCCCAATCGAAGGCGACGAAGCTCCCCATGCTGTGGCCGAGCAGCACCAGGTGGTCGCCGCCGGGCCGGCGCGGCATCCCGTCCATCCAGAGATCGACCGCCGCGCGGTACTCCTCCCAGGTGCCCACGTGTCCGCGCGCTCCGTAGGACTTGCCATGGCCGGGGAGGTCGATGGCTTCGACCGCGTACCGGCGCTCGGCGAGGGCGCGAGCCACGTGTCCGTACCGAGCGGCGTGATCGCCCAGCCCATGCACGATCCCCACCCGCCCTCGCGGCCGCTCCACTTCCCAGCGGAGGGCGCGCAGCTCGCCGTGCCCCGGCGACTGGAGACGGAATTCGACCGGGTCCTGGGTCATGGGGTCGTGGGATTCTTGGGGGAGCGCCGGTTCGTTCATGGGGTCCCCTCAATATAGACGTTGTCCGGGTTCGAGGAAAGCCGCGCGGCGGGTTTCCGTGCCCCCTCGCGTGTTCCGAACCTTCTCCAGGCCGATCGCATCCAACCTACTTGCATGACTTTGCCCGATCCGATCCCCGATGGGCCGGACGAAGGCTCCGAGTCCACGGCGCCGCTCGATCCGTCCCTCCATGAAAGCCCACTCGACGCCTACTCGCGCGCGGTGACGCGCGCGGTCGACCTCGTCGGGCCGTCCGTCGTCGCCATCGAAGTGAGGCACCGTGCGAGGGCCAGCGGCCCGCTGGGGGCAAGGGCAAGGGTCCCCGATTCCCGCGGCGGATCGGGATCCGGGTTCGTCTTCACGCCCGACGGATTCATCCTCACGAACAGTCACGTCGTTCACAACGCCGAGTCGATCGAGGTCGTGCTGGACGAGGGCGGGCGACGTCGCGCCGACCTGATCGGCGACGATCCCGAGACGGACCTCGCGGTCATCCGGATCGAGGCGCCGCACCTCGTGCCCGCGCGGCTCGGCGACTCGCGGCGACTCCGCGTCGGCCAATTGGTCGTGGCGATCGGGAACCCGTACGGCTTTCAAGCCACGGTTACGGCGGGCGTGGTCAGCGCGCTCGGTCGATCCCTGCGCGCGGCCTCGGGACGCCTCATCGACAACGTCATCCAGACGGACGCGGCCCTCAATCCCGGAAATTCGGGAGGTCCGCTCGTGACGGCGGACGGAGACGTCGTCGGCGTCAATTCGGCGATGATCCTGCCGGCCCAGGGAATCTGCTTCGCCATCGCGGTCAACACCGTCTCGTTCGTCGCCGCCCAGTTGATCCGTCACGGACGAGTCCGGCGAAGCATGATCGGCATCGGGGGCGAGACGGTTCCCGTTCCGCGCCGCGTCATGCGCTTCCACCGGTTGCTGTTCGGCAGCGGCGTGCGCGTGCTGAACGTCCAGGAGGGAAGCCCCGCCGGGCAGGCCGGTGTCCTGGAGGGTGACGTAATCGTAGGGTTCGGGGACCGGGACATCGCCGGCATCGACGACCTGCAGGCCGCGCTCACCGACCAGGTCGCCGGACGGCCGCACTCCCTCACCGTCCTTCGCGGCGTGGAGCGACGGATGTTGGAGGTCGTGCCCGCGGAAGGGTAGAATGTTCGATTCCTGTGACCGGGCCAAAGCCCGAGACGACCAATGGGGGGTTCCGTGACGCCAGACGCATCCTCGATGCTCGCACCTCGATACGCCGCGTTCGTGGCCGCGTTCCTCCTCCTCGCCGCTGCTCCGGCGCGCGCCCAGGAGCCGACGACCCCCAACATCATCACCGTCATCGCCAACCCGGACAGCGCCCTGAAGCTCTCGCTCGCGTCCATCGAAGGGACGCCGCTCTCGCTCGGCCAGGCCGTGCAGGCGGCGCTCGAGAAGGCGACGTCGGTGCGGGACGCCGAGGCTGCCTTTCGCGCCGCGCGCGGTGCCGCTCGCCGGGAGCGCGGCGTGTTCGATCCCGAGCTCTTCGCCTCGACGAATCGCCGCGAGGAGGATCAGCCCGCGGCCCCGCTCTTCTCGCGCGCGACCGTGCTCCATAACAAGGAAACGACCACGAGCGGCGGCGCGCGCGTGACGCTTCCCTTCGGCACCCAGCTCTCGCTGTCGCTCGACGCCGTCCGGTTCGAGAGCGACTCGGCCTTCTCCGCGCTCTCGCCGCAATACGACGCCACCGGAACGCTCTCGGTTCGCCAGCCGCTCCTCAAGGGATTCGGTCCGGGCGCGTGGGGCGAGCGCTCCGCGGTCAATCGCGAGCTCGAGGCGGCGCGCGCGCGGTTCGAGGACGCGGTTCTCGCCGTTCGATCCGGGACGGAGCGATCCTACTGGGACCTCTATGCCGCCGAGCGCGACCTCGCCGTGGCTCGCTTGATCCGCGACCAGGCCGCGGCCCTCGTCTCCCAGGCGGAGCTCCGAAACCGCGCCGGGCTGGTCGGCCCCAATCAGGTGGCGAACGCGCGCGTCTTCTCCGCGGAGCAAGAGCAGACCGTGATGGATCGCGAGGAATCGCTCGACCGGATCTCGGACCAGATCGCGTCCTTGATGGGCGCGCGGCCGCCGGCCGGATCCATGCGCTACCGTCCGACGGACGAACCGCCGAGCGACTTCCCGGTGCCGGACCAAGAGTCGCTCGTGACGCAGGCCGTGGCCAAGAATCATGGCCTCCGGGCCGCCGAGCGGGACGTCGCCGCGGCGCGGGCGCGCCACGTGAAGGCCCGGTGGAACGCCTATCCTCAGCTCGATTTCATCGGCACCCTGGGCGGGAAAGGACTCGCCGGCACGCCGCGCGACTCGAGCTTCTTCGGGGGTGGGTTCGGCCCGATCACGCCGCTCCCGACCACCGACTTCGGCGACGCGTGGGCGCAGACGCGCGATCGGAAATATCCGACGTGGAGCGCGGGGCTCCAGGTCACGATCCCGATCGGATTCCGACAGGGCGCCGGCGAGCGGGACCGGCTTCGCGCCGAAGCGGACCGCGCCGAGCAGCAGATGATCGCCGCGCGACACTCGCTCGAGGAGCGCGTGCGCTCCGGGCACCGAGAGCTGACCCACGCGACCAAGCGCCTCGGCGCGGCCCGCCTCGGCGTGGACGCCTCGATCGAGCAGGTGCGGATCGGAGTCATCGAATACCAGAACGGCCGCACGACGGCATTCGAGCTGGTCCGGCTCGGCGCCGATCTGGCCGCCGCTCAGCAGCGATACTCGCAGGCGCTCGTTCGCACCGCCAAGGCGGTCGCGGAGCTTCGCCTGCTCACGTCCGGCGACTATCCGGGCACCAACGGAGGGAGTGGCAACCAATGATCGAATTGAATTCCTCGGCCCGGCGCCGCGCGCTCGCGGGCGCCGCCTTCCTCCTCGCGCTCGCCGCGACCCAGGGCTGCCAGAAGGGCGGCATGGGAGGATTCACGCCGCCGCCGATGCCCGCGGAGGTATCGACGGTGACGCAAGGCCGCGTCAGCGACCGCTTCGAGGCGGTCGGTACGATCGAAGCCGGCGAAGCCGTCACGATCGTCTCGGAAATCGACGCCGCCCTCGAAAAGCTTCCGTTCCAGGAGGGACGCGCGATCGCGCGCGGCGCCGTCATCGCGCAACTCGACGACAACCAGCTCCGCGCCGAGATGGAGCGCGCGGAGGCGCTCCGCGACCAGACCAAGTCCACGTACGACCGCGTTCGCGCGGTCGTCGAGCAGAAGGCCGGTACGCCACAAGACTTGGACGACGCCGGGGCGGCGCTCAAGGTGGCCGAAGCGAATCTGTCGCTCGCGAAGACGCGCCTCGCGAAGTCCCGCATCGTTGCTCCTTTTTCGGGGGTCCTCGGCCCGAAGCGGGTGAGCGCGGGCGCCTATCTCCGGGCCGGGGACGTGATCACGACGCTGGCCAAGATCGACGAGATCAAGGTGACGTTCTCCGCCGCCGAACGCTACCTGGGCCAGCTTCGCCGAGGCGCGACGGTCACGGTGTCCACGACCGCGTTTCCGGGGTACGAGCTGATCGGCCGCATCGACGTCATCGATCCCGTCTTGGACGCGGCCACGCGAAGCAGCCAGGTCATCGCGCGCGTTCGAAATCCGGGCGGCAGGTTCCGCCCGGGCATGTCGGCGAACGTGTCCGTGGTCCTGAGCCAGCGGGAGAAGGCCATCACCGTCCCGAGCGAGGCCGTCTTCTCGGAGGGCGGCAAGAACTTCGTCTTCGTCGTGAAGGCCGATAGCACCGTCACCCGGAGCGAGCTCACGCTCGGCACCCGGCTCTCCGACGTGGTCGAAGTGGTGGCCGGTCTGCAGGCCGGGCAGCAGGTGGTGCGCGCGGGCCACCAGAAGCTCTTCGAAGGCGCCAAGGTGATTCCGATCCAATCCGGCGCCGGCGCGCCCGGAGCGCCGGGCGGCGCGGAGGCGGCGAAGGGCGGAGGCGCGTCATGAAACTCAGCGAACTCTCGATCCAGCGTCCCGTCTTCGCGACGGTCATGAGCCTCGCGATCATCCTCTTCGGGGTGATCTCGTTCACGCGGCTCCCCGTCCGCGAGTATCCCGACATCGATCCGCCGATCGTGTCGGTCCAAACCTTCTATCGTGGCGCGAGCCCGAGCGTCGTCGAAACCGAAATCACCGACGTCATCGAGGAGCAGCTGGCCACCCTCGAGGGAATCAAGACGCTTCAGTCTTCGAGCCGGGAGCAGGGTTCGGTCATCACGATCGAGTTCGAGCTGTCCCGGAACATCGAGGAGGCGACCAACGACGTGCGCGACCGGGTCTCCCGCGTTCGCGGCTCGTTGCCGCGCGAAGCGGACGATCCGATCGTCGAAAAGGTGGACACGAACGCCCAGCCCATCGTCTGGCTCGCGCTCTCGAGCGAGCGACACTCGAACCTCGAGCTCTCGGACGTCGCCGACTTGGTGCTCAAGGAACGGCTCCAGCGGCTTCCCGGGGTCGGGAATATCTTCCTCGGGGGCGAGCGCCGGTACGCCATGCGCGTCTGGCTCGATCCCGCGCGGATGGCGGCGCACGGCCTCACCACGCAGGACGTCGAGAACGGGATCCGCGCGGGGAACGCCGAGATTCCGGCGGGTCGCGTGGAGGGGCAGGAGCGCGAGTTCTCGGTGCGCACGCGCGGCGATTTGACGAGCGCCGAAGAGTTCGGCGCGATCATCGTCAAGCAGCAGGGAACCGAGCGGGTCCGTCTGGACGACGTCGCCGAGGTCACGATCGGCGCCGAGGACGAGCGGACCGAGGTGCGCTGGAACGGGCGCCCCGCGGTCGGCCTCGGGATCGTCAAGCAATCGAAGGCGAGCACGATCGACGTGGCGGACGCCGCGCGGAACGCGCTCGCGGAGTTGGGCTCGGGCCTTCCGGAGGGGATGAAGCTCGACGTCGCCTACGACTCCTCGACCTTCATCAAGGACTCCATCCGGGAAGTCACGAACACGATCTTCATCGCGATGGGACTGGTGATCCTGGTCATCCTCGTCTTCCTGAAGAGCTTCCGCGCGACCATCATCCCCGCCGTCGCGATCCCGATCTCGATCATCGGGACCTTCGCGATCGTCTTCGCGCTCGGCTACACGATCAACATCCTGACCCTGCTCGCCCTCGTGCTCGCGATCGGGCTGGTCGTGGACGACGCGATCGTCGTGCTCGAAAACGTATTCCGGCACATGGAGATGGGGAAGAGTCGCCTCCGGGCGGCGTTCGACGGTGCGAACGAGATCGGATTCGCGGTTCTCGCGACGACCATCGCGCTCGTCGCGGTGTTCGTGCCGGTCTCGTTCCTCCAGGGAAACGTCGGGCGCCTCTTCAGCGAGTTCGGCATCTCGGTCGCCGTGGCGGTTCTCATTTCGGGGTTCGTCGCGCTGACGCTCACGCCGATGCTCTGCTCCCGGATGCTTCGCCCGCTCCACGGCGCCGGCCAGGGGGGACTCTCGCGAGGCATCGACCGCTTCTTCGATCGCGTGAACACCAGCTACGACCGCGCGCTCCACTGGTTCCTGGGACATCGCCCGATCGCGCTCGTCGCGGCGGCGCTCCTCCTCGTCGTGATCGGCGGACTCTTCTTCCTCCTGCCGAGCGAGCTCGTTCCCACCGAAGACCGCGGCGTCGGATTCGGGATCGTCATCGCGCCGGAGGGCTCGACCCTCGAGTACACCGACCGCTACATGCGCGACATCGAGAAGATCCTGCTTCCCCTGCCCGAGCGGGCCGGACTCTTCACGGCCACGGGACTCGGATTCGGCGGGCCGGGACGCGTAACGAACGGATTCCTCTTCCTCGGACTCAAGCCGCGGAACGAACGGCATAAGTCCCAGCAGCAGCTGGTGCAGGAACTCTTCCCGCGGCTCATCTCGATCCCCGGGGTGCTCGCGTTCGTGACCAATCCGCCGAGCCTGGGCGGCAGCTTCTCCTCCTCGCCGGTCGAGTACGTGCTCCAGGCGGACAGCTACGAGGAACTGCAGAAGGCGGTCGGCGTGATGATGGCCGAGGGCGGAAAGCTCGGCTATCTCCTCAACCTGGACACCGACCTTCGCCTCAACAAGCCCCAGCTCGACCTCACGATCGACCGCGAGCGTGCGGCGCAGCTCGGCGTTTCCGTGACCGACATCGGCACCACGCTCGAAACCTTCCTGGGCGGCCGGGCCGTCTCGGAGTTCAAGCGGGGCACGAAGCAATACGACGTGATCGCTCAGGTGAAGCCCAAGGATCGGGCGACGCCGGACGCGATCGGGGAGATCTACATCCGGGGCACCGGAGGGCTCGTCCAGCTCGCGAACGTGGTCAAGGTGAACGAGACCGTGGCGCCCAAAGAATTGAACCACTTCAACCGGGTACGCTCGGCGACATTGTCGGCGAGTCTTCCGCCGGGGATGCCGCTCGGGATCGCGCTCGACGCGCTGGACAAGATCGCGAAGGACAAGCTCCCCGCGGGCGTGAAGCACGAGCTGGCGGGCCAGTCGCGCGAATTCCGCGAGTCGAGCACCAGCCTCTACTTCCTCTTCCTCCTGGCGGTCGTTTTCATCTACCTCGTGCTCTCGGCGCAGTTCGAGAGCTTCATCCATCCGCTGACGATTCTGCTCGCGGTGCCCCTCGCGGTCGCCGGAGCCTTGATCTCGCTCTTCGTCTTGCGGCAGAGCTTGAACATCTACTCCCAGATCGGGCTCATCATGCTGATCGGACTCGTGACGAAGAATTCGATCCTGATCGTCGAGTACGCGAATCAGCTCCGCGCGCGGGGACGCTCGATTCTGGATGCGGTGGCCGAGGCGGCGAACATCCGGCTTCGCCCGATCTTGATGACCTCCTTCGCGACGATCTTCGGAATCCTCCCGATCGCGATCGGGCTGGGCGCCGGAGCCGAGGCGCGCCGCCCACTCGGGATCGCGGTCGTCGGAGGAATGCTCTTCTCGACGTTCCTCACGCTCGTGCTCGTTCCGGTCGTCTACACCTACCTGGCGCGCTTCACCAAGGTGGAGACCGTCCCTGGGGGCACCGAGCCGGCGGAGAGCGCGGCGGAGGCGCCGAAGCACCCTGGGGCGGAGACGGTTCCGGCGCTCGCGTCGCGGTCCGGGGTCGAGTAGCCCGGCGCCGGGGACAATTCCCTTGTCGCGCCCGGGCCCCGGCGGCATAATCGCCAGCCGTATCCGCGAGGGACCCTGTTCGGAGGAGACGCATGGACGTCGCGAAGGAACATCACTCCCACGACCCCATTCCCAGCAAGTGGCCGATCATCACCGCCTTCGGCGCGGGCCTGATCCCCGTCGGCTTGGTGGCGAACGCCCACGGCATTCGGGAGGGGTTGCCGATCGTCCTGGTCGGGCTCTTCGTCACGATCCTCGGATCGGGACGGTGGTGGGGCGAGCTTCTCCGCGACAAGTTCGCGGGACGGGACCTGATCGACGCGGACTCGCGGCTCAAGACCGCGATGATCCTCTTCATCGGGTCGGAGGCCGCGATCTTCGGGTCCTTCTTCGCGGCCCTGATCTTCTCGCGCGTGCACGCGACGACGTGGCCGCCCCAGGGAATGCCGCACTTCGATCTGCTCCTGCCCGCCGTGAACACGGCCATCCTGCTCGGGTCCTCGGTCACGTGTCACCTCGCGCACGTCGCGCTGGAGAAGGGACGCCGGGAGGGCGTCGTTTCCGCCCTGCTCATGACGATCTTCCTCGGCGCGGTCTTCCTCTGCGGCCAGGCCTACGAATACGGCGTGCTGAACGGGGAGACCTTCACGATCAAGAGTGGGATCTTCGGCACGACCTTCTTCATGCTGACCGGCTTCCACGGCCTCCATGTGCTCCTGGGCATCATCTTCCTGAACGTGGTCTACGGCGCGGTCATGCGCGGCCGGATCACGCACGAGCAGCAGTTCCCGCTGATGGCGGCGTCCTGGTACTGGCACTTCGTGGACGTCGTCTGGATCTTCGTTTTCTCGATCGTCTATCTATGGAAGTAGCCGCCCGCCGCGCCGCCCTGGGGCTGATCGTGGCCTCGATCCTCGTCGTCTCCGCGGGGTGCGACCAGCTCCAGACCAAGTTCTCCGGGAAGAAGGACCAGGGCCCGCAGCTCACCGCGCTCCGGCAATCGATCGCGAGCTACCGGTCCCGGCTCCTGGCCGCGGTCAGCGGCTCCGAGATGGGCGACGTGCCCGGCATGCTCACGGAAGGGAGCCGCATCCTCGATCAGGTGGAACAGCAGGCGGCCCTGATGAGCTTCATGGACGGGCAGGCCGTCAAGATCGACGTCGCGTCCGGCCGCACGATCATCACGGCGGCGCGAGGGTTCGCCGATTCCAACGACATGGATGGGGTTCGAAGCCACCGCGAGCGGCTGGACGGCGTGCTCTTCGACATCGACAGCATCCTGGCCCGCGCCGCGATGATGACGGATAACCCGCCTCCGGCCGGATCGTAGCCGGCCCCCCGATGCCGGCGCTCCCCGCGCCGGCCGAATCACGATCCTGCCCATGACCGAATCCGATCCCGCTGCCGAACTCGTTCGCGAAGGCGAGGAAGCGCTCGATCTGGGCGAATTCGACCACGCCCTCGAATGCTTCGAGGAGGCGCTCCGCGTGGATCCCGAGCACTACGGCGCCACGCTCGACCGCTCCGAGACGCTCCATCTGATGTGGCGGACCAAGGAGGCGCTCGAGGCGGCGCTCGACGCCTCGCCTCCGCCGGACGAAGAGGACGACCCCGATCGGGTGGATCTGGAGGGTCGGATCCGCGAGTCCGCGGGGGATTTCCACGGCGCGGACGCGCTCTTCCAGGAAGCGCACGAGCTGGATCCCGAGGAATTCCCGCTTCCGGTGCGGATGAGCGCCGAAGATTTCCGCTCGATCCTGGACAAGGTGCTCGAATCCCTTCCGGAGGCGATCCGGAGCGCCCTGGTGGAGGTGCCGGTGCTGGTGGAGGCGAAGCCCACCATCGCGATCGCCGACCGCGCGCCGGAGATCACGCCGGAGGTCCTTGGGCTCTTCGTCGGAACACCGGTGGGGGAGAAGCTCCAGACCTCGGGGGGCTATCCGGACGTCGTGCTCCTCTTTCAGCGGAATCTCGAGCGCGCCGGCCGGAGCCGGGCGGAAGTGGCGAAGGAGATCAAGATCACGCTCCTCCACGAATACGGACACTATCTCGGTTTCGACGAGGAAGAGCTGGAACACCTGGGTTTGGCCTAGGGGAGCGAGCCGGAGAGATGAAGCGGACGCGCATCGCGGTGATCGGGGCCGGGCCCACGGGACTCGAGGCGGCGCTCGCCTTCGTTCGGCGAGGCGACGACGTCATCGTCTACGAGGCGGGACGGGTCGGCGAGCATCTGCGGCGATTCGAATGGGTGCGGCTCTTCACACCGTTCGAAATGAACTCGAGCGAGGCCGGGCGGGAGCGCGTGAGCGCGTCGGGCGCCGCCCTCCCGGCGAAGGACGCGATCCTGACGGCCGGCGAGCTCGCGGACGGCTACCTGGAACCCCTCGCGCGGATCCCCGAGCTTCACGGGCGCGTGCGCGAACGGACGCGCGTGACGGCGATCGGGCGCGAGGGACTGACGAAGGGCCAGGGAATCGTGGCCAGCGGAGACCGGTCGCGCGTCGGGCGGCCTTTCCTCCTTCGCCTCGCCGAAGCCGGGCGTCCGGAACGCTTCGAGCGCGCGGATCTCGTGATCGACGCGAGCGGGGTCTACACGACGCCGCGCGCCACGGGTCCGGGCGGACTGCCCGCGTTGGGGGAGGACGCCCTCGGCGACCGGATCGAGCGCCACATTCCGGACCTGCGCGGCCCGGGGCGCGCGCGGTTGGGAGGACGGCGCGTTCTCCTCGTGGGACACGGGCACTCCGCCGCGACCGCGCTCCTCGACCTCCAAGCGCTCGCCGACGAAGGCGACGCCGCGAAGGTGACGTGGGTGCACCGCGGCACCACCCCCGGCGCCGATCCATTTCCGGTTGTCGCCGACGACGCGCTCCCCGAGCGTCGCGCGCTCGCCCTACGCGCGAACGCGATCGCGCGCGAGGCGCGATGGCTCTCGCGGCGCGCCGGCGCCGTCATCGAGTCCTACGAATCGGTCGGAACGGCGACCCGCGTCACGCTCCGCGACGAGTCGGGGGCGGCATCGACTCTGGACGTCGATCGCGTGCTCGCGCTGACGGGCTACCGGCCCGACACCTCGCTCGCGCGCGAGCTCCAGGTCCACCTCTGCTACGCGTCCGAGGCGCCGATGGCCCTCGCCACGGCGCTTCTCACCGCGGCGCTCAAGTCGCCCGCCGCCGCCGGCGATTGCCTCTCCCAGACGGCGCACGGCGCGGAAACGCTCCGCACCCCGGAGCCGGGCTACTTCGTCCTCGGCGCCAAGTCGTACGGTCGGAACTCGAATTTCATTCTCTCCATCGGACGGAAGCAAATCGAGGAGGTCGCCACGCTCCTCGACGCCGAGTCGACGCAGGCTCGAGCCCCGATCGCGGCCCCCTGATTCCCCGTTGCGCCCCCCGGCGCCGGGCGTACAATGGAACCGGATTCCGATGTGTCGCGCCCTGTCCGGCTGGCCCGGGCAGGGCGCCGCTCCGCGAACGAGGGGGACCTCCGAACATGAGTCTCGTGATGGAACCGGTTCACAATCCCTTCCTGATCGCCCAGCATCAATTCGATCTCGCCGCCGACGCGCTCCACCTGGAAGAGGGGATCCGAAAGAAGCTTCGCGTCCCCCGCCGCTGCCTCACGGTCTCGGTCCCGTTCGAGCGCGACGACGGCACGTGGATGGTGGTGACCGGCCATCGCGTCCAGCATGACGTTTCCCGGGGCCCCGCGAAGGGCGGGATCCGATACCACCAGAACGTCACGCTCGACGAGGTGAAGGCGCTGGCCGCGTGGATGACCTGGAAGTGCGGCGTCGTCGACCTTCCGTATGGGGGCGCGAAGGGCGGGATCGAGGTCGATCCGAAGCAGCTCTCGCTCCATGAGCTCGAGCGGATGACGCGGCGCTACACGAACGAGATCTCCATCATCATCGGCCCGGAGAAGGACATCCCGGCGCCCGACGTCTACACCGACGCGCAGGTGATGGCGTGGATCATGGACACGTTCGCGATGCGGCAGGGATTCGCGACGCCCGGCGTCGTCACGGGGAAGCCGATCTCGATCGGAGGGTCGCTCGGACGCCGCGAGGCGACCGCACGCGGCTGCACCGTCACGATCGAGGAAGCCTGCAAGCACCTGGGACTCAAGCTCGACGGCTTGACGGTCGCGATCCAGGGCTTCGGAAACGCCGGATCGATCGCCTCGGAGCTCCTCGCGCTCCGCGGCGCCAAGATCGTCGCCGTGAGCGATAGCGGAGGCGGCATCCACAGCGCGAAGGGACTCGATCCCGCCGCCGTCGAGGCGCACAAGAAGGAAGCCGGCTCGGTGGTCGGCATGCGCGGCACGGAAAAGATCTCGAACCGGGAGCTCCTCGAGCTCAAGGTCGACGTCCTGATTCCCGCGGCGCTCGAAAACCAGATCACCGGCGAGAACGCGCCGCGGATCCGCCCGAAGATCCTCGCCGAGGCGGCCAACGGGCCCACGACGCCGGACGCGGATTTGATCCTGCACGAGAACGGGGTCTTCCTGATTCCGGACATCCTCGCCAACGCGGGCGGCGTCACCGTCTCCTACTTCGAGTGGGTGCAGGATCTGGCGAACTACTTCTGGAGCGAGGAAGAGGTGAATCTGAAGCTGGAGAAGGTGATGCGGCGGTCGTTCGTCGACGTCGTGGCGCTCGCGCAGAAGCACCGCGCCCCGATGCGGACCGCCGCGTACATGCTGGGAATCGGCCGCGTCGCCGATGCGACGCGCCTCCGGGGACTCTACGGCTGATGCCCCAACGCAACGGAAACGCACACGACGACTTCCTGAAGATCCGCGGCACCGACCACGTCGAATTCTGGGTCGGGAACGCGAAGCAGGCGGCGTATTACTACGCGAACGCCTTCGGCATGACGATCGTAGCCACCTCCGGTCTCGAGACCGGCATGCGCGACCGCAACTGTTATCTGCTGCAGCAGGGGAAGGTCCGATTTCTCCTGTGCGCGCCCCTCGGTCCGGACGGGCCGATCGCCGAGCACGTTCGTCTCCACGGGGACGGCGTGCGCGACATCGCGCTCGACGTCGAGGACGTCGACCGCGCCTGGAAGGGCACCACCGAACGCGGCGCGAAGAGCGTGATGGAGCCGGCGACCTACGAGGACGAGCACGGACAGGTTCGTCGGGCCGCCATCGCCACCTACGGCGACACGATCCATTCCTTCATCGATCGCTCGAAGTACCGCGGCGTGTTTCTCCCCGGGTGGAAGCCGACGGATACGGCACCGAAGCCCGGCCCGCTCCTCTACATCGACCACATGGTGGGGAACGTCGCGCTCGGCGACATGAACAAGTTCGTCGCGTACTACCGCGACGTGATGGGCTTCAGCCAGTTCCAGCACTTCGACGACAAGGACATCTCCACCGAGTACTCGGCTCTGATGTCGAAGGTCATGGCGGACGGAAGCGGCCGGATCAAGTTTCCGATCAACGAGCCGGCCGCCGGGAAGCGCAAGTCGCAGATCGACGAATACCTCGAGTACTACCGCGGGGCCGGCGTACAGCACATCGCGCTCGCGACGGGCGACATCATCGACACGGTGGGTCGTCTTCGAGAGAGCGGCGTGGCCTTCCTCACCGTGCCGCCCGCCTACTACGAAATGCTCCCCGAGCGCGTGGGCCGGATCGACGAGGACATGCGCGCGCTGTCGAAGCTCGGCATCCTGGTCGATCGCGACGAGGAGGGGTACCTCCTGCAGCTCTTCACGAAGCCGGTCGAAGACCGTCCGACGGTCTTCTACGAGATCATCCAGCGAAAGGGGAGCCGCGGATTCGGGAAGGGCAACTTCAAGGCTCTCTTCGAGGCGATCGAACGGGAGCAGGCGCTCCGGGGCAACCTCTAATCGGTTCGGTTCCGCGACCGGCATGCGGCTGATCTCCTTCGCGCGGCGCGGGGCGACCGGAAGTGCACTCGGCTCCCTCGAAGGGGACCGCGTCCTCCACCTGGCGCACGCCGCCGCCATTCTCGGTCTTTCCGACCCGGAACGCGCTCCTCTCCTCACCATGGAGTCGCTCCTCGCCGACTGGGACCGCGGGCTCGCCCTGGCGCGCAGCGTCTCCGAGCGCGCGGACGCGTTTCCGCCCGGCGACCGAGCCGAGCCGCTCCTGGCGGCGACACGGCACGCGGCGGACGCGGTGACGGTGCACGCTCCGGTGGCGCACCCGCCGAGCGTCCGCGATTTCTATGCCTTCGAGACGCACGTGAAGAACGCGCGCGCCCGCCGAGGACTTCCCGTGCCCCCCGAGTGGTACGAGTTCCCGGCGTTCTATTTCTCGAACCCGGGCGCGCTCCAGGGTCCGGGCGCCGAGATCGCCAAGCCGGCCTCGACGGAAGCGCTCGACTACGAGCTGGAGATCGCCTGCGTGATCTCGCGCCGCGTTCGGAACGTGCGCGCGGAGGATTGGCGCGACGTCGTCGCGGGGTTCACGATCCTGAACGACTGGAGCGCGCGCGACGTTCAGCGGAAGGAGATGGCCATCGGCCTGGGGCCGGCCAAGGGAAAGGACTTCGCCACGTCGCTCGGGCCGGCGCTCGTCACGCTCGACGAGCTGGAGGCCCGGCGTTCCGGCGACCGCCACGACCTGGCTATGGAGGCGCGCGTGAACGGCCGCCTCCTCTCGAAGGGGAACGCGAAGGACCTGCACTACTCCTTCGGTCAGATGATTGCGAGGGCGTCGCAGGACGTGTATCTTTTCCCGGGCGATGTCATCGGCTCGGGCACCGTCGGGAACGGCTGCATTCTCGAGCTGGGCCCCGAATCGCATCCCTGGCTGAAACCGGGCGACGAGGTGACGCTCTCCATCGATCTCCTCGGCACCCTCACGAATCGAATCGTCTAGCCGCACCGCGAGGAACCCGCCATGCCGACGTACTATTCCCTCGGCCAGATTCCGCACAAGCGCCACACCCAGTTCCGCCGGCCCGACGGGAAGCTCTACACCGAACAACTCATGGGCTCGCGCGGCTTCTCGGGCCGCTCTTCCTTGATCTACCACCACAACATGCCGACCCAGGTGCGGGAGCTCAAGAAGGTCCAGGATTGCTCGTTCCCCCTGGCGAAGGAGCAGGGGCTGCGGCACTACCACTTCAAGACCAAGGGGCTCACGCAGAGCGGCGACGCCGTTTCCGGGCGCGTCACGCTGCTCAAGAACTCGGACGTCTCGATGGCGATCGCCGTCCCGGACCAGAAGATGAACTACTACTACCGGAACGGGCAGGGAGACGACCTCTACTTCATTCACGAGGGATCGGGCCGGATCCAGACGATCTTCGGGGAGCTCCCGTACCGTCCCGGCGACTACGTCGTGATCCCACGCGGCACGACCTACCGCTTCGAGGCGGCCGATGGACCGCAGCGGTATCTCGTGATCGAATCGGCTTCGTCGATCGAAACGCCCCGCCGCTACCGGAACGAATACGGCCAACTCTTGGAACACGCGCCGATGAGCGAGCGGGACATCCGGCGCCCGGAGCGGCTCGAGACGTTCACGGAGCGCGGCAAGTTCGAGGTTCGGATCAAGGCGCGGGACCAGATCTCCGCGTACGAGTTCGATTTCCATCCGCTGGACGTCGTCGGTTGGGACGGGTTCCTCTATCCGTACATCTTCAACATCGAAGATTTCGAGCCGATCACCGGCCGGATCCACATGCCGCCGCCCACGCATCAGTGCTTCGAAGGGCGGAACTTCGTGGTCTGCTCCTTCGTCCCGCGGATGTACGACTATCACCCGCTTTCGATCCCGGTGCCGTACAACCACTCGAACATCGATTCCGACGAGGTGCTCTACTACGTGAACGGCAATTTCATGAGCCGCCGGGGCATCGAGATCGGATCGTTCACGCTCCACCCCTCGGGCATCCCGCACGGGCCACACCCCGGAGCCACCGAGGCTTCCCTGGGGGCCAAGGAGACCCACGAGCTTGCGGTCATGCTCGACACCTTCCATCCGCTCCACGTCACGACCGACGCCGAGGCGTACGACGACAAGTCCTACCCCTATTCCTGGCTCGAGCCGGAAGGGAAGTTCACCGGCGAGGGCGCGACCGGATGACGGCCGCTCCGTGAGCGGCGGGCCGGCGCCGGCGTTCCAGTCGATCGACCCCGCGACCATCCCGGCGGCCGACGCGTACGCGCTCCTGACCGGGTGCGTCGTGCCCCGCCCGATCGCCTTCGTGTCGTCCCTATCGAGCGCCGGCACGGCAAACCTGGCCCCCTTCTCGTTCTTCAACGCCGGCGGCGCGCATCCGCCGTCGCTCGTATTCTCCACGGTCACGAGCGGCCTCGGCCGGGACAAGGACACGCTGCACAACGTTCGCGAGACGGGCGAGTACGTCGTCCACATCGTGCCGTGGAGCGTGCGCGGGCGGATGAACCAGGCCTCGGCGGACTACCCGCCCGAGGTCGACGAGTTCGAGGCGGCGGGCTTCACGAAGGCGCCGAGCGTTCGGGTGAAGCCCTGGCGCGCCGCGGAGTGTCCGATCGCGATGGAGTGCCGGCTCTTTCAAATCCTGGTTCACGGCTCCGGGCCGTTCCGCGCGAACTACGTCATCGGCGAGGTGGTGCTGTTCCACATCGCGGAGGCGGTGCTCGCCGGCGGCCGCGTCGACGCGGCCAGGCTCGACGCGATCGCGCGACTCGGGGGTCCGAACTACACGCGAGTCACGCCGGAATCCATGTTCGGCATGCCCCGTCCGACGCTGCCGGCGAAGTAGGCGGCACGTGCGCCCGCCGCCTACCGACGCGGCCCCCGCCTCGACATCCCCCACGCTCCTCGCGCTCTTCCTGGTCGTCGTGTCGCTCGGCGCGGCCTGTGGCTCTGCCGCGCCACCCACCGGCTCGGACCGCTTTCACCGGGGCGTTTGTTGGGTGGCGGGGCGCGCCGTCGACGCGGGGGATCTCGAGCCGCTCGTGCGCCTTCACGCATCGTGGATCTCGCAGACCCCGTTCGGATGGCAAGCCGAACCCGAGGACACGGAGATCGAGACCGCGACGTCGGGCCACGTCCTCTGGGGGGAGAGCGACGAGGGGCTGATCGAGACGACCCGTCTCGCGCACGCGCGCGGTATCCGAGTGTTGCTGAAGCCGCATCTCTGGCTCCGGCGGGGCTGGCCCGGGGACATCGCCATGCGCCGCGAGGAGGATTGGCGGGCGTGGTTCGCCTCGTACCGCGAGTTCATCCTGCACTACGCCGACCTCGCCCAGCGCGCGGGGATCGAGGCGCTCGCGGTTGGAACCGAACTCGGAGGCACGACCCGGCGGGAGGCCGAGTGGCGCGCTCTGATCGCCGACGTGCGAGCGCGTTACCGGGGGAAGCTCACGTATTGCGCGAACTGGTCGGAGGACGTCGAGCACGTGGCGTTCTGGGACGCGCTCGACTGGATCGGCGTGCAGGCGTATTACCCGCTCGCCGAGAATCCCGCACCCACCGTCGACCAACTCCTCCAGGGATGGAGGAAGCCGGTCGCGACCCTGAAGGCGCTCTCGGCGAGGACGAAGCGCCCCGTGCTCTTCACGGAAGTGGGGTATCACGCACTCGACACCGCCGCGTCCCGCCCGTGGGAATGGCGACTCGAGGGACGACCGTCCGAGGAGACCCAGGCCCGTTGCTACGAGGCCCTCTACCGGGTCGCGGGCGCGAACCCGTGGATTCAGGGGATCTACATCTGGAAGTGGTTCCCGCGCCACGATCGCGCCGGCGGGAGGCGCCGTTCGGATTACACGCCTCAGGGGAAAGCGGCCGAGCGGGTGCTCGAGCGCGAGTACGGCAAGATTGCTCGGTCGGGCCGCTAGCCCTTCGCCGCGGCCGCCGGTCGGCGGCGCGCCGCAAAGCGGACCATCCGCGTCAGCCCTTCCCGGAGTTCCTCGTCGGAGACGCAGAACGCGATCCGGACTCGATCGCGCGCCTTTGGATTGACGGGATACTCCGGCGCGCCCGACGACGTCATCTCGCCGCGCGGGATGCCATCGGGGCCGAATTCGGGCACCAGCGCGAATCCCGACGCCGGCGCCACGGCCACGCGTTCCTCCTCGAGCAGCGCCCGGGCGAATTCGTCGCCGGTCATCCCGGTCGAGGAGACGTCCGCGAGCACGTAGAACGCCCCCTCCGGCGTGTAGTCGAGGAGGCCCGGTGGCCGAAGAAGCGAGACCGCCAGATCGCGGCGCCGGCGGTAGGCGGCCCGCATCGTGGCGATGGGCGCGTCGTCGGCCAGTGCGGCCATGCCGCCCCATTGGATCATCGAAGCGGTCGAGCCGACGAGCGGCTCCTGCGTCTTCCGGAGGATCAGCGCGGTCTCCGACGTCGGGGCGACGATGTAGCCGAGGCGGAATCCGGTCATCGCGTACGATTTCGAGAAGGTGTAGAGGGAGAAGACCCGCCGCAGCTTCTCGGGGAGGTCCCGCTCGAAGGACGCCGGCGAGACGTGCTTCGCGTCGAAGACGATGTCCTCGTACGCCTCGTCGCTGATCACCCAGAGGTCGCGCTCGCGAGCGATGTCGTAGAGCGCGCGGAGCGTCGCCTCCGGAATGACGGCGCCGGTCGGGTTGCTCGGGCTGTTGATCAGGATCGCCCGCGTGCGCGGGGTCACCGCGCGCCGGGTGCCCTCCACGTCGGGCTGATAGCCCGCGCCGAGCGGGTAGAAGACGGGCCGCGCGCTCGCGAGGAGGGACTGCTGGACGTAGTTCGGCCAGTAGATCTCGGGAATCAGGATGTCGTCGCCGGGATGGAGGACGACCTCCATGACGGCGAGGAGCGCCTCGGTGGAGCCCGGCGTCACCGTGAGGTGCTCGACCGTCGCGGCGATCGCGTTTCGTTCCACGACCTTCTTCGCGAGCGCGAGTCGCAGCTCGTGCACGCCGACCGACGGCGGGTAGTGCGTGCGTCCGTCCCGCATCGCCCGGTGCGTCGCCTCGATCACCGCCTCGGGGGGCGGGAAATCCGGATCGCCGACGTGGAATCGAATGACGGGCCCGCGGCCCGCGCGCTCCATCTCGTCCGCCAGACGGAACATGGCGCGGATCGGGGAGAACGGGATCTGCTGGATGCGCTGGGACGGCTGGGGCACGGGCCTCCTCACGGTTTTCGGGAACGGACGCCGGATTGTAGCAAAATACGAAACCGCGCGTCCTTGCGAGGGTACGTCCCCTTTGGTAGGCTTGATGAAATTGGCCGGGATGGGATGCCCGTCGCTGGATCAACCGGGAGGACACGAATGACGCTCTTCAAGGCGAGTATCGCCGGCGCGCTCTTGACGGCACTGGCCGTCTCGGGAGCGGCCGTCGCGCAGGACGCCGCCACGCCGCCCACACCTACGCAAACCGCCGAACCGAAGGCCGCGGCGGTCCCGGCAGCCCCTGCTACTGAGTCGAAGGCGATTCCGGCGAAGGTCCCCGCCACGGCCGTCACGACCGCGACCCCGAAGGCCCCGAAGGCCTCGAGCTCCGCCTCGAAGACGATCATCGGCGAGGTCGTCGACCCCGCGTGCTGGATCGTGAACGGGGCGAAGGGTGAAGCGCACAAGGAGTGCGCGCTCGCGTGCGCCAAGGCCGGCCAGGTGCTCGGGATCCTCGAGCGGAAGACGAACAAGCTCTACCTGATCGCGACGGAACGACCCGGTGAGGATCCGAACAAGGGCCTGATCGACTATTGTGGACAGAGCGTATCCGCGAAGGGGAGGGTGTTCAGCCGCGGCGGCTTCACGGCGATCCAACTCGTCTCGGTCGAGCCGTTCAGCGGAAGGGCGACCCCGTAATCGTGGATTCCCTGAGGGGCGCGCGAAGGAGAACAGCATGAACCGCATCCAGAAGAACGCCATCCTCGGCGCGATCATCCTGGCCGCCGCGCTCGCCCTGATCGGGAGGGGAAGCGCCGACCCGGCCGATTCCAAGGCGGAGGAGCCCAAGACGGAGGTCCAGACGCCGGCCGCGACGGGGCACGAGCACCACGGCACCGGCGCCGCGGAGGTCACGCCGGCGGCGAGCCCCGTCGGCGCGACGATGAAGCGGGACAAGGGCGTCGTGACCACGATCACCGGCGAGGTGATGGACCCCGCGTGCTTCCTCGAGGCGGGCGCCAAATCGATCACGCCGGGGCACTTCCAGTGCGCCGTCGACTGCGCGCGGTCCGGCCAGACGCTCGCGATCTACGACCGCGACGCCGACCGCATCTACTTCATCGCGGGAGAGCTCCCGGGGCGGAATCCGAACGACCCCGTCATGGCGTACATCCACAAGAAGGTGGACGTGACCGGGACGGTCTATCACCGGTCCGGCGCCTGGGGCATCGTGATCGTGAAGGTGACGCCGCACGATCCGGCCGCGGCGAAGGCGTCCGCGCCGAACTCGAAGGGGACCGCGAAGTAGGTTCGAGACTCGGGGAGGGACCGGTCCCGACGTGAACTCTCTGGTCCTGCCGCTCACCGCGATCGTCGTCTTCGCGTTCGCCTATCGCTACTACAGCGCGTTCCTCGCCGCGCGCGTCGCCCGCGTCGATCCCACCCGCCCGACCCCCGCCGTCTCCATGGGAGACGGCCGCGACTTCGTCAAGACGAACAAGTTCGTCCTCTTCGGTCACCACTTCGCGGCGATTTCCGCATCCGGCCCCCTCATCGGCCCGGTCCTCGCGGCGCAATTCGGATACCTTCCCGGCGCGCTCTGGATCCTGATCGGCGCGGCCCTGGGCGGCGCGGTCCACGACTTCATCATCCTGTTCGCGTCGGTGCGCCACGGGGCGTCGTCCCTGTCGGAGATGGCGCGCCGCGAGATCGGGCCGCTCGCCCACGGTGCGGCGACCGCGGCGATCCTCTTCATCACGATCCTCCTCCTGGCCGGTCTCGGGATCGTCGTCGTGAACGCGCTGGCCGATTCGCCCTGGGGCACGTTCACCGTCGTGATGACGATTCCCGCGGCGCTCCTCTTCGGGCTCTACATGTACAAGATCCGCCCCGGGCGCGTCGTCGAGGGGAGCTTGATCGGCGGCGCGGTGGTCCTCGCGGCGGTCCTGCTCGGGCCCTGGCTCATCCAATCGCCGTTCGCCGCGTGGTTCACGCACTCGCCGAAGACCCTCGCGGTGGCGCTCCCGGTCTACGGCTTCATCGCGGCGACGCTCCCGATCTGGCTCCTCCTCTGTCCGCGCGACTACCTCTCGACGTACATGAAGATCGGAACGATCGTGCTCCTCGTGGTGGGCGTCGCGATCGTCCATCCGAAGCTCCAGATGCCGGCGATCACCTCGTACGTCGACGGGAGCGGCCCGGTACTGCCGGGGATGAAGGTCTTCCCCTTTTGTTTCATCGTGATCGCGTGCGGGGCGATCAGCGGTTTCCACGCGCTGATCGGGTCCGGCACGACCCCCCGCATGGTCCCCGACGAGGGGAGCATCCGGTTCATCGGCTACGGCGCGATGCTGACGGAAGGCGTCGTGGCGATCATGGCGCTCGTGGCCGCGACGACGTTGGCGCCGGCCGACTACTACCTGATCAACGGCGTGCCGAAGGCCGTCGCCGCGCTCGGCATCCAGCCCGTCCAGCTGGCGGAGCTGACCCGTCTCGTGGGCGAGGAGTCGCTCCAGGGAAGGACGGGCGGCGCCGTTTCCCTCGCGGTCGGGATGGCGAACATCCTGCGCCAGATTCCCGGCATGGGCCACCTGATGGCCTACTGGTACCACTTCGCGATCATGTTCGAGGCGGTCTTCATCTTGACGGCGCTCGACACCGGCACGCGCGTGGCGCGCTACCTCTTCCAGGACATGCTCGGTCGGGTCTGGGCGCCGCTGGGCTCGACCACGAACGTGGCCGCGGTCGCGGGCGTGGGTACGCTCGTCTGCTTCGCGTGGGGATTCCTGACGGCGACGGGAAGCGTGGAGACGATCTGGCCGCTCTTCGGCGTCTCGAACCAGCTCCTGGCGGTGATCGCGCTCGCCGTCGGAACGACGTTCCTCCTCCGGCAGCGGCCGGCGCCCTACGCCCTCGTCACGTTCCTTCCCCTCTGCTTCCTCACCGTGATCACGATGACCGCCGGTGTCTTGAACACGTTCCGCTACCTTTCGCCGGCCTACATCGCGCAGAAGGGGGCGGCCGTGAGCTACCTGGACGGCATCTTGAGCGTCGTGCTCCTTCTCCTGGTCGCGACGATTCTCGTCGACTCCGTCCGGCGGTGGGCGTTCATCTTGACCGAGCGCCGCCGAGGTGTCGCCGAGATCCCGCTTGCGGCCGCCGCGCTGCCCGAGAAATAGAAACGGCCCGAGCCGTCGGGCCCGGGCCGTGGGGATCGCGAATGTCGACGCGGAGATCGTCTAGTCGGGAATGTCCGAGTCCTTGAAGTTCGCCACCTGGATCGGAAGGCTCGCCCGAGCCGAGACCCGGTCGCCGTTGTTCCCCCCGTTCGTGTGGACGAATCCCGTAAACGTGAGACGTGCGGTCGTGCTCACCGCGATGTTGATCGGGACGGACGCCTTGGCGCCCAGGTCGCTCATGGCGATCGTGACCTCGGCCGTGCTGCCGGAAGGAACGTGCGCGGTGATCCCGCCATTGACCGGTGGATAGATCCCGTTGTCGTACGTCACCGTGTAGCCGTCCACGATGATCTCCGAGAAGGGGGAGCCCGGCTCGAGCGGCGCGCCGCCGTCGTTCTGAATGTTTCCGAAGGTGACCGTCGCCTGATCGGGCACGACCAGCCCCGAGTCCGAGATCAGATCGCTGTACAGCACCTTGCCGTCGTTCATCGAGACGACCGTCAAAATGGCACGGCTCGACGTGTCGGTGCAGCCACCCATCCCGAGCAGCGCGACCAGCGCCAGCAATGCCAACGCGAACAGCTTCAACGTCTTCATGTCGGTCTCCTTGGCCTTCGCGATCCCCATCGCGCGAGTACTAGCGGAAGGAAATGATGGGATGAACCCCGCGGGGGATCGTGCAAGGGACATGCCACGGGGCGTAGCTGGGGTCGTGGGGCGGGAAGGGGCTCGAAACAGGTCGGTTAGGTCGCGCCACCGACGCGGCGAGGCGAAAACGAAAGCGGGCGCGGTGCAATTCGCACCGGCGCCCGCCGATCTGCAATCCCCCGGTGCTTACTTCTTGGCCATGACCATGTTGGCGGCCGCGAGGTACCGGCGATTCACTTCGGCCCAGTTGATGTTGCGCAGGAACGCTTCCACATACGTCTTTCGATCCGAGCCGTAGTCGATGAAGTAGGAGTGCTCGTAGGTGTCGCAGTTCAGGACCGGGATCGCGCCCCAGACACCGCCCTGGTTCTGCGCGTCGCCGATGAAATTGTGGAGGTGGCCGTCCGTCGGGTCGTACGCCAGGACGACCCAGCCGCGCGCGCACATCGCCGACGCGACGAAGTCCTCGCGCCACGCGGCGAGCGTTCCGAAGTCTTCCTTGATCTTGTCGACGACGTCTCCCGTCTCCTGGCCGTCGCCTCCCAGGATCGAGAAGTAGATCTCGTGGAGGATCTGTCCGTTCGCGGCGAAGGTCTCTTCGTGCTTGAGGCCCCGCATCTCGCTGTAGATCTGATTGGCCTTCGAGCGATCGACCTTGGCCAATCCCTCCTCGATCTCGTTTCGCTTGTTCACGTAGCCCGCATAGAGCTTGTCGTGGTGGATCTCCATCGTCTTCGCGCCGATTCGCTTCGACGGGTCCTTCTCCATCGCGTCGTTCGAATACGGCAACGGCTTGACCACATGCTTCGCCATGGCGGATTCTCCTTTCGCCGGTTTGTCTGAGGGAAAAGCTCCCGGGCTGGCCGGGAGCGGTGCGTCTCTGTTTGGACCCGCTACTATATCAGATGCCGAGATCTCAGGATGGGTCGCCGGGAAGGCGCTTCCGGATCGATTCGACGCGGTAGGTCCGGGCGCCCCCCTCCAGTTCCAACGTCACTTCGGCGCCGACGCCCTTGCCCAGAAGCGGGCGCGCCAGGGGAGCGCGGTAGGAGAGGATGCCCGGTCCGAGCGAGGAGTCGCCCTCGCCGAGAATCCAATAGACGACCGGGGCGTCGCCGTTCGAGTCCAGCGGAACGAGGCGCGTCTCGGTGCCGACGCCCACCCGGCTCTCCTCGATTTCCATCGTCTCGATGAGCCGCGCGTGCTGGATCGTGTTCATCAAGTCCTGAAGCCGCGTCGCGGCGTTGGCCTGGCGCAGCTTCGCGGCCTCGTACTCGGCGTTCTCGCGAAGGTCGCCGAGCGCACGCGCCTTCTCGATCGCGGCGGGAATGACGGTCTTCAAATCCAGCGATAGCTTCTTCATCTCGGCCTGAAGCCGGTCGTAGGTGGCGCGCGACATGAGCGTGTACTGCGTCTCGATGTCCTCCGTGCTCTTCCCCTCGAGCAATCCTTGCGCGCGAGCGCGGCGGCGCCGCTCGTATTCCTCGGCGATGCCGGCGAGCCCGATCTCGTGGAGGAACTCGAGCACGGGGAGAAGGCGCCGTTCGCTGCCGGCCCAGTGGAGCACCGTCCGCTCGATCGCGTCCGAGGCGTCCTCGTGCGGCCGGGCAGAGGCGAACCTCGCGTGGAAGGCGCCGCCCACGGCGAGGAGTCCGGTCAGCCGCTCCGGCAGCCCTTCGGGCAGGTCCCGCTCGAGGAGGCGGATCGTCGCGAGGAGGAGCGCCTCCGGGGGCGGGGCTCCCGGATCGTTCGGCTTCGCGAGGAAGTGCTCGATGATCCGGGCCGAGAGGTCGGGCGTTTCGGAGGCCCGCGCGATCCGCGCCTCGATCGTCTTGGCGTATCGCTCGTCGCCCAGGAGCTCGCGAAGCCGTTCACGCCCCCGCGTTCGGAGCCGGGGAAGGCGGCTTCCCGCCGCGCGCCAGAGAAAGTCCTCTTCGCGGGCGGCGCCGTGCGCCAGCTCGAGCAGGTGCTCCTGGTTCAGCCCGAGCGCGAGATCGTCCGGGGCGAGCCCCTGCGCGATCAGATCGTCGAGGTTGGCGCGGCCGGCGGCCGGCTCGATCGCGTGCCACGTGAGGGCGTAGCAGAGCGCGAGCGCCCGGTTCGCCATCTCGAGGCCGTCGTCCGCGCACCAACGCGTGACGAACACGCCTGCGGCCTCCTTGAGGCGGGTCTCCTCCTCCGGGTGCTCGCGGAGGAACTTCTTCAGGAGATTTAGGCCCTCGACGGGTGCCCGCGCGGTCAGCCGCGGCAGCGGAATCTCCTTCCCAGCCGCTCCCGCCTGGGCCAGACGGAAATTTCCACGATATCCTTCGCTCGAATCGAGACGGTGATCGTTCTTCCACTTGTCGCGGGCCTTCTTCCACCAGCCCGTCCAGTCGTATCCGGGGAGCGCCGCGTCGAGGCGCGGCTTGAGCTGAGCCTGCGTCGCGGTGCCGCCCACGTCGCGAAGCGCGCGGACCAGGACCTCGGGGTCGCCCTCGGCGCCCAGCGCGCGAAGCCGATCCGGTTCGGTGATGGCCAGGACCCGCAGCCCGTCGTCGGGAAGCCGGTCCAGGGAGCGCTGGGCCATCGCGATCGCCATCTTGTGGCCGGCCCGGCCCGGGAATTCGAGCGTCACGGTCTCGCCGTCGCTCGCGAGCACGCGCCCGAGCCCCCACGATTGATGCACGACGTAGGCGCCGGGAGGGAGCGCGAGGATCTTCGGGAGACGCGCGGCCACCGTGTCGAAGGGAACCGCCGGATCTCCGATGCCCGAGCCGTTCAGGATCGCCTGGGGGTTCGGCTCTCGCGCCACGGCGACGCCGAGGAGCCGCGCCGCGGCGGCGCGGGCCGGCGGGCTCGTGAGTCGGGGGCCGAGCGGGGCGATGTGATTCCACGAGAACTCGCCGCCCGCGCTCTTCTCCAATTCGGGGAGCGCCAGGTCCAGGAGCGGCTCGGACTCGAGCCAGGGCACGCGCGCGGCGAAGTCGAGGAGGATCTCCGCGACCCGTCCGGGCTCATGCGCCAGATCTTCCTCGACCGCGCGAAAGAGGGGATCGGAGACGAGCTCGGGTCGATTCGATTCGAGATAGAGCTCCAGCGTGTCCAGCCGATGCTCCCGCGCGGCCTCGAGATCGCCGACGCGTTCCAGGATCACGGCGATCTCGGCGTGGAGGTCGGCATCATCCGGCCGAATCCCGATGGCCTCGCGGAGGAGCTCGATTCGCTCCTCGTCGCTCGCGGCATCCTTCGATAGGTAGTGGAGAAAGCGGACGGCGGCGTTGACCGGCTCGGGCTCGAGGAAGCGCGCGAGGAGTCCCTGGACGCCGTCCCGGTCGTTCGCGGCGACGAGCTTGTCGGCGACCACCTCGAGGGCGTCGAGGGACGGTCCCCGCTCACCGAGCCCCTGATAAAGCAAGGAGGCGAGGAGGAGCAGGTCCCAGCGCTTTTTCCGGCCCGGCTCCTGTTCCAGCGCCTGGAGCGCAGCCTCCGCGGCGCTCTTCCCGATCAGGTGGCGCGCGAGCGCTTCCGTCTCCGCCCATCGCGGATCGGTCGAGGACGCGGGTGGTTCGTCGCCCTGAGCGGCCTTCAGGTAATGTCTGAGATCGGAATCGATCATCGGTCTTCTCTCACGAGTCTCGCAGAATACCGCATTCGGGGGGTCCGTAGCCAGCGGCGCGTTGCGGCAATGCCCGGCGCTCGGCTAGACTGCGGCCGCCTCGTCCACTCTCCGAAGGGAGCGACCTCATCACCCGAAGAACTCGCCTCGCGCTGGCCCTGATCGCCGTCCAGGTCATCTCGAGCGGAACTCACCTGGTCGCGAAGGGGGCCCTTCTTCTTTCGAGTCCGCTCACGGTCGCGCTCTTCCGATTCGTGATCGCATCCGTGGCGCTCCTCGCGATCCGGCGGTTCTGGGGCGCGCGCCAAGCGGTGGCGCGCCGCGACTGGCCGGCGTTCCTCCTTCTCGGCCTCCTGGTCGTGCCGTTGAACCAGGGCTGCTTCCTCTTCGGCATCTCGAGCTCCACGGCCAGTCACGCGTCGCTCCTCTACGCGATGACGCCGCTCGTCGTCCTCCTCTTCGCGGGTCGGCTCCTCCGGGAGGAGCGCCTGGTCGCGAAAACGGTCGGCATCCTGGTCGCGTTCCTCGGCGTCGGCGTGATTCTCTTCGAGCGCGGCCTTCGAAACGAGCTCACGGTGCTCCGCGGGGACCTGATCATCCTCGTGGCGGTTTTCGCGTGGTCCCTCTACACCGTACTCTCGAAACGGCTCCTGACCCGTTATGATCCGATGACCGTGACCACCTGGTCCATTGTGTCGGGGACCGCGCTCTCGCTTCCCGCCTTCCTGATCCCGGGCGCGATTCAACCCGTCGCCACGATCCGGCCGGAGGTCTGGGGAGCACTGCTCTACCTGTCGATCGCGACGAACGTCATCGCCTATCCGCTCTGGTCCTACGCCCTCAAGAACATGGACGCCTCCAAGGTGGCGATCACGGCCAACACGCAGCCGATTCTGACGGGCCTCCTCTCGTGGATCGTCTTCCGCGAGGAGTTCACGCCCGGATTCATCGCGGGCGGCCTGCTGATCCTGGCCGCCGTGACCTGGGTGGAGACGCGGCGATGAGCCGCCGACCACCCCTTCGCGGCGACGAGCTGCCCGAGATCCTGGTCCCGCCGCCGGGACCGAAGTCGCGCGCCGCGGCGCGCCGCCTTCGGAAGGCCGAGGGCGCCGCGATCTGGGGGGCGGACGCGCCGTCGCGATCCGCTCCCGGGCCGATCGTGTGGGCCCGCGCCAAGGGCTCGGTCGTCCTGGACCTGGACGGCAATCGCTATCTCGACCTGACGAGCGGATTCGGCGCCGCCTCGTTGGGCCACGCGTCCGCCGAGGTGACGCGCGCCGTCGCGGCGCAGGCGCGCCGAATGGCGCAGGGACTCGGCGACCTCCATCCGCACGCGGCGCGGGAGAAGCTGGCGCGCCGGCTCTCCGCGTTGGGGGGACCGCTCTCGAAGGTGCTCTTCGCGAGCACCGGGTCCGAGGCGGTGGAACTCGCGCTCAAGACCGCGGCCCTCGTCACGGGGCGCCGCCGCGTCGTCGCCTTCGAAGGCGGTTATCACGGACAGTCGGGCCTCGCGCTCGAGGTGACGCACTTCCCGGCGTCTCTGGAGCTGCTCCATTCGTCCGGAGCGCCGCGTGCCATCCATCTGCCGTTCCCGGATCTCGATGAGGCGTGGAAGCGGGTCGAGGGCGAACTGCGCGGCCCCGACCCGCCCGGCGCGATCCTGGTCGAGCCGATCCAAGGGCGCGCCGGGGTGATCGTCCCGCCCGAAACCTTCCTGCCGGCGCTCGCATCTCGTGCCCGCGCCGCCGGACTCCTCGTCATCTACGACGAGGTCCTGACCGGCGGCGGCCGCACCGGACCTTTCTGGGCGTGGGAGCGGAGCGGGCCCGCGGCCGAGCCCGACCTCATGGCGGTGGGAAAGGGAATCGGAGGAGGCGTCGCGATCGCGGCGCTCCTCGGGAAGCCCGAGATCATGGAGGTCTGGGCGAAGGACAAGCTCGGATCGGGAGAGGCGCCGTACGCGAGCACGTATTACGCGCACCCGCTCGCGTGCGCGGGCGCGCTCGCCGCGCTCGAGCGGCTGACCGCGCCGGATCTGCGCGCCGACGTGGAGACGAAGGGCCGCGCGCTCGCGACCGGGCTCGCGTCGTTGGTCGGGGGCCGCGGGCCCGGCGTGGTGGCGCGCTCGATCGGGCTCCTGGCCGCCGTCGAGTTCGTCGAGGAAGGCGCGTCCCGTCGTCCCGCGCCGGATCGCGCGCGCGCCGTCCTTCGCTCGCTCCTCGGATCGGGCGTCCTCGCGATCCCCGGCGGGCTCGGCGGGAACGCGATCTCGCTCCTTCCTTCCCTCGTCATCTCGCGAGAGCAGATCGACGAGGCCCTCTCCCGCTTCGCGAAGGCGCTCGACCAGGCCGGCGACTAGCGACTAGAAGTCGTGGGGCATGTACCCCACGGGGGACTGGTAGTAGTAGTCGGACGGGTAGTGGAGGAAGTTCGACACGCGACTCATGTAGAGGCACGCGAAGTCCTTGAGCTGGTGCCCGAACCGGCTCGATTCGTTTCCCTCGCGAAAGAGCGAGCCCCATCGGGAGTTGTAGGCGCGATCGATCTTCACGCGCAGGCTGTCGATCTCGGATTGGAGCTCGACGGCCCGTTTGTCGAGCGAGGCCACCTGCTCCGGGATCGCGGCGATCCGTTTCGCGAGCTCGTCCCGTCGGGCGGGATCGGAGCCGTCCGTCTCGCTCAGGACCAGGGTCAATCGGCGGAGCTCCCGGCCGAGCGCGGCCTTCTCGATCTCCACCTGGTGCCGCTCCGCGGAGACCTTGCCCAGCCGGTCGAACTCCTTCGCGAATTCGGTCGTGACGTTGATCTCGCGGTCGAGTTCCGGCACGAGCATGGCGGTCCGCCATCCCAGCACGCGCTTCGACTGCAAGATATCGCCGTACGTATGGTCGCCGAAGTAGAGGACGTGGTCGCCCGACGCGCCCAGGGCACGCTCCAAATAGGCGCCGCCGCCCCTTCGGCCCGTCACGGCGGAGACGCGCCGCCCCTTGAGTTCCGCGATGGGCTCCGGCGCGTCCGGATCCGTGAAGAAGTCGGGCTTTCCCGCTTCCACGATCACCACGTGGAAGAGGTCGGTCCAATGATTCGGCGCCCCCTTGCCGCGCTGCAGGATGTGCTGGAGCAGGAGGTCCGTGTAGGCCCAGTCGCTGTTCGTGAGGAGGAAGAGCCGCTTTCCGTTCCTGCGGAATTCCTCGAGCACCGTGCGGAGTTCCGGGTCGAATCGAATGTAGCGTTCCAGGTCGCTCGTGATGACCGACTTCAGGGTTCCGTCGCGATGCGCCTCGTCGATCATCTCGCGCACGTCCTTGTAGATCGCCTCGTAGTCCATCGCGACCCCCGGCTTCTGCCGCTCCAGGAGATCGATCACGCAGAGGTAGAGATAGACCTCCGGAAGGTGGAAGAGCGTGTCGACGGAGACATAGTTCTCGTGCCCCAGGCGGATCCGCGACGTCTTGTAGGCGCGGTTTCGCTCTTCGGAGCGGAGCGGCGTCAGGCCGTGAAAGGCCCGCGTGACGAGGTTGAAGTAATCCATCTTGAGCAGATTGCCGCGCTTCTTGTCGACCACCAAACCGCGAATGACGAACGCCGGGTCGTACTTGAGGTCCAGGATCTCGCGCGGATACTTCTTGTTGTCGACGAGCTTCTTCTTCGTGAGGTCGAAGGCCAGCTCCTCCACGTGCTGCGGGTCGTAGTGGGCGAGCGTGTGGTCGAGGTCGAAGCCGATCGCGCGGATCTGTGTCATCCGAAGATTTCGATTCACGAAGACCCGGTGCTTCCGCGGAATGCGGTGCTCGCGGTAGCGAAGGGCGCGCGCCGACGGCTCGATCGGCAGGGCACTGCTCGTGCCGGCCGGGGTCACCTTCTGTGGTTGCTTGATCTCGGGCATGGGCAGCGATTGTAGTGGGTCGCCGCGCCGGGGAAAAGGCGCGTTTCCGAACGCGGCTCCTCGGACGATCCGAATTCGTTCTCGGGGCACGGGCCCTCCTTGACGCCGTTCCAGCGCGTCCCTACTCTCCCCGGGTGAACCTGTGCCTCTACGAGGACCCTGAGGTCCTCACCTTCGGCCCCCACGTACAGCTTCGGCCCGTCTTCTCGCTCCGGTGCGGCATCTTTTCCCTGATCGAGAAGCTCGTGCGTGCGTTTCCGGAATCGCCGCTCGTCCTCGCGGTCCGCCCCGAGCTGGAAGAACTGACCCGCATCCTCTACCCGACCGCGCACGTGGGGGACCCGCCGGCCGAGGAGACGCTCTTCGTGAACGGCCGGCTCTGCATGACCGACGACGAGGTCCTCCACTTCCTCGCCGCGGCGAAGCAGGAGGCGTCCTACATGGCGAGCGGCGTCCTCTTCGCGGCCAAGGTTGCGGGCCCGAGGGTCGCGCACGTCGCGAAGTGGCTCCGCCAGGGCGATCCGGAGAAGGCATTCGAGGAATTGCGATTTCCGGCGGAGGTGAACGGCTTCCTCGCTCGCTCGGCCGCGGACCTGATTCGCTGGAGCCCACGCCAGATCGTGCAGGATTTCCGGTACGCCTTCCTCGCGGGGGCCGTGCAGGGTCGGATCGACGAAGGAGCGCGCGTGCTCCAACCCGAGGCGATCCACGTGGCCCGCGGCGCCCGCGTCATGCCGGGCGCGGTGCTGAACGCGGAGGGCGGTCCCATTCTGGTCGACGAGAACGCGGTGATCGAGCCGCTCGCCTACATCGAGGGGCCCGCCGCGATCGGCGCGGGATCGCGCGTGAAGGCGGGCGCGCAGATCCGCGAGGGCACGTCGATCGGGCCGGTGTGCAAGATCGGCGGGGAAGTGGAAGCGTCGGTCTTTCAGGGATACGCGAACAAGCAGCACGACGGCTTCGTGGGCCACTCCTACATCGGCGAGTGGGTGAACCTCGGGGCCGGCACGATCACGAGCGATCTCAAGAACAACTATTCGAACGTCCGGCACTTCCGGTCCGCGGACGAGTGGATCGAAGGGCGCGGCGAAGATTCGGGACAGCGCCTTCTCGGGCTCACCGTCGGGGACTTCACGAAGACCGGCATCGGCGCGACGTTCCCGACCGGCGCGGTCGTGGGCGTGGGGTGCAATCTCTACGGGACCGCGCTCCAGCCGGTCTACGCGCCGTCCTTCGTTTGGGGCGAGCCCGGCGGGCTCGTCGAGCACCGCGTCGACGCGATGATCGAAACGGCCGTGCGCGCGATGGAGCGGCGAAAGGTCGAGCTCCGGGTCGAGGTGGATTCGCGCCTTCGCGAGATCTTCGACGCGTCGCGCCCGGAACGAGAACGATACCTGAGCGCGTCGCGCGGCACGACGAGCGGAGCGCGCGGTTGAGCGGCCGCTACGACGCGCCCCGCCCGTTCGTGCTCGGGGGACCGTTGACCCCCGCGGTCAAGACGCTCCTCATCGCGACGGTGGGCGCCTACGCCTTCCAGATCCTCGCGGGATTCCTGGCGCACGTGCGCCTCGACCGTCTTTTCGGGCTCGTGCCGTACGACGTCACCCACCACCTCTATCTCTGGCAGCTCGGAACGTACCTCTTCCTCCACGGCGACATCTTCCACATCGGACTCAACATGCTGGCGCTCTGGATGTTCGGGACCGAGCTGGAATCGCTCTGGGGAACGCGGCGGTTCACGCGCTTCTACTTCGTCACCGGCATCGGAGCGGCGATCTGCACCACGCTCGTCTCGTGGAACTCCTACATCCCGACGATCGGGGCGTCGGGCGCGATCTACGGCCTCCTCGCGGCGTACGGGATCCTCTTTCCCGAACGCACGATCCTCCTCTACTTCGTGTTGCCCATCAAGGCGAAGTACTTCGTCCTGATCCTCGGCGTCATCACGTTCTGGTCGAGCCTCACGGCGTCCGGTGGAGGCGTCGCACACGTGGCGCACCTGGGCGGGATGATCTTCGGGTGGCTCTACCTTCGCGGCATTCCGGGGATTCGATCCGCGGGCGGCGGGGGATTCCGAATGCCGGATGTCCGCGGGTGGTGGGAACGTCGGCGGCGCGACCGCCTGAAGAAGAAGTTCAAGGTCTACTACCGGGAGACGCGCGGGAAGGACGACCCGGACGCGTGACATGCCGCGCCTCGCGAATCTGCTCCGCCGCCCCGCGGTGACCTCCGTCCGCGCCGCCGCGCCGGGCGACCCCGCGTCGGGCCGCCGCGCCCTCGAAGTCCAGGTCGACGGCCTCGCGTGCGACTCGCTCTGCGTGCGCCGGACCGAGCGCGCGCTTCGCTCGCTCCCCGGCGTCGTGGAGGTTCGATTCGCGAGCGGGCCGGACCGATTCCAGGTCGAGTCGTCGGGGCCGCCGCCCGATCCCACGGCGATCGAACGCGCCGTCGCGGCGGTGGTCGTGGCGCCCTGGGCGCGACGGCTCCTCGCCGCCCTCGCCGAGCGCCTCGGGATTACCCCCCGCCGGCGCTGACCGTCACGCCCGCGCCGGTTCGTAGCCCGTCCATCACCTCGTCCAGCACCCGCTTCGGCGGGCGCGCCTGATCCATCGTCAGAGACGAGAGCGGCGTTTCCGCGAGCGCGACCTCCTCGTCGAACGCGGGCTTGTCCGGATTCACGTAGAGAATCCCGGTCACGAATTTCCCCTCGTCGCGCGTTCGATGGAGCACCGTCAGCGCTCCGAAGGCGTCCTTGGGATCGTAGTCGTCGCCCAGCTTCTTGAGCATGATCTTCGAGCCGTCGTGAAGGGTCACTTCGCGGGACTCGCCCGGCGCGTAGTCGACCTCGATGTTCTCGAAGTGCGGCACGTAGGTCACCTCGTGGAGCGGCTCGTCGTGCTCCTTCACCGCGACGTACGACTTGGTCGACCCTTCGTGATTGTTGAAGGTCACGCAGGGCGAGAGGATGTCCACGACCGCCGTGCCACGATGCGAGAGCGCGGCCTTGAGAATGGGCCGGAGCTGCTTCGGATCGCCGGAGAAGGAGCGGGCCACGAAGCCGCAGCCCAACTCCACGGCTAACGCACAGAGGTCGATCGGCATCAGGTCGTTCACGCGCCCGGTCTTGGCTCGCGTCCCCAGATCCGCCGTGGCGGAGAACTGTCCCTTCGTCAGACCGTAGACCCCGTTGTTCTCGATCAGATAGGCGACCGGAACGTTCCGGCGCACCAGATGGCAGAACTGCCCGAGGCCGATCGAGGCGGTGTCGCCGTCGCCCGAGACGCCGAGGAGCGTGAGGTCGCGGTTGGCGAGGAACACGCCCGTGGCGATGGACGGCATCCGCCCGTGCACCGCGTTGAACGCGTGCGAGCGGCTCATGAAGTAGGCCGGCGTCTTGCTCGAGCAGCCGATGCCCGAGAGCTTGGCCAGCCGATGCGGCTCCAAGCCCATCTCGAAGGCGGCCTGGACGATGCTGCCCGTGATGGCATCGTGCCCGCAGCCCGGGCAGAGCGTCGACTTCGAGCCCTTGTAGTCGGCGGCCGTGAGGCCGATCCGGTTCTTCTGCGGTGCCGCGGTCGGCGTCGCGCTCATCGGGCGGCCACCTCCTCCCGCTCTCCGCTCCGAACGCCGTCGGCGACGGTCGCCGCGTCGAGGGGGAGACCGTCGTAGTGAAGGATCGAGCGGATGCGCGCCGCGCGGTCCGGATACTCCATTTTCAGGAGCGACGCCATCTGGGCGTCTCGGTTCTGTTCCACGACGTAGACGCGCTCGTGGCGGTCGAGGTAGCGTCGCACGTCGTCCGTGAACGGGTAGGCGCGGAGCAAGAGCGACGAAAGGTCGAGCCCCTCCTCGCGGAGGAGGTCGCGCGCCTCCGCGACGGCCCACCGCGAGGAGCCGAACGACAGGATGCCCGCGTCCGCCCCCTTCGCCTCCTCGACGAAGGGCTTCGGCACGAACGCACGGGCCGTTTCCCACTTTCGGCTCAGCCGGTCCATCACCCGCGGATACGCCTCGCTCGACTCGGTGTACCGCGCCTGCTCGTCGTGGCCGGACCCGCGCGTGAAATAGGCGGCGAGCGGATGCTCGTTGCCGGGCAGCGTGCGGTACGGGATCGCGTCCCCGTCCACGTCCCGGTAGCGCTCGAACTTCCCGATCTTCTCGAGATCCTCGGCGGTGAGCACCTTGCCGCGATCCCACGGCTTCTCGGGATAGGAGAAGGGATCGGCCATCCAGACGTTCATTCCGAGGTCGAGGTCGGAGAGGACGAACACCGGCGTCTGAAGGCGGTCCGCGAGGTCGAAGGCGCGCATGCCGAAGTCGAAGCAGTCGTCGACCGAGGACGGAAAGAGCATCACGTGGCGCGTGTCGCCGTGCGATAGGAAGGCGACGCTCAGGAGGTCGGCCTGCGACGTGCGGGTGGGGAGCCCCGTGCTCGGGCCGATCCGCTGGATGTCCCACACCACGGCCGGGATCTCGGCGTAGTACGCGTAGCCGACGAACTCGGTCATGAGCGAAAGCCCCGGGCCCGACGTGGTGGTCATCGCGCGCGCCCCGGCCCACGACGCGCCGAGCACCATACCGACGGCGCTGATCTCGTCCTCGGCCTGAACGATCGCGAAGGTCGCCTTTCCGGTCACGGGATCGCGACGGTACTTCTCGAGGAAGCCCTGGAGGGACTCGGCGAGGCTCGACGATGGGGTGATGGGGTACCAGGAGACGAAGCTCACGCCGCCGAACATGGCACCGAGCGCCGCGGCCGTGTTCCCTTCGATCAGGATCTTCCCCTTGGTCTTGTCTCGGCGCTCGATGCGGAAGGGGGAAGGCTTGAGATTCTGAGCCGCGTAGTCGAAGCCCAGATCCACAGCCGCGAGGTTCATCGCGAGGGCCTTCGGCTTTCGCGCCAGCTGAACCTCGAGCGCGCGTTCGATTTCCGCCTTGTCGATCCCGATCAGGTCGGCCACGACCCCGACGTAGATCATGTTCACGACCAGCTTCCTCAGCTTCACGTCGGGGACCAGCGGCTCGACGAGCTTGTGGAACGGGACCACGTAGGAAACGGCGCCCTCCGGCACCTTGGGCGTGGGAACGCCCTCGCTGATCAGCACGACGCTGCCGGGGCCCATCGCCGCGACGTCCTGGACCGACGTCTCGGGATTCATCGCCACGAGAACGTCGTTTCGCTTCTGGCGGGCGACGTAACCGCGCTCGTTGACCCGGATCGTGAACCAGGTGGGGAGCCCCGCGATGTTGGACGGAAAGAGGTTCTTGCCGGAGACCGGAACGCCCATCTGGAAGATGGCGCGAAGCAGCGTGTTGTTCGCCGTCTGGCTGCCGGAGCCGTTCACCGTGGCGACGTGCAGGTTGAATTCGTTGACCGTCGGCGTCAAATCTCGTTCCCCTCGTCGGATTGTTCGCTTCAAAGGAGCGAATTCAGCATCATATTGTGAGATGCGGCGAAACGCCGGTCAAGGCGCATTGCCGCCGGCGAAAGGCCCTTGACCCCCGGTGGGACGGCGTCAAGAATGGAGTCATGGCTCGACTGAAAGAATTGGAACCCTATCTCCTGCTCGACGACACGGCGATCCGAGAACGGATCGTCGCGGCGAAGCGCGCGTTGGGGGAGCGGCTCGTCATCCTCGGCCACCACTACCAGCGCGACGATATCATCGAGCACGCCGACGTCACCGGCGACTCGTACAAGCTCGCCCGCCTGGGAGCCGAGCGGACGGGCGCGGAATTCGTGGTTTTCTGCGGCGTCCACTTCATGGCCGAGAGCGCGGACATCCTCCGCGCGCCGCACCAGACGGTGATCCTCCCCGACCTGAACGCGGGTTGTTCGATGGCCGACATGGCGCCGACGGACGACGTCGTCGAGGCGGGCGCGACGCTCGAGCGCCTCGGCGTCCACGACGTGACGCCCATCACGTACATGAACTCCACCGCGGAGCTGAAGGCCTTTTGCGGGGAACGCGGCGGGGCGGTCTGCACCTCGTCGAACGCGCGCGGCATCTTCGAGTGGGCGTTTCGCCAGAAGGAGAAGATCTTCTTCTTCCCCGACGAGCACCTCGGCCGAAACACGGCCATCGCGATGGGCATCCCGGCCGAACGGATCGTCGTGTGGGATCCCAAGAAGGCCCAGGGGGGCCTGACCGCATCCGAGATCGACGCGGCGACCGTGATCGTCTGGAAGGGATGCTGCTCGGTCCACACGAAGTTCCTCCTCCGCCACGTTCACGAGCGTCGCGCCGAGGACCCCGGCGTGAAGATCCTGGTCCACCCGGAGGTGCCGTACGAAACGGTGGCCGCGGCCGATCTCGTGGGATCGACCGAGTTCATCATTCGAACGCTTCGGGAGGCCCCCGCGGGCAGTTCCTGGGCGGTCGGGACCGAGTACCACCTGATCAGCCGGCTGGCGAAACAGATGCCGGAGAAGAAGATCGTCGTCCTGTCGAAAGATTTCTGCCTTTGCGCTACCATGTACCGCATCTCTCCGCAGAATCTGCTCTGGGCGCTCGAGAGTCTCGTGCGGGGCGACGTGGTCAATCCCATTCGCGTGCCGGAGTCCACGAAGAAGTGGGCGAAGGTCGCGCTCGATCGAATGCTGCAGGTCCACTAGGGCCCGCTCCGACCGGAGGAAGAATGGCGTACGAGATCGTCAAGGACATCTGCGAAGGCGAATCGTCCTGCGTGGACGTCTGTCCCGTCGATTGCATCAAGGTGGGAGACGGTGTGAACGCGAAGACCACCAAGTGGCTCTTCATCGTCGCCGAGGATTGCGTCTCCTGCAACGCCTGCTTGGAAGCGTGCCCCGTCGAAGGAGCCATCCTCCCGGATTAGAACGACTTACGGGCGGCGCCGGCGCCTGGATGCCCGGCGGTTCCCGCACCGGACCCCTGCCTTTCGCCTCAAGATTCCAGTGCCGCAATCCGATAGCTCCGGTACGCGCGAGTGCACCGGCGCCGGAAACGACTTCCGGACGCGGGCGCATCGGAATTCCCGGAGAGAAGTCGCATGGATTGCGCCGACGCCAAGCTGCGGATGGAGCCCTGCGCGAGCGGAGCGCTCGTGCCGGAGGAGCTCGCCCTCTTCGAGGAGCACATCGCGGCGTGCGAGGGATGCCGGCTGGAGCTCGAGCTGGTTCGCGCGATGGGCAAGAGCGGCGACGAGAAGAGCGGCGATGGACCGAGCGGCCCCAAGGGCGACGACTGGACGCTCGACCGGATCTTCGGCGCCGAAGCGGCCAAGAGCGCGGCACCGCCCGTCCCCCCATCGGAGGCGCTCCCGATCGCCCCGCTCACCGCCGGGGCGGGTCAACCCGCCGAGCCCAAGCGGGAAGGAGCCGGCGCGTCCGACGCCGCATCCGACGCCGCATCCGACGCCGCGTCGATTTTTGAGACGACGCCGAACCCGCTCCCGCCCGAGCCCTCCGCGGCGCCGGTCGAGCCCTCGTCGAGCGAACCCCCCGACACGCCGGTCCCCGCGCCGGTCGCGGAATCCGGCGTGTTCGACGAGCCCAATCCCGTGAGCGCGACGTTCGAGGACCCTTCGAGCCAGGCGGCGGAGAACCGTGCCGCGGCCGAGGCAGAGGCGCTGGTCGCCCGGACCCCGGCACTCCCCTCGTCGGCCGCGCCGGCTCCGGCCGAAGCGTCCGACGACGAGAATTCCTGGGACTTCGAGCCGGCCGACGCCAAGCCGGAAGCCTCGCTGCCGGAGGGGAGCCTTTTCTTCGCAGAGGAGACGCTGGCGCGGCAAGGCGACGCGAAGAAGGGCAAGAACACGGCGAAGCGAATGGTGCTCTGGGGCGCCGGCGCCCTGGTCGGCCTGGCGCTGCTCGCGATCTCGCTCTGGGTCGGACTCTCCGTGCGGGAAGATGGAGCCTCGCTCCTCGGACTCTCAACCGCGAAGTCGACGACCCCGACCCCGGCACCGGACGCGGCGCCGGAATCGCTGGCCGTGCCTGCGCCGGATGCCGGTGCCCCGGAAGCGCCCGACGCCACGACGCCCGACATCGTGACGCAGCCCGCCGACGAAGCCATCGCCAAGCCGCCGGCGAAGGCCCTCGGCGCGCGCGCCCTCACCGGCGGCGGCGTGCCGCCGATTCAGACGTCGACGCGGAGCGGCTCGCAACCGGTCGCACCGCGGTCCACGACCGGAGCGCCGGCGGCGGGATCCTCTGGAAAGGGAACCACGAAGGGAACGGCCGCACCGTCCGGCAGCGCGGCCTCGAAGCCATCCGGAGCCGCCCCGACGAAGCCCGCCTCGGGCTCGGCATCGAACACGCCGGAGATTCGGCCCGCGCCGCAGGAGGAACTCGATCCCGAGCAACTCGAATTGCGTGCCCCGCCCCCGGCGCCGCCGACGACCCCCGAGCAGAACGTTCCGTTCAGCGGGGTCGCGAAGGGCACCGACGGAAGTCAGACGGCGCCTCGGAACGCGCCGCCGCTGGTGGTTTCACCGCCGGCCGATCCCGCGCCCGCCGCTCCTCCGGCCGATCAGGTGCAGCGGCCCATCGACCGGCTCCACCTCGCGACCGTGACCGCCGAACAGGGGAGCGATCTCGTCACGCTTCGGAAGCTCCGCGACACGTGGAAGGGACTCGTGCGTACGAGCGTCGGGCCCGATCGCTCGCGCGCGAAGCGCGAGCTGGCCGATTGCCTGTGGGCGATCCAATCGCTGACCGGCAGGTCTTCCGACAAGAGGCCGGCGCTCGCCGCGTATCGCGAGTACCTGCTCAACGCACCCGCCGGCGGCGCCGACCCGCGCACGGTGTCCCGGATGCGGCAGCTCGAGGACGCGCTCGCCGAATCGAAGTGACCGTGGGCGCGATTGACGCGCCTCTCCCCGGACCGTAGGCTTCCTCATCGTGGACCCGTGGTGGAAGAAGCGGCCGGCCTGGCTTCCGGCAGGTCGGGCGCGGTGGCTACTTTTTCTCCTTCTCCTCGTCGTCGCCTTCCTGGGCTACGACTGGTTCCGCCTGTCCGCGTTGGCGTCGAACCGCTACGCGGGCAAAGGATGGAAGTTCCCGACCCGCGTCTACGCCGACTGGCACGACTTCCGCGTCGGCGATCAGGTCGACGTGGCGACGCTGCGCGAATTCCTGGAGCGTGCGCGCTATCGACGGGTCTGGGATCGGCCTTCCGATGCCGGGCAATATCGGATTCGGGGCTCGCTCGTCGAGGTGCATCTCCGGCCCTTCGTCTACCCGGACCGGGTGGAGTCGGGAAGCGAGGTCGTCGCCGAGGTGCGGGATGGCCGGCTGGTGTCGCTCGGCGAGGGGCTTCGCGCGCCGAAGCAGCGTGGATTGCTCCGGGTCGACCCCGAGCTTCTCGCGGAATTCTCCGACGCCGAGCGCGAGCGGCGCTCCTACCTCCCGCTCTCCGAGATCCCGCGCCACGTGGTCCTGGCCGTGGTGGCCAGCGAGGATCGCCGCTTCTTCCGACACTGGGGACTCGACGTCCTGGGCCTCGGGCGCGCGACCGTTCGAAACGTGCGCGCGGGGGCCGTCGTCGAAGGCGGGAGCACGATCAGCCAGCAGCTCGTCAAGAACCTCTACCTGTCGCGCGAGCGGAGTTTCTTTCGGAAAGGGCACGAGGCGCTGCTCGCGCTCATGGTGGAGCTGCGCTACTCCAAAGAGCAGATCCTCGAGTTCTACCTGAACCAGATCTACCTGGGGCAACGGGGTTCGTGGAGCGTCTGCGGCGTGGAGGAGGCGGCGCTCTTCTACTTCAACAAGCACGCGAAGGAGCTGTCGGTCCCGGAGGGGGCCTTGATCGCGGGGATCATCCCGGCTCCGAACCGACTCTCCCCCTACCGGGATCGCGAGGCCGCGCTCGGGCGCCGCGATCACGTCCTGTCCGACATGGTCGACATCGGATGGATCTCGAA
>Ga0070696_100000113_pt1 | contig 41571 bp, 41 predicted proteins | sample KBSK1253metaG_FD_65474 | JGI IMG/M metagenome (GOLD analysis project Ga0070696, IMG submission 65474) | Corn, switchgrass and miscanthus rhizosphere microbial communities from Kellogg Biological Station, Michigan, USA - KBS K1-25-3 metaG | ecosystem: Host-associated > Plants > Roots >... | reverse complement strand
ATCGGCGCCCATATGTGCTTGCCGAGGTCCTGCAGCATGAATCGTCCGACGCGAGTGCCCGCGTCGAGGGTGGTCAGGATGAACAGCGCCTCGAACATGATGGCGAAATGGTACCACAGCGCCATCGCGCCGCCGCCGAACACGTTGGAGAAGATGTGCGCCATGCCGATTGCCAGGCTCGGCGCGCCACCGGTGCGCGACAGCACCGATGACTCACCGATCTGACTGGCGAGCGCCGTCAGCTCGGCCGGCGTGACGGTGAAGCCCCAGGTTCGAATCGCCTGCGCCGCGGACTCGACCGTCGTGCCGAGCAGCGCCGGCGGAGCGTTGATCGCGAAGTAGACGCCAGGAGTGAGCACGCAGGCCGCGATCAGCGCCATGATCGCGACCAAGGATTCCATCAACATCCCACCATACCCGACGAACCGGACGTCCTTCTCGTTCTCCAACAGCTTGGGGGTGGTGCCGCTCGAGATGAGCGCGTGGAAACCGCTGATCGCGCCGCAGGCGATCGTGATGAAGGCGAAGGGGAACAACTTGCCGGCGAAGACAGGCCCGGTGCCGTCGGTGAATCGCGTCAGCGCCGGCATCTGCAGCGGCGGAAGGACGACGATGATTCCGATCGCCAGAGCCACGACCACGCCGATCTTCACGAACGCGGAGAGGTAATCGCGCGGCGCGAGCAGCAGCCACACGGGAAGCACTGAGGCCGCGAAGCCGTAGATCATGATCAACCACGCGAGCGTGGTCCCGCTGAGCGTGAAGGTCGGCGCCAGCGCTGGATTCTCCGCGACCCAGCGTCCCATGAACAGCGCGACGCCCAGGAGCACGATACCGATCGCGCTCGCTTCGAGAACGCGGCCGGGACGGATCCAGCGAAGGTAGATCCCCATGAGCATCGCGATCGGGATGGTCAGGCCGATCGTAACCGTGCCCCAAGGGCTGGACCGCAGCGCGTTCACCACGACGAGCGCCAACACCGCGATGAGCACGATCATGATGCCGAACACGGCGACGAGCGCGGTGTAGCCGCCAACCGGACCGATTTCCTCTTTGGCCATCTGTCCGAGCGACTTACCGTTGCGCCGCACCGATGACGCGAGAATCACCATGTCCTGCACTGCGCCGCCGAGCGAGACACCGATGAGAATCCAGAGCATCCCGGGCAAAAACCCGAACTGCGCCGCGAGCGTTGGTCCCACGAGCGGCCCGGGGCCGGCGATGGCCGCGAAGTGATGGCCGAAGACGATCCAACGATTCGTGGGGACGAAGTCGCGTCCGTCGTTCAGTCGCATCGCCGGCGTGGCGCGCTCGGCGTTCAGCGCGAACACCTTCGCCGCGATGATCTTGCTGTAGAAGCGATACGCGATGAGGTAGGTGCAGACCGCGGCGGTGATCAGCCACGCGGCGCTCACGGTCTCACCACGCGTTACGGCGATCCAGCCGATCGCGCCAGCGCCAGCAAGGGCGACGAGAATCCAGCCCGCCGTCGAGATCAGCTTTGTCATGGCGCAAAACTGAGCCGACGCGCGTTGAGGGTCAATGCAGTTACTTTTCCGCCGTGCTCCGAACTCGCATGGTGTCGGCGACTGCCGCGCTGGCGGCCCTCACGTCGTGTCATCGCGGTGCGGCGAACACGCCTCCCGACGCGAAGGAACGACCGCTCGCCGTCTACGCGGCGCAGCGGGTGATTCTCACACCGACCGCTCATGTGCGCACCGCCGACTCACTGGGCTGGGTCCAGCAGTTCGGGGGCGCGCGTGCCGTCGCGCGCAGTCTGGACACGAACATCGTCGCGGTGCTCGACGCGCGCGGGCTGGCGTCACGCTGGGTTTTGCCCGCCGAGTTGACCCGCGCGTTCGAACGCAACAGGACATACGCGGCCGACCCGTACCAGCTCGTCGTCCAGCCGTTGCGTGCTCCGAGCTTCAAGACCGGCGCGCGTTTCGGTGAACCTCTGTCGTCGCAGCTCCGCACGATGATCGCGCTGCACGAGGACGCGCGCTTCGTCATGATCCCTGTGGAAGTGTCCTTCGAGCCCGATCACGCGGCGGGAGTGGGAGCCGGCAGAGCGCTGTTGCGCATCGCTGTGCTCGATCCACGCTTTGCCGAAGCCAAATGGGTCGGCGACGTGAAGGGAGATGCCGCTTCGACCCCCACCCTGGCGTTGTCGAGCGCGGCGACGCGGCTCGTCGACCTGTTCGTCGCGCCGTGAGGCGCAATTCGCTCTGACTCGAGACGACGATTGGCGATGGGCGTACCTGTCACATTGATACCGGGCGACGGCATCGGTCCGTCGATCAGCGCGGCCACGGTCCGCGTGCTCGAGGCCACGGGCGCCGAGATCGATTGGGACGTGCAGGTCGCGGGAATGGCCGCGGTCGCGAAATACGGGGACCCGATCCCGGACCGTACGCTCGACTCGATCAAGCGGACGCGCGTCGCGCTCAAGGGACCGCTCGAGACGCCAGTCGGCGAAGGGTACCGGTCGATCAACGTCGCCTTGCGCAAGACGTTCGACCTCTACGCCAACGTTCGGCCCGCGTATTCGATCGTGCCCGGTGGCCGCTATGAGAATCTCGACCTCGTGCTCATCCGCGAGAACACCGAGGGTCTGTACGTCGGGGTGGAGCACTACATCAAGATCGGCGATGATCCGCGCGCGGCGGCTGAATCGATGGCCATCATCACGCGTGCCGGATCCGAGCGCATCGTCCGCTACGCGTTCGAATACGCGATCAAACACCATCGCAAGAAAGTGACGTTGGTGCACAAGGCGAACATTCTGAAGTTCTCGCAGGGATTGTTCCTCGACACCGGCCGGCTGATCGCGCGCGAGTACTCGGGTCGCGTCGAGTTCGAGGAGCGCATCGTGGACGCGATGGCGATGAATCTGGTGCTCAACCCGGAGCGCTTCGACGTCATCGTCACGACCAACCTCTTCGGGGACATCCTCTCGGATCAGATCTCCGGGCTCGTGGGAGGACTCGGCCTCGCCCCGGGCGCCAACATCGGCCTCCACGGCGCGATCTTCGAGGCGGTGCACGGCACCGCGCCCGACATCGCCGGCAAAGGGGTCGCCAACCCCGGCGCGTTGATTCTCGCCGGCTGCATGCTGCTCGAGCACCTCGGACAAGGGGAGCGGGCGGTGCGCGTCCGCCGGGCGCTCGAGGGCATCATTCGCGAAGGCAAGACCGTGACGCGCGATCTGCACGGGACGGCGACGACCGACGAGTTCACGGACGCGGTCATCGCACGACTGTGAACACGATTGGCTTGTTCCACTGTTCCGACCTGCACTTCGGACATCCCGCGGTGCCGGAGCAGTACGAGGCGATCGAGGCGATGATCCAGGAGCGCCGCTTCGATGTCGTCGCCATCTCAGGCGATCTCAGCCAACGCGCGCGTTCCGGTGAGTTTCAGCGCGCGCGTGCGTTCATCAAACTGGCGGAGCGCGTCAGCAAGGTCGTCGTCGTGCCCGGCAACCACGACGTCGCCTGGTGGTTTTCCCCCCTCGGGATGGGCGATGACCGCAAGCTGCTGCGGAAGTACCGGCAGTACATCAGTGAGGACATCGAGCCGGTTCTGCGAGTGCCCGGTGCCACGTTCGTGGGCCTCAATACCTGTCACGGCGTTGTCCGGCACACGCTGACCTGGAACCTGCGCGACATCTCGATCATTGGTCACGTGCGCGAGGAGCAGATCGCCCGCGTGGCGGCGGAGTTCTCGCGGTCGCCGAAGACGGACGCACGCGTGATCGTGATGCACCACAATCCCGTGAAAGGAGAGCTCTCACAGCGGCACGGATTGCGCAACACGAATCGCATCCTGGGCGGATTCGCCGAAATGGGAGTGGACCTGGTGCTCTGCGGCCATGACCATCAGGAGGCGGTTCACTACATCGAGCATACCAAGAAGGGCACGATCATCTCGACCGCGGGCACGATTTCCAATCGCGTCCGCGGCGGGCGCCCATCATCCGTCAACAGCATCAGCATTACGTCCAAAGATGTCGACGTGCACACCTTGATCTGGTCCGCGGAAACGCGGGCATTCGTCCCGGGACCGCAGCGATGTTTCGATCGCTGAAACGCGAGAGCGCGCACGCGTCCCAGCTGACGCTCGTCCTCAGCGTCTCGTTGCGGAGCGCGGACGATCTGTTCCGGCGCCTTCGGGCGTTGGGTCTGCGCCGAATCTCCCAGTGCCGGCTGACGCGGAACCGCAACGTCATGGTGAGCTTCGGAGCCGACGAGCTGCGGGTGCACGAGGGGTATCTCTCGGCGCCTGACGAGGTGCTGCTCGCGATCGTCCGGTTCGTGGAAGGGGCGACTCGGAACGAGCGGATCCGGGCGCGTCGGCGGCTCCTCGAATTCCCGGTCGAGACGCGTACGCCGGCGACGCGGCGTCGTAGCGGCACCCATCCGGATGATCAGCGACTGGCCGAGCGGCTCACGGGATGGCACGCGCAGTACAACAGCCGGCACTTCGGTGGCAACCTGCGATCGCTCGACGTTCGCGTTTCGCGCCGCATGCGCGCTCGCCTCGGCCACTACACCGCCGCGACGAAAGCGGGCGATCCGCCCGAGATCGCGATCAGCCGTCGCCACCTGCGCAACCATGGATGGGAGGAGGCGCTGCACACGCTGTTGCACGAAATGGTGCACCAGTGGCAGGACGAGCGCGGACTCGCGATCGATCACGGCACGACCTTTCGCGCGAAGGCCCGCGAAATCGGAATTTCTCCGTATGCCCGGCGGACGGTGGCCGCTTGAGCCCTGGTACTCTTTTCCTGCGACGTCAGAACTACCTTACCGCATGCTCGATTTCTTTGGCGTAGACGCGTTGCTCTCCGAGGACGAACGCGCCGTCCGTGACAGCGTTCGACGTTTCGTCGACGAAAAAGTGCTCCCCATCATCGGTCAATCGTACGTCGACGGCCGGTTTCCCAAAGAGATCGTGCCCGAGATGGCGTCGCTCGGCGTCTTCGGCGCGAACTTGCCCGAGGAATACGGCTGCGCGGGACTGAACAACGTCGCCTACGGCCTGATCATGCAGGAGCTCGAGCGCGGCGACTCCGGCGTTCGTTCGTTCGCCTCGGTGCAAGGCGCGCTTGCCATGTACCCCATCTTCGCGTTCGGCAGTGAGGAGCAGAAGAAACACTACCTCCCGAAGATGGCGGCCGGCGAGATCATCGGATGCTTCGGACTGACTGAGCCCGACTTCGGTTCGAATCCGTCCGGCATGATCACCATGGCGAAGCAGCAGAAAGACGGCACGTGGATCTTGAACGGCGCCAAGATGTGGATCACCAACGGATCCACGGCGCACATTGCCGTCGTCTGGGCAAAGACGAACGGGGACGCGGAGGACAAGTCGATTCAGGGGTTCATCGTCCCCCGCGGCACGAAAGGGTTCACGTCCAAGGATCAGAAGGGCAAACTCTCGCTGCGCGCCAGCGACACGAGTGAGCTGGTTTTTCAGGACGTCCATCTTCCGGCGGACGCGCTGCTGCCGAAGTCCGGCGGACTCAAAAGCCCGCTGATGTGCCTGACGCAGGCCCGCTACGGCATCTCCTGGGGAGTAATCGGCGCCGCGATGGCCTGCTTCGAGGAAGCCCTCTCGTACGCGAAGAATCGTGTGATGTTCGACAGGCCGATCGGCGGGTTCCAGATCCAGCAAGAGCGACTCGCGGACATGCTCACGGAAATCGTCAAGGCGCAGCTGGTCTCACTTCACCTCGGCCGCATGAAGGACGCGGGCACCTACACCCCACAGCAGGTCTCGCTGGCGAAGCGCAACAACGTCAGCATGGCCACCGACATTGCGCGGGAATGTCGCCGACTGCTGGGCGCGGTGGGCATCCTCGCGGAGTACGCCGCGATGCGGCACATGGCGAACCTCGAAAGCGTCTACACCTACGAAGGGACGCACGACGTCCACTCGCTGGTGCTCGGACAGGCGCTCACCGGTCTGAGCGCCTTCAAGTAGCTCAGAAGCGCAGCGAGATGAGCGCGTGTCGGCCGGGCACGCGCGCCGCGCTGAACGCCAGCGCCGTCGGGTCGAGCGAGATCGCGAGCCGGCCTCCTCTCGAGCGAAGGTCCGGCGCGAGTGAAGCCCGCCGTGGCTGCGCGCGCGGAGGATCGGCTAGGTGGTGCCCCGCGATCGCGCCGAGCAATCCCCCGCCGGTCACCATGGCCAGCGCGGGCACCGCGTTGTCGGTCTCCGTCAACACGATGAGGCCGCCGCCGAGGAGCGCGCCCGCGATCGTACCCAGCCACACCTGAGTCACGTCCGACGTCCCGTGATCGAAGGGTCGGGCCCACGCTCGGTCAGCGGCGAGAATGCCGGCCCATCCACCGAGCGTGGCTGCGCCGAACGCAAGACGATCGTTGTTCTGGTCGACGAAGGGAGTCACGCCCACCAGAGCGCCCAACAGCGCACCGATCGGCAAGAGCCTGACGTCTCCCGATGTGACCGTGTAGCTCGCGACGCGCGGATAACGTGGCCCAACGAGATACCCGATGATCCCCGACGCGACCATCGAGCCGGCTACGAACCGTTCAGCACTCTCGCCATCGAGATCGCTCGACGCGCCGGCGATCCCGAAAGCAGTCGCCGCTGCGAACGTCGAGCCCTTGATCGCGGACTGTGCTTCGCTGTCCGTCAGCCGTCGGCCATACGCATAACCCGTCAGCGAGCCGAAGATGGCCCCGGAAAGCGCTGCCGCGCTGTAGGCCTTGTCGTTCACGTCCGGACCGCCGAACGCGCGAAGCAATCCCACCGCCGTGCCGGCGCCGCGCACCGCGCCGTCGGTCGCCAAATCGTTCTGCGCCCGCGTGATCGCGGTGTTCTTCGAGATGTTGTTGAGCACGAAATAGCTCCCGCCAACACTGATCAGATACAACGCCGTACCCGTCTTGACGTCGTCGGTGAGCGACGCCAGGAGCGGTCCGTACAACGCCGCGGCGAGGATCATCTGATTCCGCAGGAAGGCTCCCCGCGCGGGCTCCGAGATCAAGTCCGGGCGGTCCTCGCCCACCAAAGCGCCGCTCTGGCTCATCGCCGAGTCGACAGCGGCGCGCAGCGCATTCACCTGGTCGTCCGCCAGCAGATAGCGCTCCATCTCCCCGGTGCGACGCTCGGCGACGAGCACGGAACCTCCGGTGCTCACCGCGAACAGCCTTGCTTGCGTGAAGTCCGCCGACACCGGCCACGCGGGCGGACGGAGCCCGAATCGCGCGACGAGCGATGGCGTGAGGCTGCGCACCTTTCCCGCGCTGTCGAACGCGACGGGCCGCTCGACGACCTGCGCGTCGAGGCGCAATGCCGCCACCAACAAGAGAAGAAATGCAGCTCTCATCACGCTATCTTTTTCCGCCATGAAGATTGCCGTGTGCATCAAGCGTACACCGGATTCCGAGTCGCGGTTCAAGATTGCTGGGGGTGGCACCGCCATCGACGAAGCCGGTCTCAAGTTCGACATGGACGATTTCGCCGGCTACGCCGTCGAAGTCGCCCTCCAACTCAATGAGAAACAGGGGCCGGGCGAAACGGTCGCGATCGCCGTCGGACCAGACAACGTACAAGAAACGCTTCGAAAGGCGATGAGCATGGGCGCCGAACGGGCTGTTCATCTCAAGGTCGACGCCATGCCGTTCGACGGGCTCGCGACCGCCAAGGCTCTTGCCGCGGAGCTCAAGACCGGCGGCTTTGATCTGATCCTCTTCGGCAAATACGCCTTCGACACGTCCGCTGGAGTTGTCGGCACCGCGACCGCGGAGCTGCTCGGGGTTCCGGGCGTGACCGCGGTCTCCAAGCTCGACATCGCGAACGGCCGCGGCACGGCGCGCCGCGAAATCGAAGGCGCGGGAGAGGTGGTCGAGTTTCCGCTGCCCGCCGTCGTGACGATCGACGAAGGCATCGCGCGCCCACGTTACCCTTCTCTCAAGGGCATCATGGCGGCGAAGAAGAAACCGTTGGAGACCAAGCCCGCGCAGCTCGGTCCGGTGCGTGTCACCGTGAAGAAAATGGAGTTGCCGCCGGACCGTCCGCCGGGCCGCATTGTGGGACAAGGCGCGGCGGCCGTGCCGGAGCTGGTGCGGCTGCTTCAGAACGAAGCCAAGGTGCTGTGATGGCCAACGTGCTCGTGTTCGCGGAGTCTCGAGGCACGGAGCTTCGCAAGGTGGCGTTGGAGGCAGTCACCGCCGGACGCGCGCTGGCCGACGCGACGGGCGGTGGCGAAGTGCACGCCTTGCTGGCTGGCCCACCCGGGATCGCGACGAAGGCGTCGCAGCTCGGTCAGTACGGCGCTGACCTCGTCCTCGTCTGCGAGCATGCCGGATTCACCAAGTACGCGCGCGAGTCGGTCGCGGCAATGCTCGCGGATCGAGCCAGGGCCGGCTATCGCGCGGTGCTCATCCCCTTCTCGGCGAATGGGCGCGACCTTGGGCCGCGCCTGGCGGCGCGTCTCGATGCGCCGATCGTCTCCGACATCATCTCGTTCAGCGCGGCGGGAGACGCGCTGACTGTGAAGCACCCGGGCTATGCGAACAAGGTGATCATCGAGCTCGAGGTAAAGGGATCGCCCGCCGTGCTCTCGGTTCGACCTTCGGCGTTCACTCCCAAGGAAGCGTCGCGAACCGCGCGCATCGAGACCCTTGCTCCGGCAGTCGACCCTGGTGCCGAGCGCGTCGTCGTGAAGGAGATCATCGAGGGCGCGAAAGGAAAGCTCGACCTCGGTGAAGCGCCGGTGATCATCTCGGGCGGACGCGGCCTCCGTGGACCGGAGAACTTCAAGCTCGTCGAAGATCTCGCGGCAGCCTTCGGCAATGCCGCCGTCGGTGCCACGCGAGCGGTGACGGACGAAGGGTGGCGTCCGCACTCGGACCAGATCGGGCAAACGGGACGCCAGGTCAGTCCACAGCTCTACATCGCCGTCGGAATCTCCGGAGCCATCCAGCATCTCGCGGGGATGCGAACGTCGAAGACTATCGTGGCGATCAACAAGGATCCCGAAGCACCGATCTTCAAGGTTGCCGACTATGGCGTCGTCGGCGACGTCTTCGAGATCGTACCGGCCCTCACCAGCGCCGTTCGCGAAGCGAAGAAGGGGCATTGACGGCCGAAAACGTCGTCTTCCTCCTCGTCGTCGTCGTTGCCGCCGGCTTTTTCTCTCTCAACGTCCAGCGGCTGATCGAATACATGCGGCTCGGCAAGGCCGAGTATCGCACCGATCAGCTGTTTCTTCGTACATGGAACGTCGCGCGCGTGGGCATCGCGCAGACGAAGATCTTGCGCGAGCCGATCGCCGGCCTGATGCACGCCACGATCTTCTGGGGATTCATGGTGCTCACCGCCGGCACCATCGAGCTGCTGATCTCCGGTGTCTTCCCGTCGTTCTCGTACGCCCGCTTTCTCCCCGGTGCGCTGTACCGCGGGTACGAGCTTTCTCAGGACACTTTCGCCGTTCTCGTGCTCGGCGCGGTCGGCTTTGCGTATTTCCGACGCCTGGTTCTTCGGCCGCGCCGGCTGCAAGGCGACAACGTCGAGCATCTCGACGCCTACATCATCCTCGGTCTGATCGGCGCGCTGATGCTGACGTATCTCCTCGCGGGCGGCTTCCTCGCGGTCGCGCGGCCGGGCGCGGTGGCGGAAACGCGATTTGCCTCCCACATCGTCGGCGATGCCTTGTCGCGGATGGGCGTTTCGGCGGCGTGGATCGGCTATCGCGTGAGCTGGTGGACGCACGCGCTGCTCGTGCTGGCATTTCTGAACTATCTGCCGTACTCGAAGCATCTGCACGTGGTCACGTCGCTCTTCAACGTGTTCTTCTCGAACACGAGCTGGAAGGGCGAACGAGCGGTGATGCGGCCGATGAATCTCGAAGCCGACGTCGAGAAGTTCGGCGCCGCCGACGTCGAGGACCTCACGTGGAAGAATCTCCTCGACGGCTACTCGTGCACGGAGTGCGGACGATGCACCGCGGTCTGCCCCGCGAACATCACGGGAAAGCCGCTCAGCCCGCGCAAGATCGTGGTGAACGCGCGCCAGCGGCTGATGGAGAAAGGGCCGATGATCACGAGCGACCGAATGGAGTTCCTGCGGCCGATGTTCGTCCACGGCGAAGGAGCCGACGCCAAAGCGCGCACCCCGGACGAGGTCCTCCAGCACCGGCTGCTCGACCAGTACATCTCGGAAGAAGAGCTCTGGGCGTGCACCAGCTGCCGCGCGTGCGTGCAGGAGTGCCCCGTCTCGATCGACCAGCTGGACGTCATCAACGAGATGCGCCGCTTTCTCGTGCTCAGCGAATCACGCTTTCCGCCGGAAGTACAGCCGGCGTTCGAATCACTCGAGCGCAATGGCTCGCCCTGGGCGTTCGCGCAGTCCGATCGGGCCAAATGGGCCGAGGGGATGAACGTCCCGACCATGGCGCAGCTCCACGAGCGCGGCGAAAGACCGGATGTCCTGTTCTGGGTCGGCTGCATGGGTTCGTACGACGACCGCGCGAAACGCATCACGGTCGCCTTCGCGCGCATTCTGCAATCGTGCGGGATCCGATTCGCGATCCTGGGACAGGAGGAACACTGCCACGGCGATCCGGCGCGCCGAATGGGAAACGAGTACCTGTACCAGATGCTCGCGAAAGACACGATCGAAACGTTGAACCGTTACGACGTGCTCACGGTCGTCACGAGCTGCCCGCACTGCTTCCATCAGATCGGCAACGAGTTTCCGCAGCTCGGTGGGAACTACGAAGTCATCCACCACTCGACGTACATCGAGCGCTTGCTCCAGGAAAACCGCGTCCCGCTCCAGACCGAGGAAGGGAAGCGGCTCACCGTCGCGTATCACGACTCCTGCTACCTCGGCCGCTACAATGACGTGTACGATGCGCCGCGCGAGACGCTCCGGCGCGCGCTGCCGGTGATGACGCTCGTGGAACCCAAACGGACACGCGATCGCGGACTCTGCTGCGGTGCGGGCGGTGGGCGCATGTTCATGGAAGAGCGCACCGGCAAGCGCATCAATGCCGAGCGAGTCGAGGAGCTGCTCGCCACCGGGGCGGACACGATCGCCGTGGCATGCCCCTTCTGCATGACGATGATGAACGACGGCGCCAAGGCGCGTGACGCGAGCGTTCAAGTCCTCGATATCGCGGAAGTCGTCGCGGAGCGTCTGGCCTAGCTACCACGCCGGCGGCGTCGCGACGTGCTGCACGTCGTCCCGCAGCAACAGCGCGTCGACGAGCTCGCCCGCTTCGACCCGCGCGCGGTCCGCGGGGATGAGGAGCAGGGCATTCGCCCGCGCCATCGACGAGAGCAGCCCGGATCCCTGAGGTCCGGTGAGGCGCGCGAGGAGCGCGCCTCCATCGGGCGATTGACTCACGTCGGCGCGAAGGAAGTGCACCAGCGGCGCCGCGATGGTCACGGACTCTTGCAGTCGCACGGACACGGGGCGGCGAAACGGTCGCGTGTGACCCATCATCTTTCGAATGGCAGGCCGGGCGAAGAGCTCGAACGTCACGAGAGACGAAACCGGATTGCCCGGAAGCCCGAGCCAGGGAACGCCGCGAAGCATCCCGAACCCCACCGGCCCCCCCGGTCTGATGCGCACGCGCCAGAATCGCAGCGCGACGCCCAGCTCCGCCAACACGCTCCGCGTGAAATCGTACGCGCCAACGGAGACGCCGCCGGTGGTGACGAGCAGGTCGCAATCACAGTCTTCGAGGCATTTGCGCAGCGCCACGGGATCGTCACCGACGGTGCCCAGCGAAAGCGGCTCTGCCCCCGCCTGTCGCGACGCGGCCTCCAATGTGTAGCTGTTCGAGCTGATGATTCTGGCTCCGGCCAGCACCTCATCGAAGCGATCGACGTCCACCAGCTCGTCACCAGACGCCAGCACGGCCACGCGCGGACGGCGGAAGACACGCACGGACGCGCACCCGATGGACGCGAGCAAACCCAGGTGGGCAGGGTGAAGCTCCGTGGCGCGCGCGACAGCCAACTCGTTCTTGCCCATGTCCTCACCGCGCGGCCGCACGTTCCGCAATACGTCGCGGTCGTTGAACACCCGCACGCTGGTCTCGCCGGCGTCCGTGTCTTCCACTCGGATCACGGAGTCCGCGTCCTTCGGCACGGGCGCGCCCGTCATGATGCGCAGCGCTTCGCCCGGTGCCAGCGAATGCTCGCTCGTGCCGCCGGCCGGAATCGTTCCCGCGACGCGAAGCACGCGCGGGGCGCTCGTGCTCGCGCCGCGCACATCGGTCGCGCGAACGGCGTATCCATCCATGGACGCGTTGTTCCAGGGCGGCAGCGCGAGCGGAGAGAGGACGTCCTCCGCGAGCACGCGCCCGAGCGCCTGCCGAAGCGGGATGGATTCCGATTCGAGCGGGGCGACGTCCTTGAGAATCGCCTCGCACGCCTCCGCGACCCCGAGTGGGCCCGCCTGATCGCTCAGTGGCCGCTTCCCCCGCTGCCCCCGCCCCCGCCGCGGCGTGGAGCGCCATCGTGCAACCGCGCGAGGCCGGCAGCGATCGTGTCCTGCACGCGAGTGATGTACGCCGTCGGGACGAGGTAGTTGTTGCACAACACGCTGAAAAGCAGCAGCCGCCCGCCGGCCGTATAGACATAGCCCGACAACGACCGGACGTTGCTCAGCGTCCCCGTTTTCCCGCGCACGTTGGCTTCCGCCATCGTGCTCCGCATTCTCCCTCGCAGCGTGCCGTCGATCCCGGCCACGGGTAGAGCGTCGAAGTAGACCTGGAATTGCGGGCTCTTTCGCATGGCGTCGAGGACGCGGACGATCGTCTCTGGCGAGACGAGATCCTGACGGGACAGACCGCTGCCATCCATGATCTGAAAGCCCCCGTTCTCGGCGCCCCAACCGCGCAGCCGCTCGGCAACGACGCGTCGCGCGACCCGCGCGCTTCCGGTATCGGTGCGCTGAAGCGCGATCGACTTGAACAGCATCTCGCCGATCTGATTCTGGGACGGCTTCAAGAACGCGGCGAGAATCTGCGAGAGGGGAGGCGCGCGCATGACGATCAGCGTGTCCATGCGTGGCGCCGGAGACGCGATCACACTGTCGCCAACGACGATGCCGCGTTCCCGCAACGCTTCACCGAGCGCGGCGAGGTACGCCTCGGAGGGATCACGGTGCGTCACCTCGATCGTGGTCGTATCTCCCGCCGGGATCGTTCCCGTCAGGACGACGTCGCCGCGCAGCGTGTCCTTCACCGCGTCAACCTGAGCGACCGAATCGCGCCCGGTTCCGCGGGCGATGGTCGTTGCCTCCACGCGGATTTTTGGAAAGGTGCGAGCGGGACTGGTTCGCGCCCGCGGCGGATCGCCGGGCCGGTCGCCGCCGCGCACGTGGATCTCCGAGAACCCTTCGTTGAACAACAGCTCGTCGATCTTGGCACCGTACGAGAAGTCGAGATCCTCCCAGTTCCATGCGGTGCCCGCGGTGGCGTCCGGAAAAGCGTTGCCGTACGCCAGGAGCCGGCCGCGGATGCGACGGACGCCGCGATCCCACAGGGAATCCGCGATCGCGCGCAACGGCAGCATCGCGTCGCCGGCCATGTTGTCGCTGACGCTCGGATCGCCGCGTCCCACGATCAGGAGATCCCCCTCTAGCGCTCCTGCCCGCATCTCGCCGCGCGTCATGATCGGTGTCGCGAAGCGGTACTCCGGGCCCAAGGCGTCGAGCGCGACTGCCGAGGTGAGCAGCTTCATGTTCGACGCAGGCACCAGGAGCTTCCCGGCATCGAACGAGTAGAGCGTGTCGGCTCGCTCCGGGTCGACGATCAGAATCCCCCAGCGCGCCTGACGCGTCTCTGGCGCCGCCAACATCGAGTCGATCGCATGACGCAGCGCCGCTCGCTCGTCGCGCACCGGCACGGGCGCCTGACCGCCTGGGCTACATCCAACGACAGCGATCCCGAACAGGAATCGCCAGCGGGCGCTCCGCATGAACCCACTCCGCGAAAGTTCGGAGAATCTACTCCGTTGCTTTCGCCATTGCGCGTGCGCGCTCGAGGTCCGCGGCGGTGTTCACACTGAAGAACAACATTCGTGCATCGCCAACCGCGGCCACCTGCTGGGCCTGCAAGAGGTGCACGCGCGAGGAGCGCCCGATGAAATCACGCGCGGCTCCGCCGCCGCTTCCAGCTTCGAGAAACCGGGACAACGACGGCAGTACTCGCACGGAGTAGTACGCGCAAAACGGCTCGAATCCGTACGGGGAATCGCTCGCGGGCAAGGCGATGTCGGCGCTGTTCGATTCCGCCGCTTCCAGAATCGCGCGCAAGATCGCTGGCGTGACGAAGGGCATGTCCCACCCAACCACGAGCGCGTCACGTCCACCACCGTTGCCGAGCGCCGCCTCGACACCGGCGAGTCCGCCCTTGCCGGGGTGCAGGTCGGAAGTCACTGACGTGCCGGGCAGCCATTGTGACGCGGCAGGATCGTTGGCCACCAGCAGAAGCTCGGGGGCGACCTCTCGCAACGCGGCGGCCACGCGATCGATGATCCGGATGCCGGCCACCTCCGCGAGTCCCTTGGGCGCGCCGCCCAATCGGCGGCTGCTGCCGCCAGCCAGCACCACGCCGACTGGCGCGCTGGAGGTCAGATTCGCAAACCCCGGCGCTCAGCGGCGGCGTCGAGCTCGACGGTGAGCGCGCGCTCGATCATCGGCGCCTGCATCCCGTCGCCACGCCGTTCCTTGATGTAGCGGGCACACGCGTGGCAGACGAGCAACTCGTAGCCAAGGTCCAATGCGTCCACACGCACGAAGGTCGGAGATCGGCTCGCCTCGCAGCCGAGGCATCCTGTCGTTGGAGCATGCCATTTCGTGTCGCACCGGGCGCACACAAGCCAGCGTGCCGCGCTGCTGCGATAGGCCAGATCGGCCGGACCGCCGCAGCATGGGCACGTCGTGCCCTTCCAATCGTGGAACTCCTCTCCCTTGCATGCCTGAACGGCGGCGGAGCGAAGAATCGCGTTGCCGACGAGGGCGGCGGCGCGCAACGCCAGACGGCGGCCCTCGTCGCTGGAGCCACGCTCACCAACGAGCCAGGCCTTCAGCAGCGGCTGGGCGATCGCGTACCCCTTGCGAAAGGATTCGAGTGCCCGCGGTGATGCCATGCCGCACATTTCGAAGGCGGTGGCCATTTTCCCCAGGCTCGCATCCAGGTCGCCGGCCGAACGCAGCACTTCATTCGGGTCGAATGCGACACGTCCATTCGCGACATTCGAACGGGCGCGGCGAACGCGCGCGGCGGGGAGGCGAAAGTTCCCCAGTTCGGCGTGCAAGCGTACGAGCGGTCCGAACTCGTCGGTAATGGCGTTCGGAGAGCTGTCGCGTGCGACGGGCTTGGTCGTTGTCACTCGGATCTCACCGAGCGCACCGAGCGCACAGATCTGTTATCGGTCGCGTTTTCCACACTTGAGGAAGAACGAACCCCTGTGTTGGTCACGACCGGCAAAATCTGCAGCCTACGGAATCAGTCGCCTCGGTAGGTGCATTTCAGTGTAGCGTCTTCGGCGACAGTCACTTCCGTGACCTGAGCGGCGCCGTCGAGGATGGCGCGCAGCCGATCGAAGATGAACCGAGCGAGATTCTCGCCGGTTGGCACCAGCTTGCCCTCGGAGAACTCGGGAACGTCGAGGTTGATGTTTTTGTGATCGAAACGATCCCGGACTTCGAGCGCGAGCGCGCCGTCGAGCTTCGCCACATCGATCAACATGCCGGTGCGCGGATCGATTTCACCCTGAACGGTGACGTCGCAGGCATACGAATGCCCGTGATAATTCGGCCGCGCGCAGAGCCCGAACACGCGCTCGTTCTCTTCGTCGCTCCATTCCGGTCGCCGATAACGATGTGCGGCGGCGAACGTGACCCTGCGAGTCAGGAAAGCTGACGCCATCCGGAGAAGCTAGTGATCTTCTCCGGGCGCGCCTTCTCCAGCCGTCCCCTCCAACCCTTCCTGGGTCGAAGACTCGGGGGGAATCCATGGCGTGCCTTCCGCGATGGCCTTGCCCACGTCAGACGTCCCGAAAAGGCGAGCGTCGAGGTCCTCTTCCCCATGCTCCTGTTCGGGCTCGAGGGGCACCGCGCGATCTCCGAGCAGCAGGCCCTCGGTGCGCTCTTCTTCGACCAGATGATCGTCGATGTCGATAGGGCTCTCGGCGCGATGAATCGCCTGAACCACGAGCGAGTTGTTCACTTCGAGTCCCAACACGTCGGTCAATACGTGCTCGGCGACGCGTCGCTCGTAATCGGTTCCGACGCGGCCCTCGAGCGTCACGCGCCCATTTTCCACGTTTACCGTGATGAAATCGGCATCCAGGCCATTGTGCGCCCGCAGATGCGACCGAACGACGTCGCGCAGCTCGCGATCGTCGAGATCATCCAGATCGTGGAGGTTTTCGAAGTCGCTCGCCATGCTCGTGTCCTCATGCTCGCGTCCGGCAATGCCGCACCACGCGGCGAGCTGCGCGGGCGCTATCTCGAAAACAGGTACGACACTCCGATGGTGAATGCGGGGTTGTTCAGCCAGGCGGAACGCGATTGCGTCGAGGGAAAGATCACGGATCCGTCCGACGCGAATTGGTAGTACGACCCCGGATACTTCACTGAATACAGGTGATTCGTCAGATCAGCCCGCAACTGATATGGACCACCGGGCAGCCAGCGAATTCCCGCGCCCCAATTGAATGCAAAGCGGGTGCCGAATGCGAAATCTCCAATGTCCGGTTGCGTGTGAAAATCGGACACAAGCCCCATCCCCGCCTTCACCTCGGGGACGAATCGGAAAAAGCTACGCCCTCCGGTGAGCGCGAGCGCGAGTCCAGCGTCAAAGAAGTACAGAGGCCAACGATAGCTGCCGAGCAGCTTGCAATTGGTCGTGGCCGACGCCGCGCACGTCTGTGGTATTTCCGGATCCAGCACGTTGCGCTGGGACGCCACACGCGCGAGGGTGACGCTGAGGTTTGCGGGGCCGCTCGGACGCCACTGGTAATGTGCGCCAACCATCGGACCGCTCTCGGGGGCCACGCGCGCGGGATCGGCCTTGGCCCGATAATACCCGCTGAAGAAGGTGATCTCCTGCGTGTGGCGAAGATCGCGATAGGGACTGCGATGCGGATCGTAACCTACCTGCGCGCCAAGGCGCGACACCGCACAGGCGGCTGCAACAGTTGCGATTAGCGTGGTTCGGACGTTCATGCCCGGACCTCGGCTGTCTCGAGCTCTCTCAAATCCATTCCCGTCATCTCCTTCGGTCGTTCGAGCCCGAGCAACTGCAACACCGTGGGCCCCACGTCGCATAAGGCGCCGCCGTGTCTGAGCGGCCTGTCTCCATCCGGATCTACCACCACCAGCGGAACGGGACTCGTCGTGTGTGCCGTGTGGGGCCCACCCGTCGCGGGGTCGATCATCATTTCGCAGTTCCCGTGGTCCGCAGTGATGAGTAATCGAGCGCCCGCTTTTTCGGCAGACGTGATCACCCGCGCGAGGCAGCGGTCGACCGTCTCGACCGCGGCAATGGTCGCGGGGATCGAACCAGTGTGCCCCACCATGTCGCCGTTCGCGTAGTTGCACAAAATGAAGTCGTGCTCGCGTTTTTCGATCGATTGGCAGAGAACGTCGGTGACCCCGTTGGCGCTCATCTCGGGAGCCAGGTCGTACGTCGCCACCTTTTGGCTGGGGACGAGAAGCCGATCTTCGCCGGGGAACGGTGTCTCGATCCCGCCGTTGAAGAAGTAGGTCACGTGAGCGTACTTCTCGGTTTCCGCCGTACGAAACATCGTCATCTCCGCCTTCGACACCACTTCGCCGACAATATTCGCCATGGATTGCGGCGGAAAAGCCACGGGAATGTCTTCGCCACGCCGATCGTAGGCCGTCATCGTGACGACTTCGAGGGACGGGCGACGGCCGACATTGAAGGCGTCGAAGTCATCGTCAGTCAGCGCGTGCACGATCTGGCGCATTCGGTCCGCGCGAAAGTTGAAGCAAATCAGAGCATCACCGTCGCGCATTGGCGCGACCGGACGTCCTTCCTTCAGGAGGACATGCGGCTCGATGAACTCGTCGGTGACGTCGCGTTCGTACGACTGCCGGATGATTTCCAGTGGGTCTGCCGCCTGCGGCCCGGTCCCTTTGACCGCGGCTTTGTACCATTTCTCGATGCGGTCCCAGCGTTTGTCGCGGTCCATTCCGAAGTAACGGCCGCCCAGGCTCGCGATGTGGGCGCGATTTCGCGCGTACGCCAGCAGCTCCTGCACGTAGCCGTATCCGGAGCGGGGCATGGTGTCGCGTCCGTCGATGAGCGCGTGGACGGCCACACGCGACACCTTTTGCCGTTCCGCCAGATCGATGAGCGCGTACAAGTGCTTGTCGGACGCGTGCACCCCGCCGTTGCCGATGAGACCCATCAAATGCAGGGTCCCGCCGTCGAGCTTCGCGGTGTCGCAGGCTTCGAGGAGGGCCGGATTCTTGAAGAAGCTTCCATCGGCGATCGCCTGGTTGATCCGGACGAGATCCTGCATCACCACGCGACCGGCACCAAGATTCAGGTGGCCGACTTCACTGTTGCCCATCTGACCCTCGGGCAATCCAACCGCGAGCCCGGAGGCCTCGAGCAGGGTGCGGGGCGCGCGCGACCAGAGTTTGTTCCAGGTCGGGGTATTTGCCAGCGCGATGGCGTTTCCTTCACGTTCTTCGCGAAAGCCCCATCCGTCGAGGACGACAAGCACGACGGGGCGGCGGCGCGGCATGCGAGAAAATGTATCCGGCTCATGGGGGGCCACCAAGCGATGATTCCCATCGATGACAGAGACACCTGAAACATCCCCGAGTCCGAATGCAGGCTCGCCGGGGCGGCCAGAGCGTCGCCGGCAGAGCTGGGCCGAATTCCGTCGGTCCTACCCGGGACTCATCGCGACCATGACGTTCGCGTTGCTCGCGTTTCTGGCGATCGACGGGTGGATCATCGCGAGACGGCAGCGGTACAAGAGAGAGATCGTGCGGCTCCGGTCCTCCATGACGACACTCGAGCGCCAGCGCACGGATCAGATCGTGTCCCAGGAGAAGAACAAGCTTCGCGTGGCCGTCGAACTGATGCGGCGTCAGGCTCAGCTCGAGCACGCGTTGCATCTCTCCATCACCGTGGATAGCGGGACCATGTACCTGGAGCGCGAGGGTGCGCTATTGCGAAAAATGCCAGTACAAATCGGGCCTGAGCGACGCGTTGGAGTCGTGCCGGACACGGTACGACTCGCCGCGCCACGAGGCCTTCGCACGGTCACGCGGATCATGACCGCGGAAGACGGCTGGGATGTCCCCGAGTGGGTCTACGCGGATCGCGGTGTCGCGGTACCTGCAAACCGTTCCGTCCGCGGCGCTCTTGGTCCGGTGGCCATCCTCCTCGACGGTGGCACCGTGATCTACTCGATGCCCACCGCTGGGCCGCTCAACGATTCCGGCTACGTCCTCCCCGGGTCAGTGCGTGCGCGCGCGGAGGACCTCCGCGTCATCGTTCCGAACCTGACCGCCGGCGTGCGCGTCTACTTCTACTGATGCCCACAATCTTTAGACGAGGTGGGAGCATCATCTGGGCCCTGATCGGCTCGGTGGTGCTCATCGGCATCGCGAGCACCATGCTGTTCGCGGACACCCTGGCGATCCGTTACGAGCGCGACGTGAGTCGCATCGTCTTCAACGACAACGTCGAGATGCTCACCGATCTGAAACGGCGAGCGGGGGTCGAGACGGACTCGCTCACACAGGTCCTCGCCGCCAATCCTGAGCCGTCAGAGGGGAAACCGTATCTCGTCGTGAGCATCGAGGAGCATCGGTTGTGGTACAAGCAACGCGATTCCGTGCTTTTTACGACGGAGGTCGCGACGGGTAGCGGCAAGGTGCTCGAGCAAGCGGGCGACGATTCTCACTGGAAATTCGAGACACCGAGAGGACGGCTGACCGTCGTGTCAAAAGAAGAGGATCCTGTCTGGATACCTCCCGACTGGCATTTTGTGGAACAGGCTCAGAAGCGCGGGCTCGGCATTGTCCGTCTGAGCCGAGGTCAGAACCTATTGGTCGCGGATGGGAGCACGATCACGGTGGCGGGCTCGGACGTAGTGAAGCGTTCTTCCGACGGTCGTCTCACTCCGTTGGACGCCGGCGAGGACAGAGAGCTGGTCTCCGGCGGAAACATCATCATCCCACCCTTCGGCACCAACCAGCGAAAGTACAAAGGCGTTCTCGGCACCCATCGTCTCAACCTTGGCGACGGGTATGCGCTCCACGGAACCAATAAACCGGAGACGATTGGTCGATCGGTCAGTCATGGCTGCGTAAGGCTTCGGAATGAGGATATCGCGAGGCTATACCAAATCGTCCCTATTGGAACGCCAGTGTTCATCTACTAAAAACCCCCCATACTGATCATTCGATCAGTATGGGGTAATATGTGTGAGCAATCGCACGGTTGGGCCTGGCCATTTGCTCTTAAATTGTAGTCGGAATTGAAGTTCAGTAGCTCGGAGGAGTACAGATGAGGTCGAGGTTTTTGGTTCACGCGCTGCTTAGTGGCAGTGCGTCGCTTGTGATTTCACAGTCGGGTCAGCCGCTCTTCACCGATGGCAAGTCGCATCGAGGCGTCAGCAGCGCTCCGGTGCAGTCAGCTGGCACCGATACCGTGCGCCGAGGCATAAGCGGCAAGCTTCGGGGACCGCTGTTTTCGTTCCTTACCAACCGCCCTTTCGCTGACAAGAAAAACGGACGGATCGGTCAGTATCTAATGGGGTTCTGGCCAGGGGAGCACGGACGTGTTACTACAGTAGCCTACCAAAACCCTGCCGGCTTCATCGAAGTCACCCCGGACAACCAAGACACCCAGGTTTCCGAGCACTTTCAGCTTCGAGATTTCATTACGCATGACCAGGCTCGTACCTGGCCAAAATATGTCGTCCTGAGGGACGAGCTCATCGACAAGCTCGAGCTCGTCATTCAGCAGCTGGAAAACCAAGGCGTCGTCGTTCGTCGTATGACAGTGATGAGTGGCTTCCGGACTCCCCAGTACAACGGCCCCGGGGGCGACGGTCGTTCGGGAGTCAGTAGGCACATGTACGGTGATGCGGCGGACGTTTTTGTCGATAATGATGGGGATGGACGCATGGATGACCTCAACGGGGACGGTCGAGTGGACCATCGCGACGCGCGTGTGATTCTGAATGCTGCGGAACGCGTCGAAAGGTCGCACCCCGAGCTCTCGGGTGGCGTCGGCGTGTATCGCGCCACCGCCGCTCACGGTCCGTTCGCGCACGTTGACGTTCGCGGTTGGCGCGCACGGTGGGGGTTGATCGGTTGACGCCGAAACGGCGTTTCAAGCCGGTCATCCGGCGTCACCCGTTGCTTCGTGCGGACGTAGCGACGGCGCTTGTCGCGCTCTGTGCCGCCGTCGGCGTCGTGCAGTTCTATCGCCCGGAAGCAGCGCTCGGCCGGACGCCATTCGCGCACCTGGGTGTCACGACGATGAGCCTCGGCAATGCGTCGGGGAACGCCTTCGGAAAAAGTGGCGAAGTGAAGCTGCTCTTCGCTCTTCCCGGTCAGAAAGTCCAGTTCCCGCTGGCCGTGGGCGGCGACCCGACCGCGCTCACCTACGAGTGGACGTCGCTGCGCGGGATCGAGACCGGCTTCTCCTCTCAGCCGATCGACGGCGCCGACATCGCCACACCGACGACCCCGGGGTTCTACTATCTCACGCTCGTGAACGGCAAAGACAGACAGATAGTTCGCGAACCCGCTCTGGCGGTGATGCGTCCGTTCCACGAGAAGCTCGGCGCCATGCTGAATGGCTACCGCATCGGCACGTACCTGGCCGAGAAGCTTCGCGGCGGGAGCGACAAGGAGCATCCGGATGGATTTCTCGAGATCTATCCGCAACACCTCGACCTCCCGATCAGCAAGCACCTCAAGGTGCGCGACTTCGTGACGCACGACGACCAGAATGACGTCTGGCCGAAATACATCGCGCTCCAGCCGCGTCTCCTCGACAAGCTCGAGCTGGTGTTCGCGGAGCTCGAACGCATGCGCACCAGCAACGAGTACCGCGAGCTGGAGCTCGACGTGCACTCCGGGTTCCGAACCCCTTCGCACAACAAGGTGGTTCGACGCGCCGCGCGTGACAGCCGCCACCAGTATGGCGACGCCGCGGACGTGGTCGTTGACGTGAACGGGGACGGGCGGATCGACAGCGGTGATCAGCGCCTGATAGTGGCGGCGGTCGAAGCCGTCGAGCGGGCGCATCCCGACCTGATCGGCGGCCTCGGGATCTACAACAGCCGTCGCTACGCGACGCCGTACGTGCACATCGATGCTCGCGGCACGCGCTCGCGCTGGAGAGGCTGACGAACCGTTCTCGGCCCCGCGCCTAAAGGCGCGGGTCGGTTCTCGGCGGCGGCTGTGCCGCCGGTGTATCGTAGATTGGTATCCCAGCTGGCATACTGCGCCGGGTCCAACTATCCGCGCCAGAGGCGGCGCCGAGAACAGCCATGAACGAACATCTGCGCGAACGCATCCTACGAAAAGTCGAAGCGCTCTCCGATGAGCGCGGATATCAGGTACTGGACTACGTCGAGTTCCTCGAGTCGAAATTCGCGGAGCGACAGACGCCGCAAGGCAACGCGTTCACCCGCTTCACCGAAGCGGTCGAGGATCGGTTGCGTGCGGGCAAGGTTTCCGCTGCCGCGATCGCCGAGACGATGGGACTGCTCAACCGTGCGGCGAACGTCCTGAACGGGGCCGTGGCGGCAGGGAAGTCGGTCGCCAGCGATCTCGTCAGCGCCGCCCAGTACGCAACACCTCGCGGACCCAGCGGTACGACTGCTGCTCCAGGAGGAGGAAGTTCGACGCAGCCTGCTTCACCGGCTGCGCCGACTCCACCAAAAGAAGCGTCGAGCCCCGCTCACGAGGTCAAGCAGCCGGGCTCGGGCGAGGAGCGACTATAATGGCTGTTCCAAAAAACGCGCGAGCCGCGCCGGCCGGGGGAACGCGGAGCCGCAAGGTGCGGGAGGTCGAAGGTGCCCCACGGACGGGCGCGAAGAAGACCGTGATGGGGTACATCGCCGAGCTGCCGAAGTTTCTTCGGCTGTTGTGGGGGCTCGTCGTCGATCCTCGCGTTGCGATGGTGGATAAGGTGCTGGTGGCGGGAGCTATCGCGTACATCGTGATGCCGATCGACTTGATTCCCGACTTCATTCCATTTCTCGGCGAAGTCGATGACGTCTACCTCCTGGTGCTGGCGCTGCGGCGTCTGATGCAGAACGCAGGGCGTTCCGTGCTCCTCTCGCATTGGACCGGCGATCCCACCGAGCTGCGAGAACTGAATCTCAAGAAGGTCATGATGGCGGCCGCGTTTTTCCTGCCGCGTCGTGTGCGACGTCGGCTCCGCGTGCTTGGCAAGGGATAGGTGCCCGGATACATTCCACCATGGCGATAGGAACTCGCACAACAACACGGCCCGCGCACCAGGAACGCTCTGGAAGCGGGCCTTCGCGCAAAGAAGAGCCACGTGGCGAAGCACCTCGGGTGCGTGCCGACGTGGCTCTGACGTTTGATGACGTGCTGCTGGTTCCGCGGTATTCCATCACCCACCCGAAGGACGTCGCGACCGGCTCGCGGTTCACGCGCGGCATTACCGTGCAGGTCCCGTTTGCCTCGGCGGCCATGGACACGGTCACCGAGTCGGAGATGGCGATCGCGATGGCGCGCGCCGGCGGGATCGGGGTGTTGCACAAGAACATGTCGATCGACCGGCAGGCGGCCGAGGCCGATCGGGTGAAGCGGAGCGAAAGTGGGATGATTCTGCGGCCGATCACCCTGCGTCCGGACGACACCGTGCGCGCCGCTACCGCTCTGATGGCGCGGTTCAGCATCTCCGGCGTCCCCATCGTCGACGACGAAGACCGGCTGGTCGGCATCATCACCAACCGCGACCTGCAATTCGAGCGCGATCTCGATCGGCCGTTGCGTGAGGCGATGACAAAGGATCGGCTCATCACGGCGCCGGAGGGAACCACGCTCGACGAAGCGGAGCGAATTCTGGCGCAGCACCGCATCGAGAAGCTCCCGGTGGTGGACAAGAACAGGACGCTGCGGGGCCTGATCACGGTCAAGGACATTCACAAGCGCCGCCTCTATCCCGAAGCGAACAAAGACCAGCACGGGCGGTTGCGGGTTGCCGCGGCGATCGGCGCCGCCGGCGATTATCTCGCGCGAGCGCGCGCGCTCGTGGATGCGGGGGTCGACGCCATCATCATCGATACCGCGCATGGCCACAGCGAAGGTGTTTTGCGAGCGACCGCGCAGGTGCGGGAGGCGTTCGGGGAAGTGCAGCTCGTGGCGGGGAACATCGCGACGCGCGAAGGCGCTCGTGCGCTGGTCGAGCGCGGCGTGGATGCCGTCAAGTGCGGCGTGGGTCCCGGATCGATTTGCACGACGCGTGTGGTGACCGGGGTTGGTGTCCCGCAGCTCACGGCCGTGATCGATGCGGTGGCGGGAGCCGGCGACATACCCGTGATCGCCGATGGCGGGATCAAGTACTCGGGTGACATCGTGAAGGCGCTCGCCGCCGGGGCGGCTTCGGTGATGATGGGGTCGATGCTTGCCGGCACGGAGGAGAGCCCTGGCGAGGCATTTCTGCTCGAGGGGCGCCGCTACAAGATGGTCCGCGGCATGGGCTCGCTGAGCGCGATGCAGGATGGCAGCGCGGACCGCTATTTCCAGGAAGGCGAGCTCTCCGCGAGAAAACTGGTACCCGAGGGCATCGAAGGTCGCGTGCCATACAAAGGCCCCGTCGGCGACGTGCTGTATCAAATGGTCGGCGGCTTACGCAGCGGGATGGGCTATGTGGGCTGCGCGAACATCGAAGAGCTGCGCACGGGGACGGAGTTCGTGCGCATCACCATGGCGGGACTGCGGGAGTCGCATCCGCACGATGTGACCATCACGCGCGAGGCGCCAAACTACAGCGGGTGAGCCCGCTGTTTCGCTTGACAGTTGGCTAGCGGTTCTCGAAGTTCCGCGCTTGTATACAGTCCGGGCGGCATACACGCGCCGCCCCTTTTCGTGTACGTACCCACCGGAGACTCGCATGGGACTGTGGACGACCAAGAGCATCACGCTGCTCCAGGAAGAAGCGACTTCGGAGGGTGAGCACTCACTGAAACGCGCCCTCGGCGCGTGGAACCTCACACTGCTCGGCATCGGCGCGATCATCGGCGCCGGCATTTTCGTGCTCACCGGGCAAGCGGCCGCCACCTACGCGGGGCCCGCGGTGGTGCTGTCGTTCATCCTGGCCGGTCTCGGCTGCCTCTTCGCCGGCCTGTGCTACGCCGAGTTCGCGGCGATGATCCCGATCGCGGGGAGCGCGTACACGTACGCGTACGCGACCATGGGGGAGTTCATCGCCTGGATCATCGGCTGGGATCTGATTCTCGAGTACCTGTTTGGCGCCGCCACGGTTGCCGTCGGTTGGTCGGGTTACTTCACGGCGTTCCTGGGTGAGCTCGGATTCGCCTTGCCGCCAGCCTGGGCTTCGGCACCGCTCACGGTCGAGGGAACGCACAACCTGGTGCGCTCGGTCCTGTGCGTGAACCCGGCTACGAACGCCGTGCTGAGCATGGACTCACTGCGGACCGCGGCCGGTGCCGTCGCGGGCGCTCCCGCAGCGCTGTGTACCGCGGCGGGGGGAGCAATCCAAAACGGCTTCATCAATCTGCCGGCGATCGCGCTGATCGCGTTGATGTCCACCCTGCTCGTCATCGGCATCAAGGAGTCGGCGCGTTTCAACAACGTCATCGTCTTCGTGAAGGTTGCGATCGTGTTCCTCGTGATCGGCTTCGGATTCATGTACGTCAAATCCTCGAACTGGTCGCCTTTCCTCCCGGCGGGAACCGGAGAGTTCGGACACTTCGGCTGGACGGGCGTCGTGCGAGCCGCGGCCGTGGTGTTCTTCGCGTACATCGGATTCGACGCCGTTTCCACCGCGGCGCAGGAAGCCAAGAATCCGCAGCGCGACATGCCCATCGGCATGCTTGCGTCGCTCGCGATCTGCACTGTGCTGTACATCCTGATGTCGCTGGTGATGACCGGATTGGCGCACTATACCGAGTTGGCGGTGCCGCATCCCGTGTTCGTGGCGATCGAGAAGGCAGGTCCTCAGCTGAAGTGGCTCGGCTACTTCATCAATGTCGGCGCCATCGCGGGTCTCTCATCGGTCGTGCTCGTGATGCTCATGGCTCAGCCGCGCATCTTCTACTCAATGTCCAGAGACGGCCTGCTGCCGCCGGTGTTCGGGAAGGTGCATCCGCGGTTCCGCACGCCGTACGTCACGACGATCGTCACCGGTATCGTGGCGGCGCTGGTGGCGGGATTCTTTCCGATCGGTCTGCTGGGCGAGCTGGTGTCGATTGGAACACTGCTGGCGTTCGTGATCGTGTGCGTCGGCATCATCGTCCTGCGGCGCGCGCGCCCCGACATTCCCCGGCCGTTCAAGACGCCGATGGTGCCGCTGGTGCCGATCCTCGGCATCCTGATCTGCTTCGGGATGATGGCGTTCCTCCCGGGCGACACCTGGATCCGCCTCATCGTCTGGATGGCCATCGGTCTCGTGATCTACTTCGCCTACGGCCGCACGCACTCCAGATTCCAAACCGACAACGCGCCGATTCAGCGTTGACTCGGAGTCGGTAGCATTCTCGTGTGACCCAGGTCGATTTTTTCAAAATCTCGGCTGCGCGACGCGAGGGAATTCAGCGCGTCGCGCGCGAGTTGCAGCCCGGTCGCCGCGTGGCGCTGTCGACGCACATCAATGCCGATGGCGATGGATGTGGCAGCGAGGCGGGGCTCGCGCGCCTGCTCGCGCAGCGCGGGATGGCGGTGCACATCGTCAACCCGACGCCCTGGCCCGACCTGTTCGATTTTCTCCTCGCCGACGACGTCGAGGACCGCAGCGCCGATGGCGGCGACGCGCTGAAGGAGATCGACCTGCTCATCGTGCTCGACATCAGCGATGTCAGGCGGCTCGGGGCGATCGCGGAGCGCGTACGGTCGCTCACGGTGCCCCGCGTCGTGATCGATCATCACATTGCGTCGGATGATCGAGCGGGAGACGTGATCCTCACCGATACGACGGCGTGCGCGACCGGAGAGTTGGTGTACGATCTCGCCCGCGAGCTGGGCTTCGAGATCACCCCTCGCATCGCGAAGTCGCTCTACAGCGCCATTCTCACGGACACCGGCGCCTTCAGGTTCAGCAACACCACACCGCGCTCCCATGCGATCGCGGCGGATCTGCTGGCGGCCGGAGTCGATCCCGAGGAGATGTACCAGCGCATCTACGCGTCCGCGCCAGCGGGGCGCGTCCGACTGCTCGCGGAAGTGCTGCAAACCCTCGGTGTCGACGAGCACAAAGGACTCGCCTGGCTCTCGATGAGCGCCGGCGCGTTGGATCAGTATCACGTGCGGCAGGAAGACCTGGACGGGATTGTCGAGCACGCGCGATCGATCGCCGGCACGCGCATGGCCGTGTTCTTCCGCGATCTAGGCCACGGGAAGGTGAAGGCGTCGTTCCGCAGCACCGGCGGCGTGGATGTCAACGCGTTTGCACGCCGATTCGGCGGCGGCGGGCACGCGCGCGCCTCGGGCGCGTTGATCCCGGGAACGCTCGACGACGTTCGGGAACGAGTGCTCGCAGAGGCGCGCCAACTCCTGTAGGTTGCGCGGTATGGCTGAAAAACGAGCACTTCCTGTCATGGACGATCGTCCGGCGCCGCAGCGCGTCCCCGCGCAGCAGCCGGTGCACTACCCGGGGTTGGGTCAGGTCATTGCCATCTCGAGCGGCAAGGGAGGCGTCGGGAAGTCCACCATCGCGACGAACCTCGCGGTCGCGCTCGCGAAGTCAGGCGCGCGCGTCGGGTTGATGGACGCCGACATCTACGGACCGAACATTCCACGCATGATGGGGGTGAACTCGCCGCCGGCGGTGTTGGACGAGAAGATCGTCCCGCTCGAAGCTCACGGGGTGAAGATCATCAGCCTGGGGTTTCTCATCGAGCGTGATCAGCCGGCGATCTGGCGTGGGCCGATCGTCATGAAAATCGTCAACCAGTTCCTTCGTGACGTGGCGTGGGGCCAGCTCGACTTTTTCATCGTCGACATGCCCCCGGGCACGGGTGACGCGCAGCTGTCGCTCGTTCAGGCCACTCACGTGGCCGGCGCGATCATCGTGACGACGCCGCAGGAAGTCGCTGTTGGAGACGCGCTGCGGGGCGCGAAGATGTTCCAGCGCGTGAACGTTCCCGTGTTCGGCATTGTCGAGAACATGAGCTGGTTCGAGTGTCCGCACTGCGGGAAACCGAGCTCCCTGTTCGGCACGGGCGGTGGCCAGCGGCTGGCAACGGAGCTGGGACTCCCGCTGCTCGGCCAGATCCCGCTGTACCCTCGCGTGCTCGAAGCTGCCGATCGCGGTCAGCCCATTGTGGTGGCCGATCCCGAGTCCTCCGCTGCCCGAGCGCTGTTCGCGGTCGCTGAACGCGTGAAGTCGGAGCACTCGAAGCCAGGGGGCGCGTGACGTCGACGGAACAAGCTCACGATACAACGCGGCCGCCTGACTCCCGGGCGGCCGCGTTGCCGTTGGAGGCTCACGAGGGCCTCGCGCCGGTTGCCGTGCGCGACGGTGGTCCCGCGGCCGCGCGACTCGTGTCGGATTCGCTTCCGCGAACGATCGCGCGCGTCGCCATACCTGCCGTCGCCTCGACGCTCCTCATGACGATCTTCGGCTCGGTCGACGCGTATTGGGTTGGCACGAAGATCGGCGCCGTTGGGATCGCGGCCGTCGCGACCTCGATCTTCTGGGTCTGGCTCGTCATTTCCATCGCCGAGATGGTCAGCGTCGGATTGACGGCCGTTGCCGCACGTCGCTACGGCGAAGGCAGAGGGGATGCGGCGGCGCGCGCGGCCGGCACGGCGCTGGTCTTCACGCTCGTGACCGGCCTCGCGGTGGCGCTCGCGGGTCACGCCGTGTTGCCACAGCTCTTCGCCGTGATGCACACGCCGCCGGACGTCACGGCGCTTGGCATGCGGTACCTCGGAACGTATCTGCTCGGCACCCCCCTCATCTTCGGATTCTTCGCCGTGGACGCGGCGTTTCGCGCGTCCGGCGATGCTCGCACTCCCTTCATCCTGCTCGCGCTGTCGGTCGGGGTGACGCTCGTCTTGGATCCCGTGCTCATCCTGGGACTCGGACCGGCGCCGAGGCTCGGAATCGCCGGCGCGGCGATCGCGACGGTCGCAACACGCTCCGTCGCGTTCGCCCTGGGCCTGTGGTTGGTCGTGCGCGGCAAGCAGCTTCGGATCGCCGGATTCGACTGGAAGGCGCTCGGCGCCATTTGCCGCGTGGGTCTGCCAACCGCGGCCACGGGCATCGTCTTCAGCCTGATCTACGTCTTCGTGACGCGCAGCGCGACGCAGTTCGGCACCCCCGCCCTCGCGGCGCTGGGGATCGGCCATCGCGTCGAGAGTTGGCTGTACATGATCGGAGTCGGATTCGGCGCCGCGACCGCGGCGATCGTCGGACAGAACCTGGGTGCCGGACGCGTGGATCGGGCTGAGCGCGCGGGCTGGATCGCGACCGCCTTCTGCACGGCACTGGGCGTCTGCTTCTGTGTGCTCGAGCTATGGGTGCCGGAGCGATTCGCCGCTCTGTTCACCAGCGATCCGGCGGTCATCCTCGAAGGCGCGAAGTACCTGCGTATTGCCGCTGTTTCGCAGCTTGCGATCTGCGCGGAGATCGTGCTCGAGGGCGCACTGGGCGGCGCGGGCCACACCGTCGCGCCAATGCTCTCGTCCACAGCGATTACGGTCTCTCGCATCCCGCTGGCCGCCTGGGCGGCGACCCGTTGGGGAAGCGGCGGGATCTGGTGGGTCATTTCCCTGACGGCCATGACTCGAGGGGTCGCCATGGTGTGGCTCTGGCGTGCGGGAGGGTGGAAGCACAAAGCTGTGTAACGCAAATGCCACCGATCATCACGCTCCTCACCGATTTCGGAACCGCTGACGGCTACGTCGGTGAGATGAAGGGCGTGCTACTGAGCGAGCTGCCCGGCGCCACGGTTGTCGATATCTCACACGACCTCATTGCCCACGACGTCGAAATCGGGAGGCTCACGGTCGCGCGCTACTGGCGCCGCTTTCCGCCCGGAACGGTGCACATCGCCATCGTTGACCCCGGCGTGGGATCACCGCGCGCGGCACTCGCCATCGAGAGTGATGAACGTTTTCTCGTTGGGCCGGACAACGGCCTCCTTTCCCCCGCGCTGCTCATCGGGGGAGCACGCGCCGTAACGCTTTCCATTCCTCCGCATGCGTCGTCCACCTTTCACGGGCGCGACGTATTTGCGCCGGCTGCCGCGAGCTTGGCGCAGGGAGTGGAGGTGGACGCGCTTGGCTCTCCCGCGCAGGACCCGATCATCCGTCGTACGCCAGAGCCGCACCGCGACGCGAGTGGAGATCTCGTCGGTGAGGCGATCGCGGTCGACCGGTTCGGCAACGTGATAACGAACCTGGTGGGAATGCGCGGCGGACGGATCGTGGTAGGCGGACGCGAGATCCCGTTGCGCCGCACCTACGCCGAGCTCGAGAGCGGCGGCATCGGTGCCGTCGTTGGCTCGACGGGGCTCATCGAGATCGTGGTTCGGGAAGGACGCGCCTCGGATGTCCTTTCGCTCAGCCGGGGCGCCAGAGTCATCCTGCGCTGACGGTGGCTCCCCCCCCCCCGCGATTACCCCGGCTTGCTGGTCACCACTGGTCGTCGCGTAGCCACCACGCCGGTGACGGGAGTCGGTGTCTGCCAGGAAAGATCGTCCACCGGACGCGGCTTCCGGGCACGGTCACCATCGCGGTGAGTCCCAGCGCGCGTCAGGATCGTCGCCCCTAGGCCGAAGGTGAGGGCGACCCAACAGCCAGCCAAGGCGACAGCCCTGAGCACTGATCCGGCAACGGGATTCCAGGTGAACGCAGCCGCGAGAAACCAGAGGCCGAGATAGATGAAGAGGCCCGCGACAAGCGACCGCAGGTGCACCGCCCGCGATGGCGCAGCTCCACGGAAAAAGGCTCGACCAGTGAATCGCGCGACGGCGAGGAAGCCGAGCGTCAGCAGCCCGGCGAGGGCGATCACGTACGCCACGACCGCGAAGGGGATGAGCAGAATGCCGATCAGCGAAACGACCAGCCCCAGTGCTACCAGCAAGAGCGCGGGTATGGCGGCCAGCTGGGCGAGGACGCCAATCCAGAACGAGCGGCTGAACTGCACCTCGAGCGCGTTGACCACTCCATCGAGATTCTTCTCGGCAAAGAGGAGGACGCCGATGCCGATGACGACCAAGACCGCGAACCACCCCAGGGCGATCTTGAGCGCGCCCCAGGTGGACAGGGGCTGATCGGAGGGTCCGCGTCCGGCAGCGCGAGCCAGGATGCCTCCCGTAATGCCGCGAATGGATCGCACGTCGCCATCGACCACGCCGCCAACCGTGCGGACGCGTCCATCAATCGCGATAGCATTGCCGCCGACAGATCCGCCCGGGTAGACGATTACGTCGCCATGAACCGCGATCGCGTCGCCGTCGACGCGTCCCCGCACGCCGAGGTCGCCTCGAGCGACCGCGATCGTGCCGCGGCGCGTTGTTCCGGCAGGAACCTCCTGAGTCCCGACCTTGAAGCTGTCGGCCTCAGGGGCGTGGATGCTGCCAAAGAGGCCACGGATGATCGCGATTTCGGTGCGCAGACGACCATCCATCGTCGGTGCGGGACGATGGGTGGTATCGACGGATTGTTGGGCCGGCGCGGCCGCAGCAAAAACCGCCGTGATCAGCGCCCCAAGGGTGAGCGCGCGCATGGTCAGCTCCGAGCGCGGCTCGAGGTCGCGATAAGTCGAAGGCCGAAGACCGTGGCCAGCGAGGCCACGAGGAAACCACCAGCCGCCAGCGCGATTCCCAGGGGACCCACCTGCTGAACGGCGGCGATCATCTGGGTGCCAAAGAGGGAGACCACCAGGTCTCCGGCAGCGTCGGTCATGGTGCTCCGCGCGCGTTCACCGACCAAGCCCGTGAACATCGCCAACATGTCACCGCGGGTCGCGATCCAAAGGGTCAACCCGGTGATCAGAGACCCGACCACGGCAATCATAGCCGCCGCCAATGCGCGGGCCCCGGGGCTGGTGGGAATCCATCGGGCGACCAGATCGCGGCCGGCCACGTGCCAGGGAACGAAGACCGGCACCTGTGACATCACGCGGTCGGCCAGGCCGAACCGCGGACTCATGAGCGGGACTTCATTCAGCGCGGCGACGACGGCCTTGGCCTCAGCCAACCGGCCGCGGCAGTCAGGACAGCCGCGAACGTGCTCCCGGAGCGGCTGTACGCCGAATCCGGTTTCCTCGTCCAGCAGCAGGTCGATTTCGTTAGGTAGTAAATGCCTGTGTTGCACAGTACCTCCGTGCCCCTCTACGGCCGGGCGGAAGGGGTGGTTTCAACTCAAAAGGCCCGTGTTTCAAACGTCGTGCGTCAGGGCGCCGAAGTCCCGTGAGCAGTATCACGCTGGTTCCTCGGCGGGGGTGTCAAACCCACCCTCGCGGACGTGCTCCAGGAGCTTTCGCAGCTCGTGGCGGGCGCGGTGGATGTAGGTCTTCACGGTTCCCAGGGGGAGATCCAGAGTGGCAGCGATCTCCTCATAGGACTTGTCCTCGACATGCCGCAGCAGGATGCAGGCGCGGTATTCGGGGCGCAGCTGCGCAATGGCTCGCTCGATCTCGGAGCCCAATTCCCGTGCTTCGAGCTCCTGGAGGGGGGTTTCCGACTGGGTGGCCAGCTCGAACGAGGTGGCGTCGGCCAGATCGGTCGTGGTGGCATGTGGCGACCCTTCCATGCTGATGGTGTCGAGCTGGCGGCGACGCAGGTGATCGATCGCGACGTTGTTCGCGATCTTGAAGAGCCAGCTCGAGAACTTGAACTCGGACCGGTACTTCTCGATGTGCGTCAGGACTTTGACGAAGGTGTCCTGGGTGAGGTCCTCGGCGAGCTCGCGGTCGCGCACCATGCGGTATACGAGCGAGAAGACAGGGCGCTCGTAGCGGCGAATGAGCTCGCGATACGCCGGCTCGCGCCCCTGCTGCGCGAGCGCAACGACGTCGGCATCCGGAAGGTTCGCGAGATCGAGAACTGGAATCGGCGTCATTCGCAGGGAGAAGATGCTTGCCGCTGCCCAGGCCCGCTACGAATTTCCACCATGCCACTGGCGGATATTCAGCGAGAAGATGAGGAACGTAGCGCGGTAGACGCCGCGAGCGGCAGTGCAGGCAAGCGCGCGTACGTGCGCGCGATGTTCTCGCACATCGCGCCCAGATACGATCTGCTGAATCATCTGCTGTCGTTCAACATCGATCGGCGTTGGCGGCGGAAAGCGATTCGCAAGCTCAATTGGCGTCGGGAGCCGACCGGCGTGTATCTCGATGTGTGCGCGGGGACGTTGGACGTCGCCGCCGAGTTGTCGACCGAACGCGAGTTCTCGGGGAGCGTCATCGGGGCCGACTTTGCCGAACCGATGCTGCGCGCCGGGCGGGGCAAGGGACAATGGATGTCGATCCATCCGGTCGCCGCGGACGCCCTCTCCTTACCGCTCCCGGACGAGTCGGTCGAGGGGGCGATCGCGGCGTTCGGCGCGCGAAATCTCGCCGATCTCGACGCGGGATTGCGCGAAGTGAGGCGCGTACTCCGTCGAGGGGGGCGGTTCGTGATACTGGAGTTCTCCACTCCGCGGCACGCGCTCGTGCGCGCGGCCTACCATTTCTACTTCCATCGTCTCCTGCCACGCATCGGGGGATTGGTCAGCGGGAACCGAGGGGCGTACCGCTACTTGCCGGAGTCAGTGGCGCACTTCCCATCGGAGCGGGCGCTCGCGGATCATATGGAGCAGGCGGGCTTCCGACACGTTGAATGGGAGTCGCTCACGATGGGCATCGCGGCGATTCACGTCGGGACAAAGGTGTAAGGTTACGCTGAACGCTCAGGCGCGGGCTGCCGCGAGGAATGCGCGCTCGATGCGCCCGATCTCACGATAGGCGATGCGACGGGATACCGATGCGCGAACGGTTCGCATGAACAGCGTGAACGTCGACTCGGGGCCGTCCCAGGCGGGCATTCCGACCCGCCGCGCGCAGCCGCGGAAGTAGCGCTCGGTGAAGAGCAGCATCAGGACAGCGGACGCTCGCGCCGGGCTCAAACGAGGCAAACGCATCGGCTCCACCACGCGGCGGTAAGCGGGTACCCGAGCGACGGCCATGCGAAGCAAACGCTCCCGGACCGCACGGCACCGCTCGACGAGCTGTGGATCGGAGGGATTCGATGGACGCAGATCGTCGCGGAGCGCCGGGTCGTACGCGATTCCGCGACGCAGATCCTTCTCGACGTCGCGTGTGATGTTCGCGAGCTGCACCATTTCGCCCACGAGCATGGCGTCCTCGCGCTCGTCCGCGGAGAGTTGTGGCGGCGCGCCGTACTGCAGCCGGATCAATCGAACCCCAAACACCACCGGATTCCCGAGAACGTGGCGGCAATACTCCGCGAGCTGCGCTTCGGTCACCAGGACGCCACCCTGGTCTTCGAACATCGCGGAGGACCAGCGCATCCCCGCAGCCATATCACGAACGAGATCCGCAACGATGCCGCGGGTGGGCGCATCCAGCGCAAGAAAGACGCGATCGACGAGGTCGACTCTCTGGACGAGCAGGAGATGGGCTCGGTCGCGCTCGTCCCGGTCGGACGCGGCCGCGATCAGCTGCGGCGAGGGAAGTCGATCGATGACCGCGCCCGCGTCTTCGACACCGGCGAACCGGTCGGCAAAGGCTCTGAGGGCAACCTCGCGCGCCGAGCGGTCGGGGACGAGATCCTCGTATGTGTCCAGCATCCGACAGTAGAGGTACGCCACCGCCGCGGCGAGCGCCGACCGCTCGGGCAACAGCGCGATGCACGCGGAGAACGTGCGCGCGGCGTGCGGCAGAATCGCCCAGACGAAATCGTTCGCGTTCTCGATGCGCGCGAGTTTCTGCAGATCTGGACGCTCACGGCTCGCGAAGAGATCGCGAAGGATGAGGAAGGGTCGGCGAAGCCAAAAGGGAAGCACGAATGCCAAGATATGCGATCGCCGGTGTGACGGCATGGGGTTTGTCTTAGGTTTTTCCTCGTGAGTATCGATACTCTTTCAGAATTCGTGCAGGAGCTGGAGCGCGCCGGAGAGCTCGTGCGCGTGCGCGCGCCCGTCTCCGTCAATCTCGAGATGACCGAGATCGCGGACCGCGTGATGAAGAGCGCGGGCGGTGGACGAGCGCTCCTGTTCGAGCGCCCGCTGCTGATGAATGGGCAACCGTCCGCGTTTCCGGTCGGGATCAACCTGTTCGGCTCGATGCGCCGGATCTCGATGGCCCTCGGTGTCGAGCGCCTCGATGACATCGGTGCGCGGATCACGGAGCTGCTGCAGGTAAAGCCGCCACCGGGCATCATCGCGAAACTGGCGCTGCTGCCGAAGCTCATGGAGATCGCGAAATTTCCGCCGCGCAAGCAGGGTGGAGCTCCCCCCTGCCAGGAAGTCGTGTGGCGCGGCGCCGAGATCGACCTGAACCGACTGCCCTTGATGAAGTGCTGGCCCGAGGACGGCGGAGCCTACATCACGGTGCCCATGGTCATCACCCGCGATCCGAAGCGCGGGATCCGGAACGTCGGCATGTACCGGATCATGCAAACAGGCCGCGACAGCCTCGCCATGCACTGGCAACGCCACAAAGTCGGCGCGGCGCACTGGCGCGAGATGGCCGAGCGCGGCGAGACCATGCCGGTGTGTATCGCGCTCGGCGCGGATCCTCCGTCGATGTACTCGGCGAGCGCGCCGCTTCCTCCCACGATCGACGAGTTCCTGTTCGCGGGTTTTCTCCGGAAAGCGCCGGTCAAACTGACGAAGGCGATCACGTGTGATCTCGAAGTGCCCGCCGAATCGGACTTCGTGATCGAGGGCCACATCGACCCACGCGAGTCGCTGGTGACGGAAGGGCCATTCGGCGATCACACCGGGTTCTACTCGCTGAGCGATCTCTATCCTCAGGTGCGCGTCACGGCGATCACGATGCGCCGCACTCCGATCTTTCCCGCGACGATCGTGGGGCGGCCGCCGATGGAGGATTACTACCTGGGCCACGCGACCGAGCGGATTTTTCTACCGCTCCTGAAACTCACGGTCCCGGAGATCGTGGACTATCACATGCCAGCCGAGGGAATCTTTCACAACCTCGTCTTCGTGTCGATCAAGAAGGAGTATCCCGGGCAGGCGCAGAAAGTGATGAATGCGCTCTGGGGGCAAGGATTGATGTCGCTGGCGAAAGTGATCGTGGTGGTGGACCACTGGGTCGACGTGCGCAACAAGGAAGAAGCGTGGTGGGTCGCCCTCAACAATCTCGATCCCGAGCGCGACGTTCGATTCACGATGGGTCCGATGGACGTCCTGGACCACTCCAGCCGCACGTTCACCTATGGTTCCAAAATGGGGCTGGATGGGACTCGCAAACTGCCTGAGGAAGGATTCACGCGCGACTGGCCGAAGCTCATCGAGATGGATGACGCGACCAAGCGGCGCGTCGATGCACTGTGGCCGACGCTGGGACTGAAATGAGCGCCCCGGAAGGAAGCGTGCGGGAGGGTCAAACCTTTGGAGGCGCTTCCCGGCTGGTCGCCTACGCCAACCTCGTCAAACTGCCGCACACCGTCTTCGCGCTGCCGTTCGCCCTGGTTGGGGTCGTGCTCGCATCGTTTCGCCGCCCGCTGCAACTCGCCGACGTGGGGTGGGTCATTCTGGCCTTCACGGCGGCGCGATTCGCGGCGATGGCGTTCAATCGCATTGTGGACCGCGATATCGATCGCCGAAACCCTCGAACGGCCATGCGCGAGCTGCCTCGCGGCGTGCTGCGAGTAGGGGAGACGTGGGTCGCCGTGCTGCTCGCCGCGGGCCTTTTCATCTTTTCGGCAAGCCAGCTCAACGCGCTTTGCTTTGCACTCTCGCCGCTGGCACTCGCGTGGATCTTCCTCTACAGCTACACCAAGCGATTCACCAAGTGGTCGCACCTGGTGCTTGGGGTTTCGCTCGCGATCGCGCCAGTGGGCGGCTACCTCGCGGTCGCGGGGCGGTGGAGTCGTCCGTGGTGGACGTTGATTGCACTCGCCATCGCCGTGGCGACGTGGGTGGCGGGCTTTGACATTTTCTATTCGCTCCAGGACGTCGAGTTCGATCGCGCTCAACGCCTGAAGTCGATTCCGGCGGCGCTCGGCGAGCATCGGGCGATTCGGGTTGCGCGGGTGATGCATCTCGTGAGCATTGCCGCGCTGATCTCCGTTGGTCTGGCCGTGAGCGGCGGCCCGTGGTACTGGATCGGCGTCCTCCTGGCCTCCGCGCTGCTGCTGTACGAGCACTCGCTGGTCACTCCGGGAGATCTGACGCGATTGGACGCCGCGTTTTTCACCATGAACGGGATGATCAGCATCGCGTTTTTCTTCTTCGTGCTCATGGACAGGCTGATGCGCGGATCCGCCTTCGGCGCGCGCCTGCTACAATAAAGGTCCATGTCAGCATCGAGCGACTTGCCCATCGTGGTGGCGATCACCGGTGCTTCGGGAGCACCATACGCGGTGCGCCTGCTGGAACAGCTACTCGCGGCTGATCGGCAGGTCTGGCTCATCGTCTCGTCGCACGGATTGCGGCTGCTTCGAACCGAGCTCGGGATCGACTCGATCGATGCGCTGAAGAAGCAGGTGGGTGCCGACGCCTGGCGCCGGCTGGTGACGGTATTCGACGATGCTGATCGCGGCGCAGCGCCCGCGTCCGGATCGGCGCGCAATGCCGGCATGGTGATCTGTCCCTGTTCGATGGGCACGCTGTCGGCCGTGAGCATCGGAGCGTCCCGCTCGCTGGTGGAGCGCGCGGCGGACGTCGCGCTCAAGGAGCGCCGTACCCTCGTGCTGGTTCCGCGTGAAACTCCGTTGAGCGCGATCCATCTGCAGAACATGCTGCGCCTGTCGCGCGCCGGAGCCGTGATCATGCCGGCGGCCCCGGGTTTCTACAATCGCCCGCAGACCGTGGCCGAGCTCGTGGACTTCATCGTCGCGCGGGTGCTGGACCAAGTCGGCGTCGAGCACGAGCTGGTCAAGCGTTGGGGCTCATAGGCCTCATCTCGGACACTCACGGGCTGGTTCGTCCGTCCGTGTTCGAGGCGCTCCAGGGGGTCGAGCTGATCCTGCACGCGGGGGACGTCGGGGAAGGGGTGCTGGACGAGCTGCGCGTGATTGCTCCGGTTCGAGCGGTGCGCGGCAATACCGATCCGGTGGACGATCCAGAGCTTCCAGCGACGCTCGAAATGGAGCGCGAGGGGGTGCGCATCCATGTCAGCCATGGTCACGAAGTGGGTTCACCCACTCCGGAGAAGCTGCTGGCCAAGTACAACGCGCATGTCATCGTGTATGGACACACGCACCGCCAGCTCGTGGTCCGCGAAGGCGATCGATGGGTCGTGAATCCTGGAGCGGCGGGTCAGCGACGGTTCAAGCTCGAGCCAAGCGTTGGTCGATTGACGATCCGGCGAGGCCAGGTCGAAATCGAGATTGTCGAGCTCAGATAAGAACCCCACACACGAATTCTCACGAATTTGAACGAATAGCTCTGACGAAAGGAAATCTTCTTTTCGTCGCCGAGATCTCGAATCGTCGGCTCAGCCGCGCGGGATCAGGCCGACGGCTGTGCGGTGTGGCAGTTGGGTTTCTAGACCTCGCGAAAGTGCGACATCGGGTAGAGGTAGTCCTCACCCGAGTCGTCAACGATACGGAGAAACGACCCGCGGCCTTCCACGCCCTGGCATTCGTAGATCTTGCCGAGTGTGAGATCGTGGCAACCGCCGGGCTCGGCTTCGCCGGGAAGCACGAGCCAAGGCTTCACGCTGACGCACTTTACGAGGGTAGCCGCTTGCCAGGAGCTGGTAGCCATGCCCTCGGTCTTAGCAACTGGCTTGCCACAAACCGGCTTTGGGCTCTGCGCTTCGAGCCCTGACGGTCAGCTGACCCGTTCCACGCGTTTCGTCCGGTCGAGCTCGCGCGGGAAGCGCCGAAACCAGCTGGAAAGCAGCAACAGCTCATCGATCTCGTGAGACGGCACCTGGAGTCCGTCGGTTGCATCGCTGAACACCTGACGGAGGACCTCATCGAGCGCGGAGTGCTCGGCCGGCGTCGCCGGCACGTCCATTTCAGCGCGCACGCGCCCGCGACGGATGACGTATACGCGGTCCTTTCCGTCGGTGCCCGGCACGGTGTACGCAAAAGACAAAGATTCGACGGCGAATCGCAGGCGGCCGAACTGTTCCCGCAGCGCTTGAAGCCTGTGGAACTTGTCGCGATACGCGGCGGCCCGCTCGTACTCGAGCCGGTCGCTGCTGGCCGTCATTTCGGCCCTCAACATCTGAAGCGGTCCATCATCTCTGCCGTCGAGAAACGCGCGCGCCATGCCGACCCGTTCCATGTAGTCGCTGGACGAGCAGGCCGCGATGCACGGACCGAGGCACTTCTTCACCTCGTATCGAAGACATCCGGGTGTGCGCGGGGCGAGCTGGAAGAGCTCCTGCTGATCCGAAAAGCGCATCTTCCTGTCCAGAGTGCAGTCGCGCATCCCCAGCACGTCGGACAGCTCCCGCAGTGATTCGTCGACCTGGACGGCACCCAGGAAGGGGCCGTAATACAGCGCATTGTCGTCGGTACCGGGTCCGCGCACAACGGTGAGGCGCGGCGCAACGCCACCCGTGAGCTTGATGAAGCACAGGTTTCTCCCGTCCCGCTTGAGCGCGACGTTGAGACGCGGACGCCACTGCTTGATGAGCCGGAGCTCGGCGAGCAGGGCCGCAAACTCGCTCGGGACATAGTCCCAAGCGATGTCGTGCGCTTCGCGCAGAATGCGCGCGCCCTTCGCGTCGGGATACTCGCCGCGAAAATAGCTGAGGAGGCGAGAGCGCAGCTGTTTCGACTTGCCGACGTAGACGACCTCGCCGTCCGCGGCCACCATGCGATACACCGCCGGCCGGTTCTCCGCGCGCTCTTTCACATACGCCTGCAGCTCGATGATCCGAGAGTCGGACGTGCGCGGCTTGAGGAGATCTAGCTTTGGCAGTGAACGCACAGCACGGTGCTCCGGCCGTCGATCGCGTGAGTGCCCACCAGCTTCCGCCCGCATCGTAAGCAGGGGAGTCCCTCCCGGCCATAGGCCGCCAGTCGGGCCCCGAACCCTCCGCGCGCGCCGGCGGAGTCCCGATAGTCGCGAAAGCTCGTGCCCCGCTTCTCGAGAGCGTCGCGGAGCACCTCGACGATGTCGGTGTGCAGGCGGTCGCTCTCTACCCGCGAGAGAGACGATGCCGCGCGCGATGGATCGACGCCGGCGCGCCACAGCGCCTCGTTGGCGTAGATGTTACCGATGCCGACCACTGCTCGCTGATCCATGATCCGCTTTTTGACGGCCTGACGCGAACCGCGCAACAGCGCGAACAGGCGTTCCGGCGTGAAATCGGACTCGAGTGGCTCGACGCCGAGCGCGGAGACGTAGGTCGCGAACTGCCTGGGATTCATCAACGCAACGGTTCCCAGGCGTCGCACTTCCCGATAGTGAAGCGTGCGCCCGTCGTCGAGCCGCCATCGTACCGTCGAATACCGACGGTCCTCGTCGGTCAGGGAGCCGTCGTCGACGAGCAGCGACCCGGTAAAACGCAGCGAGACGACGAGTCGGTCGTCCGTGGAGAGATCGAGGACCACAAGCTTGGCGCGCCGCCAGCAGTCCGCGATCGTCGCGCCGGTCGTTCGCTTCGCCAGCGCGCGCGCGCCAACGACACGCAGGACGTCCGGCTTCGAGACCTCGACCCCGGCGATTCGACTGCCCCTGACCCGACGCTGGAGGTCTCGGGCGATCGTCTCGACTTCAGGTAACTCCGGCACCGCGCGCGATCTCTCGCCATCCGATGTCGGAACGGAACTGTTTGCCCTCGAACTCGATCCGTTCGGCCGCTTCGCGGCTGCGACTCTGTGCCTCGCCGAAGGTCTGACCGAGGCCGGTGACGCTCAGCACTCGGCCTCCCGAGCTCACCAATCGGTCGGTCGCGTCACGCGCAGTCCCGCCGTGAAACAGTAGCACGTCTTCTAAATCGGGCGGTATGTGTATCGGAGTCACCGTGCGTGGCTGTTCGGGATAACCTTTTGCGGCGAGCACTGTAGTTACCGCGGCGCCTCGCTGCGAGCAAACCGCGTTCGCCGGTATCTTCGCGCCCGTTGCGACCGCCGCAATGATGTCCGAAAAGGACGGTGAGAGCTGCGTAATGGGCAGAACGGCCTGTGTCTCAGGGTCGCCGAAGCGGCAATTGAACTCGACGACTTTCGGGCCGTCCCTGGTCAA